>JACXTT010008593.1_pt1 | contig 14133 bp, 12 predicted proteins | sample 9270951 | NCBI WGS metagenome assembly JACXTT01 (sample SAMN15532306, study PRJNA645909) | rock metagenome | isolation source: weathered quartz diorite | place: Puerto Rico | collected 2017-06-21 | reverse complement strand
GAATTCGTTTGCAGGATTTCTGCAGCGGCCGCAACTTCCACCCTTTCGCTCACCGCACCAAGTTCGAGCGTGATGTTAAGCGTCGCCGAAACATCGGCATCAATTTTGACATCCTGGAAGACAGCGGTCTTGAAGCCCGGCAAACTCGCCGTCACGCGGTAAGACGCAGGCGGGATCGTTGGTATGACGTAATCCCCACGCTCGTTGGCCAACGTTTCGAAGACCTGGCCTGTTACCGGATTTTGAACCGCAATGCTCACACCCGGCACTTTTGCGCCTTGCGGATCGGTCACCGTTCCAGACAAACGTCCGCCCGTTGCTTGCGCATAAGCGGCCACGTTCGCCAGTAGGACACCAAGAGACACACGGACGAGAATTCCCCCACGATTGTGCATCGAAAACCTCCCCAAAAAAGGCTCGCAGCAGAAATGGTGTGGGTATAGTATGTGCCCACTTTAAAAACCCCAACAAATTTAGCGATCGCCGATCACTTTTTTCTGGTCTGGAGGAGGTATGGTGAACAGGAAATCGGTCGTTTCGGTTGTGTTTCTCCTTTTCGTTTTCGTCTCCCCCGCATTTGCGCAGCTCGACAATGGGACCATCTCAGGCACAGTAGCCGATCAAACCGGTGCGGCCGTGCCGGGAGCATCCGTCTCCATCAAAAACATAGGCACGGGCATCGTGCGCACCTTGGTGACCAACGAAGCCGGCCGGTATGAGGCTATTGCGTTGCCGGTCGGAACGTACGAAGTGACCGCTTCACTTGCGGGCTTCCAGACCGTTGTCCGGGGCGGTATTGCACTGACGGTCGGCAGGAACGCCGTCGTCGATATCGCGCTTCGTGTGGGCGCGGTGACCGACGAAGTCACCGTCACGGCGGACACGTTGCAGATCGAGACGACCACGGCAACGGTAACGCAGCTGATCGATGAACGCCGAGTTTTGGACATTCCGCTCAACAATCGCGACCTGACGCAATTGGCGTATTCGGATGCGTTCGTCATGAGAACGCCGACGGGCGGCGGAGGAGGACGCAATGCGTCGGGCGGATTAGGCGATCACCTCTCCGTCGCAGGAATGCGCGGCAGCAATAACATGTATCTCCTCGACGGCGTCAACAACGGGGACTTCACCAACAACGCGCAATCCGCCACGACTGGTTACACGGGCGCCGAAACCGTTAAGGAATTCCAGGTCATCACTAACAACTACTCGGCTGAATATCAAAGTAAGCCCGGCGCGATTGTGAGCGCGATCACAAAATCCGGCACCAATGCGTTCCACGGTTCGCTATTCGAGTTCCTGCGGAACGACAACTTGGATGCCTACAATTGGGCCGCCAAAGCCAGAGGCGGCGCGAATCCTGTCAAACCGGAGTTCAAGCGCAATCAGTTCGGCGGATCGTTCGGCGGACCGATTGTTCGGGACAAGACTTTCTTTTTCGGCAGCTATGAAGGAACGCGCGAAAGAAAGGGTGAGACACTCGTTCTCACGCTTCCGACCGCGCGCGGGCGAGCGGGATTACTCGGACCTAATCGCTACGATACACAGCGGCCCGAACGTTTCAATCGCGCGGATTATGACGCCGGTATCACGCCGATCAAGCTGGATCCGAAGATCGTTCCTTATTTGGGGCTTCTTCCGCTGCCCGGTCAGGGAGGAACGGTCCTGTTGGAGGAATTACGCGATCCTGCTACGGGACTGCTTGACGGCTTCGCGCGTGTTTCCGGTCCAAGGCGCAACGTCGCCAATGAAGACTTCGGAGCTGCGAAGGTCGATCACCAATTCGCCAACCAGCGCAAGGGATCCATCGCATTCACGTATAACGTCGACCGGTCCAACCATAATCTGGTAGATCCGATTTCCGGATTGTCGAGCGCGGTGGGAGAACAGAGTAACAAGACCGTGATTTCGCTGCGGCACACCAGCATTCTCAGCCCGACGAAGTTGAACGAATTTGCTTTCGGATTCAACCGGAGCGAGCCCGCGCAATCATTTCCCAACAATGAGCCGGATTGGAAAAATTTCAACGGAACGAACCTGTTGTTCATACCGGATCGGCAGCGCATGGGACAGCTCACCTATGGGGACGGCGTCGCGACGATGGGATTTCCCAGGGATCGTGCATTGTTCTTCCAGGACTTTTATACGTACCGCGATAACCTGTCGATCACTCGCCCTAATCACACTTTCAAAATCGGAGCGGAATACAATCCGATGCGTCTGGTAATGGATCAGGTTGACGGCAGCTATAACGGGCTCTACTCGTTCAACACCTTCCACGCTTTCCTGACAGGTGACGTCAATCAAGTCGAAGCCGATTTGCCGCCGCGATTCAAACTCCCGAGTGGACAAATCCACCAGGCCGTCAAAGTTTTCTACTGGCGGCAAAAACAATTCGGCGCTTATTTCCAGGACAACTGGAAGATGTGGCCCTCGTTCACCCTGAATCTCGGCGTGCGCTACGAATTTATGACGATACCCAAAGAAGACTTTGGGCATGTTTCGAACTTGCTGCAGATCACCGACGCGGTGCCAACGATCGGGCCCAACCTCATGTTCAACAATCCAACGAACAAAAACTTCAGTCCGCGCGTCGGGTTTGCGTGGGCGCCTGGGGCGGCAGGCAAGAGCGCGATTCGAGGCGGCTTTGGCGTTTATTACGATTTGCCGGGCCCGCAATATTGGCGATCGCACTCGCAAGAGAACGTTCCGTTTGTGGTGGCGGGATTCTTCAACAAATCTGATGTGATCCGGCTTCAGGGTCCAGGCGCTTCGATCGATTTCCCGAAGGCCACGCAGACGCAGACCGAGCTGCTGGCGCAGGTGCCGAGCTATCGCCTGTGGGAGTTGAATAACAAACCTTCGTACGTCTTCCGCTGGAGCTTGAGTGTCGAGCGGCAATTTGGCAGTTGGTTTGGACAGATAGCGTACAACGGTTCGGCAGGCAGACATCTCTATACTCAATCCGACGCGAACCAGGCCAAGTGGATCGGCTATCCGAACAGGCCGGGGTCTGGACAAGAGTTGCAGTGGGCGCCCACGCCGACCAACATCTTAGGAGAGGCGATCAACCCGGCCTTTGCGAACATCTGGGTGCTCGCCCCAAGAGGCAGTAGCTACTATAACGGGCTAACGATGAGTGCACACCGGCGCGTGTCCTCCGGGCTGCAATTCCACGCCGCTTATAATTTCTCAAAAAACATCGACTACGGTTCGGGATCTTCAAACGCGCAGGACAACCTGCCGCAAAACCAGCGGATCAACATGTACTGGGATTGGGGCCGCACGAAAGGGCTATCGCAGCTCAACGTCAAGCACAACTTCAATACGAGCTTCGTCTACGATCTGCCGGAGATCGGGCGCACTGGAATCATTGGAGCGGTGATGAACGGCTGGCAGTTGAACGGGATTGTTGGTCTAAGCAGCGGCACGCCCTTCACTGTGACCGATAGCAACACCGCTCAAACGAATGCGATGCGCAGGGCCTCAAACACGCCGAACCTTGTCACCAACGGAAATCACAATCCGGTGACTGGAAATCCGGACGCGTGGTTCGATGTGAATCAATTCGTACCGTCGGTCTGCCGCGCCGGAGTGTATTGCATCGGCAACATCGCTGGCTCGCCGAACTACAATCCAAGTCTTGCGACTGGCGCAACAGTGCCGCGACCGGACCTGGGTTATCAGGTGGGATTCGTCGGCATGGTGGCGAGAAATACCGTCGTTGGGCCAGGACTCGCGCAGATTGATTTTTCCACCAGCAAGAATTTCAAGATTACCGAGGCTCAACGGATACAGTTTCGCGCCGAGTTTTTCAATCTGACGAATCATCCCAACTTCCGCATTCCGAACTCGAGCCTGTTTAATAACAACGGAACGCGCAACGTCAATGCCGGGCGGGTGGATGCAACTCGATCCCCGGAGCGGCAGATTCAGTTTGGGTTGAAGTATGTCTTTTAGTACGATCTGGTCAGTCTTTACAGCGACACGACAAACAACAAAGCCTTGGGAGGATCAACGATGCGCCTGATTCCACTCATCGCGGCAGCGCTCAGCGGTTTTCTCGCCGCGCCTGCCTTTGCGCAAGAATTTATCGAGTATTCCAACCAAAAGGATTTCTTCAGTATCACTCTGCCGGGCGAACCGACGGTACGGGAGGTCACATACGAAACGGAATTTGCGATTAAGTTACCTGCACGCGTTTACACATACGAAGCGCGCGGGAACCGGTACTCCGTGACCGTCGTCGATTACACGGAGGCCGAACGAAAGCATGCTGACCTCGCGAAGGCTTGCAAGGCCGCCGGTGGTGACGGCGACAGCTGCAACGATCGATCGAACGGAGAGCTGCGCGGAGCCATCCTTTATGCGACGTGGAATCTGATCCACAAGAGTGCGAAGGTCACGCATCTCGCGTACACGAATGCCGACCGAGTCGAAGGAAACGAGGTGTATCTCACCAATCCAGATGGGTCTCGTACGTTCGCATCCATCTACATGCATGAGAATCGTCTCTACATTGTCGACGGAACGGTGCCGGCGAATGCGCCACCACCGATGTTCTTTCAGCAGTCCATGAGCTTTCTCGACAAACAGGGCAAGAGGATCCGTTATAACTCAACTTATTCGAACGGATTTCCCGCGCCGCCCCGGGCCCGATGATCGATCTCAGGAGGTGAATATGAAATTGAAGGCCTTGTGTATATTTGCCGTCTGTTCCGTTTTCCTAGCGCTGCCGGCATTGGCACACCATTCGCACGGTAATTACGACACCACTGTTTGGACACCTTTCGAGGGAGTCGTAAAAGAACTGCACTACGTCACTCCGCATTCTTTTGTCTACCTCGAAGTCAAGGACGACAAAGGTCAGCCGGTCACTTGGCTCCTGGAAGCCACCAATCCACGCGGCCTCGAAGGCAAAGGAATCAAACGCGAAGACGTCAAGCCAGGCGACCCCGTCAAAGTGCGGTGTCATCGATTGCGGGACGGCTCGAATGGCTGCCTCCTCGGATTCATCACTCCTTTACATGGCGATCCTGCAAGAGGCCACGGCATCGAAAAGGAATGGGACTAGCCTTTTCACAACGTTATGCCAGTTTCTCCAGCACGCTAGGTTAATACAGTTTGAATTTGTTTGACCCGCCTGTGACCCCACCCCACAGTGGCGTGACGATTTACTAAGGAGAGTTTGATATGACAAGACGTTTAGTACTGAGCGGTTTGATGTTGCTCGTTTTTGCAGCATCAGCTTTCTCCCAGAAGGGTGGCGAGGTGTTCGGCGGGTACTCGTATCAACGCACGGGTGGGACAGGATTGAATGGTTTCAATGCTTCAGTCACCGGTAACATGAACTCGTGGCTGGGGCTTACCGGCGAAGTCAGCCGTCACACTTACGGAACATCAGTGATCGATCCCATCTCTCAACTTGCCTTCAATGCCGACGCAGGCATTCTCGCTTTCCGCGTGGGACCCAAATTCACCAGCAAAGTGAGCGACACAGCGAGTTTCTTCATTCATGCACTTGCTGGCGGTTATCGTGCGTCAGTGAATGTTGGGGCCAGTGGAACGAGTATTCCTGGGGCGAGTTTCGCCATCAACGCTTCCGCTACGGGATTTACGGCCGCCGGTGGCGGCGGCGTCGACATTCGCGTGGGCCCGAGAATCGCTATTCGTCCCGTTCAAATGGATTGGATTCATCTTGGATCCACCAGCGTCGCGGGTACGGATACAGGTAATAGCAACGGCTTCCGCTATACGGGAGGTATCGTAGTTCGCTTCTGACTCAGGACCGTAGGGGCGGGTTATGACCGCCCTCATACGGCTTCTGACACACAAAGATGGTGTCGTAGCCGATCTTGCTTCCCCAGTAGCCAGACCAATAGCCAAGGTTGGTCATGCATCGACGGAGCAATGGAATGTATCGCACCGATTTCATCTCGACCAACCGCAGTCCGGCGCGACGAAGGAGTTGGACTTCATCTTTTGCATCTCTCATGTTCCCGGCCAATTTGTATTCGTGCAGGACTTCGCGGCGTGGAAGGCGCCCTTTAGCTAAGTAGCGTTCCCAAGCGTAGTCGACGATCGAGGGCCAATAATTCAATAGATCAAAGACGAAGAAGCCTCCGGGCCTCAATACCCTCGCTATCTCGGCATACGTTTCTTTGCGATCCAGAAACGACAGCCCACTTCCAGAACTGGCGACGGTGTCCATCGTGCCACTCCGAATCGGCAGGTCATCAGCCGAAGCTTGTACGAGACCGCGATGGCCTTTGTCCCAGGCCATTCGTAACATGCTGATCGAGATATCTACACCCAGAACTGTCTTCATGCGGGAACTGCGGCGGAGAATTTCCAGAAAGCGCCCGCTGCCGCAACAGACTTCGAGAGACTCGCCGCTGCAGTACTGCATCGCAAGCGTATCGATGGCTTGCCATACGGGTCTGTTGTCACGGCAGAGTTGATCGTAGTCCGCTGCGGGCGTACGGTCCCACTGCAGCTCATGGACGGCGTTGCGTCGCATTGCCTCATCCGTCATCAATCTGGGAATTCCCGGCGGCCGTATTTCATAAGCCCGCGCGCATCCGGCACACACAAGTTGTTCCGCGAAGAATAGGAGTTCCGGATGCCCGCATTGTACGCAGCAAAGGAACTCTGCCGCCGGCTCCAGAGCGGAGCTCGATTTCATTTCATCTCCACCTGGAATGACTTTCGCGCAAGGACCAGATAAACCAATCCTGCGGACCGCAGCAGGCGGACATGATTGTCTGCGAGTCTTTGCAAGTACAGATGTAACTTCCATCCGATTTCTTCGCTGAGCACTTTTCGGTTGCAAAAAGTGAATGGGCCAAATCCAACTGTCTGGCTAGCGATCTTTTCGAACCCGGAGTCGGCTAGCTCATCATCGAATCCCTTCAGCGAATAAGCATGAAACCGAGGCTGAAGAGTGCGCAGTCTCGCAGATCGCAGGATTCTACCGAGCTGGTTTTTAATGGGTCTCAGCGCAGGATTCACGGCGGGATCGAGGATCTGATGTAAAGGCCAGTTGTTATCGGCGGAGATTACGAGATGCCCGCCGGATTTCAGGACGCGGAAAACTTCTCGCAGGGGTTGAGCCAGGGCAACGAGCCATTCCGACAGGCCGATGACCACGACCAACTCAAAAGAAGCATCCGCAAACGGGACGTTGTGAACGTTGCCCACTTGCGCGAAAACTCGCGAACCGAGTCCTGCCTGGTGTGCCATGGACGTCGTCCGGTCGACCATTTCCCGCAGACAATCGATGGCCGAAACCGTTAATCCTCTTTGCGCCATCGCTGCAGTGATGAAACCCGGTCCACATCCGATCTCGAGAACGGGAGCATTGGGCGTGAGGTCGATGCAATCTAAGTAGCCGATTGCACGACGAGCGCGCTCCTGATAAATCCGGCTATAGATAGTTCTGTCGGCATAGATCTGTTCCCAGTATGGAAGCGTGGAACGAAAATGCTGCTGGACCAGCACGTCGTAGGGCGTGACGACGTCATGAGTGGCAGTCTGGGTTATTCGTTGATCCCGATTCGCGAGATTGAGCCAAGGAACATGATCCACAAATCAAACGCTGCATCTGAATCGCCAACGGACAGGCTAGTTCGACTGCGATTGCACCAGTGCGATCACGATCAAAAGGATCACCGCAGGCACGATGATGTAAAAGAACACCTTTACCCAACTGATGGGACGATCGCCGGCGGTGCTGCCCGTATAACCGTTCACCAGAACCTGGAAAGTCTTCGGACCGAACGTGTAATTGACCAGCCACACCGGCACGAGAATGTGCTTGAACGTGCGTTTTGCATACGTCGTTTGAACCTGCAGATCGCGATGTGTATCTCCAGGCACCTGCGCCGCACACAGCGATTCCATTTGCTGACTCATCTGGCCGAGATTCAAGTCGGACGCTTTCCGTAAATCCACCTGATAGCGCTCGACCGTCCAGCCACGCACGAATGCGGGATCGTAAGGTTTGAGTTGTTTCGTCGGAAACGGTTCGATCTTGTTCAGCAAATCCCCGCGGACGCCGACCGTTCCCGGAACAAGATCGTCATCAAAGAAGTGGTCGAGATTTCCGGAGGTCGGATACCAACGGACGTGGCGCACTTGCCGTGTCTGACGTTGTCCCTTCGAGTCCGTGTAGCTTTCGGTCGTGTAGTAATAGTCGCCGGACACAGCCGTCCAGTCGGAATGCGCCGACGCGTCGAATGTCCAATACGGGAGATAGATGGCCTTCAATGTATCCGTTAATGCGCCGGACTGGAGCGCATTTGGAGCGAACCATCTGGATCGCACCCAACTCTTAACGATGTCGCGCACGTGGGGACCATCGAGCTTGACCGGCAGCAAGCTCTCAGGTGTGATCGCGTCGCGAGTCTCTTGATATGGCACGATGGACGGCGATCCGCAGAAGTCGCAACGTTGGGCCACACGCGAAGGTTCAAAAACAGAGATGGCATTACAACTTTGGCACTTGACTTTGATGGTTTCTGCGCCGTATCCGCGGCGATCGTCGCCAGTTCCGGCCAAGGCATTCTCGAGATTATGTTCGGCAATTCCGGCGGCCGCGGCGGCGGTCGCGGGTTGTTCTTTCGGGACAAAGCCGCAGTAGGGGCAGGAGAGCACTTGTTTCGCGGCGTTCCATTCCATCTCTCCGCCGCAATCGGGACAGGGACGTTTGCCGAGTGCAGTGACCGAGCTCACTCTGCCAGAAACGCGTCGATAGCGGCTTTCGTTATGCGGTACTGGGAGCCGATCTTTTTGGCTTTGAGCGTTCCCTCGGTGATTGCCGCCATGACGTCGGCTTCGCTCACGCCCAGAAACTTGGCTGCTTCCGGCAGACCCATGAGGTCGGTAGCCTGTGGACTGTTTCCGGAGGCGGTCGGTGTCGCTATGCCTCCCTGTTTCATCATCTCTTGTGCGATGCCGAATCCGACGGCAAGCTCCGCTGCGGTCCCGGCGGCTCCGCCACCCGCGCCTTTGGCCATGCCCTGGCCCATCTGATACTTCACGTAATCGTTGAGATTACCCACCGCAGACATACTGGATCGTTTGTCAATCGCTTCTTCAACTTCCGGCGGCACGGAAACGTTCTCAACGATGAAGCTGGGAATCTCGATCCCATATTTTGCCTTCACAACAGGATTAATGACGGGAAGCAGGGCTTCGCCCAGTTCCGAATAGCGAGAAGCAATGTCCAGTGCAGGTACCTTAGCTGTCGCAAGCGAATCGGTGAAGACGCTCACCAGGCGTGACCGCATCGTTTCAGCGAATTCGTCCACGCGGAAGTTTTGGTCCGTACCGACGACTTCTTTCAGAAAGAGTCGCGGCTCGACCACGTGAAAATCGTAGGTCCCGAACGCGCGCAGGCGCAGGATCCCAAAATCCTGATCCCGCATCATGACGGGATTTGCCGTACCCCATTTGTTGCCGGTGAACAACCTGGTGTTGATGAAGTAGACGTCTGCCTTAAAGGGGGATTCGAATCCATACTTCCAACCGCGAAGCGTCGAGAGAATGGGAATGTTGTCCGTGACAAGGTCGTGCTTGCCCGGCCCGAACGTGTCGCCGAATTGTCCCAGGTAGACGAATTGAGCTACCTGCGATTCGCGCACGATTAGCTGCGCTCCGCGCTTGATCTCTCGATCGCTGTCGGGGAATCGCCACGAGATGGTGTCGCGAGAGTCGTCGTTGAATTCGATGATCTCGATGAGTTCGCCGCGGATGAAGTCCATTAATCCCATGCGGGAGATGGTACACCCCGCCATTCCATACGGATAAGGTTTTGAGACATCAATCTTTTGCAAATTTCATTTGACAAAAATTCCATTGGACATCGCGGTGGCACGACAAGAGGATTCTCTTCCAACAACATGAACGCAGGTATTCAAAGTCAGAGATCATCGTTCGACGATTGGTGGAAGAGCAGTCGCTCGCTAGTGGAGATTGCCGAACTTTTGGAACGTACATTCGAAATTCAACAAGCAATGGACCGCCGTCTGGTCGAAATTCTGCAAGAAAACAAGACACTCCATCGTCGCTGCGCCGAAGCCAAAGCGCAACATGCGGGTGAACGCAGCCGCTTGGAGGCCGAAATAGCCAATCTACAATTGCAGGCGAACGAGATGCTTAGGCGGCTCGAGGAGAAGGCCAAGACTGGACGCTGGACAGAGGCGGAACAGCCCGCCAAGGAAAGGCTGCTCAACGACGAGCTGGAAAGAAAGATTCAGGCGCTGCAACTCGAACTGAAAAACGAACGCATCCAGCATGCGAAACGCGTAGAACAAATGGAAGCACAACTTGCGCGTTGCATTTGCGGCGATGTCAAGATCGATTACGCTGAGCCCTCCAGTAGCAGCAACTCACAACAGACACGGGAGCGATGGAAGATACGAAATTCCAGATGACGAATGGGAAGATGGGCGCTAACGACCACCTCCCCGCATTACTCGACTAGTAGTAGCGAATCGGAGGCGGAATCGGAATCGATGGGGTTGGGGCCAAAATCGGTTCCAACTCCTCAATGTTCCAATCGACCTCGACGCTGACAATTTCCGTGTCGTCCTTATTCCACATAGTCACTCCTTTTGCGATTGATCATCGCGTCCGATTCCAGACTCAAACATCTGTAATCGTGATGCGCTAAACGCAAGAGGCTTGCCAACCGCGAATTGCAATGAATGTGATGACTTATGGCGGGTCCCCTGGGCTCGCGGCGACTAAAAACCCATCAATCTGATGGCCCACACCATCAGATTGATGGTGTACCAAAGATTTTCTCAATTTGACTTTGCCGGTGTTTCAAGTGAGCCAGAGCTCGCGCAGCGAGCGCGACAATTCTAGCCACGGGCGCAGCCCGTGGAACACGATTGCGGAGGACCACTCGATTGTTCTCCTCAACGGAGGCGGATTCGAGGCACCGGATTGGTCCGTGCGAATCTCGTTCGCTAATCTTCCCACCGATGCTTACGAAAACATCGGGCGGGCCCTTCGCGCTATCGCTCGTTCGTATATTGAAGCCTATCGATTTGCGTCGTTGAACGGGCACCAGGATGGTCGGAAGGGGGAAAAGAGTAATGGAAAAGGCAAGCGGCGTGGACGGAGTCTCTCTACCAGAAAGTAATTTCGTGTTTTTTCTCATTCAAAATCCACATCGCACGTAATCGGCAAGTGATCGCTCGGTTGGGCGGGCAGATCCGTGATTGTGTGCCCTCGCGAAATCGCTTTCAGGCCGCGGCAGCATATGAAGTCCAATCGAAGAGGAAGATCGCGGCAGCGCGAGAGAATGAATTTCCGCACGAAGGCTGGCAGGTTTGTGCGCTCTTCCAGAGACGCAAGCTCCACGGGACACGTCGCCTGATCGTCATTGAATTCTTCCCATGAAAAGCCGGCCGACTTCAGATCATCAAACAGCCGCTCATACCGCCACGGGCGACGAACGCGCGCCTTCGCGTCCGTACAGGCCAGCACCGCGAGGGCGTGACACATGCGCAATGCAGAGCCGCGGCTGAACGTGTTCGTGTTGAAGTCGCCGGTTACGATGGCTGGCCCATCCGGCAGCCGTGACAGCAGGAACTTCATTTGAACGGAGCGGCATCGCTCGGTGCCGAACACCTCTAGATGGGTATTGGCCAGCGTCAAGACACTTCCGAAACCGCTGTCGAGACGCGCAATCAATGCGTGACGGTTGCCTTCGCGTTTTTCGAGGCGCTTCGAATGATCGAAACAGGACGGCAGCTGCGCATTCTGCCAGTCCAGCACAGGAAACCGCGAGAGAGTTGCGTTTCCTTGGATTGCCGTGGTGTTCTCTCCCGGCGCGAGAAGCTCGTCGCCGAAGCCCTTGGTCAGCTCCTTGAACGTCTGGCCGAAGACCACCTGCATATCGAGTCGCTTTCCAATCTCGAACGCGATGCGGCGATTACCGGAACGTGCCATGCCGTCGTCGACTTCATTGAGGCAAAGAATATCTGCCGCGCGGATGGACTCATGCGACAAACACGCTTCCAGCAATTCCCACCGCTTGCCCTTCTCGATGTTCCACGTAACGATTCTCATGGTCTTGATTCTGACTGACAGTCAACCTTAACGCTTGTTCGTGCGATTTGCGCGGTGTGCTGAGGCACGGGTCGCTTTGGTTTTATAATCCGGGGGCAGAATGCCAATCGAAGCGGGAACGAAACTTGGCGCCTACGAAATCCTTTCTCTGCTTGGCAGGGGCGGCATGGGAGAGGTGTATCAGGCAAGGGACACCAAGCTGAAGCGCGACGTCGCGATTAAAGTCCTGCCCGAAGAGTTTTCCAAAAATAGTGAGCGGGTTTCGCGATTTCAACGTGAAGCCGAGGTACTGGCTTCGCTGAATCACCAGCACATTGCGGCTATTTATCACGTCGAGCAAGCTGGTGGATCTCAGTTCCTGGTTCTTGAACTCGTCGAAGGTGAAACCCTGGCTGATCGGATCGCGCGTGGACCAGTTCCTATCGACGAGGCGTTGGGACTGTCGAAGCAGGTTGCCGAGGCGCTCGAAGCAGCGCATGAAAAGGGGATCGTCCACCGCGACCTGAAACCCGCCAACATCAAGGTGACTCCGAACGGTCAGATCAAGATTCTCGATTTCGGTCTCGCCAAGGCGTTTGCGAGTGAAATGTCACCTGTGAATCTTTCGAACTCACCCACCTTGGGCATAGCCGCGACGGGGGCTGGAGTCATTCTGGGAACGGCGGCATACATGTCGCCGGAGCAGGCTCGCGGAAGAAACACGGACCGCCGCACGGATGTATGGGCACTCGGATGCGTGCTCTATGAAATGTTGACCGGCAAACCTGCTTTTCGCGGGGAAGACATCACGGAGATTCTGGCGTCTGTTGTCAAAGACGAACCGGACTGGCGAGCGTTGCCGCCCGGCATTCCGCCGGCCATTCGAACTCTTCTGTTCCGGTGCTTGCAGAAAGACATCAAGAAGCGGACCCGCGACGCCGGCAACATTGTCATCGAATGCGAAGAGGCCCTGTCGATCTCGGCCGGCTCGGTAGCAGCTCCGTCAACGATCGCACCTATTCTGCCTCAACGTTCGCTGCTTCTCGGAGTTGTAGGTCTGTTGCTTGGTGGTCTCATCGCGGGCCTCACCGTCTGGCGTCTGCGGCCGGTCCCGGCAGTTCCCGTCAGCCGCTTCGCGATGGTATTACCGCCCGGGCAGCGCTTAGCCGGACTGGATTCGACAGCGATGGCTTTTTCACCGGACGGGAGACGTCTCGTCTATGTCGCCAGGGCAGGCGGTCCTCCGCAGCTTTACGTGCGGGAGATGGATAGCTTTGAAGGAAAGCCACTCGGCGGTACGGAAGGGGCTCTTAACCCTTTTTTCTCTCCCGACGGGCAGTGGGTGGGATTTTTCACCGTTAATTATCTGAAAAAAGTTTCCATCAATGGCGGTCCGGCGATGAACCTGGCTCGTTTGGAGGATTCCGGACGCGGCGGAAGCTGGGGAAGAGATGGAAACATCGTTTTCGCTTCAGATCCCGGCCTCGGTCTGTCAATGGTGAACGCAGGTGGAGGAACAGTTCAAGCTCTCACCACACTCGATCGGAACGAGCGGAGCCATCGGTTTCCGCAACATCTGGCAAGTTCGGGAGCCGTTCTGTTCACAGTTGGAACCGGTGGAAGCTGGGACAACGCCCGGATCGAAGTCCTGAAGCTTGGCACAAGCGAGAGAAAGGTGTTGATCGATGGCGGCAGCGACGCGCGCTACGTACCGACTGGCCACCTTGTCTATCTCCGGGCAGAGACTTTGATGGCGGTCCCGTTTGATCTCCAGCAGCTGAAAGTCACGGGTTCACCGGTCGCCCTCGTGGAAGGGATACTGCCATCCCCGGACGTCAGAGGTGCAGCTCAGGCTGCCTTCTCCGATTCGGGATTGCTTGTATACGTTTTGGGGAAGGGGCTGGCATCGGGTAGAGCCCTCGTCTGGGTCGATCGTAAGGGGACAGAACAACCCCTCCAGCTCTCTCCACGCTCTTATCGGCATCCCAGATTTTCTCACAATGGTCAGCGAGTTCTCCTGGATATTGACGAAGGAAACGGCTCCGATGTGTGGGTCCTTGATGTTCA
>JACXTT010008592.1_pt1 | contig 14134 bp, 11 predicted proteins | sample 9270951 | NCBI WGS metagenome assembly JACXTT01 (sample SAMN15532306, study PRJNA645909) | rock metagenome | isolation source: weathered quartz diorite | place: Puerto Rico | collected 2017-06-21 | reverse complement strand
CGGAACCGTATTACGATCCGCTGGCGTTCGCGGTCGCGGAGGCGCACCGGCGCGGGCTGGAGTTGCACGCGTGGTTCAATCCCTTCCGCGCCCGGCACGCGGCGGCGAAAAGTCCCGTGGCCTCGAACCACATCAGCAAGACCCGGCCGGAGCTGGTCCGCAAATACGGAGCGCTCCTCTGGCTCGATCCCGGCGAAGCGCTGGTCCACGAGCATTCGCTCCGCGTCATCCTCGATGTCGTGCGCCGCTACGACGTGGATGGTGTTCACCTGGACGACTACTTCTATCCGTATCCCGAGAAGAACGCGTCAAAGAAGGTCGTCGAGTTTCCCGATGATCCGAGCTGGCGCAAATACCAGAAGTCCGGCGGCAAGCTCGCGCGCGATGACTGGCGGCGCGACAACGTGAACCGCTTCGTGCAGCGCCTCTATGCCAGCGTGAAAGCCGAGAAGCCGTGGGTGAAGGTCGGCATCAGCCCGTTCGGCATCTGGAAATCCGGCCAGCCGCCCGGCATCCGCGGCATGGACGCGACGCAGGAGATTTACGCCGATTCGCTCAAGTGGTTCCGCGCCGGCTGGGTGGACTACCTCGCGCCGCAGCTCTACTGGAGCATTGACGCGCCGGAGCAAAGCTTCCCCGTGCTGCTGAAGTGGTGGGCCGGGCAGAACTCCGCGCCGCGCCACCTCTGGCCCGGACTGTCCACGCAAACCATCGGCTCCGGCCGCAGCGCGGAGGAGATCATCCGGCAAATCCAGCTCATCCGCGCGCAGCCCGGCGCGACCGGCAGCCTGCAATGGAGCATGAAGGCGCTGCACCAGAACCGCGACGGCATCGCGGACAAACTCGTGCAGCAAGTCAACCAGCAGCCCGCGCTCATCCCGGCCGTTTCATGGCTGGACAAGGTGCCACCGCCCCGGCCCATCGTCGCTTTCGGCCAGGACTCGGCGCAGACGACTTCAGTGTTCCGCTGGGAACTGCCCGGCGGCGGGACGCCGGGCTGGTGGCTGGTGCAGACCCGGCTGAAGGGCCAGTGGCGGACGGAACTGGTGCCGGGAAGCCAGGCCACGCGGACGTTGACTGGTGGAACCGCCACCTTGCCCGAAATCATCTCGGTCGCCGCGGTGAGCCGGTTCGGCAACCTGGGAGTTCCGTTCGTCGCCGAGCGAACCGGGCCGTGAGCCTTTTCGCCCGGCGGAGTTACGCCAGCACGGCAGGCGTGGGCGGAACGGGCCGGTCAACGGACAGCTTTTCCAGATTGGAAAACACCGGGCTGGGCCGGCGGGCTTCGAGCACGCACCGGAAGCCCACGATGTCCACGCGATGGCCCGGCGAATTGAACAGCCGCGCCGAGGACAGCAGCGTGTGCGGCTTGGAGCTGTGCCAGGAAGCCCCGCGCAGCACGCGATAGTTCTGCTGTCCGTCGTAGGCGTCCTGGCACCATTCCCACACGTTGCCGCCGAGGTCGTGCAGGCCGTGCCGGTTCGCGGGAAAGCTGCCCACCGGCGACGTGTAGTCGAAGTCGTCCCGGCGGAGTTCGCCATCGAAATTGCCGACATTTTTCGGCGGCGGCCATTCCTTGCCCCACGGATACACGTCGCGGATTTTTCCGTCGCGTTCGGCGGGCGTGGCACCGTTCTCCTTGCCGAGGTCCACGGCGGCGCTCCATTCGAGGTCGGTGGGCAGGCGATACAAGTCGCGCTCGCCGAGGCGGCCCGCGTGGCGCTCCTTTTCCGTGAGCCAGTGGCAGAACGCCCGCGCGTCGTCCCAGCTCACATTCACGGCGGGATGCGTCGGCTCCTGGCGGAACTTGGGCCGCGGCCATTTGTGCTGGGTCTCCTGCACAAACAGCTCGTAGTCCTGCACGCGCGTGGGCCAGACGTTGAACAGCGCCATCGCGCCCGGCACGGGCATGAAACGCATGCCCAGCGAATTGGTGTGCATGTCGCGGTTCAGCTTCACGGCGAGGACGCCCAGGTTGTTGCGCCGGCCAAACTGCACCGTGATCGTCCTGAGCAGCGGCTCGTAGAGGCTGGTGTCCAGCGAGAGTTGGTAGCCTCCCGGAGCGATGCGGTCGCCGGAGCGCACCGGCTGGCCGTTCAAACGGATGAATGACTTCTCCGCGTCCTCGATGGCCCGTCCGTCGGCTTCGAGCCGGAACACCACACAGGTGCGCGCGTGCAGGCGGCGATGGGCGGCCTGGCCGGCCTTCACGAGCGCGAACAGTGCCGCGACCGGCCCCAGCACGGGCAGCAGTTGGCCGGAGAATTTCACCGTCAACACCGCCAGCGCCACCGACCCGGCAAGTTCGAGCATTGCACGCAGGCGCGCATCGTCGCAGCGCCGGCGCAGGTCAGTGCGGAGCGCATCCGACTGGGCTGTGAGTTTCTTGAACAGCGAATGCCCGTCGCGCGCGAAGTCGGAGTTCTTCCAGCTTTCAAGCGCCCCGTGAAACTTCGTGAGGTAGTCGTGGAACTGCTGGAGCTTGTCCTCCTGCTCGACCTGGCGTGTCGGAACCTTCCACGGCTGGGCGAACGGCGCGCGCCACGGGGCTTCCACCTGCTGGCGCAGCCGCGTGAACCTCGCCTCCACTTCGTCCAGGTTTTTGCGCCAGCCATCAATGACCTCGGTCACGTGGTGATAGGGCAGGTCGGTGAAGACGCGGTTCAGGCCGTCAATCAGCGCCGCCGCGCGCGCGAAGTCCGCGGCCTCCGCGAGCGTGTGGGCGCGCTGGAGCAGGCCGGCCTGCTCGGCATGGAGGTCCAGCAGCCCGGCGCACGCGGCGCGCACGGCCTCCAGATGCTCGACCACCTGCCCGTGCAGCGGCCCCTCTCCGTTGGCGAACTGGCACAGCGCGGCCCGGTCCGGCTTCAACAGCGGCGATTGCGGACGCGCCAGTTTGCAAAACGCGACGAGGTCGGGCGCCAGGTCAACGCCGCCGGTGTCCAGCGTCAGATCTTTGTTCAGGAAGCCCGCCGCCAGCCGGTGCTGCTCCTCGACCAGCGAGCCAAAGGCCGCATCCGCCGCCGCCTTGCACTCGATGACTTGCGTCCGGGTGAGGGATTGCTGCTTTGCGTCGAGAATGTTTTTGCCCAGGGCGAGCTGTTCCTGCACGAATCCGGCGAGCGGCTGCATCACGCGCTCCAGCCGGTCAATTTCCTCGCGGACGAACACGTCCGGCTCATACGGAATGTCCCCGGCGGCGCGATGCGCGCCGAGATATTCCGCCAGCTCCATTTGAAACTGCCGGTGCGCGAACATGTCCGCCGTGTCGGTGAACGAGCGGCTCGTTTCGCGCAGGCTCGTGGCGGTGGCCTGAAGCAGCGCCAGTTTGCGGGTGAGTTCCAGATTCATCCGAACTGCCGCTTGAGCTGATGGAGCAGGGCCGTGGCCTCCGCCACGGTCTGGCGGGACTCGTGGACTTGCTGTTCGCGCTGGAGCCGCGCCGCCAGCTCGGCCTCTTCAACCGCCGTCCGGGCCTGTTCCAGCGCCAGCCGCTGGCGCTCGGTGGCCCGGCGCTCCTCCTCCCAGTCTTGCAAGGTTCGCAACTGCTGCCGCTGGACGGCAATCAGCCCCGCCAGCAGGACCAGCACGAGGCCGCCGAGAACGACAGCATAGGCGCCAGCGTTGCGGTTCAAGTGATCCAGAAGCTCGGACATGGGTCAGGTTCGGCGCAACCAATACGCCGCCACGCGAGACGGGACAATCCCAATTCAGCCGGCAGAGAGGGCCTGCTTCAATGGGTGAACAGAAACTCCTTGCTGCTCAGAAGGCTCCAATAGAGGTCTTCAAGGGCGGTGCGGCGGTCGGAGACGCCGGCGTCGGCGAGGAGTTTGAGCGAGCGGGTTTTCTCCGCCGCGGTCGGCGGGCGGCTCAGGGTGCTGAGGAACGCTTCGTCCAGGATTTCTTCGTTTGTCTTCTTCGCGGCGATGAGCTTGGCGATGTTGTTGTCCTTCGCGGCGAGCTTCGGGTTGAGCGTGTCGCCGTTCGCGATGTGGAGGGCCTGGGCCATGCTCGGCTCCTCGGAGCGCTCGCACTCGCAGGTCTGGAGCCGGTCGGCGCGGCCGAAGGTCTTGAGGAAGTAGCTCGCGACGTTCGCGTCGGGGAGCTGGAAGGCGCGGAGGGAAACCGGATAGCGGTCGCCGAGGCCGCGGTTGGCGTTGCGCAGGTCGCGGCGGAACTCGGTCGGAACTCCAGTGACCTGCGAGTAGGCATCGAGCAACGCCTCCGCCATCAACCGGCGCGGGTAATAGCGCGAGTAGTAGCGCGTGTCGGCGGCATTGCCCGCGAGCGTCTCGCTGCCGCGCTGGTAGGTCTCGGACTGGAGGATGGCGCGCATGAGTGCCTTCAAGTCATAGCGCTGGTCGGCGAGGAATTTGGCGAGCGCGGAGAGCAGTTTCTCGTTGCTGGACGGGTTCGTGACGCGCAGGTCGTCCACAGCTTCCACGAGGCCGACGCCCATGAAGTTCGCCCAGACGCGGTTCGCGATGGAGCGGGTGAAGTAAGGATTTTCGCGCGCCGTGAGCCACGCGGCGAGGGCGTCACGGCGGTCACCGGGCGCGTCAATCGCGATGGCCTTGCCATCGAGCGGACGCGGCGGCAGCGGCTTGCCGGAGAGCAGGGCGGGCACGTCGCCGTCGGCTGCGGGGAAAATGATTTTGTCGCCCTCGCCTCCGGGGCCATTCTTGGTGCGGACGCGGGCGAAGAGGTTGGCGAACTCGTAATACTGGTCGTTGGTCCACTTCTCCATCGGGTGGTTGTGGCACTTGGCGCAGTTGATCGCGAGGCCCATGAAGGCGACGGTCGTGGTCTCGGCCATGAGCGTCGGGTCGTCGTGGAGGACGAAGTAGTTCGCCGCGCCGTTGTCGAGCGTGCTGCCGCGTGCGGTCACAAGCTGGCGCACGAACTCATTCCACGGCGTGTTCGCCTCCACCTGGGCGCGAATCCACTGGTAGTAGCTCCACATCGCGGGCTGCGGGAGCTTCGCGCCGTTCACCAGCAACAAGTCGCTCCACTTGTAGCTCCAGTAGTCCACGAACTCGGGCCGCGCGAGCAGACGCTCGATGAGCGCGTCGCGCTTCTTCACCGAAGTGTCGGCGAGGAACTCCCGGACTTCCGCCGCCGTTGGCAGCGTGCCAATGGTGTCAAGGAACGCGCGGCGGATGAACTCCGAATCGGCGCAGCGCGTCGAGGGCGGGACGTTGAGCGCCTTCAACTTCTCGTTGACCAGCTCGTCAATGAAGTTGCGCTTCGGGGCCTTGGTGAAGGTCGCGGAAGCCAGCTTGTTGTCGAACGGCACGGTGACGGTCGCGAGCGCCAGGCGGCTAAGGAACCAAGCGGAGATCGCGCCTTCGCCCCGGCCCATCACGGTGACGAGACCGTCGTCGCTGACGACGCAGACGGCGTTGTTCGCGCTGGTGAACTTCGCATAGCGCGTCACGTCGCGGGACTCGCCGTTCGAGAAGGTCGCGCGCACGAGGAGCTGCTGCGGGACGCCGGGCTTGAGGGTCACTTGCTCGGGGAGCACTTCAATCTTCGTGATGCGCGCGTCGTCGGGCTGCGGGGCAGGCGTGCCGTTCGCAATCCACTCGGACAGGATGCGGTAGTCGAGCGAGTCCGTGGTGAAGCGCTCGCCGCCCTTGTGCGGGACGGCGGTGGTGGGCTTGATGAGCAGAAGACTGTGCGCCGGCTCCGCGACCGTGACACGCCGGCCAAGCGCCGAGCGCGTGATGGCGCGGTGGTCGCCGTCCACGTCGTAGCCGCGCAGCGAGAGCTTGAAGCCGCCTTGGCCCGCCGCCGCGCCGTGGCACGCGCCGGAGTTGCAGCCGGTCTTGGTGAGCACGGGCTGGATGTGGTTGCGGAAGTTCCACGCGAAAGGTTTCTCCATGTTCACCACGCGCACCTCAGCCTTCGCGGAGTTGCGCCCGGACTTGCCAGTGAGGGTGGCCGTGCCGTTGCCCATTGCCATCGCAATGCCGTCCTCGATGCGAACGACCTTGGGATTGCTGGAGGTGAACGTTACGTTGTTCGTGACCTGCCCAAGCAAGGTCTTGCCGTCGGCGAGTTCCAGCACGAGCCGCTGCTCGGCAGCGGGGCCGTCGAGGGTGAATTTGGCGGGGAGGAGGGTGAGCGATTCGGCGCGGGCGGCGAGCGCAAGCGAAGCAAGGATTGCGACGAAAAGGATGGTTCTCACGAGTCAGAAAGCGGGTTGAAAGAGGGCGGGCGTTGCGGTTAAGTTCCGCCCATGAGCGTAGCCCAAATCATTGAGGAGCTGCCGAAGTTGTCGGACGGGGAGCGGGCAGCCGTGTGGCGCAGGTTGCAGGAACTCGACGCCGCCGATGAGGAGGTCCGGTTTCTCAACTCCATGATGCTCGCCGGCTTGGCCGAGCTGGACCGCCGGGAAGCCGCCCATTACCAAGCCCCATCCTAAGTGTGGTGAAGTCTGGCTGGTGGACGGCGGATACGTGGCTAAAACACGTCCTTGCCTTGTGCTCACCGATGAACCGGGGCCGGAAGACTTGGATGTGTTCACGGTCGTCTTCCACACCACGAAACTGCGGGGCAACCGCTGGCAACTCGTCGTGCCGAAGCCATTCCTGCGGGAGGGGGCTTTCGATGTGCAGGAAGTCTTTACCGCCTCACGCTGGCGCATGGAGCGCACGCTGGGTGAACTCACCCCGGCAGAAATGGACACCGTGCTGGACCGACTGGTGGAGCGGTTGGGCATTTGAGACTCCGGCGTTGTTCTCACGGCTTCGCCTTCACTCGCTTCTTGGCTTCCTCAACGGAGCCATTGAACAGTTGCTCCCCCGTCAGGTCCACCGCCCGCTTCTGAAATTCCTCCGCCAGTTCCGTCCTCCCCGCTCCAACGAGAATCTCGGCCAAATCCAAGAACCGCCGTTGATGCATTCCAAGCATGTAGGTGCGGTAGTCCTTCCCGCGTTTCTTGGCTTCCTCTTCCGTCGCATTCCATCCTTTCACCCAATCTTGGTAGGCCGCTTCCGGCTCAGGCCCGAACTTCAAGAACAGAGCATACTCTTTGTGCGTCATCAGGCTCTTACGAGCTGCACGGCAACACAGCCGAGCCTTCTCAGGAGCTTCAGTCGCGAGTTTCTTAAATAGGGCGAGTGTCTTGCCGGGTTGAGAATATTCCTCGTCAATCGAAGCAACCTCCGCGAAGTAGGTTGCTGTCAACGGGGAGTCTTTCGCAAGCACCTCTCGCTCTGCTTCGTCGCGCAGGCTTAAGAGCCTTTCCTTGGCCGACGGGTATTTTTCACCCAGATTCTTCCAGTCGCTTAATACAGAAGACAAGCGAACGCCCCTGTGCGAGTCGTCATTCCGTGACTTCTCGAAATACCAGGTGAACTTCTCCAAGGCTTGCTTGAATTTACCTGCTTCGACCAGTTCTTCAGCTTCTTCACGAGCTGCGTCGAGCGCATCCGCAGCTTGCAAGGCAGGCAAGGTAACCAAGCAAAGGGTCAACCCGATTGTGATTAAGGGCGCTCGCATATTCGGCCCGCCTAGAACAACTCCTTCACCTCTCTCACGCCAAAGTCCACCAGCGCAAAGGGCCTGCCTTGCGGGCCGGGCAGGTGCGTGTCGAGGTCGAGGCCGAGGCTCTTGTAGATGGTGGCAACGACTTCGCCGGGGTTGACCGGGCGCTCGGCAGGATAAGCGCCGATCTCGTCGCTGCGGCCCACGACGCGGCCGCCCTTCACGCCGCTGCCGGCGAAATAGACCGTCCAGCAGTTCGGCCAGTGGTCGCGGCCGCCGGCGGGGTTGATGCGCGGCGTGCGCCCGAACTCGGCGAGGTTGCAGACCATCGTGTTGTCCAGCAGGCCGCGCTGCGCGAGATCCTCGATGAGCGCGCTGTAGCCCTGGTCATACATCGGCGCGACGATGTCCCGCATGCCGGCGATGCTGGTGAAGGGCTTCGAGCCGTGGATGTCCCAGGTGATTTCGCCAAAGACGGTGATGAAGGTGTTGACGGTCACGAAGCGCACGCCGCGCTCGACGAGCCGCCGCGCCAGCAGGCAGCACTGGCCGAAGCGCGTCATGCCGTAGCGCTCGCGCACGCTCTGCGGCTCCTTCGTCAGGTCGAAGGCCTCGCGCGCCTGCTCGCTGGTCATCAGGCGGTAGGCGGCGGCGAAGTTCGCGTCCATCAGCTTCGCGGATTCGCTCGCCTCGAACTTCTTCACGGTGTCGTCCACGACCTGGCGCAACTCGCGCCGTCGGGCGAGGCGGGCCTCGCCGATTTCCTTGGGTGGCAGGAGGTCGGGAACTTTGAACTCCTTCTGCGACGGATCGGCGTTGAGCACGAACGGGTCGTAAGCCTTGCCGAGGAAGCCCGCCTCCTGTCCGTGCGGCATGTTGCCGCCGGTCGGGCCCATCGGCTCGGGGAGGATGACGTGCGCGGGCAGTTCGCTGCGCCGGCCCTTCAGAAATTCCAGCGCGCAGCCCGCGTGCGGCGTGATGATGCCGCCGGTGAAGAGCCGGCCCGTCTGCATCATCTGGTGGCCGGTGTCATGCACCGCCGCCGCCGTGTGGTAGCAGGAGCGGACGAGGGAGAACTTGTCGGCGACCTTCGCGTGGCCGGGGAGAATTTCAGAGATTTGAAAATCGCCCTTGGTCGAGATGGGCTTGAACGGCCCGCGAATCTCGCTGGGCGCGTCGGGCTTCATGTCGAAGAGGTCGAGCTGGCTGGGCGCGCCGAGGTTGAAGATCATGATGACCGACTTCTCATTCGAGTCGGCGCTGACCTTGCCGGCGGCCTGCGCGGCGGAGTAATCCGCCATCGTGAGGCCGAGCGCGCCGAGCGTGCCGACTTGGAGGAAGTCGCGGCGTGTGATGCCGTCGCACGTGGTGATGGAGCCGGGTCCGGTGACTTTCAACATAGGCTTCGGTGTCGCTGTGAATTCCAGCCCGCGGGCACAGCTGCGCGGGCGGAATTCGTTCAAGTTCTGCGCTAACATTGACGAACGGAGCGGGCGCGTCCATTGACTTTTCCGCACCCGGCCATGAACAATTGTGCCGTGCTCCGTCCGCCGGCCAAGTCGCGCTTCCCTGTCTCGCTCTACCACACGCCGAGTGATCTCGCGCGAGACGCGTTTTACACGTCAGTGCGCGCCGGGCATCTGGTGGCGGGGCCGGAGCATCGCATCGAGCGCGACCGCTACCCCGGCCACGAACTCATCCTTTGCCTGCGGGGCAAGGGCCACGCGCGTTTGCGCGGCAAGGCGGAGAGCGTCAGCGCCGGGCAACTGCTCTGGGTGAACTGCCATCATCCGCACGCCTACTGGGCGGACGCGGTCTCGCCGTGGGAGGTATATTGGGCGCGCATTGACGGGCCGCGACTGGACCGGGTGGAGCAGAATCTGTTTGGCGGCGGCTTCCCCGTAATGACCGCCGAATTGAAGAGTCTAGGCCCGGTCTTCCGCCAGATTTTCCGGCAGATGGAATCGCTCAAGCCCGATGCCGAGGCGCGGCTGCACGCGGAAGTGGCGCGGCTGATTGCCTTGCTCTTCCAGCATCGCATCGCCTCCGACGCGGACGGGGTTCCTGCGCCGAGCATTCCCGAACTGCTGCGCCGCCCGCTGGAGCGGATGCGCCTCTACTATCACCTGCCGCTGCGCGTGAGCGAGCTGGCGCAACTCGCCGGGATGAGTCCCTCGCACTTTGCGCGCACCTTCAAGCACGTCATGGGCACCAGCCCCATCAACTGGCTGCGTCGCGAGCGCATCAACCAGGCCAAGCGCCGTCTCACCGAGACCACCGACGCCGTGAAGGAGGTTGCGCTGCAATGCGGTTACGCCGATGCGTTCTACTTCAGCCGCGACTTCAAGCAGTTCACCCAATGCGCGCCGAGCGAGTATCGGCGGCGGGAGCAGGGCAGGGGCGGGGAGGCGCGTTGACGCCTTACTTCTTCGCGCCCACCGCGTCGGGTGCGAGGAAGTCCACCTTCGCGCTGAGTTCCGGCGTGAGGTAGCGGTCGGGCTTTTGAATCTGCACCTTGATTTGCAGCGTGCCCTTCTGGCGGGAGGCTTCGGGCGCGATTTCCGCGACGAAGCCCTCGTAGTGCCGGTCAAGATACGCCTCCGGGCTGATGCGGCACTTTTGGTTGAGGGAAATTTTGGCGAGGTGCGACTCGTTGACGTCAACCTCCACCTGCAAGTCCTTCAAGTCCGCGAGCGCGATGAGCGCGGTGCTCGGGCCGCGCGCGCCGCCGAAGCTCTGCGGCACGACAAGCTCGTCCGGGTCCACCAGCTTCTCCAGCACCACGCCGTCAATCGGCGAGTGAATCACCGTCCAGTCGAGGTAAAGCTGGGCCACGGCGCGGGAAGCCTCGGCCTCGCGCACGGCCGCTTCGGCGGAGGCGAGCCGGGCGCGGGCTTCGGCGGGGGCGATGCGCGCGGCGTTGAGGGCGGCCTCCGCTTCATGCGTGGCGGCGCGGAGGGCGTCGAAGCGGAGCTTGGCGTCGTCGAGGAGCCGGCGGGCCTCGGTGTTGCTGCGCACGAGCACTTCGGCGCGCTGCAAGTCGAGGTCGCCCTGGGCGGCGTTGACGCGGGCGTTTTCGAGATGCGCCTCCGCTTGGGCGAGCCGCGCCTCGCTCTCCGGCACGGCGAGCTTGGCGGTGGCGACGGCGGCCTGCGCGCTGGCGATGCGCGCTTCCGCCTCCACCACGCGGGCTTTGTTCTCGGCGTCATCGAGGCGCACGACCACCTGGTCTTTCTTCACCGCGTCGCCCTTCTTCACGCCGATCCATTTCACCACGCCCATGAAACGCGGGCTGAGTTCGATGCGCTCGCGCGCGATGATGTAGCCGCTGACGGTGAGGACGGAGCCGTCGGCCTTCGGCGCGGCAGCGGGCGCGGCCAGGTGGTCGGACTTCTTCGCGTCTGGCGTGGCGGCGGTGAGCTTGCCGTCCTTGGAGCCGCTGGCCACCCGCTGGTTGTCCCCCTCGCGCGGCCAGGCAAAGTAAACCGCCGTCGCGCTGCAGAGGAAGACGAGGGCGAAGATGGCCCAGGTGCTCGTGGTCGAGCGGCGTCTGGCCTCGGGCTGAATCTGCAACTGCTTGAGTTTCTCGGGGTCCATCGCAACGGCGGGAGAATGCGGACAAAGCGCCGGAAGGCAAAGCAGAAAGGCGGCGGCGGGCCGCGCGCGGGCCGTCGTTGAATGGGCTTCCCTCGTGAACTTGGGTTCGCCTACCTTCGGGCCATGATTCGCCGTGTCGTCCTGCTCGCCGCGCTGCTTTTCACCTCGTTCCACGCCAGCTCCGCCGCTGATTCCCGCCCGCCGAACATCGTCATCATCCTCGCGGACGATCTTGGCTATGGCGACCTCGGCTGTTACGGCCCTCCGACCATTCCCACCCCGCCCCTGGCCCGCATGGCCGGCGACGCACATCCCTTCCCCGAGTTTTCCTCGGCCGCGGAAGTCTGCACGCCGAGCCGCGCGGCATTGCTCACGGGGCGCTATCCGATTCGCAGCGGGATGTGCCATGACCAGTTCCGCGTGCTGCGCAATCGCTCGCTCGGCCAGTTGCCGGCCAGCGAAATCACGATGGCCACGGCGCTCAAGGCGGAGGGCTACGCCACCGGTTGCATCGGCAAGTGGCACCTCGGCGTGTGGGAGTTCAACCCCGGCGGCCACCCGCGCCGGCACGGCTTCGATTACTACTTCGGTCTGCCGCACTCCAACGACATGAACCCCACGCCCGCCGCGCCCAAGGGCGCGGGCAAGCTCGCCGAGCAGGAGGCCGCGTGGTGGAACGCGCCACTCTATCGCAACGAGGAACTCATTGAGCGCCCCGCCGACCAGACCACGCTGACACGCCGTTACACCGAGGAGGCGGTGAAGTTCATCCAGGCGAACAAGGCCAGGCCCTTCTTCCTCTACTTCCCGTCCACGTTCCCGCACACGCCGCTGTTCGCGTCGAAGGACTTCGCCGGCAAAAGCCCGCGCGGCATTTACGGCGACGTGGTGGAGGAACTCGACGCCGCCGTGGGCAAAGTCCTCGACACCTTGCGACAGGAGAAACTCGCGGAGAACACGCTCGTCTTTTTCACCAGCGACAACGGCCCGTGGCTCATCATGAACCAGCAGGGCGGCTCGGCGGGCCTGCTGCGCGACGGCAAAGGCTCGACGTGGGAGGGCGGGATGCGCGTGCCGGGCATCGCGTGGTGGCCGGGCAAGATCAAGCCCGCGCAGACGCAGCGCACGCTCGCCTGCACGATGGACCTCTTCACCACCAGCCTGAAGCTCGCGGGCGCGGAGGTGCCGGCGGACCGGCCCATTGACGGCCTCGACATTCGTCCGCTGCTCTTTGGCACCGGCACGGTGGCGCGCGACGCCTACTTTTTCTATCGCGGCACGCGCCTGATGGCGGCGCGCGTGGGCGACTTCAAGGCGCACTTCATGACGCAACCCGGTTACGGCCAGCCCAAGCCCGACGAGCACGCGGTGCCGCTGCTCTTCAACCTCAAGGTGGACGCGAGCGAGACGTTCAACGTGGCGACGAACCATCCGGCGGTGCTCAGTCAAATCGCGCAGGCCGTCGAGCGGCACAAGGCGACACTGACCCCGGCGCAAAGCCAGCTCGTGGAGGTGCAACCGCTGCCGGAGAAGAAGCAATAGCCGCCTGAATCCGCAATGGGCTTCCCTTCGCCGGTGTCCGTTTGTAATTTTCGCGCATGGCACGGAACAAACCCACGGACAAGCCACCTGACGGCCCGGTGGGGCGCGCTGTCCCCAGCGCGCCGCCGACCGACGAGAGCGCCCCCCGGCGCGGTGAGGACACCGCGCCCTACCCGCCCCTCCGCCCTCCTCGACATCCGCGTCATCTACTGCGGCGACAACCTCGACCAGCTCCGCAAGCTCCCGCCCGCGTGCGTGGACCTCATCTACATAGACCCGCCGTTCAACTCCAACCGCAACTACGAGGTCTTCTGGGGCGAGACCAAGGAGAAGCGCGCCTTCGAGGACCGCCACGAGAGCACCCGCGCCTACATTGACTACATGCGCCCCCGCTGCGTGGAACTCGCCCGCGTCCTCCGGCCCACCGGCTCCTTCTACTACCACTGCGACTGGCACGCCTCCCACTACGTCAAGGTCATGCTCGACCAAATCTTCGGGGAGAACTGAAACAATCTGCGCGTCACATTGACCTGCCATGCAAATGAATCCATTCTCAAACCCGCAATGGTAAAAAACCTGTTCAACGAAGAACTCAAAGTTGCCGAACAGTTTTCGGAGGACGAACGCCTCGTGACCGTGTGCGATGACGCGTTGAATTGTGCGTCCTCTCTGCCAGCCAACTTCTTTTCTCTCATCATCACCTCGCCTCCCTACAACATCGGGAAGGAATACGAGCAGCGCTCCTCCCTGCGCGATTACCTCGCTTTGCAGAAACCGCTGCTCGCTCAACTCGTGCGCTCACTCAAACGCACCGGAAGCCTGTGCTGGCAGGTCGGAAACTACGTCGAAGACGGAGAGGTGTTCCCCTTGGACATCTACTACTACGAACTTTTCAAATCTCTCGGCCTCCAGCTTCGCAACCGCATCATCTGGCACTTCGAGCATGGCCTCCATTGCAGCCTCCGGTTTTCAGGGCGTTATGAAACATTGCTCTGGTTCACCAAATCGGACAGCTACCGCTTCAACCTTGATGCCGTTCGAGTCCCCGCGAAGTATCCGGGCAAACTCCACTTCAAAGGCGAGAAGCGAGGCCTGCCTTCCGGCAATCCGAACGGGAAAAATCCATCCGACGTGTGGAGCATAACCGCGCAAGATTGGGAAAAGGAGATTTGGGACATCCCCAACGTCAAAGCCAATCATCCCGAAAAGACCATCCACCCGTGCCAATACCCCGTCGAGCTGGTCGAGCGATGCGTCCTCGCACTCACGCACGAAGATGATTGGATTTACGACCCTTACTGTGGCTTTGGCTATGCACTCATCGCGGATGCAAAGAACAAGCGCAAGGCAGTAGGTTGCGACCGTGAACCGCGTTACCTGACCATCTGCCGCGAGCGGCTACAGCAGTTAGCCGAGGGCGTCCTCAAGCTGCGTCCGCTCGGAAAACCCGTTCATACTCCGTCGGGCCGTGAGAAGGTTGCCCAACGCCCCGCCGCGTGGGACA
>JACXTT010008591.1_pt1 | contig 14134 bp, 11 predicted proteins | sample 9270951 | NCBI WGS metagenome assembly JACXTT01 (sample SAMN15532306, study PRJNA645909) | rock metagenome | isolation source: weathered quartz diorite | place: Puerto Rico | collected 2017-06-21 | reverse complement strand
CCGTCCATCACGTTCATGATGGAGAGCGGCAGCGTCGGCATTACCTTGTCGGCCACCGTAGCCTCGGGATCGGCTTCGAGCAACGATACGAACACGCGGTTGTTGACGTGCTGCTTGTTCAGCATCGCGATGGTGGACGCCAGGTCGAGTTTGCGGCCGAGAGCGGGCATGGCATGGCGAACCCGGTCCAGTGTCTCTCCGTCACTGACCAGAATGCGCAGCGACCCCTTGGAAGTAGACGTCGGGATGTGAATCGGAATCTGTTGCAGAATCAGTTCCCCGCGGTACGGCCGCAAGAGAGTTTCGATAGTGATTTCGTCTCCCGGGCGGGCCTCGGTCACGTCCGTGCGGGCGCCTTCCAGACGGGCCCAGCGGCGTTCGCGCAGCAAATCGAAATCAAGCTGCACGCCCCGAATGCCAGGCGCGTTGTATGGATTGTCGTAGATGCGGCTGAAGCGGTCTCCGAGCGAGAGCGCCGCCATCACCGCGGCAGGCTGCCCGCCATCAGAGGGGGCAAACATGTTCTGCACCGCTACGTCCGGATACCCGTTCACGCTGATCCGGCCGTTCATGCGGTAGGTCGTGTCTTCTCCGTACTCGTTGACTCCGTGCAGGGCGTTGAAGACCGTCGCCATCATGGCAAGAGGGCTCAGGTTCGCGTTGTTCAGCACCTCGTAGTGAAACTGTTTGTTTCCCGCGGTGCTGTGAATGTTCAGCGTCACCGGAATCATTTCCGGTTCCTTGCCAAACTCTCCCAGAATTCCGGTATGCCGGTCCTGCACGAACGCGCCCACAGATTCGGTGGCGTTTACGATTTTGAAAGCGTTCAGCGGTGACGGCAGCGTGGCCAACACCTCCGCCTTGGTCATGGGCAAGTCCACCGTGCCAAACTGCAGCAGCGGATGCCCGCAAGCCAGCAGGTGATGTGCGTCCATGTAGGTGACGGTGCAGGTCGCGGCAATATCCATGTCGCCCCGCACCAGGATCGCGCTGATGGCCGAACCCGGTTCCAGAATTGCGGGCTGCTTTTTGTCGGTGACCGAACCGGCACCCAGCACGGGAACGATCCCAGCCTTGGCGAACTGGGGAGCGAAACGCTCCATCGCGTCCTGCGAAAAGCCGCTAAACACTAACGGTGTCTCGATTGGCTTCAGGTAGTTTGCATAGTCCTTGGCGGCACTTGCATCTGCCGGGCTTTCGTCCACGCCGGGCCCCGAGGTCTTGTTGGGAGTCTTAATACCTGCCTTGGCGTTCACCGGACCGTTTCCCGGAGTTCGGTCCATGGCGTTGATTTCAAGCATCTCTGCGATGGGGGTCACTCCCGCAATCGGTTCTTTTGAAAATTCGCCGATGCGGAAAGCCAACGCTCCGGCCAGTTTGCCATCCAGGTACACGGGACTTCCGCTCATGCCGGCAACCACACCGGTGTATTCCGCTTTTTCTCCTGACAGGCGCACCAGGATGATGTCACCCTTCGGTCCGTTGGCGTTCCTCAGAACCCCCAGCACTTCGACACCCATGGCCTCAGGCTTGGTGCCTTGGAAAACAGTGTAGGCAACGCCATGCATTCCTGAGTGGATCGCACTCACCGGAATGGTCTCAAAGGCCTTGGGCGCCTGGGCGTAAATTACCGGAGACAAAGTGAGGAGGAAGGCCGTGAAACTGAAGAAAAGCGTACGTTTCATGAGTTTTGACCCGAAGCTTCGTGCTCAAGCTTGAAAAACTGGGATCGCGTGGGTTCGCTTAACCAAGTGGCCCTTGCCCGTTGGATGCGGCCTGCCGGTAGGGGAGGAATGACGCTTAAGCCGGAGCCGGGCAAACATCCCAATCGCGAAGCCTTGCGTCTATACTAGCATAAGGCTTTCCCCGAGGAATTCCATGTTTAGCATGTTCTGGATTCGCCATTCCCGCCCGATCCGCCGCCGATTTCTGCTTATCCTGGTGATGACACTGGCTTTGGTATTGTTGACCGCCGGCGCACCGGCAGGGAACGCCCAGGACCAGTCGAGCGAAGGGCAAAAGCAAGAGGCGCCTCCCGAGGCGGGCGGTCCGCAGACCGACGTCGGACCCTACGCGATCCCGAAAAAGAAGGAAGAGCCTCCGCCGCCCCCGCCTCCGGCCAAGCCGAAGAAAGTCGAGGGCATGCCGGACTACTCCATCAAGGTCGATGTGCCCTTGGTGAACGTAGACGTGCTGGTCACTACCAAAGACGGACAATTCATCCCCGGTCTGAAAAAGGACAACTTCCGCGTCATCGAAGATGGCATCCAGCAATCGGTCGCCAACTTCGACATTTCGCAAGCGCCGATCACAGCGGTTCTTCTGGTCGAATTTGCTTCGACCAACTACTACTTCATGGTAGATGCGCTCAATGCCAGCTACTCTTTCGCTAATTCCTTGAAGAAGAATGACTGGGTAGCGGTGATTTCCTACGACATGAAGCCGCACATCCTGGCGGATTTCACCCAGAACAAGCAGGAAGTCTACGGCGCCCTGAACCAATTGCGCATGCCCGGCTTCGCCGAAACCAATCTGTTCGACGCGCTCTATGACACGCTCGACCGCGTCGACCAGATCGAGGGACGGAAGTACATCATTCTGGTCACGACGGGCGTGGACACCTTCAGCAAACTCAATCTCGATCAGATCACCAAAAAGATTAAGAGCACCCACGACGTAACTATTTTCCCCATCAGCGTGGGGTTTGCCGTGCGTAATTACTGCGAAACCCATCGTTGTGGCTACACCCACGGCATGGGCATTCCCGTCACCCAGATGGATTACTTGCAGGGCGACAATGAAATGAACACGTTTGCGCGGCTGACCGGTGGCCGCGCTTATTTCCCGCGCTTCCAACAGGAAATGCCCGAGATCTTCCGTGACATCACCGGCGACATTCGCAATCAGTACAATCTGGCCTACCATCCCACCAATCCGAAACTCGATGGCACCTACCGCAAACTGAAAGTCGAAGTGATCGCGCCCGACGGCGGCCCGCTCAAGGTCAAAGACCAGAAGGGCAAAGATGTGAAGTATCAGGTGGTGGCACGGGAAGGCTATACGGCCAAGCACACGGTGGAGTAACCCACGGTGTAGGGCGTTCACCACCTAGTGCAGATGGGCGAATCTGTCGAGCAGAAAGAGTAACCCCACCCCCAGGAAGACCACCAGCGCCATTTTCCCGCCAGGCTCGCGGTTGACTTCCGGCATCAGATCCGACGCCGCGACATAGATCGTCACACCGGCCGACAGCGGCAATCCAAAACTCACCTGATGGCGGAACACAGCCATGGTGAGCACGCCCGCCAGCGTCGATGCACCCAGCAGAATCGAAGCTCCCCAGGCAATGCTCCGGCTTTGCCCGCTGGCCAGCATGACCGATGCGATCGTGAATCCTTCGGGAATTTTGTGCAGGAAGATTGCGACAAAAATCACCCAACCCAGCCAACTGGACACGATAAAGCCGGAAGCGATGGCGATACCGTCGAAGAACGTATGGATGATCAGTCCCATGAGCACCGAGTATCCCCGGTGGCCATGGACAAAAGCGTCCTGGTGAGTTTCCTCGCCAAAGTGAAAGTGGGGTGTGACCGTGTGCTCGAAAAGATGAACGATCAGATATCCAGCGAGGACCAGCAGAGGGGCGCTCTTGCCGCGCAATGCAATGCTGGCGGGAAAGATCTCCACGATCGCAGTCGCCAGCATGAATCCCGCGCCCAGGGCTACGAAATATTTGAGGTACGAGCGGTCCCAGTGCCTCTGGACAATGATGGCCCCGCCAAAAACATTGGCTGCAGCCGCTGTCAGCCCAAGCAGAATGCTGAGGAGAATGGGATGCATGCGAGGGAGGATAATATCAGTTCCCCGCCCCCCGTTCTTCGTCCTCAGCCACGCTACCGGTCTGATCGCGCCGGCCGATTATCCGTCGGGTCGGCAAGTCGAGTAGCGTGGTTCTGATCAGGTATTTGTTTCTGGTTTCCGGCTTCCGGTTTTCGGCTCCCGCCTCCGGGACTGCGCGGTCTTCGGGTGTCGATCGGGGAAGAAACTTGGCCGCTCTAACCACTGTGCCGGATGTGCATCACGTCGCCATCTTGCACGATGTAGTCCTTGCCCTCGAGCCGCAGGGTCCCTTTGGCGCGCGCATTGGCTTCCGAGCCGGCTTCGAGCAACTGATCCCAGCGGATGGTTTCAGCGCGAATAAAATGCTTTTCCAGATCGGAGTGGATTGCGCCCGCGGCTTCGACCGCTCGAGTACGGACGGGAATGGTCCAGGCCCGGCATTCGTCCTCACCGGCGGTAAAAAACGAGACCAACCCAAGCAGGGCATAGGTGGTGCGAATCAGACGGACCAGTCCACTTTCCCGTAATCCGTAGCTAGAAAGAAACTCGGACACATCGGCGTCGCTCATTTCTGCCAGCTCGGCTTCTACTTTGCCGCAAATCGCGGATGCGCCGGCATTGGGGCGCGACGCCACCTCGGTTAGGTTGTACTTGCCGATGGCCTGTTCGAGATCGTTCCCCAGTGCAGGACTCTCGCCAACGTTGAGAACGTAGAGAATGGGCTTTTCGCTGAGGAACATGAAGCCGCGCAGACGCTTCTTGTCTTCGGGGGACATTTCCATTTCGCGCAGCGGACGTTCCGTTCCCAGGTGCGCGTTGGCCCGTTTGAGCAGGTCGAACTCCTTTTCGAGCTCGGGCGTGCGCATCTTCTTGAGGTCTTTCTCCAATCGTTCCAAACGCTTTTCGATCTGGCCAAGATCGCTGACCATGAGGTCGAAATCCACGTTCTTGATGTCGCGCAGCGGATCGACTGGCCCCACATGCGGAATGGAAGGATCTTCAAACGCACGCACCACGTGTGCCAGAGCGTCCACATTGCGCAGATGCCCAACGTAGGCGCTCTCTTTTAGGGCTTCCTGACCGATCGCGCCCACGTCGACGTATTCGACCGACGCGTGGGTCAGTTTCTTGGGGTCATAGAGCTCTGCCAGCCGGTCAAGGCGCTCGTCTGGCACCTTGGCTACGCCGATGTGAGCCTCCCGCGGGTTGGCGTACGCCTGGTCGGAAAGGTGCGCCTTGGTGAGAATCCGGAAAAGCGACGTCTTGCCTACCTGGGGCAGGCCAATAATGCCAGTTTTCATATGGAAAGAGAAAGAAGCCAAAACGATGATAACAGCCCGGATTAGGCAAGTGACCTCGCGGTCAGATAGGTCACCACCAGGCCAAGCAGCAGAACTCCGCTTTCCAGACGCGTGGACCAGTGGTGTAAAGCGTCAAACTGCAGGCGCGCCGGATTGTCGGCGGGCACACGGTCGATCTCGCCCATGGATGCCCGAAGCGTATCCATGCGCGGAATCAAACCGAACTGAGAAACCAAGGTGAGTACAAGCATCAGGCAGATCAGCAGGTGACGCGCGGCAAACCCTTGCACAGTACCTTCACTCAACCGGCTGTACAGAAGCGAACTGGCCAGAAACATTACGCCGGAGCCAATCCCCATCCAATGCAAAATTCCGAGCGACCGTCCTACTAGCGATCCCGCCAGGTGCCGAGCGGGCAGTACCGTGAAAGCAAGCTGCGCTACCACGGGGAAAAATATCAGACCACCCAACCATACGATCAGAGCCAGCAACATGAGGAATCGAAGAAAAGACATGATGGAAAGTCATTATGAACGGAGGAACCAACGAAAGCCAGGGAGCAAAACCGAGAACCGGGAAACCGCAAAGGACTCGCCTGATTTTTTTCTGACCAGTTTTCGTCAAACCGCGGGCGGGCTAAACCGGCACCGGAACCCGTTCCACGATCTCCTGTATCAACTGCTCGGTCTGTTCAGACTTCTTGAGCGCCGAAGAGTAGCGGCCGCTGACCGCTACACGATGGGCGAAGACCGCCACTACGAGAGGCTTGAAGTCCTCGGGAACGCAAAAATTTCGGCCATCGAGAAAAGCCATCGCCTGCCCGGCTCGGTACAGCATCTGTGAACCGCGGGGCGACACGCCCAGCGAAAATTGCTCGGACTCGCGAGTTTCGCGGACAATCTCAAGCACATAGCCAACCAGCGATTCATCGACTCGCACCCGCGTGACCGCCTGCTGCATTTCGAGCACCTCGGCGCCAGTCAGCACCGGTTCCAGCACTTCCAGCTGTGCGGTTCCAGCCTCTGAGCGCAGGATCTCGCGTTCAGAATCGGCGTCGGGATAACCCATGCGCAGCCGCATCAGAAAGCGATCCAGCTGCGACTCCGGCAAGGGATAAGTGCCATGGTGCTCCACCGGGTTTTGGGTCGCAATTACCAGAAAGGGTTGCGGCAGCGAATAAGACCGCGCATCGACCGTGACTTGGGCTTCATTCATGGCCTCAAGCAGCGCGGATTGGGTCTTCGGGGTGGTTCGGTTGATTTCGTCGGCCAGCAGGACATTGGTAAAGATCGGCCCACGCTTGAACTCAAACTGCTGCTCAATGGCGGAATAAACCGAGATTCCTAGAACATCGGAGGGCAGCATGTCGCTGGTGAACTGTACCCGCTGAAACCCGCAGTCGATGGCCCGCGCCAGGGCGTGGCCGAGGGTGGTCTTGCCGACGCCGGGAACGCCTTCGATCAGCAAGTGTCCGCGCGCCAGCACCGACACCAAGGCAAGGCGAACAACATCGTCCTTGCCGCGAATGACCTTGCGAAGAGCGTTCTCCAGCTTCGCCGCGCGGTGATAGGCGGCAATGACAGTGTCAGGCGACATCACGGAAATTCTACTATGTACGCTCCGGGGTTCAGACGGGCCCGGGGCGTTACGAACGTCACAGGCCCGACGTCCGACTTACTGCATAAACTCCGCCGGCCTCCCCGTCAGTCGCTCAATTCGCTTGGCGATCGGCGGGTGAGTGGAGAACAGGTTGCCGAAGCTCATGCCGAGCAGCGGCTGAATGATGAACAGGTGGGCCGTTGAAGGTGTGCCCATCATGGGTACACGGCGCGAATAAGCGTCGAGCTTGGCCAGAGCACTGGCCAGGGCGTAGGGGTTGCCGGTAAAGTGCGCGCCAGTTTCGTCGGCTGCATACTCGCGGGAGCGCGACACCGCCATCTGGATCAGCATGGCGGCGATGGGAGCGAGGAACAACATCAAGAGGGCGCCCATGCCCCCACCGTCGCGGCGATCGTCACGCCCGCCCATTCCACCAAAATATGCGCCGTAGCGCAGCCAGGTGATTGCGCCAGCGATGGTGGCTGCAACCGAACTGATCAGAATGTCCCGGTTGTTCACGTGCCCCAGTTCGTGCGCCAGCACGCCTTCCAGTTCTTCGTCGTTCAGTAGATTCAGGATGCCTTCGGTGACGGCAACCGAAGCATGCTTGGGATTGCGTCCGGTGGCAAACGCATTGGGGGAGTCGGTGGGAATCACGTAAATTTTCGGCATCGGCAGCCCGATCTTCTGCGTCATCCGCTCGACCACGTTGTAAACGCGCGGCAACTGTTCGCGCGAGACGGGCTGCGCCCGGTAAGTCCTGAGGGCGATCTTGTCCGAAAAGAAGTAAGCGACGAAGTTCGTCACCACGGCAATGCCCAACGCCAGCAGCATCCCGTTCTGACCGCCCAGCGCACGTCCCGCTGCCATCAGCAACAGGGTCAAGGCTGTCAAGAGAAACGCAGTTTTAAACGTGTTCCCCATAATTTGCTCTCAGTACCATTAGATGGTCTGTCAACCAAAGGGATGCATCCCGGTGTGGGCAGGACAGTAGCGATCCGCTGCCTTTGATCTTCGTGTTGATCTTCCTGCAGTTAATCCTGGTTCTTGCCCAGACCGGAACCCATTCGCGGGACAAACTGCAACCCTTGTCTACTTCATCGCGAGGCGCTTGAGCGCTCGCTCCAGAGTCTGGTCCAGGGCGGCGCGTGCCTGTTCATACTCCTGATGGGAGATAGTTCCCTGTTTATGTTCCACTTCGAGCTGAAACAGTTCATCCTTCAGCGCTTCGAGCAGCAATCCGGAACGGTCCGCAGCTGCCTGACTCGTCGGTGGGGGTGGCAAGCCGACCTCGGAGGCGCCAAAATCGGGAATCGCAGCAGCCTTCGAACGCGCGGTTATGTAGAATCCTCCCGCAACCAAGGCCACCGCAAAGCCACCCAGGATGTACCAGCGATATTTTTCCAGGGGATCGGGTGCATCGATCGGTGGGCCCAGTCCACCCCCGGGACGGGCGTCGCGTCCGGCTGCGGTAGCGTTACCTTCGCCGGAAGCAGGGCCGCCCTGGCTGTCGTCGCCGGCCTCGGCCAACGTGCCTGTTCCAGAAATCTTGAAGGCCAGTTGTTGCCCGGCTTGGGTGTTCGATGCCACCTGCACCACGGCCTCGGACTGGCGCGGGTCCTTCATGGCTTTGAAATCGGTGCCGGGTGCCGCGGTGAACTGCATGGCCTTCGGAAGCATCACCACAAAATGCTGGGCAGGGTAAAGTGGCTTCGGATCGATACTGAGTTCGCCGCCATACGGCAGGTGAAAGACCACTTGAAACTGGGTCTCGCCCGGGCGCAGCGGAAAATCAAAACCGTAGCGGTTCTTCACTTTTTCGGGCACAGGAGAAGAGTTGATGGGCTGGCCGCCCGCCGTCATCGCCATCCCCTGATCGATCTGCGCGCCTTCGGGCAAGAAGAACTCGAAGTGATCGCCTCCCATCTGGGTACGCGGCGGGTCGGAAGCATTATTGACCGCAAACAGACGGATGCCCTGCAACTCATTCCCCTGGGCCTGAAAGCGCATCACGTCGGCGGTTACACTCACGCCATCGGCTTTTTTGGACACGTCGTAAACCGTCAGATCGACCGAGCTCACGCCGGGAGGCGCCATGCGATGGTAGGTCACGCCCTGGTGAATGGCGCGAATCAAGTGAGGGCCGGCATCGGGAAGTTTGAAGCTGAAATTCCCGCCGGCATCGGCCTTGGTGCGGGCGGCCTCTTCCATCCCCTGCGCCAGTTTGATCAGCACCACATCATCTCCGGCGGCAGGTTTGCCGCTGGTTCCGTTTTTAAGCGTGCCGGTCAGAGTCTGCCCGGATGCCGCGGCGCACGACCAGAGCAGCAGGGACGCGGCGAGAATCTTTGGGGAGAGCCTCAAACTCCCGCTCCTTTCCCGCTGTTGATCGGGCTTTTGTTGATGGGGCTATCGTTGATTGGGCCATTGTTGTTTTCGTCCGTTTTCCCAGGGCTAGCGTTGCTTCGGCCAATCATGGGGAGGCCGGGACCAGCCGCTCGTTCGAGCCTTGCCATCTCCGCCAAAACACCGGCCGCTTCTTCCTCGAGAGAAGACTTCAGCGAATCGTAGTCCGCGTCGGGCAGTTTGCCGGCCTGATGCTCGAAATTCAAATCCCGCAGGTTTTCGTACACCGCATCCTTGCGCTCCTGCAGATAGGCGAGCCGAGTCTTATCGGGGCCCATCGATAATCTTCCCGGAAGATAGAAGACATAGAAAAGCGTGCCCAGAGTCACCATGGCGCAGGCAAGAATCGCGACCGTCATAAATCGGTATCCTTCCTGGCCTGGGCCCGAAAGCGTTCCAGTTCGCCGCCGCTCGCTGGCAGCACGCCGCCCGGCGCCGCCGGTGCCGGTCGCTTCTTCCAGGCCAGCACGATGAATATCGTTGTCAGCAGCCCGAGGGTAAGGGCCAGGAACGGCATCACCCACGCCACCCGGTTGAAGCCGGTGTTGGTGGGCGCGGCCATCACCGTCGGACCGTACTTCTGGACAAATCCCTGCAGGGTCAAATCGTCGTTCTCGCCGCGATCGAGCCCGGCCATCAGTTCACCGCGCATGCGGTCGGAATAAGTGCAGCCCACGTGATTGCATTCCAGCAGGATTTGACTGCAGCCACAGACGCACATCAGCCGATGGCCGAGATTGTTGAAACGCGCCGACTGGTCGCCGGCGCCCAGGAAAACGAACACCGTCAGGCAGAGCAACCCGGCTTGCAGACCAGGCCGGAGGACCGCATTCGGGCGCAACCTCAATCTCCCGCTCCCGCCGGAGCGGTTTCGATCCGCGCCGGAGCCATGACCCGCACGGGCGCCGCGTTCGGGATCAGCGCCAGCACGGTTCCGCCGACCATGATCAGGACTCCCACCCAGATCCACATGACCAGCGGATTCAGGTGCGCCTTGATGATCGGCCGCCCTGTGGTCTCGTTCAATCCTTCATACGTAAGGTAAAGATCTTCTTTGACGGTGGAGCGGATTCTCGGCAGGGTTTGCGGCTGCTGGCTGGCCTTGTAAAACCGCCGCTCCGGATACATGGTCGTGATCTGCTTGTCACCCTTGAAAACATTGATGATCGCCCACTCGTTGCTGTAATTCGGATTGTCGTCCTGGGTGTAGGACTCGCACACCAGGGTGTACGGGCCGATGGTCATCTTGTCGCCATAGCCCATTTCCTTCTCGCCGTCTCGATTGAAGGGCGTGCCCAGGATTCCGATGATCACCACGGCAACGCCGAAGTGGACGATATACCCGCCATAGCGCCGAGTGTTGCGATGAAACAGGTGCACCATCGAAGCCAGAAGATTTTGACCGGTGTGGCGCGAGATGACCCGGCCGCCGCGTATAAATTCCGAGGTAACTGTCAGGGCCACTAGCGTGGCCAGCATGGCGGCCATGAGGGCGTAAAAGTACGAGACATCGGTCCATGGGCGAACCCCAAGGGCAAGCATCAGAATGCCAACCGAGAGGGCGCCCAGCGCCGGCCACATGAAATTGCGCTGCAAGCTTTCAAATGATGTCTTGCGCCAGGCCAGCAGCGGGCCTACCGCGGTTAACAACAGCAGGAGCAAAGCCACCGGGATGGCTACCTTGTTGTAGAAAGGCGGCCCTACCGTGACCTTATTGCCCTGCACGTACTCTGAGATCAAGGTGAACCACGTGCCCCAAAGAACGGTAAAGCAAGCAAGCAACAGCAGCAGGTTGTTGAACAGAAAACTCGACTCGCGCGAAATCAGCGACTCGAGCTTATGTTCGCTGCGTAAATGCGACTTGTTGCTGAAAAAGAAAAATGTGAATGCCGCCAGAGTGATCAGCAGAAACCATTTGAACCACCCGCCGATCGAAGACTGGGCGAAGGCGTGCACCGAACTGATGATGCCGCTGCGGGTGAGGAACGTTCCCAGAATCGCCAGCCAGAAGGTAGCGAAAATCAGCCACATGTTCCACATCTTCAGCATGCCGCGTTTTTCCTGCATCATCACGGAGTGCAGAAATGCAGTGCCGGTCAGCCAAGGCATGAGCGAAGCGTTCTCCACCGGATCCCATCCCCAGTAGCCGCCCCAGCCCAAAACCGAGTAGGCCCAGTGCGCGCCCAGAAACACGCCACAGGTCAGGAATGCCCAGGTCACCATGGTCCAACGGCGCGTAATCCTGATCCACTTCTCCCCGGGATAACGCATGATGAGCGCTCCCAGGGCAAAGGCAAAGGGCACGGTAAAGCCCACGTATCCCAGGTACAGCATCGGCGGATGAATCACCATTTCGGGATATTGCAACAGCGGGTTCAGCCCGGCGCCGTCAGCCGGCAGCGTGCCGGTCATCAACGCAAACGGATGGGCGGCAAAATTCAACAGCAGTAGAAAGAAAATCTGCACCGCGGCAATGACGACCGAAGCGTAGGCGAATAGCCGGGTGTCCGTCTTGTGGCGCAATCGCAGGACCAATCCGTAGGCTGCCAGCAGCAGCGACCAGAAAAGAAGCGATCCCTCCTGCCCCGACCACAGGGTGGCAAACTTGTAGGGCGCCGGCAGGTCACGATTGCTGTGATGATAGATGTAGGCGATGGAGAAATCGTCCTGGAAGGCGGACGTCACTAGGGCCGCGGCTGCGAGAAATACCAGAGCGAAAGTGGCGATGCCCGCCCGCCGTGCGGTTTCACCCAGGCGTTCCGAAGCCCGGCCGGGCTGCGCCAAAGCCAACGCTCCCGCAAGGAACGAATACGCGCTCAACGCGAGCGCGAGCAGAAGCGCAAAACTGCCGATTTGGGACATGGGGGAACCCGACAAGGCATTTTTTCAGAAACGGCAGACCGAGGCAACAAGGGAATGCCCAAGGGAAAATCAGAAGGACAGAGGGGCAGAAATTTCACGTGGGGAAGCCGCCTCGGAGCAAAGCTCCGCAGAATTCAGGGCGAGAGGCCGAGAACGGACTGTTCCCCACGTTGTTGCCGTACTGCCGAGTCTAAGCGGTCTGCTGGGTGTCGTGGCGGCCGAGAATCTCTCGTTCCGCTACTAGCCAGTCATCGTTCTCGTGACCTGGCGTGTATCCCCGCTCTTCGTACAACTGGTAGGCGCGAACGCGGATCTGCTCCTCCAGGTTCAGCGTAGAGCTGCTTTTTTGAACTTCAACCGGTTTTGGTGCAGGCATGACTGCAACCTGCCTGCGGCTGGTGTTGCCATTCCCAGGGGTCTTTGCGCGAGCCATAAACAGATACTCCTTACATAGGCCAAGGTTCAGTAATGAACCGAATTGATGAGTGAGCCACATACACGTCGAACGTTCACGCAGCTGGGGCCCGAAATAAATTGTGACGAATTGCACTTCAATGATAAACCGAATAGCGCGAAATGAGGGAGGGAAGAATCAAGAAAATATCCGTTTTCACAAAACAATTTTGGTAATCGTTTACATCAAAAACCTAGTAAAAATCATGCGAACTGGTCTGGGCCCGGGTAATCGACAAGGGCATAATCCGGCGCGCCTTCACCGAGATAACGTTATCCTGATTTTGCAAAATGCCTTCTACCATCAGGAACTGTTCTGCCGACACCAGCAGGCGGTTTTTCTGAAACAGATCGGGCATGATGATGGCATTCATCACACCCGTCTCATCCTCCAGACTGAGAAAAACGAAACCTTTGGCAGTCCCCGGACGTTGCCGCGCGATGACGCATCCTGCAATGCGAAGATATTTGCCGTTGGAAATGCCGGCAAGATCGCTGGCCTTGCGGACGCCGATCGCATCCATGCGAGCACGGTGATACGCCATGGGATGCGGCCCCACAGTCAGGCCGGTACCGCGGAAATCAGCTACCAGTCGCTCTTCCGGGTCCATGGGGCGGAGCGGAGAGCTGGCATCAGGCTCGGGAAGCTCATCGAGCAGCGGCCCGGAGTGACGAACGGACCGCTCGATTTGCCAGAGCGCGTCGCGGCGATGCAGTTTCCGGTTCCCCGCATCAGGCTTCCCGCGGCCGGAACTGGGAACCGGAAACGGAAAACTGGAAACTGAATTCAGCGCCCCAATTTCTGCCAGCGTATTCAATTCATCCTTGCGCAATTCAGGAACGCGATAAACCAGATCGTGAATCGAAGAGAAGGGCGCCATGCTGCGTTGACGAATCAACGCCTGGGCAGCCTCCTCACGCAACCCGCGAACATAACGTAGACCCACCCGTAGCACGACGGACGCCGAACCACCAACCGCGATCCTTGCGACCGTACAATTCCACTCCGACTTCATCACGTCGATCGGAAACATCTTCAGCCCGTGGCGCTGCGCATCCTTCACAATCGTCGCCGGACGATAAAAACCCATGGGCTGGTTATTCAGCAGGGCAGCCGTAAAAGCCGCCAAGTAGTGACACTTCAAATAGGCGCTGGCATAAGCGATCAGGGCGAAGCTGGCCGCGTGCGATTCGGGAAACCCGTACAGAGCGAAAGAAGTAATCGAAAGCACGATTTGCTCCTGCGCTTGGCGCGAAATACCATTGCGTTCCATACCGGCGCGAAGTTTGGCCTCGATTTCCTTCATGCGCTTTTCCGAACGCTTGAAGCCCATCGCGCGGCGCAAATCTTCCGCTTCGCCGCCGCTGAATCCCGCCACCACCATCGCCATGCGCAGCAACTGTTCCTGAAAAAGCGGAACACCCAGAGTGCGCTTCAGCACCGGCTCGAGCAAGGGATGCGCATAGGTAATCTGCTCCCGTCCCTGGCGGCGCTGCAGGAACGGATTCACCATCTGCCCCACAATCGGCCCCGGACGAATAATGGCCACCTGCACCACAATGTCGTGGAACTTTTGCGGATGCAGGCGCGGCAGGCACGACATCTGGGCGCGGCTTTCCACCTGGAACATCCCGATGGTGTCGGCTTTTTGCAAAGTGGAGTACACCGTGGG
>JACXTT010008590.1_pt1 | contig 14139 bp, 10 predicted proteins | sample 9270951 | NCBI WGS metagenome assembly JACXTT01 (sample SAMN15532306, study PRJNA645909) | rock metagenome | isolation source: weathered quartz diorite | place: Puerto Rico | collected 2017-06-21 | reverse complement strand
GACGGCGTAAGTGGTGCGAGTCCAGCCCTGGCATCCACTCCAAATGTTTCTATACGCGGCGAATGAGATCGGGAAGTACGGCAGTCAGAAGAGTGGACCTGTCAGCGCGTTTGCCATCGATCGTGTGACCGGCAAGCTCACCTTCCTGATTGAAGGCGCTGAACTTCGCGTAACCAGATCGGAAGCTCGGGCCTCGCTGGCGTCCACACGAAAGTGCTTTTCGGTGACCCGTCTAAAGCGGGTTTTTATTCGATCCTGCTGTTCGTGCCGGTGCACACGACGATTCAGGCGCATTCGCATCGCGACCGTGGTGTCAGGCACATGGTATTTCGGCTATGGCGACCATTTCGACGCGAAATCCCTCAAGCAGCTTCCGCCGGGTGGTGTCTATTCGGAGCCGGGTGCTCACAATCACTTTGCCCGCACGGAAAAGGACGCCGTCATCGTGCAAATCTCGGGGTATGGTCCGACCTACACGCGCTATTTCAATCTCGTTTCCAGCCGGCTTAAGACCACTCGCGTTCGCAAAAGAAAGCAGCTCTTTTCAATCGGAGTTGAAGGAGATCAACCTTGGTTGAAATGACGGCAGCTGAAAGCGTCCGCTAAAGATCTCTGTTTCCTAATCCTGTCAGCAACTTGTATACGTCGACCACGGTGGTCTGCTGCTTGCTATTCATTCGTTGAACGTGACCACCGAACTGATCAATCCGACACTGATAGCCGCCATAGTGGTCGTCGTGCTCCTCGTGCTCTCGCGCTTGCAGTTAAGAAAGCTCTCGGAGATATCGGGGAAGATGACAGAACTCGCGCCGATGTCGGCCGTGCTCGATTCGATACAGAAGGGACAGGATCAGGTTGATCGATCGGTCCGTGATGAAATCGCGCGAAACCGTCAAGAACAATCGAGCCAATCTCAGGCCTTGCGCGGAGAGGTAGTCACGGCATTGACCGGCATCGGCGATTCTCTCTCGACCAAAGTGGATGGCCTGACCCGATCGAATGACCAAAAACTCGAGCTCCTCCGGTCGGGAATGGAACAAAGGGTGGATTCTTTGACGGCGGAATCCAGCCGGAAGATCGACAGTCTGTCACAGTCTGTTTCGACGGCATCAGGAAGGCTTCAAGATGAGGTATCAGCAAAGCTCGGGGAGTTCAGGAACACCTTGGAGGGGACGGTCAAGGAGGCACATCAGCTCCAGCGTGAACAGACCGAAACAACGGCGGGAGCTATCCAGTCTCTGCAAGTAACAGTCGATGAGAGGCAACTGCGCCTGCAGACGGTAATCGACACGAAGCTCTCGGCCATCGGCCAGCAGACAGGCCAAAAGCTGACGGACGTCGAATCGGCACTTCGCAGCCAAGCCCAGCAACTGCGGGAAGAAACTGGTACAGCTTTCAAAAGCCTCGGTGACAGCATACTGGTGACGTTGACCGGGATTTCTCAATTGCAGAAAAACGAACTGCAGGATCTCAAGGCTACTGTCGACGGCCGGCTGGCGACCATTCAGGTTGAAAATGAAAAGAAGCTGGAGCAGATGCGCCAAACGGTGGACGAGAAGCTCCAGGGCACCCTCGAGTCGAGACTAGGGGAGTCCTTCAAACAGGTTAGCGACCGCCTGGAGCAGGTTTACAGAGGGCTTGGCGAGATGCAGACGCTGGCCGCCGGGGTGGGAGATCTCAAGCGAGTTCTCACCAACGTGAAGACTCGCGGAACCTGGGGCGAAGTCCAGTTGGGCACGCTCCTCGAACAGATGCTCGCGCCCGACCAGTATGGCCAGAATGTCGTCACCTCAGGTACTTGCGAGCGAGTTGAGTACGCCATCAAGTTGCCCGGCCGCGACAGCAACGGCGCGCCCGTTTGGCTACCGATCGACGCGAAGTTCCCGGTTGAAGACTACCAACGTCTCGTGGAGGCATCTGAAAGGGGCGACATAGACGCTGTCGAGAAGGCCTCCCGGCAACTTGAAGCCACGCTCAAGTTCTGCGCTAAGAACCTCAGCGATAAATACATCGCGCCCCCTGCCACCACGGACTTTGGCATCCTCTTTCTTTCGACTGAGGGGCTGTACGCCGAGGCGATGCGCCGGGCAGGTCTCGCCGAGTTTATTCAGCGGGAATACCGGATCGTGTTGTCTGGCCCAAGCACACTCGCGGCCCTTCTGAACAGCTTCCAAATGGGTTTCCGCACCTTGGCGATTCAGCAGCGTTCAAGCGAAGTGTGGGAACTCCTTGGCGCAGTGAAAGCAGAATTCTCGAAATACGCCGAGGTCCTGGCGAAGGTCAAGAAAAAGCTGAGCGAGGCTCAGACCACCATCGACAAGGCGGAGACCCGGACCAGAGTCATACAGCGCAAGCTTCGCGATGTCGAAGCTTCCGAAAATCCCGATTTCATTGAGGGTGGCCAGCTTGCCGACGATGAGATTGAGGCTGCCGGGGCCCTCGCCGCCATCGAGAACGTCTGAGACGATTGAAGTCCACGACATGCCGATCGCACATGAAGCGTGCCAGGCCGTCATCAAATCCCGGCTGATTCGCGCTTCAGGAGCAGGGGTTCGCGTAATCGGCGTACAATCAACGATTCGGGAACCAACGTGCGGATTCTTCTCACATTCACGGGCTTCCACGACCCGTATTCGAAGGGGCTTGTCGGTGAGGACGACCAGCCAGGGCCGATTCTCTCGTTGCTGAAGGTTCGGACATTTGACGTCATCTATCTTCTTTCAACGCCCAACACCGAGAAAAACACTGCTGGTACCGTGGCTGCGCTCGTCGGGCAGCCTTCGGTCAACGAAGTTGCGGTTCCGGTGCAGGACCCCACCGACTATGGTGCAATCCTAAAACACCTCCGTTCGATTACGAAGGATGTGGTGGAGCGGCATCCAGGAGCTGAGTATTTTGTGTCGGTGGCATCTGGGACCCCCCAGATGCACGCCTGTTGGGTTCTGCTCGCGTCTTCCGGTGAATTTCCGGCGCGCATCCTGCACATAAGGCCGCCCCGTTTTGTTACGGCCGAGATTCCGTTAGTGTCCGAGATCGATCTCACGAGCCCGGACTTCCCGGTCGTGCGATCGAGAATACAAGCAGTCGAGTCTGGCGAAACAGCCGCTCCCGATATTCAGCAGGCCCTATCCGAGTTGGGCCTCGTTGCCGACCATCCTAAGATGCAGTCGGCGCTGAACGTCGCGGCCGCGCTGGCGCCGTCTTCAGCCCCGGTTTTGATCCTTGGCGCTACTGGCACCGGTAAGGAGCTCGTCGCGAAATTGATTCATCGGCTCAGCGGACGTCCCCAGGAAAAATTTGTCGCGCTGAACTGCGCTGCAATACCAAGGGACCTCGCCGAGAGCGTGCTGTTCGGCCATCGCAAAGGTAGCTTCACCGGCGCAATTGCGGACCAGTTGGGTAAATTCGAGGAGGCTGATGGCGGCACACTGTTCCTCGACGAACTTGGAGAACTACCCTTGCCTGCACAAGCCAAGCTCCTTCGAGTGTTGCAGGACGGAGTCGTTGATGCCATCGGTTCCAAGAGGGCCCGGAAAGTAGATGTCCGGGTCGTCGCGGCCACAAACCAAAACCTTTCGAGGGCTGTTCGTCAAAAGGAGTTTCGGGAAGACCTTTATTACAGATTGAACGTCGGCGAAGTTAAGCTCCCGCCGCTGCGTGATCGTCGTAGTGATATCCCGAAGCTGGCTCTGCATGTTCTCGACCGAATCAATACGGCGTTGAAGAAGCCTAAGCGCCTCTCCCAGGCTGCCCTCGCTCGGCTGCAGGGGCAATCTTGGCCTGGCAATGTCCGTGATCTGCAGAACGTAATCGAGAGATCGGCCCGTCTGACATCGACCGACGTGATCGACGCCGACGACTTGATCATATCGGAGCCGGTCTCAAAGGAGGATCCTCTGGCTTTACTGCCGGAGCCGGCGGAAGGATTCTCGATGGAGGATTTCCTGTCGAGCGCGAGGAAACAACTTGTGTTAAGGGCCATGGAATCAGCGAATGGAAATCAGAGCGAGGCGGCGCGTCTGCTTGGGGTTTCCCCTCAAGCGGTCCACAAGTACCTCTTGAAACTCAAGGAGCGCATCAACCGAGGTTGAAATTGTTTCAACCAAAGTTGAAGCTGGCGACGCAAACAGGTTACGATGGAAGGCTGCAAGCGATTGAAATTCTGGGACATCGAAGGGGTGAGACCTTTGGCGGGTAGCGTGCCATCAGTAATGCTTCACGAGCAAAACTTTGTCACTGTGCACCCCGATTTCAGAGAAGGAAGATAGGAAGTCTGTGGCGGATTTTACCAATGAAACCGACGCCCGCATCGTGATCGACGACCTTCTTCGTCAGGCCGGCTGGGACCCCACCGACAAGTCCCAGGTTCGGACCGAGGTGGGCACGGCCGGCGAAGGTCGCGCAGATTATGTTCTTCACTCGGGCCGCGGTCGCGTTCTCGCCGTCGTTGAGGCCAAAAAGCGCGCCTTCGAGCCCTATCGCGCCAAGCAGCAAGCCCTTCCGTACGCTCGCGAGCTTCAGGCCCCATTCATCTTCCTGACCAATGGAGAACTCATCTACTTCTGGGACTACACCAACGACGACGCACGTGTTGTCAACTCCTTCTATTCACGCCGCGATCTTGAGCGAATAGTCGAACTCCGAGCGGAGCGGAAGCCTCTTGCGACGGTGCCGATTCCAGAGGTTTACACCCGCAACAGCGAGCCGCGACTTGTGCGCCCATACCAGCCGGAGTGCATGAGAGCGATCGATCATGCTGTTGAGTTGGGAAAGCGCCGCTTCTTGATCGAATTGCCCACAGGAACGGGCAAGACTGACCTGATCTGTCTCCAGCTCAAAAGGCTTATCCAGGCAGGTCGCGCGGAACGGATTCTCTTTCTCGTTGATCGGGATCAACTTGCTAAGCAGGCGCTGGAGGCCCTCCAGGACCTCCTCGACCAGTACGGCAGTTACTGGTTACGGCCAGGTGTCGAACGCCAAGAGAAGCAAATCACGGTCTGCCTTCTCCAGACGATGATTGGTCGCTACCAGGAATTCACGAGCGGCTATTTCGATGCTGTGGTCGCCGACGAATGCCACCGCTCGATATATGGTGCCTGGCAGACTTCGCTGACCCACTTCGACGCGCTGCACATCGGCCTCACCGCAACGCCGGCGGCCTACATTGAGCGGAACACCTACCGCTTCTATCAATGCAAAGACAACCAGCCGGATTTCACCCTGCCGATTCAAGACGCATTCCGGGACGAGTACTTGATTCCCTACCGTTTTGCGACTGGGATCACAAGGTTTTTGGAAGAAGGTGTAGAGTACGATTCCGATCACCTCGAGCCTGCAGAATTCGAGCGGAAATGGACCAACCAGAGTACGAACCAACTCATGATGCGAGAGTTCGATCGGCTCGCGTGGGAACAATACCGCGAATTGGCGCCGAAGCAAAAGCTCGGGCCAGGTAAGGCCATCGTATTCGCCATCACAAAGCACCACGCCACGAGGCTGGCGCAGTATCTCAACGATATTCACCCGGAGCATAAAGGCCGCTACGCAGAAGTGATCACATCCGACGTCTCCAACGCCGATGAACTTATAAGGAAGTTCAAGCGCGAGGACTACCCGATGGTGGCTGTCAGCGTCGATATGCTGACCACCGGATTCGATTGCCGTGAAGTTCTGCACTTAGTATTCTGCCGGCGCGTCCGCAGCCCAATTCTCTATCAGCAGATCCGTGGTCGCGGCACTCGGACCGCGCCACATATCGGCAAGAAGAAGTTTGTCATTTACGATTTCTTCAAGAATCACGAGTACTTCAACGACAGCGATGCCAACGTCTTCACGGGCGTCGGAGGGGGCAGCGTCAGTACAGGCGGAGGAGCGCGGCCGCCCGCCGAGACCAGAGAGCTGATCGAACTCGGCCGTGAGGACGAGTGGCTTCACTCGGTTTCCTACGTCGAGGTAGGACCGGAAGGCGAACGGATCGATAGCAAGCAGTACATCAGCAACTGGCAGCAGGCCATACAAAACGCTGCCGATGACGACCCGGTGATTAGTAAGATCCGTAATGATCGCCCTTTGAGCGAGGAGGAGGAAGTCGCTCTATCCAGTCGCCTGAACCGGCCTGAAATGTATTTCAATGAGGACAATCTCCGAAAAGCCTACCGCCAGCCGTCTGGGAATCTGATCGATTTCATTAGGGCGGCGTTGGGCACTTTCAAGCTGAAGAGTCGGGAAGAACAGCTTACGGAGAGCTTCCAGGCGTGGATGGTAACCAAGAATCTTTCCCCTAGCCAGGCTCAATTTCTCTCCCTCGTCAAGAACCGCGGTATCGTCAAGGGCAAAGTTGCCCTCAATGACTTGTTTTAACCCCCGCTGTCGATTCTGGACGCGGCCGGACTTGGGGTGGAACTTTTTGGCGAGAATGGCCTTCGCGAGATCATCCAAGACATGAACGAATCGGTGTTCACTGCAAGACCGGAAATGGAGAAGGCAGTATGAGCAGCATTGCAGTTCGCACGCCGTCGTCGATCGCGACGATTGATCTGGCAAGCTACTTCGAGGGCCAGACGCAGGGAACAGTCGGCTGCTTGCACCGACTGGCTTACGTCCCGGACGACAAGCTATCGCGACTTGCGGCGACAGTTCTGGATGAGACCTGGGGTCGGGATTTATGGTTGTTGGAGCGCTATTTGGCGGTCCATGTCGGGCTCGCGGTTAGGCAAGGACGATTTGTTACGCATGAGGGGCGTTTGGTTATGTCTGCCGGCTACTTGCAGACTCGGTACGGAACCCCCGTGTACCTGAGCTTCGAGAAGAACCGTGAAGCGGATCGCCAGCCCCTCTACCTGCAATACGTTGGAGATCGACCGAACGTTCCGCAACTGCCTCAACAGCCAGATCTTCCCGATTGGCCCGTACTGCCGCGCGGCGCCGAGATCATCATCGCTCACGAGCACATCCTTGAAGAGCATCATGATCGGGTTGCTTTCTTAGGCCAGACGCCCCGTGTTGGTCAGATGTGCGCCCTCGCTGGTGCTATTCAGTGGGCCCTCTTCCGCGACTTGGCAATCCGCCAGCTCTATCTGGGCGTGCCCGGCTACTTTGTTCCTGTGTACCTACAGAGTAGAGAGGACATCACGGAGGCGCCTGATCTGATCGCTCCTGTTCAAGTGCAGGGGGAGAAACTCTTCGTGCGCCCCGCACTTGAGCCCCACATGGCGTACGCATGGGCCAGGGTCGTCGCGACACGACACGACCAATTGCCCCACTGGTTGGTGACGGCGTGGCGAGACCGTGCGGACGAAGATGCCACCGCTGTAGAGGGGATTGAGAGGCAGGAATTGGTCTCGCCAAATTGAGGCCACAGAAAACTCAATGAACCAGGGAATTCAACGTAAACTCGGGCGCATCACGGACATCCTATGGGCCGGCGGCGTTACAAATCCAGTCACCTACATCGAGCAGCTTTCCTACTTGATTTACTTGAAGATGCTGGACGAGGAGGAGTCTAGCCGGGAACTAGAGTCCCGACTGGTCGGCGGCAATGGGAATGGCAGAAAGCTGTTCCCAAGCCAGGCGGAACGATTCCGTTGGTCGAAGTGGCGTTTCAAGAGCGGCAAGGACCTGATTGACTTTGTTGGTGAGGAAGTGTTTCCGTATATGTCCTCGCTGGTCCGAGAAGAGCCCCAGATCGCGGATTATTTCAAAGACGCCGTCCTGGAGATCAAAGACCCAAACGTACTGAAAGAGGTCGTTGATGAGATTGACAGCATCGATTTCCGCAAGCTCGGTACGGACATAAAGGGCGACATCTTCGAATACTTTCTCACGCACCTCGGCCAGTCCGCGCTGAATGGCCAGTTCCGAACGCCTCGTCAGATTCGGACGATGATGGTCCAAATGATCGACCCAGATTTTGGTGACTCGATCTATGACCCAGCGTGTGGAACCGCGGGCTTTCTCATCGACGCCGTGGAACATTTCTTGGCAAAAGATTCCGCCGCACCTCACGAGGTCCCAATCTACGGGGAATAATGGCTGGATGCTCGTGGGCAGACCAATGAGGAGGCCAAGCGCGAGATTCCAAGACTTCAGGTCTACAGGAAAGGGGCAGGCGAAAAGATCCCCGATTGGGACGCATTGGAGAACTCCATCTACGGTATAGATGTGAGCCGACAGCTCATACGGATATCGATGATGAATCTCGTTCTTCATGGCATCCGAAACGCACATGTAAAGCGGGCGAATGCTCTCTCTGAACTGGGCGGGATGACCGAGGACGATCTCACGCGCAAATATTCAGTGATCCTTTCGAATCCCCCATTTGCTGGCGTCCTTCCGAAGGAATCCATCCGGACCGACCTTCCAACCAACTCCAAGAAGAGCGAGTTGCTTTTTCTGGGCGTGATAATGGAAGCTCTCGCGCCGGGTGGACGCTGCGCCGTCGTAGTGCCTGAGGGCTTGCTTTTCGGAGCATCCAAAGCACACGTGGACCTTCGAAAGAAGCTAGTTGAGGATTTCGAGTTGCTGACGGTGGTGTCCCTACCTGCGGGCGTATTCAAACCCTATGCCGGCGTAAAGACTGGGGTACTGGTATTTCGCAAGCCGCCGCAGGATAGACGTAAACAGAAACTCGACAAGGTCTGGTTCTATGAGGTGCGCAACGACGGCTATGATCCGGAAAAGATCGCTGGAGGAGTCCGGCCGCTGACACCCGGTCAGAACGATATCCCAGATCTGCTTGCACATTGGGAGCAGTACAAGCGCAGCGGGTTTCGAAAACCGCCAGGCGTCGAGGCGGGGACCCTGCTCTCTGGGCTTGAGTCAGAACCTCGGTCCTGGTGGGCGTCAGAAGAGTTGATCGCAACAAGGGACTACATGCTTGCTGCGAGCAGATACAAGCCGCAGGTCCAACAAGAAGCACTGGCCACTGACCCAACAGGAATGGTTCGCGAACTGATTCAGGCCGAATCCGAGATCGCAGCGGGCTTAGAAGCATTGCTGGCCGAACTGGAGTCAGTTGAATGATCTGGCGCAATACCACGATCGGCGAGATTTGTGGCACCACATCTCAGCGTGACCCGTCTGCGCTGCCAGATGACACATTCACGTATGTCGACATTTCCAGTATTGACAAGGACTCAAAAACGATAGTCCGCGCAACCCGGTTGTTTGGGCGCGATGCTCCGAGTCGAGCGCGGAAGGAGATTCGCACCGATGATGTTCTCGTTTCGACGGTTCGCCCGAACCTAAACGCAGTTGCAGTGGTGCCGGATGAGTTCGATGGCGAGATTGCATCTACCGGGTTTTGCGTGCTCCGTCCCAAACGCAATCTTGCGATTCCGCGGTACTGCTTCTACTGGACGTTGACCGACACTTTTGTCAACTACCTTGTATCCCGCGCCCGGGGGGCGAGCTATCCAGCCGTAACAGATAACGTGGTCCTCTCGTGTCCGATACCCCTTCCACCACCGAGTGAGCAGCAACGCGTCGTCGTGATTATGGACCAAGCTCAACGTCTTCTGGCAAAGCGCAATGAAGTGGGATCCTTGGCCGAACGAATACTGCCCGCACTATTCGTCAGGATGTTCGGCGATCCCCGCAGTTGGGCGACGTCAACGGGTGCACGTCAGCTGCGCTCTTTCGTATCGGTCGCCAGTGGAGGAACTCCGGATACTAAGAACCCAGACTATTGGGGAGGTGACATCCCATGGGTTTCGGCAAAGGACATGAAGCAGAGGACGATTAGGGGTACCGGAGACCGTATCACGGAGTTGGCCACGCGTGAGTCAAATCTGAAGGTTTTGGAGGCAGGGGCTGTCCTAGTCGTCGTTCGCGGCATGATTCTCGCCCGCAAGATTCCCGTAGCAATAGCTGGCGTCAGACTAACCATTAATCAGGATTTGAAAGCTCTCGTCCTGACAGACCCGAAACTGACGCCTGAATTTTTGCACACCGCCCTGGAAATCTACGCATCCACGCTTCTCAGTAAGGTTGGAACAGCGGCACATGGTACGCGGAGGCTTGAGACAGAGGATCTTCTGAGTATTCCGATTCTTCCTCCGGAGCCGACAGCACTAGCACACTTTCAGCGAATGACAGATATCGTCGAGCACGTTTCGGCAATGGCCCACCTCGCGACGAGTCAGATTAGCAACCTGTTCAAGGCTTTGCTCCATCAGGCCTTTTCCGGTGACCTGACAACTAAATGGCGCGAAGTCCATATGGAGCAGTTGCTAGCTGAAATGGAGGAACAAGCACATACGCTTCAAGCTATGCCGAGTGACCGACTCGCACCGGTTTTGGACCATTAGGCCTATGCTCACAAACTTTTCACTCGGCAACTTCAAAGCCTTCGGCGATGCTCAGACGATTCCTGTCCGCCCTCTCACTCTAGTCTTTGGGCCGAACAGCGCAGGGAAGTCGAGTGTCCTTCATGCGCTTCTGCTCGCATGCGAGGCAAGTCGAACGGGCGAGCTTGACGTTTACGAAACAAGCATAGGCGGAAAATCCGTCGATCTCGGTGGTTTCAGGCAATACGTCTTCCGACGTGATTTAAGCGGCCGCACAACTTGCAGCCTGGAGCTCGGCTTAAGTGGTGTTGGTGGACGACTCGAACAGCTGCTGGGTTCATGTCAGAAGGCGAGACTGACGGCGACCATTGGCCTTGCTCTGGACAACCTCGGCCGGCCGCAACTTGAGGCAGTTCCGAATCTAGTCGCTTACGAGCTCGAACTGGACGGCAAGCCATTCTTACGAATGAGCAGGCGTCCAGATGGTTTCATGCAACTGGACAAGCTGGAGAGAACTCATCCCGTCGCTCGATCGCTCGTGCGCCAGATTATTTCCGTCCAAACCACGACGGAGGTTGGAGATGACGATGTTTCTGCGCTGGATGAAACGATCGACAAACTAGTCCCGGAAATCAGATCTCAAGAATGGAGTCTTTTCCCGTCGTTAAGCACAGCAGTGGGCGGTGATTCTGCAACATGGAGTTCTGTCATCTCCAGTTGGAGTTCGACGGGCACGCGCAGCCGCCGGCGCGGTGAGCAGCCCGGCTTTTTCGAAGCTGAGGAGCCACAGCAATCGCTTGGCCTCTCTATGATGCAGCCGGTGAGTCGCGAGAATCGGACCGAGATCCTTGGCGGGACGGTCAGGTTGTTCTTGCCTCGACTCATTGCCGAAATCCAAAATGGTCTGGTCGCTTTAGCTTCCGACGAACTCGCCAAAGTTCAATACTTGGGGCCCATCCGATTCGTTCCCCCTCGCCACTTGGCTCACGCGGAACCGCAAGATCCAAACTGGTTTGCTGGAGGCGGTAAGGCATGGGAGACGCTCCGGCGAGACGAGAAGATTCGAACGCAAGTCAATAACTGGCTCCGGGGTGAGAATCGACTCCATAGCCGCTACGAGATTGTGATGCGTGAGTATTTGGCCGCAGATCAGTTGGGCCAGCCGCTGGCCAGCGGACTCCACATAATCCACGAGGAGGCTGAACAGACAGCCAAGGAACTGCATCAGCTTGCAGATCCGGATGTCTGGCAAGGCCCTGCAGGTTCACTAACGCTGTTCGACCCTGATCGCCATGAGGAACTGCTGGACGATTGGCTTCGAGTATCGGACGCAGACCGCATGCGGGACCTGACCCTTCTTGATCTGAATTCCAAAACGTATGTTAGCCACAAAGACGTGGGTGTCGGAATCAGCCAGGTCCTGCCGGTGCTCGTATACTCCTATGCTCTCGAAAATACGATCCTGGCCATGGAGCAGCCGGAGATCCACCTGCACCCCGGATTGCAGGCAGCGTTGGCCGATGTGTTTCTTGAGTCGGCCCTAGGAAAGAACAGAAACCGCTTAATTCTCGAAACACATAGTGAGCACCTGATACTGAGGGTGCTCCGTCGCGTTCGCGAGACGACGAATGGCGAACTTTTGGAGGGTGCGATCGCCGTCCGCCCGGAGGATGTCGCCGTAATATACGTTCGGCCTGGCAAGAACGGAGCCGAGGCGGTTGAGATTCCGATTCGACCGGATGGGGAGTTCGTCACCGCTTGGCCCGATGGTTTTTTCGCAGAGCGGGCGGAGGAGCTGTTCTAGGCGTATGGTGTTCGAATACGCTGTAGACCCGAACGCTCTTTGCGACTGGCAGCGCCTTCGCTTCCTCGCCGATAGCGTCGGTGTGCCGAAGGGCCGACTTGTTGCCGAGTATCCGGGATCTTGGCGCCGCACTGTGTTGCAGATGCTCGCTGGACGTTTACCTGCTGACAGAACTCGGCTCGAGGTGCAGTTCCAACGGATTAGATCAAATCTCATATCGGCCAATAAACGCACGTACGACGGCGAGCATCGAGATTGGCTGTCAAATGCTGAAGTGGCTCACGCTCTGGACCCATTTCAAGCAATCGTTTCATCGGCGAACCCACGCACCAATCCTAGCGTCTTGATGATCGACGATATTGATGATACGACCCCTTTGTGGAAGACGTGCCAGAACTTGCCTGTTCCGCAAAAGGCAACCGATATGGCAGCGGCCGTGCGGTTGCTCCTTCAGGTGGCATACGACATAGTCTTCGTCGACCCACATTTTGACCCCGCCGCGATTCGCTTTCGTCGACCTTTTGAGCGCTTTTTACTATGCTGCGCTCAGAATCGAAACACTAAGTTGCCTCGGATTCGGCTCATTACCCGGACAGACTACTCGACCACAGCGGGCGATGCCTATGAGGGTAATTGCCGCCACTACCTTGCTCCTCTGATTCCAAACACGCTCACGTGCGAGTTGGTCAGGATCAGGGAAAAAATCGCTCCCTCGGAAGTGATCCACAATCGCTTTGTGCTAACCGACCGTGGCGGCGTGAAGTTCGGCATCGGACTCGATGATGACGACGGAGCGGGCGGACAGACCGACGATATCGACCTTCTTTCTCAAGACACTTTCGATCTCCGCTGGCGGCAATACGCTCTGATGCAGGCCTTTGATGAAGTTGTACCCACGGTAACGATCGCCGGGACAAAAGTGCTGACGGCAGTCGTGTGATCGGCCCCGGATCTGGGGTTCTACTGCACAAGTATTTTGATCGACTCTCGCACGCCCGCGGCCGCTAACAAGGTCAGGCTTACGCTCCTTCCCCCTTCTAGCCAGCACGGACATAAACCATGATCCAACCTGATCCCGGCGCAAGAGATCCCAGTCGAACTGGTTTCCATAAATGCTAGATGTATATTCTCCGCCAAGTTCCATATCGTCGTCGCTCGTAGGAGCGGCACCGGATTGCAGCGTGTGGTGTTCATCGTAATAGGCCCAGAGTTGTGTGAGCTTCCGGCAGGCCTGTGTAAGCCACTAGCAGCGCGTTCGCTTTCGCTTTTGGTGGCCTTGGACGCAATCCTACGGTCCGCCACGATTACGGAGTTTCCGGTTGCCGCTCTTGCTTCCTAATTTGGCCGGAACTAGGTGTCACTCATTCCGGTCTGCGACCGTACGGGGTCTCTTATTCGAACCTCAATGCCACCATCGGGTCCACTTTCGTCGCACGGCGCGCGGGGATGTAGCAGGCCGCGAGGCCTACTACGGTCAGCACCAACGAAACCGCAGCGAGGGTCAACGGATCAGCAGATTTGATTCCCCAGATGCGGTTCTGCAAAACCTTTGCCAGCGCGATACTGGCTGGCACGCCGATCGCGAAGCCCACCAGCAGGGAGCGCAGTCCGGCCTTCAGCACTAGCCAGCGCACCTCGGCCGCTTGCGCGCCGAGCGCCATGCGGATACCGATTTCGTGGGTTCGTTGCGACGTGTGGTAGGCGAGAACGCCGTAGACGCCAATACTCACCAGCACGAGTCCCAGCGAGGCGAAGGCGACGAACATCATCAGCACGAAGCGCGGCTCTGTGTACCAGTTCTTATCCATCAGTTCCCGTTCCGGCCGGGGACCTTCCATCGACAGTTCCTTGTCGATGTCCGCCAGCGTCCGCCGGACGGCATTCGTCAGGCGCGCGGGCTCTCCCGCAGTTCGCACGATGAGGTTCGGGGCCTCTCCCACTGCAACCGTGTACGGAACACACATCATCGGCTGCACGATCGTCCCCGTGCTGTTGCTGTGTCTCGTATCCGCCACGACTCCGACAATCTCGAACCACTCTTGCTGGAGT
>JACXTT010008589.1_pt1 | contig 14139 bp, 15 predicted proteins | sample 9270951 | NCBI WGS metagenome assembly JACXTT01 (sample SAMN15532306, study PRJNA645909) | rock metagenome | isolation source: weathered quartz diorite | place: Puerto Rico | collected 2017-06-21 | reverse complement strand
TCGGAAGACGAGTTGGCATATTCATTCGTGTCGGCCGCCAGTGGTGATGGCGACACACGCTAACCCAGCTCGGAAGCCCAGCGTCAACAATTGATGCTATCGGGCTCTAACTCATCGCTCCGGCTCGCTCACCGCTTTCTTCACGAGCGCGCCGATCCTTGCCTCTTCGGTGGCAGTCAACTTCGTCACTGCAAAAGCGATCGGCCAAAGAGCACCTTCGTCGAGGTGCGCCGGGTCGTTGAAGCCAAACGTCGCATACCTCGTCTTGAATTTCTGCGCCGGTTGGAAGAAGCAGACGATCTTGCCGTCTTTGGCATAGGCGGGCATCCCGTACCAGAGCTTTGGTGAGAGGGCCGGCGCGCTGGCCTTGATGACGGCGTGGATCCGCTTGGCCATGGCGCGATCGGATTCCTTCATCTCGCCGATCTTCTCGAGCACGGCGCTTTCCGCGCCAGCCTTGTCCACCTTCATTTCTTGGACGCGCTGCTGCATCGCGGCTCGTTCCTCGTCCGTGAATCCCTCGTACCTCTTCTTTTTGATCGCGGTGGTGCCTCTGGCGGACTTCTTGGTGTCGTTCATTGGAGGTTTTCTCCCTTGCGAGTTTTTTGATGGGAACGACCTCATGCTACGGTGCCTGCCGCTGTCTCGGCTTCTCCAGAACTGATCGACCGCAACGTGATGCAAACCCATCAGAAACGAAGAAGCGGCTGCACGGCACCCCTCATAAGGTTGATTGCATGAGCATCTCGAGAGCCGTTGACATAGACAGCGTCCCGCAAGCACTGGCCTCGCGATGGCGCACGCTCGTGGGTGAGGGCCTTCTCCTGACGACAGTTGGCCTTTGCCTGGTCGAGACGACCGCAGGTCTGCAGACCCTTCTTGTGGCCACCGTGCTGCCGCGCGCGGTTCGCGACATCGGCGGCATACAGCTGTACGGTCTTGTGTTCAGCGGGTACATGCTCGCCGGAATCGTTTCGATTCCGGCGAGTGGGGCGGCCGCCGATCGCCACGGCCCCGCACGGCCACTCCTCCTCTACTCGGTGTATTTCCTGGTCGGCACGGTCATGGCCGCGCTGGCGCCATCAATGCCAGTTCTGGTGGTCGCGCGCTTCATCCAGGGATACGGCGGCGGCGCGATGTACTCATTGGCCTACGGCATCGTTCCTCGCGTCTATCCCGCGCAGCTTCGACCCAAGATGCTTTCGTTACTGAGCGGCGTGTGGGTGGTGACCGGACTGCTGGGCCCGCCTTTCGGCGCGCTGCTTGCCAACACGGTCGGTTGGCGGTGGGCGATCGCTGTCGCCATCCCAACGCTTCTCCTCGGATATGGCGTGCTGAGTGCACGCGTCCGGGACATTCCTCCGGAGAACCCAAGCAGGCGCCAGGGATTGAGCGCCGCCGTCATGTTGATGGTCGGTTCAGCGGTCTTCCTGGCGGGATTGTCAACCGGCGGTTGGGGTTGGGTCACAGCTCTCGCTGGGCTTGCGTTGGCGCTGCCCGCCGTGAATCAGCTCATCCCGCCCGCGATGCGCCGCGGTCTGTTTAGGACTGCGCTGGTGCTCTCCTTCGGCCTCAACATGAGCTTTTTCACCGCCGATTCGTTTTTGCCGCTGATGCTCACCAGCGTGCGTGGAACGTCGCTTGTGCTAGCCGGAGCTGCGGTCACAGCAGCCGCGATCTCGTGGTTCCCCGGCAGTTTGTGGCAGCAGTGGGTCGCGGAACGCCTCAGCGTGCGGCGCCAGGCTCTGATCAGCTGTTCGGCGTTGCTGGCAGCAGAGGTCACCGTGGCCGCGGCCGTCGTCGGCATTCCTTTGTGGTTGGTTTTCCTCGGCGCCATCGCCGAAGGACTTGCAATGGGGGTCGCGTTCAACCTCGTGGTCCTCATGGCGATGGAACCATCGGGCGATCATGGGGTGGCAGCTTTGACCTCGACACGTTTCCTGGCCGGCCGCCTTGGATTGGTGTTGGGCACCGGGCTCGCCGGCGTCTCCGTCGCGGCGGGGTCTCGAGGCGGCGCAGCTCTGACTGCAGGCATCGCCGGTGCTATGGGCGTAGCAATCGTGGGTGCGCTTGTCGCGTTGATTGCGGCCTGGCGCACAGCCCGCGGCCCAGATTCCTCGCCCGCCTGAGGCGGACAACCAGGCTGCGTACCATTGACGTGGCTTCCATGGACATCCGCGACCTCGTCAGGCTGCGCAAGGCGAAGGACCGCATGGACCGCGAGTTCGACCAGCCGCTCGACGTGCCGGCGATTGCGCGATCGGCCGCAATGTCGACGGGCCACTTCTCCCGGAGCTTCAAGGCTGCGTTCGGCGAGGGCCCGTACAGCTACCTCATGACCCGCAGGATCGAGCGGGCCAAAGCGCTGCTCAGGCGCGGCGACATGTCCGTCACCGATGCGTGCTTCGCGGTCGGGTGTACGTCGGTGGGCTCTTTCAGCTCGCGCTTCACCCAGCTGGTCGGCGAGTCGCCTAGCGCCTACCGGGCGCGCAACCACGCGCCGGTCGAATTCATCCCTCCGTGCATCATCATGGTGATGACAAAACCGATCAGAAATGAAGAAGCGGTTGCGTCTCAACGGTCCTAAGGTGATCGCATGAACAACCTGAAACTCCACAACTGCTTCATCGCCGTCCACGACCACGACGAGGCGCTCGCGTTCTACCGAGATCTCCTCGGCCTCGAGGTGCGCGCCGACGTCAAGTACGAGGGCATGCGCTGGACCACGGTCGGGCCAAAAGGCCAGCGGGACGTCAACATCGTCCTCGAGCCGCCACTGGCCGACCCGAACGCATCCCAGGCCGACCGCAAGGTCATGAAGGAGATGCTCGCCAAGGGATTCCTGCGCGGCGTCAACTTCAGCACCGAGGATTGCGATGCGACCTTCGAGCACATTCGGGCCGGAGGTGGCGAGGTGCTGCAGGAGCCTATGGATCAGGCGTACGGCGTGAGGGACTGCGCGTTCCGCGACCCGTCCGGCAACATGATCCGATTCCAGCAGCCCAAGGCCTGACCCACCCGCCGGCCGGGTTGTCAGGTCATGCGCCCTCCGCGAGCGCCCGGCGATTGACAGGTGTCGCCGGCGGCGATAGGCTCACGCCGAAGCCCGTTAAGTAACCCGATTCATACGCAGGGTTGCCCCACTGTGCGGGGCAAGGGGAAGTTTGAGGGTGCACCTGCGGTCCCGGATCTGGGTCGCTGTCGTGCGGTTCACCGTCGCGGTGGCCGTGGCCGCGGCGGTGGCCGAAGCAGCCGGGCCGCCTATCGTCCAGCATTCCCTGGCGGCACCGCCGTGCACCATGACCTGGACCGGCGCCGCCAACGACGGGCAGTGGATGACCGCAGGCAACTGGAACCCTTCCGGCCCTCCGGGGCTGACAGATTACGCGTGCATACCTGGCCTCGCCAGCGTGGTAACGCTCTCCGGCAACGCCACCCTGGTTGGGGTCGATGCAAGCGGACCCGGCCTCGTGGTCAATGGGCAGATGTCACTGACCGGGACGACACAGGCGTCGACCATCAACAACGTCACCATCAACAGCAGCCTGGGCAGCGACGGAACGCTGACGCTCGCGAGCGGGACCTGGTTGCAGGGCAGCCTGTTTGGAAACGGGACGCTGATCACTACTGGGATCGTGAAAGTCGCCACGAACGGGATCGTCAAACTCTTCGCCCACCTGATCAACGAGGGCAACTTCGGGGCCGGCCTGGGCAACGCGCCGTCTCTGTGCATCTTCGACGGCGCCGTATTCGAAAACGCCAGTCGCTTCGACATCGGGGGCTTCGTCGTCGACGGCACCGGCGGCAACTGTGGGGCCGGAACTGGTTCGGGCCGGCTCGTCAACGACGCGAATGCAGAGATTGCGAACAACGGCCAGATCAAATCGCTCTTCGACAATCATGGGGTCGTCGACCTGGGTGGTGGCGCGCTCGAGATAAGGAATGGCAACAGCCCAGGTGAGACAGACACCGGCTTTTACGCCACCTTACCGGGTCAGGGTTCGATCTTCTTTGAATCAGGGACGCGCAATTTCGCGGGCGCGACGATCCAGCGTGGCGACGAGACCGGCACTGGCGTCTACCTGATTGGGGGCACGCTGACCGGGACGATCAACCTCCTGGGCAACATGTACTGGGGCACCACCAACCAGAACGGTGGGAGCTTTGCCAACGCCACGATCATTGGCCCAGGCATTCTGCATTTATCAACAGACGGGACCCTGACGCTGGGCGGCAGCCTCACCAACCAGGCCAACATCGACGGCCAGGGCCATGGCTTCAGTGACGCCCTGTGTCTCAATGACGGGGTGATCCTCCACAACGAAGTGGTGACCACCACCGTCGTGGGTCGCATTACCCTGCCGCCGGGCGGCATCAGGGTCTGCGCAGGGCAGACAGGCACCGGCCTGGTGCTCAATGGCGGATCGATCTCCTCGAGCCTCGGGACAGGGACCGCAGTCATCAGCGTGCCGTTTAGCAACGAAAGTGCCGGCGTCCTTGCGGTCGACAGCGGCATCATTTCAGTCGAGGGTCCGTTCAGCAACTATGACCCTATCAGCCGAACATTGACCGGCGGAAGCTACGTAGCCAACTCCAGCCCTGGCGTCGTCCAGTCGATCCTCAGATTTTCAAACGCCGACGTTGTCAACCTCGCTGCCGAGATCGACTTCCAGGGCGCGGCGGGGGCGATCAACGACCTGTCGGACGTCAACGCGTTTCGCGACCTCGCGATGATCGCGCCGAGCGGCACTGTGTCACTGATCGACCACACCCTCAGCGACTCGTCTTCGCTTGTCAACGACGGGACCGTGTTCCTGGGTCCGGCAGCAGCTCTGAACGTCGGCGGCGCATATACGCAGTCTCACTCAGCGCAGTTGACGTTCTTCATCAATGGCTCGCCCGCCAGCGGACAGTTTGGGAGACTGGCCGTGACTGGAAACGTGACCCAGGACGGTGTCCTGAACATCGTGATGCCCGGACCGTTTGCCACCCTCGGGGACGAGTATCCGGTGATCCCCTACGCCTCGGTGAGCGGGAGCTTCGCCCAGGTCAACGGAACAGCCATCGACGCGACCGAGATGTTCCGGCTCGATTACCGGGCGACGGCACTTGTGTTGGTCGTCGTGCCCACGCCGACGGCTGACCCTCCCCTGACCGCTTCCGGAATGGCTGTGCCGGCGGTCGAGGGCAGCCAGTTCACCGGTGCGGTGGCCACGTTCACTGATCCCGACTCCGCGGCCACCGCTGGCGAATACACCGCAACCATCAACTGGGGTGACGGCAGCAGCACATCGTCGGGCGCCATCGCGGGCGCCGGCGGAAACTTTAGCGTCACCGGCACACACACGTACGCCGAAGAAGGGTCATTCACCGTCACCGTGACAGTTACCGACGCCGACCTCACCAGCAATACGGCGGCTGCCAGCGGCACGGCGACCGTCGCGGACGCCCCCCTGGCGGCGAGCTCGGTGGGAGTTTCCGCGACCGAGGGGGTCGCTTTCAGCTTCGTCACAGTCGCGACGTTCACCGACGCTGATCCGAACGCAATGGCGACCGACTACACGGCCACGATCGTCTGGGGTGACGGGTCGACGTCAGCGGGTACGGTGAGCGCGAATGGGTCGGGCGGATTCGCCGTGTCCGGCAGTCATACATACGCCGAAGAGGGGACCTTTCCCGTCGCGGTGACGATCGCGGATGCCGGCGGAAGCAACGCCTCGAGCACTGCGGCAGCAACCATCGCGGACGCGCCGCTGGCCGCGACTCGGTTGGCAATCGGCGGCTTCGAGGGCAAGTCCTTCAGCGGCAACGTCGCCACATTCACTGACGGTGATCCAAACGGAGCAGTGTCCGACTACACAGCCACGATCGACTGGGGTGACGGCTCGACCTCAGCGGGCACGGTGAGCGCGAATGGGTCGGGCGGATTCGCCGTGTCCGGCAGCCATACGTACGCCGAAGAGGGGATCTTCAACGTCACGGTGACGGTCGCCGACGCCGGCGGCAGCAACGCCTCGAGCGCTGCGGCCGCAACCATCGCCGACGCGCCGCTTGCAGCGACCGGATTGACGTTCAGCAGCATGGAGGGCGCGTCCTTGACGGGCAACGTCGCCACTTTCACGGACGCGGATCCAAATGGGGTCCCGTCCGACTACACGGCCACCATCGACTGGGGTGACGGCTCGACTTCGACCGGAACCGTTGCGGCCGCCACGAGTGGCGGTTTCGCCGTGACCGGCAGCCACTCCTATGCGGAGGAAGGGTCGTATCCCATCACCGTTCAGATCGCTGACGTCGGCGGCAGCGCGGCCTCAGCGCGGGGCGCAGCCAATGTTGCGGACGCGGCGCTGTCTTCGAGCGGCATCACCTTCTCCGTTCGGAGGCGGGTCACGTTCACGCACACGGTGGCGAGTTTCTCGGACCTCGATCCAAACGGGGTCGCGAGCGATAACCACGCTGTAATCGCCTGGGGTGACGGCACCACGTCCGCGGGCACGATCATGGCCGTCGCCAGCGGCGGTTTCGAGGTGGTGGGCACACACTCCTACGCGCGCAGGGGGACGAAGACGGTCACGGTGACGATCACCGATGCCGGTGGGAGCGTGTCGGTAGCCACCACGACGATCACAGTGCGGCGGCGTTAGGCAGAACCGGGAGCCGAGATCACGAACGCCGGCGGCGGCCGGCGCTACCCCGATGGCGAATCTCAGGTTCGGTCGCAAGTACAAATTGATATGCGCCACCGGTGATTTCGATGTCGTAGCGGTTTGCCTCCCGAGCGAAGCCCGGCGACTGGACGGGCTGGTTGTCAGTCGCCTCGATGCTCTTCCCGTCCACCTGCAGCATTCCAAAGGCGCCATGCACGACGACACGCACGGCCACCCCGTCTGGACGCAGCACCGAAACGTCGTTGGCGCCGCCTCCGATGTGGATTGGTACCGTACCCGAGGGGTGCGGCAGGCGCAGATCGACCTTGCTGGCGCCGCCTTCCAACGTGAGCATGGCCAGTTCGATGTCCCTGAGGTCGGCGGTCAGCCTCCATGCTCCGTGCTGAATCTCGAAGTGCCACGGAATCGAGGTGTTCAGCGCGATCTCGGCCGACTGGAGGCGCCAGGTGACTGGACGGAAGCCGCGAGATCCCTCGATATCGACCGCATTGCCGACCACACGCAGCCTTGGCTTCGTGCCCGTGAATCTGGCCCAGAAGAGCTCGGGCATCGCAGTTCCGGCCTTGACAGTCACCAAAGTGGCGCCTCGCGTGAACCGCAGGCGGCCTCTAGCCGCACCTCTGATCGGCGCGGAACTGACAGTCCGATGAACCGCCGCGGTATAAATCCCCACCAGTCCCATCAACGTGACGCCTGTGACGTATGCAACGACAAGGTTGAGGGGCGCGAGCGCCATTACCATGGCCACCACGACGACAGGCAAGAGGAGGCCCTGACTGAAGAACCCGACCCCCATACCCGGCGGAAGCGATCGGACCTGGTGGGCCCGGGTCGCGTACAGGTAGAGCGCCGAGAATGCGATCGCAATCGCAGCCAGGTTGACCGCATAGACCTCGGCTCCAATCACCGTGTTGTGGTAACGGCCCACGACGCCTGACGAGAAAGGCAGCAGGCAGACCAGAAACAGGACGACCAGATTCAGCCAGAGAAGCCACACATCGGCGCTGACCACCTGCCTGAACAGCTGGTGGTGCCGAATCCAGTAGAAGCCGACGAGGAAGAAGCTCAGCGCGAACGTCAACAGGGGTGGCGCAGTGCGCAGCAGGGCGTCGGGCAGCCGCGACATGGCATCGTTCTGCGCGATGGTTGGCACCGGCACGTTGAACACGAGCAAGGTGATTGCGACGGCGAAGACCCCGTCGCTGAATGCCATGAGCCGGCCAATTTCATAGTCGCGCTCAGTGCGGCCATCGGTCGACTGCTCGTCGTCCTCGACCCCGCGCCCGTCGCTCACAACCGGTGTTTGGCGTTCCGGGGGATCTGCTTAGCCGACCACAGTCGACCTCCAGGCGGGCGCATCTGAGAAGACATAGCGGGAGCTTAAGACAGGGATGAGCTCTGGCACGTAGACGCGGCGACACCGACCATGCTCCGCACCCTGACTTCCCCGATTCGACGTTCGTTCTAGGTGGGTGCGGCTGCCCCCTGGGTCGCGCGGGCGAACTGGCCGTACAGGCTGGCCACCACGGCGCCTGCATACGGAATGGTGAACAACAGACCGATGAACACGACGATGATGCCGAGAAAGCCAATGATCCCGGCCACGATGGCCATCAGCCACACCATCACCGTCATGCCCGGCTGCATGCCGGCCCGCCGAAATATGGCCCGGAAGTCGAAGGCCGCCGCAAAGCCACCGTTCAGGTACTGGCTCCAGATGGCCGGTGTCAGGAGCCCAAGGAGAAGCGAGTAGAGCCCGCCCAGCCCGGCCAGCGAGCCAGGGTGGTAGCTGCAGACGTTGTTGGCCTGGCACGAGAACGAGCCGCCGCCCGAGAGGATCGACGCGGGGAGGCCCCAGATCAAGAGCACGACAATCAGCACGAAGCCTTCACCGAGCTTCTTGCCGATGTCGGTCCACGGTGGTAACTCGCGGGCGCCCTTGCTGACCGCTCGAGCGGTCTCGACGAAGTAGCCGTTGAGGATGAAAAGCGGTATGAACAGCAGCCAGAAGAACAGTATGCATAGGGCTCCGATCGCCAGCTTGCCGAGCCAGTTGGGCGAACGGAAGACGTAGCCAAACGCGTCTCCGATATCGACCTGGGTCGGAGCTGCTGCAGCCGTGTTCATCGGCGTTGGCGGGATTATGCACCGATTCCGGCGTGCGCGGCGCTGCCGGTTTCATTGCGTTGCCGGACTTCCGAATGGATCGCCTCGCGTTGAATCAGCGATTGATCGCGGTCCGGCTAAGTCCATAGGCCGATGATCCAGGCGTCAATGTAATCCGTATTGACTGGCGAACGGCATGAGACCGAGTGGCTTGACCCAGCTGACCCCCCGTCAACGCGAAGTCTTACGGCTGGCGGCAATGGGCGCGACCTACAAGGAGATCGCGAGCCGGCTCGGGGTTACGTCGAAGACGGCGCGAAATCATCTCGCCAACCTCTACCTGCAGTTAGGGGTGCACAATCGCGCCGAGGCGGTGATGTCCGCCCTGCGCCTTGGCCTGGTCGATCCCTCGCACGTCGCGACGCAGGCTTCGCGGACGGACGTCGATGGTGGGGGTCGAGCCGCCGTTGTCTTCGCTGAGGCAAATGCCTCATCGACATCGCCGCCGGCGGCGGCGACGATTGTTGTTCTGAAGGGGCCGGCCCGCCGCCGGCCGCAGGAGGAGTGAATGGCAGACCATCTAGACGCCCCAGGCCTAACTTCGCCCGCGATGGACGCAAGGGTGGACATCACCGACCACTATGCGTTCCAGAAGCCGGGAGACCCATCGAGGACGATCCTGATCCTCGATGTCAACCCGTTGGCACCGACCCACGCCAACGAGTTCCGCCACGACGCGCTCTACGAAACGCTGGTCGACACCAACGGCGATGCGCGGCCCGACCTGGCCTTTCGCTACCGATTCACAGCCAAACGTGAAGGAATGCAGTTCGCTCGGGTAACTCGTGCGGTGCTCGGCGAAACCGATCTCGAAGATGGGCACGTACACGAGGAAACGGAAACCGAGACCCTGGTTGAGCATGCCCCGGTGTCTTTTGGAGTCGACGTCGATATCACGAATGGCGAGGACGGCACACGTTTTTACGCAGGCTTGCGAAGCGATCCTTTCTTCTTCGATCTGCTCGGTTTTCTCAACGGCCTCAAGTTCACCGGGGCGGACTTCTTCAATGACAAGAACGTCTTTGGAATCGCCCTCGAGGTGCCGAACAGACTATTGGGCGACAACCCAAAGGTTGGCACCTGGACCCGGACCCTGGTTCCTATGACCCTCCAGCCGCAGCATCTAACTCAAGCTGACCAGATGGGTCGGCCGGCGATCAACACCGTCTTCAACCACGGCGCTGACAAGAACACGTTCAATGTCACTCAGCCCGCCGATCAGCGCACGGCATTGACGGTCTCGAACAAGACCTTCCTGCAGGTGTTCACAGCCGAACTGCAGGATCTTGGCGGCTACACCATGGGTCAGGCGGACGGGATCGCGAAAATTCTGCTGCCGGACATCTTGACTTTCGACTACTCGAGCTCAGCAGGTTTTCTGAACGGCCGCCGATTGCAGGACGACGTGATCGACATATCTCTAAATCTGGTCACCAATGGAAAGGTCGCCGGAGACGGAGTTGGACCGCACGGCGACTATTTGTCTACGTTCCCGTATCTCGGCAACCCTCACGTCTAGGAGGCAAACGGAAACGATGAAGCCAATGGATCGAAGAGCATTTCTGAAGCTGGCTGGTCTCGGCTCTGCTGCGGCAGCTGCCGCCACCTTGCCGGTTGCCGCCATGCAGTCGCTCAAGGCTGGTGGCCGGTTTACGTTCAAGGCAACTGCCGGCCTCCCTGCCAAGCCGCTGCCCGCATACGCAACTCAGGTGGTAGAGGGAACCGTGGACCTGAATCGCGGAACCGGCGTGGTCACGAGCCAGATCTTCGCCGGCCATTCCGAAGGAATCAGCGACATCGCATTCCCCGGCCTCTCTCGGGTAGTGCGGATCACCGGCGCGCACCAGGAGGGGGCAACCACGCGCCTGACGGGCGTCATCGATGATCGCTCCTCGCTCTCACGTGGCGAAAGCGAGCAAGTTGAGATTCTCGTCGATCGAGCGCGAGGTGTTGTCAGGGTGCCGCTCGCGGGCAGTCAGGTGACGCTCAACCTGCTCGGCTAGTGCGGCGGGCCTGCGAGGCCATTACTGTCACTCGTTGATCAGGTCTCCGTCCTCCCTTTCGGAACTGCGAAGCGGCGCCTACCTGCTGCGGCACCGCTTCCGTTCTACAGGAGCGACTCGATCGCCCCCACGAGGCTCGGATCTTCGGGAGCGACCTTCGATCGGAAGCGCCGAACGACGCGTCCATCGCGCCCGATCAGGAACTTCTCGAAATTCCACTTCACGCTGCCGGCCCTGCCGGAGTCGTCCCCAGCCTCACTGAGGATGGCGTACAGGGGGTGCTGGCCTGGTCCCTTGACGTCCAGCTTCGCGAAAAGCGGAAAAGTCACGCCGTAGTTGACGCTGCAGAACTCCTGGATCTGCTGGGCATCGCCGGGTTCCTGATGGAAGAACTGGTTGCACGGAAAGCCGGCCACGATCAATCCGCGGTCTGCATACCGGTCCTGCAGTGCCTGAAGGCCGGCATATTGCGGCGTGAATCCGCACCGCGAGGCCACGTTCACTGCAAGAACGACCTTTCCAGCGTAGGTGGACAGACTCTCGAGCTTGCCGTCCAGGCGCGGCAACTCCAGCGAATAGATCGACTGGCTCGCGGTCTCGGCCACGAGCACATGAACTTGGCGCGGGGGCCGCAGTATTCCCCACACAGGGGACCCGCGCCGGGCATAGCCCTGTAGTGGCTCGCTCCGCCATCGTCCGCACGACGTGACTTAACCTGTCCTCGGTGCGAGTAGTCGCCGGCGTTTCCATCGTGCTGGTCGCCGCCCTGCACGTCTACTTCCTGGTGCTCGAGATGTTCCTCTGGCGCACGCCGTTTGGGCGTCGGACGTTCAGGACCGCACCTGAGGTGGCTGAATCGTCAGCCGTTCTGGCGGCCAACCAGGGTCTGTACAACGGCTTCCTCGCGGCGGGTTTGCTGTGGGACCTCGTCTCGTAAGGAGTCATTGGCGGGCGTGCGATTCTCACCTTCTTTCTGGCCTGCATCGTGGTGGCCGGTATCTATGGTGCGGCGACGGTCAGCCGACGCATACTGCTTGTGCAGGCGCTCCCAGCAGCGGTCGCGGCAGTGTTGTTGTGGTTGTCCTGATTGCGGCTTGGGCCTGGCTGGGAGGGGGTTCCGCGATGAGAGTCGGAGAATCGGCCAGAACGACGCCACGCGAGCCAGCCTCAGGTTCGGGCGGCAATTCTTGTGAAAATGCGAGAGCTGGAGCATGACTTATCTCGATGCGAAGGCCCGCCGAAAATTGCCCAACAGCGCCTTCGCTTACGTCGATTCGGGCGGGCGTCGCCGCCTGCCGATCAACGATCGCGCTCACGTCCGCAATGCACTGGCGCGTTTCAACCAGACCACATTTGAAGACGAAGCCGCTCGAGATCGGGCACGAACCAGGCTGCTGAACGCCGCAAAGAAGTACGGCATCGTGCCGGTCGGCTTCATCACCGGACAGCTGCGGAATGTTCGAATTCGGAGCGAGACCGAAGCACGCGTCAGCGAGGTTCGAACGCTGCCTACAGGTTTTGTGACATTCCTGCTCGCCGATATCGAGGACTCGACCGGTCTCGTACAGCGTCTAGGCGATCGCTATCCGGGCTTGCTGGCTGACGTCCGCAGTGTGCTTGGTCGCGCCGTCCGGAAGTCGGGGGGCCGGCAGGTCGATGTACGAGCCGACGAGTTGTTTGCGGTTTTCAAACAGGCGACGGCAGCCCTTGATGCCGCGCTGATCATTCAGCGCAGATTTCTTCTGAAGGTTTGGCCGGACGACCTGCGTGTAAGGGTCAGAATCGGACTCCACACAGGGCGGCCCACTCTCACCGACGCGGGATACGTGGGCATCGCGGTGCACACGGCGGCTCGGGTGTGCTTTGCCGCCCACGGCGGGCAAATACTGCTTTCGCGAGCGGCTCGCGACGCGATTGTCGGCCCGATGCCCATCGACATCCGCTTTAGAAATCTCGGTATGCATCACCTGCGAGGCTTGCCAGGACTCGAGGCCCTCTTCCAGGCCGACGTTCCCGATCTGGAGTCTGAGTTCCCTCCGCCAAGAACTCCGGTCACAGGGGCAGAAAGAGGCAACTGAGGAGACACCACCCAACGCGCTATCCTGCCATGCGATGAGCGATGCCAAGATCGAGGCGCTGAGCAAAGTTCCTCTCTTCGCACGCTGCAGCCGGAAAGAGCTGGAGTTTCTGGTCACCCGCACAGATGAGGTGAGCGTGCCGGCGGGCCGCACGCTGATCACGCAGGGCAGGGCCGCCGATTCCTTCTACCTGCTGCTCACCGGTGGAGCCAACGTACGGGTCGACGGTCGCGACCGCCCCGCTCTGCAACCCGGAAGCTTTTTCGGGGAGATCAGCATGCTCGACCGCGGGCCGGCGACGGCCACCGTCGTCACGAGCGGCCCGTCGAAGCTGATGGTGATGAGCCACGCGCAGTTTCGGGACGCGATCAGGGCCAACGATCAGCTTCTCTCACAGGTGATGGCCGAGATGGCGGAGCGCCTGCGTCGCGACAGCCTCGAGCGATAGGAAAGAAACCCTGGCGTCGATGGTCGGCGCTACCCGCGAGAACGTAAACTGCGCTCTGCGCCGCTTCTCGGACCTCGGCACCATCCGGCTCGACCATGGCGCCATCACAGTGCTCAACACGGGGCCGGCGCCAAGAATCCGACAGGATGACCCGATGTTCATCACGATGCAGAACCAGAGCCAGGCGGACCTCAGTCCGACCTGACCCGGGCGCTGCCGGCGGCCACGTCGGACGGGTGGAGTAGATCGCGCTGAGTACTCGAGGGGCAGGACGTCCTGCCCCTTTTTTCTGGCCGCCGCTTGGACAGAATGCTCGTCAGCTGACTAAGGTGAGCAGCCATGACGTTCCCGGAGCTGGCGGCAAACCTCGACCGAATGGAGGCCACGAACAGCAGGAACGAACTCGTGCGCATCCTCTCCGATGTGTACCGGGCCTGTTCAGCGGACGAGCTTGAGCCGATCACCTACCTGATTCAAGGCCGCCTCGCGCCTTTCTTCGAGCCGATTGAAATCGGTCTCGGCGAGCGGATGCTCATGACGGCGATTGCGGCCGCGTCCGGCGCCCCGAAGGAGCGGGTCATCAAGCTGAACCGCGAGACGGGCGATCTGGGCGTCACCGCGGAGCGCCTCGCGCCCGCGACGCACGGCGGTCCGCCTTCGGTGGTCGAGGTGCACCGGCGCCTGTTGGAGATCGCGGCCGCGAGCGGAGCCGGCAGCCAGCAAAAAAAGCTCGAGGTCTTTACTGGCCTACTTGGCGACGTGGACCCGATATCGGC
>JACXTT010008588.1_pt1 | contig 14140 bp, 11 predicted proteins | sample 9270951 | NCBI WGS metagenome assembly JACXTT01 (sample SAMN15532306, study PRJNA645909) | rock metagenome | isolation source: weathered quartz diorite | place: Puerto Rico | collected 2017-06-21 | reverse complement strand
GGTCCAACGCCCCCGCTTGGCCAGCCTCTCAAGAAACCTCCTCCCCCCTGGACCCCTCACTCGACCGGGATCTGGACCTCGGCCCCCGCGACCAGGGATTGAAGTATTCCCCCCGCGCGCACGCGTTCCGCCGTGCTGGCGAAGTCCACGGCAGGAAAGAGCGGCCCCGGGTGCCGGCGCACCGTGCCGCGGGCCCCCGCCCCGCCGGTATCGACGCGGATCGGCGCGAATCCCGCGCGGTCGAACACGTTCCCGTTCGCGATCGACGTGTGCACGGTGAAGGGAGTCGGGCTCGCCGCCCCGGGCGCGCGATACATTCCGTCGATGTGGAGGCTCGTGTCGACCATGTCCAGGTCGTCCGGCAGCCCTGGCGAGTCGCGGCCCGCGCGGGCGACCAGGTAGTGCACCTGGCAGTACGGCTGTGGCGCCAGCATCACCGTGCCGACCTCGCGATCGGTGAGCGCGACCAGCGACTCCACCTGCATCGGACGGATGGCGGCGGGATTCGGCGTGCCGCTCGTGTGTCCGGCCCATGCCGCCGGCGGCGAGAGCAACCCGCCCAGCGACGTCCTGGTCCGCGGGCACTCGACCAGCTCCATGCTGTACGTCGTCAGGTACCCGCGCGTCACGCGGACGCGATAGCCGAAGTCGTTCGTGACCTCCCAGCCGGTGCCTTCCGGGATCGGAACCACGCCGTCCCGGGCCCACGCGATCACGTAATGGACGGCATGAGCTCGCGGCGGGCTCGCGCAGCCTCCCAGCAGCGCGAGCGCGAGCAGTGCCCGTGCCGCGAGCAAAAGATGTGGTCGCGCGAACCGGACGCTACTCGGTGTCGACGTCGACCTCGTCCGTCTCGCCGGCCCCCGGCGTTCCTCCGGGCACCTTCGCCGCGGCGAGGGCCTTCGTCTCCGGGTCGGTCGCTTCCTTCAGCAGGCTCGCATACGTCTGCCGCGCCTTGTCGGCCTGCCCGGCAGCTTCCTCGAGGCGCGCGGCGTTGAGCAGCGCATCGGTGTGGTACGGCCCGAGCAGCGCGCTCGCCTGCGTGTACGCGTCGAGGGCGCCCGCGGCGTCGCCGGTGGCCTCCTTGGCGCGTCCGAGGCCGAGGAGCGCTTCCTGCCGGAGGTAGTCGATCGCCGGGGCGTGGGCGAGATACTCACCGTACGCCGTCACGGCCCCCGCCTGGTCTCCTTGCTTGGCGAGCGCGTGTGCGCGATAGAGGCCCGCGATGCGTCCGTAGGCGGTGTGGGGATAGTGCTCGAGGACGTAGGCGAATTCCTCGGCGGCCTCGGGGAACTTCCCGGCCGCGAACCGTGCCTGCGCGCCGCGGAAGGCGATCCCGGCGGCCTCGGCCTGCGACGCTCGCCAGCGCCCGAGCCCGAGGCCGGCGATCATGACCAGGAGCGCGACCCCCAGGACACCGTAGACGATCGGGAGATGCTCGTTCGCCCAGCCGACGGCCTGGCCGGTGAGGGTCTCGAACTCGTCGGGCTTACGAAGATCCTTGCGGCGGATCTTCAACCGCCGGGCGTGCTGCGGCATGGATGAGCCGGCCCGCCCCTACATCTTGTACTTGAAGTCGTCGGGCGACATCTTCTCGAGGATCTCGGCCCACTTGTCGCGCGAGACGTTGGAGAGGTCCTGATCCTTACCCTCCTCCATCTGCTGCAGGACGCTCGAGGCCTCGAGCACCTTCTTGGCGACGTAGATCGGGCTCTTGGTGCGCAGCGCCAGGCTGATCGCGTCGGAGGGACGCGCGTCGATGGTGACCTGGCGGCCGTCGACCCGGAGGTAGATGAGCGCAAAGTAGGTGTTGTCCTTCAGGTCCGTCACCTCGACCCACTCGACGGCCGCCCCGACCTCGCCGATCACGCGGCTCAGCAGGTCGTGGGTCATCGGGCGCGCCATCTTGATGCCCTCGAGCTCGGTCGCCATGGCGGTGGCCTCGAGCAGCCCGATCCAGATGGGAAGGTTCAGCTTGTTGTCGGGGTCGCGGAGGATGACGATCGGCGTCTTGGTGACCGGGTCGAGCGTGAGCCCCCCCACGGTCATCAGGATGAAGTTCTCCCGGTTCATCGTCTCCGCCATCGCGACCGCATTGTGAAGGAGCGCTCCCTCGGCGTCAATCAGACCGCGACCAAACGATCGATGACCCGGTACAGCTGGTTCAGGTTCCGGCACTCCTCGACCAGCGTGCAATAGGGCGCGTAGCGGTCCATCTCGCTGTCGCCGAAGCCCCAGGTCATCTTGTTCTCGGGATTCAGCCAGATCACCTGCTTCGCGCGTTGCTGCACGTCCTTCAGCACCCAGTCGTGCGGCAGGTTGTAGTTGTTTCGCCCGTCGCCCAGGATGATGACCGTGGTGCGCTTGTTCACCGCGGGCAGGAAGTCCCGGTGGAACGCCTTGAAGGCGCGGCCGAAGTCCGAGTGGGCGTAAACGTTGATCACGTTGCCGTTGAGCGCCGCCTGGATGGCGTCGTTGATGTCCCGCTCCTGGAAGAGGCGCGTGATCTCCCCCACCTCGGCGACGAAGATGAAGCTCCGCACCTTGGAGTAGAGGTCCTGGAGCGAGTAGACGAACTGGAGCATGAAGCGCGACACGTTGCGCACCGAGTCGGAGACGTCGCAGAGGACCATGACCTGCGGCTTCTCCTTGCGCTTGCGGTCGAAGACGATGCGGAACGGGACCCCGCCGTATTGCAGGTTCTTCCGCATGGTGTCGCTGGAGTCGAACTTCCCCCGGCGGGCGCGCTTGCGGCGGATCGACACCACGTTGCGGAGGCGCTGCGCCAGCTTGGTGACCGCCTCCTGCATGCGCCGGATCTCCTCCTCCGAGAGGTAGTAGAAGCTCTTCTCGGAGAGGGCCTGCAGGCGTTGCTGGTCCCCGCGGGTCACGTCCTGGCGCTGCAGCTCGCCCCGCACCAGGCGCTTGATCATGTCGGCCAGGTCCTGGAGCCGCCGGTCGAGGTAGGCTTCCAGGCGGCGGGCGTCGGCGGGCGAGAGGCCGGCGAGCAGCTCCTTCAGCCGTGTCAGCTCGAGCGACAGCCCGGAGAGCCCGAGGGCCTGGGCCACCGCGTGCGCGAAGCGTCCCTCCTGGAAGCCGTGCTGGATGTCGGAGAGCCCGGCCTGCTCCGCCGCCTCGCGGAGGAGCTTCTCGAGCCTGCCCCCGTCGGCCTCGAGCAGCGCCCGGGCCAGCGGTGAGAGCTCGGCGCCGGCGTCCTCGAGGCGCTTCTTCAGCTCGTCGAGGAAGCGCTGGAACTCCTCCTCGCTCATCTCGAGCGCGCCGGCCGTCGCCTCCGTGAGCTCCTTGATGGCGTCGGCCAGCCCGGAGAAGAAGAGATCGAAGAGCGTCTCGAAGGTGGGGAGATCGACCCTCCGTTTCACCATGGTGGCGCGGAGCGCGGCGCGCACCGTCTCCCGGTCGGGCAGCCCCACCACGGCGAGCGCGCGCATCACGTCCATGCTCTCCGCGGGAGAGACGCGGAGCCCGTTCTGGCGCAGGAGGTTCGAGAACTCGACGAGCTTCGCGTCCATGGACGAGTGCTAGTGCAGCACGTCCTTGTCGCTCTGCGCGCGGGGGGCCTTCAGCTTGGCCCGCTGCAGCTCCACGTACTCCTTGAGCTCCTGCTGCGCCTTGCGGATGTCACCCTCGTACTTGAGGATGGTGGAGAGGGTCTCGGACACCAGCTGCTCGTCCAGGTTCTGCACGTTGAGCAGCGTCAGCGCCCGCGCCCAGTCGAGCGTCTCGCTGATGCTCGGGGCCTTCTTCAGATCGAGCTTCCGGATGCGGTGCACGACCGACACCACGTCCGCCGCCAGCCGCTCGGAGACGCCGGGGACCTTCAGGCGCACGATCTCCAGCTCCTGCGCCCGGTCCGGGAAGTCGATGAAGAGGTGAAGGCAGCGGCGCTTGAGGGCATCGGACATCTCGCGCGCATTGTTGCTGGTGAGCACGACGAGCGGGATGTGCCGCGCCTTCAGCGTGCCGAGCTCGGGCACGCTCACCTGGAAGTCGGACAGTACCTCCAGGAGGAAGGCCTCGAACTCGGTGTCCGACTTGTCGATCTCGTCGATCAGGAGGACGCACGGATGCTCCGCGCTGATCGCCCGGAGGAGCGGCCGCGGGAGGATGAAGCGGTCGCTGAAGAAGACGTCGTCCTCGTGAGCGATCTTGTCGACCGCCTCGGTGAGCGAGCGGGCGCCGCCCAGGACCTCGCTGATCTTGTCCTTCAGGATCTGCGTGTAGAGGAGCTGCTTCGCGTACTCCCACTCGTAGAGGGCCTTCGCCTCGTCCAGCCCCTCGTAGCACTGGAGCCGGATCAGCTCCTGGCCGAGGGCCTGGGCCATGACCTTGGCGAGCTCGGTCTTCCCCACCCCTGCCGGCCCCTCCACCAGGATCGGCTTCTTCATCTCGGCCGCCAGGTAGACGACCGTCGCGATGGTGCGGCCGGTGATGTACTGGAGCTTCGCGAAGCGGCCGATGACGTCGTCTATGGATTCGAACATGCAGGGAAATCCTCGCGCGCGGGGGCTGGCAAGCGGGCGGACGCTAACACACGGGTTGGGGCAAGACAATCAAAGTTCGGGCGTCCGCTCTCCACTCTTGTTCGAGCCGGCGCCTCCGTTACCATCGCCGCCGTGTGCACGCTCGCGGCCTTCGTCCGCGTCTTTCCCGCGTACCCGCTCGTGGTCGCCGCCAATCGCGACGAGTACCTGGCGCGCCCGGCGACGCCGCCGACGTGCCTCCGCGAGACCGCGCCGCGCGCCTTCGGCGGCCGCGACCTGAGCGCCGGCGGCACCTGGCTCGGCGTCACCGAGACGGGTCTGGTCGCGGGCATGCTGAACCGGCGGAGTGCCTCGCCGCCCGACGCCGCATGCCGTTCCCGCGGCCAGCTCTGCCTCGACCTGCTGGGCCAGCCGGGCGCCGTCGACGCAGCCGCGCGCGTCGCCGGCGAGCCCGCGGGTCGCTACAACCCGTTCAACCTGCTGCTCGCCGACCCGCGCGACGCCTTCGTCGTGAGCCAGCCTCGCGGTGAAGCGCCGCGCGCGACGCGACTCGAGCGGGGCCTGCATCTGCTCACGAACCTCGACCTCAATGATCCCACCTGTCCTCGGATCGCCGCCTCGCATCGAGGCTTCGTGGCCGCGGGTGACGCGTTCGCGAGCGATGGTGACGTCGACGCCTTCGTCGCGCGCCTGCAGTCGGTACTCGCGGACCACGCGACGGCGCTCGATCCCCGCGGGCCGGGCAGCCTCTGCGTGCACGCCGGGCCCTACGGGACGCGCTCGTCGTCGGTGTTGCTGGTGGGCACGGAGGCGGCGTCGCTGCGCTACTACCACGCGGACGGGCCACCCTGCCGGACGCGGCTCGAGCCGGTGCCCCTGCCCTTCTAGGTCCGGACGAGCGAGCGAATGGTGTCGAGCAACACCTCGGGCTTCACCGGCTTTGCGATGTGCTCCACGAAGCCGGCGGCGAGCGCCTTCTGGCGATGCTCCACTCCCGCGAAGCCCGTCAGCGCGATGCCGAGGGTGGTCGTCCCGCGCTCCCCATCGCGCGCGCGAATCTGGCGCATGAGCGCGTAGCCATCCTCCCCGGGCATGCTGATGTCGCTGATCACGACGCGCGGCTTGGCGGCCTCGTAGATCACCAGGGCATCGCGCACCGAGCGCGCGACCCAGAGCGGCAGACCGCGCTGCTCGAATGCCAGCGCCAGGGCGTTGCAGGTGTCGGCGTCGTCGTCCACCACCAGCACCGATATCTGCTCGAGCTCCGGAACCCGCCTCGGCACCGGGGCCGAACCGCTCCCGGCACGGGGATGCGGTACCGGCGTGAGCGGAAGGCTGATGGTGAACGTGGAACCCCGTCCCACTCCCGCGCTCTCCGCCCGGATCGTCCCGCCCTGTCGCTCGACGACGTGGCGGGCGATGGCCAGCCCCAGCCCCAACCCTCCGTGCCGCCGGGTGGTCGTGCTGTCCGCCTGGCGGAAGCGATCGAACACGTAGGGCAGGAAATCCGGCGCGATGCCCTGGCCGGTGTCGACCACGGCGACCTTCACCTCCGAGCCGTCGCGCGTCACCCGGATCGTGACCCGCCCTCCCTTCGGGGTGAACTTGATCGCGTTGTCTCCCAGGTTGCGTACGGCCTGGTCCAGCCGGGTGTCATCGGCCAGAGCGACGCAGGGGCCATCGACACTGTCGAGGCGTAGCTCGATCCCCTTGCTTTCCGCTGCTCCCCTCAACCCCTCCACGGAGGCAGCCACGGCCGCGACCACGTCGAGGTGCTCGACCTCCAGCTCGAGCTTGCCCGAGATGATGCGGGATACGTCGAGGAGGTCGCCGATCAGCCGCACCTGTTGTGCAACGCTCCGCTCGAGCGCGTCGACGGCATGTGCGGTCTGCTCCTTGGTGACGGATTCTCCTCGGAGCACCCGGAGCCACAGGGTCATCGCGTTCAGCGGGGAGCGCAGCTCGTGCGAGAGCAGCGCGAAGAACTCGTCCTTTGCCTGGTTCAAAGCCTCCGCTGCCTCCCGGGCGCCGCGCTCCGCGTCCCGTGACGCCGCGCGCTCGACGGCTAGCCCGATGCGTTCTCCCGCCAGACGCAGCAGGTCCACCTCGTCCGGGCGGAACTTTCGCTGCAGGACGGTTCCGACGTGCAGCACGCCGATCAGGCGCCCGTCGGCTTGCAGCGGGACGCCGGCCAGGGAGCGGAGCCCTTTCTCCTGGATCCACGGGCTCACCACCTGGCCGTAGTCCACGTCCTCGAGGACGACGGGTCTCCGCTCGGCGGCGATGCGGCCGGCGAACCCGCGTCCGGTCGGGACGCGCACATCGCGCTCGAACTCCCCGTCCAGGCCCACGACGGCCTGCAGGCGGAGATCGCCGTCCTCGTCTCCGGGCAGCCGGAGCAGGCATGCGGCCGTGTCGACGGCGAGGGTCGTCTGCACCCGGACGAGCAGTTCGTGCAGGAGGTCGTCCAGGGGCCGATCGGCGACCGCCGCTTCGGTGATCTCCTGCACGCGCCGGACGGTCTCTCGCGCCGCCTCCGCGTCCTCGAGGCTCTGCCGGAGATCGTCCACGTCCACCATCACCATCACCGCACCGTCGATCTTGTTCTCCGGCGTGCGGTAGGGCTGGAGGCGGAGGACGTAGCGCCGGCCCGTCCGGTCCCGGGCATCGAACTCGCGGACGGCCACCGCTTCGATGACCTCGAGGAGCTTCTCGCGCAGGTCGGTGACCCCGATCTCCAGGTTGATGTCGCTGATCGGACGCCCGACGTCGGCGGGGAGAAGGTTCAGCACCTTGGTGGCCGCCGGCGTGGCGCGCCGGATGCGGAGGTCGCTGCTCACCATGACGATCGGCATGCTGACGCTGGAGAGCAGGTTGCTGAGGTCGTTGGCGACGCTGGTCAGCTCGGCGTTGCGCGTGTGGAGCTGCTCGTTGACCGTGGTCAGCTCCTCGTTGGTCGATTGCAGCTCCTCCTTGGCGGTCTCCAGCTCCTCGTTGGTGCTCTGCAGCTCCTCGTTGCTCGACAGCGTCTCCTCGTTCGCCGACTTGAGCTCCTCGTTGGCAGCCTCGAGCTCCTCGATGATGGTCTGCAGGTGCCCCTTGGTCGCCGCGAGCTGCGCCCGGAGGTGCGTCAGCTCGCGATGCTCGACGCGCTCCTTCGACGGCCTCCCCTTCCCTCCCCGGCGCTTGCCATCGCGCGTCTCCTGCCCCTTCTCCGAGATCTCCTCGAACAGCACGAGGTAGTACCGCCCATCGGCGACCGCCGATTCGATCGGTGTCACCTCGAGGTTGAGCTTGCGCAGGTCGCCGGCATAGTTGACGGTGATCCCTGGCTTGCGGACCGGGTGCTTGTCCTTCCGCGCCTGGTGGATCGCCGTGCGGAGATCGAGCGCGAGACCCTCGCGCGCCATCTTGAGCAGGTTGAACGTCGCGTCCCCTGGCGCCGGCTCGAGGTACGGTCCCGTGTGCCCGCGAAACTGCACGACGTCCATGTCTTCGTTGATGAGCACCCCGGCGGGGGCGTACCGTCCCATGACCAGCCGGTCGGCCGCCTTCTGCAGGTCGGCCACGTTCCAGACCTTGCCCGTGGTGGTGGTACCCACATCCGGGAGCATGCGGGCCCGCGCGGTGAAGGTCGGCGGCGTCCGCTGCGCGGCCAACTTCTTGGCGTAGATCTTGTGCTCGCGATCGGCGACCGCGAACAGCTCGGGGAATGCCCCGATGGTCTCGGAGCGCCCGAGCTTCAGGAAGCCGTGCGGCTTGAGTGCGTAGTGGAAGAGCTCCATCACGCGGCGCTGGTACTCGTGGCGGAGGTAGATGAGGACGTTGCAGCAGCTGATGAGGTCGAGCTGCGAGAAGGGCGGATCGGACACCAGGTTGTGTTTCGCGAAGATGATGAGGTCGCGGATGCGCTTGCTCACCTGGAACCCACGGTCCACCTTCACGAAGAAGCGACGCAGGCGCTCGGGGGCGACGTCGGCGGCGATGTTCTCGAGGTAGACGCCGGCGCGCGCGGTCTCGATGGCCCGATCACTCACGTCGGTCGCGAAGATCTGGACCGGCGTGCTCGCGGATGCTTGCTCCAGGAACTCGAGGAGGGCGATGGCGAGCGAATAGGCCTCCTCGCCGGTGGCGCACCCCGGGACCCAGATACGGAGCGGCACGTCGCGCGGACGGCCCTTCAGGAGCGCCGGGAAGACGAAGGCCCGCAGGCCCTCCAGCGTCGCCTCGTCCCGGAAGAAGCTGGTCACGTTGATGAGGATGTCGTGGTGCAGGGCGTCGATCTCGGCGGGATGCTCCTGGAGGTAGCGGATGTAGTCGCCGAGGGCCGTGATCTGCTGCAGCAGGCAGCGACGCTGGATGCGCCGGAGCAGATTGGGCCGCTTGTAGTAGCTGAGATCGATGCCGGTCGCCTTGCGCAGGATGGCGAGGATGCGCATCAGTTCCTCGTCGCCCTGGGCGGCCACCGTCTGCCGATCTGCCTTGAGAGCGTCGGGGTCGCCGGCGATGCGGGCCAGCTCGCGCGCGATGCCCTCGGGCGGAAGCACGAAGTCGACACCACCTGCGGAGACGGCCGCGTGCGGCATCCCGCCGTACTTGGCCGACTTCTCGTCCTGGGCGAAGGTGATTCCCCCTTCCGCCTTGACCGCCGTCAGTCCCTGCGCGCCGTCGGAGGCAGTGCCGGAGAGGACGATGCCGATCGCGAAGCTCCCCTGATCGGTGGCCAGCGCGCGCAGGAAGAAGTCGACCGGCATGTGCTGCCCGCGCACCTCGGTGCGCGGGAAGACGCGGAGCACTCCGTCCTCGATGGACAGGTCCGTGTTCGGGCGGATGACGTAGACCCGGTTCGGCTCCACGGTCGTCCCGTCCTCCACCTCGCCGACGGGCATCGAGCTCGTGCGCGCGAGGAGCTCGCTCAGCATGCTCCCGTGCGTCGGATCGAGATGCTGCACGAAGACGAATCCCATGCCGGGACGCGCCGGCAGGTTCCGGAGGAGGTGGCTGAAGGCCTCGAGCCCGCCGGCCGACGCCCCGACCGCCACGATGGGAAAGCGCGGTCCGCGCGACACGGGTTGCTCGCTCTGCCCCGGTCCGGTTTCGGCGGGGTAGCCGTCGCCCCCGCCTGGCGGCGTCTGGACCCACGCCGTACGCCGGTCACTGCCCGAGGACGAGGTGTTCCGCGTACGCCGCTTTCTTTGCCTGGCCATCGACGTCAGCCAGCAGGCGGCCGCTGCTCCTTCCGCGAAGGAGCGCAGCGTGCGACGAGCTCCGTGACCGCGTCCATCGCGATCGGCTTCACCAGGTGGTGGTCGAACCCCGCCGCCCGGGAGCGCTGACGCTCGGTGTCCTCGTCGTATCCCGTGAGCGCCACGAGAATCACTCCCTCGAGTCCCGGCTCCGCGCGAAGACGCTCCGCCACCTCATAGCCGCTCATGCCGGGAAGTCCGATGTCGAGCAGCACGACGTCGGGGGTCCGGCTCCGGGCCGTCTCGACTCCCCTGAGCCCCTCGTGCGCCACGTCGACATCATGACCCTGCGCCGCGAGCACCATCGCGAGCCCTTCGGCCAGCTCGGCGTTGTCCTCGACGATCAGTACCCGGCTCCGACTGGCACTCATGGGCTCCGGCCTTCCCCCCCGAGGCTCGAGCGTCGGCATACGTGCACACCGGGGCGGCACGGCCCAGGGCGCGATGGTTCCGTTGCCTGGACATCCCCGCTCTGCGGATCCGGGACGACTATGCGACCATTGCCGAAACGGCGTCAAGCGAAGCGGCTACGAGTCTGGCCCTACCACGCGAGCCATACCCCCTCCAGGCGCGACGGACGCAGGGGATGGAGCTCGTAGTCGCGCACGCGGGGATGGCGCACCGCCGAGCCCGCCGGGTGAAAGAGCGGTACCCAGGGCGCATCCCGCAAGATCCTCACCTCGGCCTGGTGGAAGAGCGCAAAGCGCCGCGAGAGATCGAGCAGCGGGTCGGCCTGGTCGAGCAGGCGATCGACTTCGGGGTTGGCGTAGAAGGTGTTGTTGTTGGTGTCGCGGCTCCGGCTGTGGAGGAGCACGGTCAGGAAGTTCGACGGATCAGGGAAATCGGCCTCCCAGCCGAGGAGGAAGAGCGGCACGACGCCCGGGTGACGGACGGCCTCGATCAGCGCCGGGAAGTCGACGGGCTTGAGCGCCAGCGTGATGCCGACCTGCCGCAGGTCCTCCTGCATCGACTGGGCGAGCCGCATCGAGCCCTCGTCGCGCGAGGCCCAGAGCGTGGTCGCGAAGCCGGTCCCGAGCCCCGCCTGCTCGAGCCGCTGGCGCGCCACGGCCGGATCGTGGGGATAGCCATCGACCGGCGCCGCGCCCGGCATGTCGGGGGGCAGGATGCTCGTGGCGACGACGCCCTGCCCGTCGATCAGCTCCAGGAGGCGCTGCTTGTTGATGGCGAGGTTCATCGCCTGGCGGACCGGCACGCGGTCGAACGGCGCGACCTCGCAGTTGAGGCCGAGGTAGTTCGTGCGCAACGTGGTGCGGCTGAGAAGTAACGGCTTGTAGCGCGCGTCGGCGAGGACGCGCTGGAACTCGGCCGATGGGATGCCCGCCAGGTCGATCTCGCCGCGCTGGTACTTGAGCCACGCGAGCTGCGGGCTCACGCCGATCGTCACCTCGACGCCGTCGAGGTACGGGCGGCCGGCGCGGAAGTAGCGCGGGTTGCGTGCCAGGCGGAGACGCTGGCCGTAAACCCACTCCTCGAGCACGAACGGCCCGGTGCCGACCGGATGGCGCGTGAAGTCCTTCTCGCCCCAGCGCTCGGCCGCCTCGCGGTCGACCACCGCGGCGAACGGCATGGTGAGCTTGTGGAGAAAGAGCGGATCCACCGCGATGAGGTCGAACTCGACCCGATCGGGCGCGGGAGTGCGGATACCGCGCACCTCCTTCGTCGTACCCGCGATGTAATCCGTGGCGCCCTCGATGCCGTGGAAGAACTCCGCGCCCTGGGAGTGGATGGTCGGCCGGAGGAGGCGCTCGAGGGAGTACTTCACGTCCGCCGCGGTGAGTTGCCGCCCGCTCGAGAAGGCGACGTCCTGGCGGAGGACGAAGCTCACCCGCCGGCCGTCGTCGCCCGTGCTCCACGAGACGGCGAGCTCGGGGACGATGCTGGTGCCCGCGTCGTACCCGACGAGCGTGTTGTAGAGCATCTCCTCGAAGGACCAGGACACGGTGTCGTAGCCGATCGCCGGATCGAGCGTGCGGGGATCCTCCCCCGAGGCCTCGCGCAGCACCCCGCCCTGCCGCGGCGGGCCGCCGCCGTCGGGCGTACCCGTCGGTGGTGGATCGAGCGGGACCGCGCAGCCGGCGCCGAGCGCGCCGGCCAGGAGAAGCCACCCGAGCCGTCTCACGCGCGCCGCTCGCCCAGCAGGTCGATCAGGCCGTGGCCGATCAGGTTGAAGCCGATGACGGCGAGCGCGATGGCGACGCCGGGCGCCACCATGAGCCAGGGCGCGACGGCGATGTAGGTCTGGGCGTCGCTCACCATGCGCCCCCAGGATGGCGTCGGGAGCGGCACGCCGAGACCCAGGTACGAGAGGCCCGCGTCGACCACGATCGCGCCCGACATGCCGAGCGCCGCGAGCACCACGGCGCCCGGCAGCACGCCGGGCAGCAGGTGGCGCAGGATGACGCGTCCGGCGGGCGCGCCGAGCGCGTGCGCGGCCTGCACGTAGTCGCGCTCGCGGAGCGTCAGCACCTCGCCACGCACCGTGCGGGCGAACGTAGTCCAGCCGATGAGCCCGATCACCAGCGGGACGGTGAGCAGCGAGGGCGGAAAGATGGTCGCGAGCACGATCAGCAGGAGGAGCGAGGGCATGGTCAGGACCAGATCGACGAGCCACATGAGCGCGGCGTCGATCATGCCGCCGGAATAGCCGGCCACGAGGCCGACGGTCACCCCGATCGCGAAGCTCACCGCCATGGCGAGGCCGCCGACGAAGAGCGAGGTGCGAGCGCCGTACACGAGTCGCGCCCATACGTCGCGCCCGAGCGTATCGGTGCCGAGCGGGTGCGGGCCCCCCGGTCGGAGCGGGCCATGATAGCTCGCGACCACGATCGCATCGGGGTCGTAGGAGGTGAGGACGGGGGCACCGACGGCGACCAGCGTGAGCGCGCCGATCAGCACCGCACCGGCGGCCAGGAGCCGCCGGCTCCGCCGGGGCGAGCCGAGCCCGGTGAGCGCCGTCTCAGGCACGCTGCACCCGCGGGTCGATCACGCCGTAGAGCAGGTCGACGATCAGGTTGGCGGCCAGCACGAGGGCCGCGGAGAAGAGCACCGTCCCGGCGACGAGCGGGATGTCCAGGTTGAACACCGCCTGCACGGCGAGCCGGCCGAGGCCCGGCCAGTTGAAGACGGTCTCGGTCAGCACCACCCCGCTCATCAGCGCGGCGACGTCGAGCCCGAGGAGCGTCACGATCGGGATGAGCGCGTTCCGCAGCGCGTGGACGAAGTAGAGGCGCCCCGGTGGCGCGCCCTTCGCCCGCGCGGTGCGAATGTAGTCGCTGGCCAGCGTTCCGCCTACGTTGCTGTGCACGAAGCGCGCGTAGAAGAAGAACTCGACGATGGCGAGCGTCGCCGCGGGGAGGATGAGGTTCAGGGGATTCGGCCGCCACCACGCCCCGCCGGCCCCGTAGCCGCCGAGCGGCAGGAGCTTCATCCGATAGCTGAACTGGTAGATGAGGAGGTTCCCGAGCCAGAAGGTCGGGATGGAGAGGCCGATCAGCGTCCCGAGGAGCACCCCGACGTCGATGAGCGAGCCGCGTCGGGCCGCGGTGACGATGCCGAGGACCAGGCCGAGGAAGAAGCCGATCGCGAGGCTGCTGAGCGCCAGCCACGCCGTCGCCGGCACCCGCTCCGCGATCACCCCCGCCACCGGGCGCCCGGTCATGTACGACCGGCCGAGGTCCCCGTGCACGAGGCGCCAGACGTAGTGGCCGTACTGCACTGCGACCGGGTCGTCGAGGCCGAGGTCCTTCCGGATCGCGGTCAGTGTCTCGGGATCGGCCTTCGGTCCCGCGATGGTGACCGCGGGGTCCGCGGGCACGACCCGCACGAGCACGAAGATGATCAGGGTCGCGCCGAGGAGCGTGGTGATGGCGCGCAGCACGCGGCGGACGACGTACCCGATCATCGCGCGTACCTCGTCGGATCGTCCACGCCGGCGGCGGCGAAGGCGTGCTGTCGCTCGGCACACTTGGTGCACCGGCCGCAGTGCCGGAGCCCGCGCGGGCGCGCGCAGGAGAGCGTCAGCGCGAGCGGGAGGTCACGGCCGCGGCGGATGACGGCGGCCTTGCTCAGGTGGCGAAACGGAGCACGGATCGCGATGCGCGTGCCGAGCGCGCGGCTCGACACGCGGGCGAGATCGCGGAGGAACCCGGGCATGGCGTCCGGGAACGGATTGTCGGCGAGGAGCGCCAGGGCCAGCGCCGGGATGGGCCGGCGCGCGCAGTGCACGGCGGCGAGGCTCGCGAGGAGGAGGTTCCTCCCCTGCAGGTAGTTCGAGCTGAGCGCCGCTCGGCGGCCGGGCACGCCCCGGCCCGACACGCCCCAGTGCGCGGCGCCGTAGAGCGGCGCGACCGGGAGGTCCAGGCGGACGAGCGC
>JACXTT010008587.1_pt1 | contig 14141 bp, 13 predicted proteins | sample 9270951 | NCBI WGS metagenome assembly JACXTT01 (sample SAMN15532306, study PRJNA645909) | rock metagenome | isolation source: weathered quartz diorite | place: Puerto Rico | collected 2017-06-21 | reverse complement strand
AACTTCTTTGTCATGATCAGGACCATGAACACCGCAATCATTGCGAATCCAAGCAATACCAGCACAGCCGGCTCCTTACTACAGTGAACGGCATCACATCGATGTGATGCGCGATACAGAACGTATAGTGGCGACGCTCACGGCGGGGCGTTTGTGGGATTTGATGGACATACTGCTGATTGAGACCATTTTGCTCATTGTGCTCAATGCTTCAATGGAGAGGTAGACATAGAAATACAGCGCCGCCGCTGCCCCGCTCCAGCCGGCCAATCCCAGACGGAAGGAGGCAGGATGCCCAGGCTTGCCCTGCGGTTCTCGACCCAGACCCTGCTCCTCCAGCTCGGCGTCGTCCTCCTGGTAGTGCTGCTCAGCGGTACCGTCCATGCGTGGCTCGTCTATGGGCGGATCGGCACAGAGGCGGAGAACCAGGCGCTGACTTTGGCTCGAACGGTTGCCTCGGATCCGGTGATCCGTTCCCAGGTCGGAGCCATCAGCAAAGAGCCCGGAACCCCGCCCGCCACCGTTCTCGCGGCCGGACCCATCCAAGCCGCCGCCGAGGCTGCCCGGAGCCGCACCGGTGCTTTGTTCGTGGTGGTCACGGACGAGACCGGCCTGCGGCTGGCGCACCCGGACCAGGCCCGGCTCGGCGAACGGGTCAGCACCGACCCCTCGGATGCCCTCTCCGGGAAGGAAGTCACCACCCGGAACACCGGAACCTTGGGGCCGTCCGCGGGTGCCAAAGTTCCGGTGTACGCACCAGGTTCCGCAGCGACTCCAGGTTCCGCAGCGACGGTGGTGGGCGAAATCAGCGTCGGCTACTCCATGGAGTCGCTCGGCCAAAGCCTTGCCGAGGACATCGTCCCGATTGCACTGACCGCGGCGGGCTCCCTGATTGCAGGCGTCCTGGCGTCGTTCCTCCTGCGTCGTCGATTGCAACGCCTGACCTTGGGCCTCGAACCCGAGGAAATCAGCACCCTGGTGCATGACCAGGTGGCCGTGCTTCAAGGCGTGGACGACGGCGTGATCGGCATTTCCGCCGATGGCCGCATCACCGTCTTCAATGCCGCGGCGAGGCGGCTGCTCGGCATGCCGGAAGGCTCAGGAACTCCTGGCTCCCCCGCCACCTCCGGCTCCACCGATGGACATGTCCTGACCGGCACCGACTGGGCCGACGCTGCCGTCCCAGCGCAGCTCAAGGCCCTCACTCAACCCTCCGCGCACGACGCCGAGGCCGTGGAAATCGTGGCAGGTGGCCGGGTCTTGGTTGCCAACGCCCGCAAGGCACTGCACCGCAAGGAGGATCTCGGCTGGGTGGTCATGCTCAGGGACCGCACCGAGCTCCAGGAGCTGACGCGCCAGCTCGACGCCGTAGGCACCATGTCCGCCGCGCTCCGGGCCCAACGCCACGAATTCGCGAACCAGCTCCATACGATCGCCGGCTTCATGAGCATCGGCCAGCACGGCCAGGCCAAGGACTACCTCGCCAGGATCTCCGCCACGGGCCCCCTGAAGTTTCCCGTCCAGCAAGCCGAGCTCCTCCAGGATCCGTATTTGCAGGCCTTCGTCGGCGCGAAGAGCGTGGAAGCGGACGAACGGGGGGTGGCGTTGCGGATCGGCCCCGAGACCTTGGTGCGGGAGCACGTCACCGAGCCGCAGGACGTCACCACGGTGCTCGGCAACCTGATCGACAACGCCGTCAACGCCGCCGTCGCCGGCTCTTCGACGCAACGCTGGGTGGAACTTGAGCTGCTCGACGAACCGGGGCCCGACGGCGGCACGCTGCACATCGTCGTCGCGGACTCCGGCGACGGCCTCGGCGGCATCGAGCCCGAAAGGGTTTTCGTGGAAGGATTCACGACGGCGGAGGCCGCCGACGGCGGGATCGCCAGGGCCGGCGGGCAGGGGCTCGGCCTCGCGCTGGTCCGGCAACTCGCCCGGCGTCGCGGTGGCGACGTGCGTGTCCTGGAACCGGGCTCGCCCGGCGGCCCTGGCGCCGTCTTCATGGCCACGATGCCGGGCGTGACGGGCACGCCGGGCGATGCCGCACTGGCAGAACCGTCCCCACAGGCCAAACCACCCGCAGCCGAACGCAAGGAAGGACACTAGTGAGCGAAGACTTCAGGGTGTTGATCGTGGATGACGATTTCCACGTCGCCAAGCTCCATGCCGCCTACGTGGAATCTGTGGCCGGTTTCCTTGCCTTGGCGCCGGTGGGATCCACGGCGCAGGCGCTACAGTCCGTGCATAGCCTTCGGCCGGACCTCGTGTTGCTGGACGTTTATCTGCCGGACGGTTCGGGCCTGGATCTTCTGGGCCAACTCGATGTGGATGCCATGATGCTGACGGCAGCGTCCGACGCCGTGTCCATCAGGACAGCCCTGCGCCGAGGGGCCTTGGCCTATCTGCTGAAACCGTTCACAGCTGAATCTCTGTCGCAGCAACTGCGTTCATATGCCAGATACCGGCGGATCCTCGGCCGGCAGCATGCCGTGGACCAGGACACGATCGAACGGGCCAAGCGGGCGCTCGTCGCCGGTGACGTGGCGCCGTCGGGAAAGCCGCGTTCGGCGACCGAAGCGTCCGTACTGGATTCCTTGGCACCGGGGGAACAATACTCGGCCACGGAAGTGGCCGAACGGGTGGGCGTCTCGCGCGCCACGGCGCAACGGTACCTGGCCTCGCTCGCCGATGATGGCGCCGTCGAGATCCAGCTGCGTTACGGCAGCACCGGCCGCCCCGAGCACCGCTACGGCGTCCCCGCGCGGCTCTCCCCCAAGTAGCAGCCCACCCAACTGACTCGCAGTAGATGCCGTTATGAGGCGTCAAAACGACATCTACTGCGAGTCAGTTGGGCTGCTTAGGCGCTCTTCTGGGCTACCAGTTCGATTTCGACCAGCATTTCCGGGTCGAGGAACGGCAGGACGTGGACCAGGGAAAGGGTGGGACGGATCTCGCCGAAGACCTCGCCGTGTGCGCGGCCGGCGTCTTCCCACTTGCTGATGTCGGTCAGGTAGAGCTTGGACTGCACGACGTCCTCGTAAGAGAACCCGGCGTCGGCCAGGACCGCTTCGAGCTTTTCGAGGATGTATTTGGTCTGCGAGTAGAAGTCATCGCCCACGATGCCATCGGGGCCACTGGCCGCCGTGGCCGAAATGAAGAGCGTGTTGTCCACCTGGACCGCCCGGGAGTATCCAAGGGTCTGTTCCCAGACCGAACCCGTGCCGAATGTCTTGCGCATGCCGCGCCTTTCTCAGTTTCCGCACCCGGCCCGATAGCCGGGGTTTACGAGGAAACTTTATGGCTGGCGGACATCCTGCCGGTAAACGAACAGCTTTATGTCGGTCCCGGGTACGAACCAATCACGCTCCGGCTCCCGCTCGAATCCGGTCTTGGCGTAGAGGGCATTGGCGCTTTCCCACGTGGCGCCTGTGGTGAGGGAAACGGCGTTGATGCCATCCATGGAACGGGCTTGTTCGACTACTGCCTGGACGAGGGCGCGTCCTGCGCCCGAGCGCTGAACCTCGGGATCAACCACCAAGGTGCGCATTTCGAGTTCGTCAGGAAGGCCAATGTCCGAAAAATCGCCTCCGGCCCTGGCCGACGTGACGGAGCCGATAACCCGGCCATCGCGCTCAGCGACGAAAACGTCGGCATACCGGGCGCGGCCGGCCACATCGCGCAGCTTCTCCAAGTACGGGTGATCCGGGCTGCCGTAGTAGCCAGCGGTCACGTAAGACGCCATCGTGACTCGGGCTACGGCGTCGTAGTCTTCGGGCAGGGCGGGACGGACGGTAATCTGCGAATGCACTGATCCATGGTAGTCGGGTCCGCAGGGGCCGGGGTGCCAAAGCGGCGTTTCCGTGACCGAACTATCACCCGGGACCCGGCGCTCGCTCAGAAATCAGTGAGCGAGCGTTGGAGTAAAACCCCACATATCTGAGCGAGCATCGGAGCGCCTCAACATTGCTTCGCGTGGCGCCGGATTGAGTCCGGTTTCGGGTTGTGAAGCCCGGTTTCGTGCTGTTGCGGGAAGGTTTCGCGGTGCTGGCGCAGGGCCGGTGCCGCGTGGTTGATTGGCGGCCAGGACACAACGAAAGGACCTCCCATGAGCCCGCAGCAACGCACACTCCACCTCAACGCATTCCTCATGAGCACCGGCCACCACGAGGCGTCGTGGCGGCTGCCGGAAAGCAACCCGCGCGCCAGCACCGACATCCGGCACTATCAAAACCTCGCACAAATCGCCGAGCGCGGCACATTCGACTCCATCTTCTTCGCCGACTCGCCCGTGATCTTCGGCGACGTCGGACGCCGTCCCGCGGGGAAGCTGGAACCGACGGTGCTGCTCACCGCGATTGCGGCCGCCACCGAAAAGATCGGCCTCATCGCCACCGCGTCCACCACGTACAACGACCCTTTCAACTTGGCCCGTCGCTTCGCTTCGGTTGACTTCGTGAGCGGCGGGAGGGCCGGCTGGAACGTGGTGACCACAGCCGGACCGGAAGCTGCGCGGAACTTCGGCATAGACGATCAGCCTGCCCATGCGACCCGCTATGAACGGGCAGCCGAGTTCTTGGAAGTGGCCGCGAAGCTCTGGGACAGCTGGGAGGACGACGCCGTGCTTGCGGACAAGGAGGCAGGCGTCTGGGCAGACTCCGCCAAGGTCCGGCCCATCAACCACGCAGGCAAGCACTTCCGCGTCCAAGGGCCGCTCAATGTGCCGCGCTCGCCCCAGGGCCATCCCCTGATCGTCCAGGCAGGCTCCTCCGAGAACGGCAAGGGCCTGGCGGCGAGGTATGCCGAGGCCGTGTTCACCGCCCAGCAAACCCTGGAAGATGCCCAGGCGTTCTACGCTGACCTCAAGGCTCGGACCGTCGCACTCGGCCGGGCGGCTGAGAGCATCAAGATCCTGCCGGGAATTGTCCCGGTGATCGCTTCCACGCAAGCCGAAGCTCTGCGCCTGGAACGTGAACTGGATGAGCTGATCCGCCCCGAATATGCGAGGGCCGAGCTGGCCAAGACGCTCCGCGTGAAGCCTGAAGACCTTCCCCTGGACCGTCAGCTTCCCGCGGATCTCCCAGACGAGGACTCGATCCAAGGAGCCAAGAGCCGCTATACCCTCATTGTGGAGCTGGCCCGCCGCGAGAAACTTACGGTGCGCCAGCTGATCGGCAGGCTGGGAGGCGGCCGCGGCCACCTGACCTTCGCGGGAACCCCGGAGCAAGTTGCCGACGCGATCCAGCTGTGGTTCGAAAACGGCGCGGCCGACGGCTTCAACATCATGCCCGCAGTGTTGCCCTCAGGACTTGAGACGTTTGTTGACCACGTGGTGCCGGTGCTGCGCCAACGAGGTCTGTTCCGCACTGAATACACCGGCAGAACGCTGCGGGAACACTACGGTTTGGAACGCCCTGCCACCCGCTACTCAGCGGTGGGGCGGCTCGCCAATGCCGGAGCCTGACGGGACTCGAACCCCCGTCGCCCAAAAAGCCAACACAAGCGAGCGAGCGTCCGCCGAAAACCCAACATAAGTGAGCGGGCGTCCGCGACCCTAGAGCGGGAACTTGCCCGAGAGCTCAAGGGTTCCCGCGCACGTCCACGCTTCCAAACGGTCCGCGTCTGTGGGCCCGCCGTCCAACGGGCTGGTCAGCCGTGGGCGGCGGACCCAGCAGCCGGCTTCCTCGGCGATCAACGCACCCGCCGCATAGTCGTGTTCGTTGAGCCCGCGCTCCCCGAAGGCGTCGTGGGTTCCATCGGCCACGAGGCAGAGATCCAATGCCGCGGAGCCGAGCCGGCGGAGATCGGCGAAGCCTTCCATGAGGTTCCCGAGCCCGGCGAACTGCTCGGCCCTCGTGGCGGGATCGTAGCTGAACCCCGAGGCCACAATCAGCCCCGTACGGCCGAGCAGCGGTCCGCTCAGTTGGGTGCGTTGCCCATGCTCTTCAAGCCACGCTCCGTGGCCGCGTGCCGCCGAGTAGATGCGTCCAAGCGCCGGGGCGTTGACGACGCCGGCCAGCCAGACGCCGTCGGCATCGGCAACGGCCACGGACGTGGCGTAGTAGACGATATTCCGGATGAAGTTGGTGGTGCCGTCCAACGGATCGATGGACCATCGGTAGCCACTGGGCTCCTCGGGCCGCGTGGTGCCGTGCTCTTCGCCCGTGATGGTGTCGTGCGGGCGGGCCGAGGTAATTGCGCTCCGCACAGCGTTCTCCGCCGCGACGTCGAAGGCCGTCACCCAATCGCCGGCGTCACCTTTGTTCACGACGCCGAGGTTCCCCGCCGAGTTGGGGCCCGCAGGCCTGGCCGCGAGCACCTCTGCGCCTGCCGCGGCAGCCGCGTGGGCGACAGCGAGAAGGCCCAAGACATCGGCCGTCATTCGGCGGGGTCCGCTTCCGCCGCGGCAGCGCCAGCCAGGGAAACGGCTGCGTCTTCATCATCCGGAGCCGTTCCGCCGACAGGTTCCAGGACGCCGTCGAGCAATGCCTTGAAGCCGTCCTCGTCCAACACCCGGATGCCAAGCTGCTCTGCTTTGTCCAGCTTGGAGCCTGCGTTCTCCCCGGCCACGACGTAACTGGTGTTCTTGGAAACCGAGCCGGCTGCCTTGCCGCCCCTGATGATGATGGCTTCCTTGGCTTCGTCCCGGCTCAGCGTGGGGAGGGAGCCGGTCACCACGATGGTGAGTCCTTCCAGGTTCCGCTGGATACCGGCGTCGCGTTCGTCAACCATGCGCACACCGGCGGCTGCCCAGCTATCAACGATTTCCTGGTGCCAGTCAACGGCAAACCATTCCTTGAGTGCCGCGGCAATGGTCGGTCCCACCCCGTCGACGTTGGCCAGTTCCTCCTCGGTGGCGGCCCGGATGGCTTCCATGCTCCCCAGGGCCGTGGCCAGGGCGCGGGACGCAGTGGGGCCGACGTGGCGGATGGACAGGGCAACCAGGACGCGCCAGAGGGGTTGCGTCTTGGCTTTCTCAAGTTCCTTGAACAGTTTGTCGGTGGTGGCTGTGGGTTTGGAGGGTGTCTTGGCGGTGGCCTTCGAATAGAAGTAGGGCACCAGTTCGAACGTTCCCGTGCCCACGCCTTTGGAGCGCTTCTCGCGCCGGATGCGGACCTCGGCGAGGTCCTCCGGCTTGAGGCTGAACAACGCCGCCTCGCTGCGCAGGGGTGGAGTTTCCGGTTCGGCGGGCTGGGTGAGGGCTATGGCTGCTTCCCACCCGAGAGCCTCAATGTCGAAGGCGCCCCTGCTCGCCACATGGAAGACACGCTCGCGCAGCTGGGACGGGCAGGACTTCGCGTTGGGGCAGCGGATATCGACGTCGCCTTCCTTCGCCGGAGCCAGGGGCGTGTGGCAGGACGGGCATTCCGTGGGCATCACGAACTCACGCACGGGAGGATCCTGCTGATCGCGCAGGGCCAGTACCGGCCCGACGATCTCAGGAATGACATCGCCGGCCTTCCGCAGAATCACGATGTCGCCGATCATGACGCCCTTGGCCTTGACCACGTCCTGGTTGTGCAGGGTGGCCATCTCCACGGTTGATCCGGCCACCTTGACCGGTTCCATCACCCCGTAGGGAGTGACGCGGCCGGTGCGGCCGACGTTGACCTGGATGTCCAGCAGCTTGGTGTGGACTTCTTCCGGCGGGTACTTGTAGGCAACGGCCCAACGGGGAACCCGCGAGGTGTAACCGAGGGCGCGCTGAGTGGCGAAGTCGTCGATTTTGACCACGATGCCGTCGATCTCGTGCAGGAGGTCGTGCCGGTGTTCACCGAAGTGCTTGATGAAGTCGAGGACCTGCTCGAAGGAGTCCAGGACCTTCAAATAGGGGCTGACCGGCAGGCCCCACTCTTCCAACAGCTTGTACGTTTCCGACTGGCTCGTGGAGTCAAGGCCTTCGCGGGCCCCGATGCCGTGAACGAACATCCGCAAGGGGCGCTTGGCGGTTTCCGCGGGGTCCTTCTGGCGCAGGGAACCCGCCGCGGCGTTGCGGGGATTGGCCAACGGCGCCTTGCCGGCCTCGATCAATGCTTCGTTGAATTGAGCGAATGCCTTGGACGGAATGAAGACTTCGCCCCGGATTTCCACCTCGGACGGAAATCCGCTGCCGCCAAGCTGGCGCGGGATCTCCTTGATGGTGAGCACGTTGTGGGTGATGTCCTCGCCCGTGGTGCCGTCGCCGCGCGTGGCGGCACGTACCAGCTTGCCGTCGCGGTAGAGCAGGTTCACGGCCAGGCCGTCGATCTTCAGCTCCGTCAGCCATGCAATGCGGGAAGCCGCCGTGCCCAGCTTTTCGACCGAAGCCTCAGCCTTGCGGACCCACGCTTCCAACTCGTCCAACGAGAAGACATCCTCCAGGCTGTACATCCGCTGGAGGTGCTCGACGGCGGCGAAAGCGGCCGAAACCTCTCCGCCCACTTCCTGAGTGGGCGAATCGTTGGACACCAGCTCGGGATGCAGCGCCTCGAGCTCCTCCAGGCGCCGATAGAGGGAGTCGAACTCGGCGTCCGAAACAGTCGGCGCATCTTCCTGGTAGTACGCATAGCGGTACTTTCGGACGAGGTCTGCGAGGTTTTCGTACTCTTCCCGTACGGCTTCCGTTGGAACTGCGGTTTCGCTCTCTGCTGTGCTCACGTACCTATCTTGCCGCAAAGCAGCGACAAAATAGGGCCCCGGACCACACCCAGGAATCAGTGCGTAAAGCGGTGGCGGCTCCACAAAGCGAAGGCAATGCCGCCGGCCGCGACCAAAAGCACGCCGCCCATGATGGCGATCACGGCGAACATGTCCGAACCCGGCCCTTTGGCATTGCTCACTGAGGCAGCCTGGGTCGCCTTGAGCCCGTCTTGGATGGGGGTATTCCAATTGGACGACGCCGACGGCGAGGCGCTCGCCGTCGGGCTGCCCGACGGAGTCGCCGGGCTCGAGGCCACCGGAGCCTCCGACGGCGCCACGCCGGGTTCCGGTTCCACAGTCACCTGTGTCATGGGTGCCGGTTCAGGCGCGGCAGGTGCAGGCACCGCCGGGGCGGGGGCCACCGGGTCGGGTTGAACCGGCACGACGACGGGTGGCTTGGTGGGTGCGGGATCCGCCACTTTCGGCTGGGTCGGTTCAGGTTGTACCGGTGACGGGTCCGGGGCCGGGGCGGGCGAGGTGGGCGAAACTTGTCCTTGCCCGGGAGCGACGACGGTCTCGGCGTGGGCCGAAAGCAATGGGAAAGCGCACATCACCACAGCCATGGCAATGCCCGCGAGGGCAACGGAGAACGGGCGTCGCACGGCGGTACGGGTCGCGCCGCCAGAGCGCGCGGAGGAGCGTTGGGTCATGTTTACCTCTGCAGGACGGCACAGGCCGCCCGGAGTTGGGGTGGTATTGACCGGAATCTTCCTACAAAGTCCGGGCGTGTCGCAAATCGCGTTTCCTAAGATCGTCGACGGCAGGACCCCGTGCCGGTCCCCTTCGGCGTCGTTCTACTCGATCCGGGCATCCACCACAATCGCGCTGACATTGTCCCGTCCGCCACTCAGCAACGCCTCGTGGATGAGGGCATCCACCGCGTCCTGGGGCTTCTCCACGGTGCTCAGGATCCGGAACATGTGCTCGTCGCTCAGCTCCCCGGTGAGTCCGTCCGAGCAGATCAGCATCCGGTCCCCGTCCTGGACGGGCAGCAACCAGAAGTCCGCTTCGTTTTCGCCGCCTGTGCCGAGGGCGCGGGTCACGACATGGCGGCGAGGATGCACCGTGGCTTCATCACGGGTGATGCTTCCGGCCTCCACGAGTTCCTGGACTTCCGAATGGTCCACGCTGATCTGCCTGAAATCGCCCCCGCTCAAGCGATACGTGCGCGAATCGCCGATGTTCATGACCAGCCAATACGGGACGCCCATGTGCTCGGCGACAACGACGCCGGTGAGCGTAGTTCCGGCGCGGCCACCCGTAGCATTCCGGATCTGGGAGTCGGCGGCAAGGATGCACTCTTGCAGGGCAACAGCGGTCGCCGAGCGGACTCCCGGCGCTAATTGCGGCATGCTGCCGAGGGTCCGCACACACAGCGCGCTGGCAATCTCGCCCGCCTCATGCCCACCCATGCCGTCGGCCACCGCGAAGACCGGATCCTCCGCGAGGAGCGAATCTTCGTTGAGTTCCCGGCTGAGTCCGCGGTCCGTCCCGTAGCCATAGCTCAACGTGAATCCGTGCTCAGGGGAGGTCACTGCGGAGGGTGAATTCATCAGTCGAGAACCAGTCCCCTGCCGAGTCCGCGGGCAAGCCGGACGGGAAGGATTTCCCCGAAACCGCGGACGTTCTCGGCCGTCTGCGGAACCAGGACGAAGCGTTCGTCCTGGACCAGCGCTGCCGCGGTCATCTCATCCACGAGGACCGTGCCGGGTTCAGCCAAGGCCGTGAGGCGGGCCGCGAGGTTGACAGTGGGGCCGTAAATGTCGCCGAGGCGGGAAAGGATCCGTCCCCAGACCATGGCGACGCGGGCTTCCGGCAGGATTTCGTCTTCCGTGAAGGCCTGGGCGAGGGCCAAGGAAATCTCAGCGCCGGCGGCCGGCGTCTCGGCGATGTAGAGAACTTCGTCGCCGACGGTCTTGACGAGGCGTCCGCCGCCGATGGAGATAATTTCCGCGCACTTGTTCTCGAAGCGCTGGACCAACTGGGCCAGGGTTTTCTCGTTCATTCGGCGTGACAGGCTCGTGTAGGAGACAAGGTCGGCAAAGCCCACGGCGCGCGCCAAGGGCAAAGGGGCATCGTCTTCGTCCCCTTCGCGGCCGGCTTCGCTGGCCTGAAGACCTGCCTCTGCACGGACGGCCAGGCGCTGCACACCGGCGTTCATCTGGCGCCGCCACGAGTACAGGAGGATCTCTTCCATGGCATCGACGAGGTTGGGCAGTTCATTGACCAACTGTTTGCGGGCAACGGCGTCGGGAATGCCTTGCTGCATGACCATGTCTTCGATGAGGGCCTCGACTTGCCACACCACCATCCGGTCGGTCATCTGGCCGATCGCGCGCGTCACGGAAATGGCGGCTTCCTCGGTGAGCTTTCCTGCGCGGACAAGGTCGAGGATGGTGGAAAGCGCAGCGAGGTCGCGCTCAGTGAACGCGACGTCCTGGTCGCCGAAGTTGGGAAAACCCAGGGCTCGCCACAGCTTGCGGGCAGACAACAGCGAGACACCTGCTCCGGCCGCAACTTCGCGTCGCCGGAGTTTGCGTTCGCCGCCCAGGAGCCTGGTTTCCAGGGCCTTGATGGCAAGCCGTTCTGAAGACAGGGCGCCGGTCGGCGGGGACACGACGGGGAGGACCCCCGTTGGTGCTTGGTCCACGGAAGGTTCGGGCACGGCGTCGGGCTCGTGGGCCATGTACTCAGGCTCCTGCTCGTCAACGCTCATCTCTTCCACCTTCTCTCATATCCCAGGGCAACGCGGCATCCGGGTAGTCAACTGGTCCAGCAAAACTGTCAAAATGGCCGGCCTCCGGCACGGCGCCGGGGCCAAACCTGACATTCGTCGGAAGCTCGGCCATGGCATCCAGGATGAAACTTCGAAACTTGCCGACCTCCGGGACGTCCGCGAGGACGGCCTCGCCGGGGTGCCCGGTATCCAAGGATATATTCCCGGAGCGCAATATCCGTTGGAGCAGCGATTGTTTGATACCCACGCTTCGCACCGCGGCCAGCGGAACCTGCCAGTCGCCCCGGCGAAGCATTCCGAAACGGGCAACTATCCGGCCGCTTGTCAGGATGTACCGTATGCCACGCCAGCGGATGAATCGCGGGAGGCTGTAGCCGAACAGCACGATCGCCACGATCGCCAGGCACGCGGTGACCAACCATTGGGTCCAGTCGCTCGTGATGACCGGAAGCAACTTGCCCGGCCCGCCCTTGACTATCCAGGCACAGGCGAAGGCGGCCGCAGCGGGGACCAGGATGAAGGCCAAGACGGGACCAAAGAGCATCCTGGGCTGCTGCCGCGTGATCACGATGACTTGCTCCCCACGCAGGAGCTCTTTACGCATAACCGCTTTCGGTAGCCCTCAGGTGGACGACGTCGCCGGCGGTCACAACGTGCTCGCGGCCACCATGGTCCACCACTAAGAGGGAACCATATTCATCCAACCTGGACGCATGCCCCACCAATTCGTGGTCGCCGGGCAGATGAGCTTTAACTTCGCGTCCCAAGGTGACCATGACAGCTTCTACCCGCTTGTGCAGGGAGGAGCCGCCGGCCAATCCCGCTGTAGGGTCGCCGTCGGCGTTGCAGAAACTGCGGTACAGCGACGCGAAGCGGGAGAGATAGTTCCGAAGAAGCACGGTGCGGTCCGTGGTGGTGGCACCTTCAAGCAGAAGGGAGGTTGCCGTGGGGACAGGCAATTCATCCTCGCCGAGCGTGACGTTGAGGCCGGTACCCAGGATCACCGCCGGAACCGAGCCGTCGCCCATCGGCCCCATCTGGGCCAGGATGCCGGCGATCTTCCTGCCCCGGACGAGGACGTCGTTGGGCCACTTGATCTCGGCAGGCAGGCCGGCGGTTTCCAGGAGGGTCTCACGCAAGGCCAGCGCACCCAGGAGGGAGAGCCAGGAGTAGCTCTGGGTCGGGACGGGCAGGCCTTCGGAATTCACGGGGCGCAGGACGATCGAAACGGAAATCGCCGAACGTGCGGGAGATTCCCAATGACGGTCGAGCCGGCCCCGCGCCGCCGTCTGGTGCTCGGCGGTGAGGACTGCGAGGTCGGACCATTCCTTGGGCTCGGTGGTGACGGCGCGCAGCAGATCGGCGTTCGTGGAGCCGGTGGTCTCCACGATCTTCAATTGCGAAATACCGGTGGCCGCGAGGAAGTCGGGATGAAGCAGGGCATCACGGTCCAGGCCCGGGCGCGGGGCACGTGGTTCGGTGCTGGCAGGCTGTTCGGCATCCATAGACAGAATCCTATCCAGCCAGGCTGGTCCCGGAAGAAGTTGTCCGCTTAGAGGAAGATATCCGGCACCAGCTTCTCCTCCGGGGCCCCCAGACTGTAGGGCCTGAAGTCCGAAACACCCGCAGCCCTCAACACCTGTTCGTCCGTGTAGAAGTTGCCCGAACTTGCCGAACCGGCTGAGTCTGCGGTCAGATGCGCCCCGGTCAGGACAGCGTGGGCCGCGTCGGCCATGATGTCCGAGCCTCGGGCGGCTTGGACGATCTGTTCCCCGCCAGGCATATTCCGGATGGCGGCAGTGTCGATCAGGGTGCAGGGCCACAGCGAGTTGACCGACACGCCGTCGTTCTTGAGTTCTTCGGCCAGTCCCAGAGTGGTGAGGCTCATACCGTACTTGGCCATGGTGTAGGCCAAATGCATGCCGGCCCATTTCGGGTCAAGGTTCAACGGCGGGGAAAGAGTCAAGATGTGGCCGTTGCCCGATTTCCGCAGGGCCGGAAGCGCGAGCTTGGACAGCAGGAACGTGCCCCGGACGTTGATGTCCTGCATGAGGTCATAGCGTTTCATGTCAATCGCGTCAGTGCGGGAGAGATCTATCGCCGAGGCGTTGTTGATGACGACGTCGATTCCGCCAAAGCGTTCGACGGCGGCGGCAACCGCCGCGGCAACGTCGCCGTCGTTGCGGACGTCTCCCACGAGCGGCAGCGCCTGGCCGCCGGCTGCTTCCAGTTGCTCGGCGGCCGTGAAGACCGTTCCTTCCAGCTTGGGGTGGGGTTCTCCGGTCTTGGCCATGATGACGATATTGGCGCCGTCGCGGGCCGCGCGGGTGGCGATTGCCAAGCCGATGCCGCGGCTGCCGCCGGACATGAGGATGGTGCGGCCCTTCAGTGATGCATGCGCCTGGTAGGGAAGGGCACGGTTTGCAGAAGCATCGTTGCTTGAGGTCATGAGGACACTGTAACGCAACTATGTTACTGGCGAGTAACATTGCTTGATGCTCGACTTGAAGTCGGAAAATTGTAGGGTTTCTACAGCGGTCTGTGGCTTTTGCGTCATTAGACTAGCCAACAGGGCCCGCACTTTGTACGGATGCTACTTAAGAGCGCATGCCTAACGAAGCAGTGCCAGCGTAAATCAGCTACAGAGCCGGAGACATTTGATGAGCCACGATCTGACAACGACAGCGGGAAAGATTGCCGACTTCCGCGACCGCCAGGCCCGTGCAGA
>JACXTT010008586.1_pt1 | contig 14141 bp, 16 predicted proteins | sample 9270951 | NCBI WGS metagenome assembly JACXTT01 (sample SAMN15532306, study PRJNA645909) | rock metagenome | isolation source: weathered quartz diorite | place: Puerto Rico | collected 2017-06-21 | reverse complement strand
GGCGACGACGATCAGCAGGAGATGCTGGGTCATGTGCGCCGCGAAGCTCGCGTGGGCCAGCCGGTCGACCGGGCCCGAGAGCGCCACGAGGACGCCCAGCCACCCGGCAGCCGACGCGGCGACCCGCCAGCCCGCGACATCTCCGCCACGCCGTCGCAGGCGCCACCAGCCGACCGCGCACGTACCCGCCACGATCAGCAGGGGGGCCACGACTTCCGGTCGAACGAGGGAGACGTCGGGCGCCGCTCCGTGGGCCATGGCTGCCGAGCCCTACTTGCGGATGGCCAGCACCGCGACCCACACGAAGAAGGCTACCGTGCCCACCAGGAACAACCCGAACGCGAGCTTCTCGGCGGTGCTCATCGTGCTAGTACGCGATCGGCAGGAAGCTCGCCAGGATGTTGAACAGGACGCCGAGGCTCAGCGCCAATAAATTCAGCAGCGCCAGGGTAATCAGGATGTGCTCGGCCCGCATCCCGCGCTCCTACTGACCGGCGCCGAGGCCGGGTCCGAGCCCGCCCCAGTACTTGAAGAGATAGTAGATACCCCAGACGGCCAGGATCGCGTAGACCACGAGGAGCCATTTGTTGACGATGCCGCGATACTCGCGGATCTCGCCTTGCGCGTAGTGCTCGATCTCACCGTACTTCGGGTGAGGCTCACGCGTCGGTTCGCTCATTGCCCCCTCCCGCACCGGCGCCTCCCGCATCGGCCCCCTCCGCGCGAAGCACCTGGTGCTTGATCCCCTCGAGGCCGCGAAACGCGCCGGTCGCGGCGCCCCACACGAAGGCGCACAGCGCCGCCAGGCTCATCAGGACCGCCACCGCGAACGCGCCGAGCGTCAGGTGCTCGATCATTCGCGGATTCCGCGATACAAGGTCCGCGGCTTGGCCGGCGCGCCGGCGATCCGCTCGGGCCGCGCCGGATCGAGGGCGAAGCGCGGGTGGTCCGCGACGACCTCGGGCGAGTTGAGCGCCGCGCGCGCGGGGGCCGGGAGATTCAGGAGCTCACCCGTCAGCGGATCCTTCCAGGCCGAGAGCGAGAGGACGTAATACGAGATGGCCCAGCGCTCCTCTTCGCTCATCGAGTCGGCGAACGAGGGCATCGGCGAGCCGTCGAGGCCGAGGGTCATCGTGCGGAAGATGTCGCGCACGGTCGATCCGCCCTTGAACTGGCCGCGGGTGAAGTCGGCCGGCCGGATCGGAAACTTGAGATCGTCGGTCAGGTCCGCCGCCGACTCGCCGTCGCCCTTGCCCTCCTCGCCGTGACACTGGGAGCACTTGGCCTTCTGGTAGAGATCCTTGCCGCGCGCGACGAGCTCCACGGTCGCCTTCGGGGGCTCGCCGATCGTGGCCGGCGGCTCGGGCGGCTCGTCCTTCCAGCGGCTCGAGAAGGTCTTGATGAACGTGACGACCGCCATCCGCTCCTTGTCCGGCAGCTCGTGCCACGTGGGCATCGCCGTCCAGCGCACGCCGCGTGTCACCGTGCGGTAGAGATCACCGTCGGTCGGCAGCGATCCCGAGGGCGTCGTGCGGAACTTGAAGACGCCCAGGGCGAAGTTTCGCGGGCGCGGCGAGAGGAACGTCGCCGCCGGCCCGTTGCCGTCTCCGCTCTTGCCGTGGCAGCCGACACAGCGGGAGTAATAGACCTCACGCCCGAGTGCCAGCAGATCCCGACTGCTCGGGATGCTCATGACGGAGACGCCGACCGCTTGCGGCTCGAACACCTCGCGCCAGGCGCCGCGATTGGTCCCGAGCTTCTGGATGTAGCGGACCAGCCCGACCAGCTCCTGCGTGGGGAACACCAGGGTCACCCGCTCGAGCGCGGGCGGCCGATCGCCGAAGCCTCTGAGGTCGATGACGGGCGTGCCGTCGAGTGGCCACTGACCGCCGGCCGGAGGCGCGACGAACGCGACGCCCTCCGCGTTCGGGTAGAGGGCGATCGGGGTCTCCGCCTTCATCGTGAAGTAGGCGCGCAGCTCCGGCGATGGCGCGAGCACCGGGCCCGCGTCGGTCTGCAGCAGGGAGACGCGCACGCGCGTGTAGAGCCACTTGAAGCCCGGCATGATCGAGTCGGGCACGACCAGCCGCGGGTCCCAGTGATGCGCGTAGTGCCAGTCGTCGCCATACTTGAGCCCGACGCGCGTGAGGTCGGGCCCGATCCGGCGCGTCGAGAGGAGATGCGGCAAGTCGAAGGCGTACTCGCCGGCCTCGGAGACCGGCCCCCAGCGCAGGTCCTCGCCGGCCACCGGCCGCACGTACTGGCTGTGGCAGTACCAGCAGCCCTCGCGGATGTAGACGGAGCGGCCGAGACGCTCGAGCGCCGTGTAGTCGGAGGCGTCGTAGCGTACCCACTTCACGTCGCCCATGTCGGTCCGCACGGCGCGGCTCACCTGCCGCGAGCGCGATTCCGGGATCATCGCCGGCAGGAAGCCCTGGACGAACATCGCCAGGGTGACGAAGAAGAAGCCGGCGCCGACCGCGAGCGAGCCGATCGATTTCATCGCGCTCCCGACGACACCGCCGTCGGCCGCGCGAGCGACGTCTTCATGAGGACGTAGACGACGAGCGAGATGCCCGCGTCCATCGAGAGGCCGGTGAGGGTGCGCACCCACCAGTACGGGCGGATCGCGTTGACCGAGTGCATCCACTCGGTCCCGGCCATCAGCATGAAGCCCTGCTGGAGCCCCTGCGCCACCAGCACGAGCCCCATCGCCGAGATGCCGAGGGTGACGAGCCAGAAGCCCCAGTTGCCGACGCGGAAGCTCCACAGCGGGGCGTCCTTTGTCTCGAGGCGCGCCTCGGCCGGCGGGACCCCAGCCCCGCGACGGTCTGCGGCGCGCACAACGGCGAGCCGCGGCCACACGTACAGGGTGCCGGCGATGGCCCACACCACGAACGTCCCGAAGACGGTGAGGTGCGAGTGCGAGATGACGAAGTCGGTGAAGTGCGTCGGCTGCTGGAGCGAGCGCAGCGCCTCGAGCGAGCCCTGGAAGCAGCCGACCAGGTACATGAGCGAGCCGACGATCAGGAATTTCGCCGGCAGGTTCCTCGAGAACTCCGGCCAGCGGCCGATCATCGTGCCGAAGAAGTTCTGCAGCACGGTCCACACGGGGATGATCAGCATCATCGACGAGACGATCGCGATCGTCTCCGCCCAGTCGGCGATCGGCGAGTAGAGGTAGTGATGGATCCCGACGAACGGATAGAAGAACGCGAGCGACCAGAAGCCGATCAGCGAGAGGCGATGACTGTAGATCGGGTTCTTCACGCTGGCCGGCAGGAAGTAGTAGATCAGCACGTAGCCCGCCGGGGTGATCCAGAGCCCGACGACGTAGTGGATGAAGAGCCCGTGCCACGCCGCGTTGTTGATGCCGGGGATGTGGTAGGGGCCGAGCATCAGGATTATCAGGTTTACGTCGGTCCAGACGAACGCCGCGATCAGGTACCAGAGCGAGACGTAGAGCGGGGGCTCGCGCCGCTGCTTGATCGTCATCAGGAACTGGAGCGTGAGGAAGAGAAGGGCCAGGAACGTCACGATCACGTTGATCAGCGGGAACTCCCCGGCCTCCCAGCCGCGATTCCAGCCGAGCCCCAGGAGCACCACCGCCGCGCCCAGATTGAGGTTCCAGACCCACAAGAGCACGACGCTCGAGCGCTCGCCCCAGACGCGCACGCCGGTGAGGCGAGGCACGATGTAGTAGCAGAGCCCGATGAAGAGCGTCGAGAAGGCGCCCCAGATCACGCCGTTGACGTGCATCGGGCGCAGCCGTCCGAACGTGAACCACGGCAGGTCGCCGAGGAAGGTCGGATAGTTGAACTTCGTCGAAATGAACGCGCCGATGGTGGGGAAGAGCAGGAGCCAGCCGAGGCCGCAGGCCAGCCACTTGCGGATCAGGTCGGCGTCGATCAGCTCGTCGTTTCGCGACGAGGCCTCGCGCAGCGTGGCTTCGGGTGAAGTCATGCCGGTCCGAGGATAGCGCGACCGCCCGGATATCCGGATCGAATGGGATAGAATCGGCGCCCATGTCGACGCCGAGCGTCCCCGTATCCTGGAGCCATGGCTCGCCCCTCGAGTGCGTCGCGTTCATGCTCGTCAGGAACGACCACGTCCTCGCCGAGAAGCGGAAGGCGACGCGGCGCCTGGCGCCGGGCGCCATCGCGCTGCCCGGAGGCCACGTCGAGCCGGGCGAGCCGCTCGTGGACGCGCTACAGCGGGAGCTTCACGAAGAGCTCGGGGTCGTCGGCGAGCGGACTGCATACGTGTGTACCCTGCTCCACCGGGCGGAGGAGTGGAGAAAGCTCCACTACTTCGTGGTCGAGGGCTGGCGGGGCGAGATCCTGAACCAGGAGGCCGAGGCGCTTCTGTGGATCCCGCTCGACGAGCCCGCCGCCCTCGAGCTCGACGTCGACCGCACGGCCGTCGCCGAGTACGTGCGGCTCTCACGGGGCAGCGGGTTCGGCTAGAATCCGTATCAGAGCCTGGAAGCGAAGGAGACGGCCATGGCGGTCCAGACGACGCGGACGGTCGAGGAGCTCGAGGCGTACTGCGCGCGACTGAGGGCGGCGGGGCTCGACGCGCCGTGGTCCCGGCCCGGGCCGTTGATTCCACCCAAGCCCACGGCGACGCAGGCGCGCCACTGGCGCTGGCGCGACATCGAGCCGCTCCTGTTCGAGAGCAGCGAATACCTGAGCCCTCACCGAGGCGCCGAGCGCCGGGTGCTGCGCCTGCACAATCCGGGCGTGCCCGAGCGGACCGTGGCCCACAGCCTCGTGCTGGCGATCCAGTACCTGCTGCCCGGCGAGGTCGCGCCGGCCCACCGCCACTCGCCGACCGCGATCCGGTTCATGCTGCACGGCGAGGGCGCCTTCACGACCGTCGACGGCCAGAAGTGCGCGATGAAGCCCGGCGATCTCGTGCTGACCCCGGGCATGGCGTGGCACGACCACGGCAACGAGGGCGGCAAGCCCGTCTACTGGATGGACATCCTCGACTGGCAGATCGTCCGATTCCTGGAAAATCTGACCTTCGAGCCCTATCCCGACGAGCAGCAGCCAGCGCTGCGCAGCCCGGGCCGCGACATCTACTTTCCGTGGACCGACGCCTACGCGGCCCTTTTGAAGCGCGCCGAGCAGGCGCCCGATCCCTTCGACGACGTCCTGCTGGAGTACGTCGATCCGGCCAGCGGCGGATCGCTTCGCCCGACGGTCGCGTGCTACTTGCAGCTCCTGCGCCCCGGCATCCGCACGCGCGCCCACCGCGAGACGAGCACCGCGGTCTACCGCGTGGTGCGCGGACGGGGGACGACGACCGTGGACGATCAGACCTTCGACTGGGAGCCGGGCGATTTCTTCGTGATCCCGCCGAGGGCGCGGCACGCCCACGTCAACCCGGGCGCCGAGCCGGCCGTCCTGTTCACCGCGCAGGACGTCCCGCTGCTGAAGCTCCTGCGTCTCTACCGGACGGAGCCCGCTGACTGAACTGTCAGGGGCGCCGCGACACCCACTCGTGCGCGCCCTCCACGCTTCGGCCGGTCGTGCTAAGTTCTCTGGCCGGGAAGGTGTCAACGGACGCCTGAGGAGGTCCCTATGGCCCGCTCCGGTTATCGCATCTTCGACGCCGACACCCACATCATCGAGGCCGCGGAACCTATCGAGGCGTACCTCTCGGCCGCCGACAAGACCCGACTCGCCGCGCTCGGTCCCCTGGTCGGGCGAGCCCAGGGCAAAGCCGGCATGTCGCGCTATCGAGTTGGCAAGCGCCCCGACCTCAGTCGCATGCTCGGCTCGCGCGACCGCGTGCCGCCCGCTGACGCGGTCACCCGCGGGCTGAAGGACGGCGGAACGCCCTGGGACGTGCGCTGGCAGGGGCCGCCCTTCCCGGACGACCGCGTGAACTTCGACTCGCACGCCCGGATCAAGGACATGGACATCGAGGGTGTGGACGTGAACATGGTCCTGCCGTCCGGCGGCCTGGCGGCGTTCTCGGGCCTCGACGACGCGGCGGTCGAGATGGCGATGTACCAGGCCTATCACCGCTTCCTCAAGGACTACTGCGCGCCGTACCCGGATCGCCTGACCAGCGTGATGCACGTGACGGTTCGCGACGTGCCGGGGTCGGTGGCCGAGATCCGTCGCGCCGGCAAGGAGCGCTGGCCGGTCGGCATCTTCCCGGTCTGCCCGCCGGGCATGACTCTCGACGATCCCGACTGGGAGCCCATCTGGGCGGCCGCGCAGGAGCACGATCTGACGGTCGTGATCCACTCGTTCACGATGTCGATCCCGTACCCGCCGGGCATGTGGGACAACTGGGACAACATGTTCCTGGTGCGCTCGGCGAGCCACGTGTGGAACGCTCAGCGCAACATGGCGGCGCTGATCGGCTCGGGCGTGCTCGATCGCCATCCGAGCCTGCGCCTGACGTCGCTCGAGTGCGGCCACGGCTGGCTCGCGTTCTGGGCCTCGCGGCTGGACGAGCAGGCCGAGATGAGCCAGCACGCGCTGCCGCGGCTCAAGAAGAAGCCGAGCGAGTTCATCCGCGGGCCGCAGTACTTCCAGAGCATCCAGCTGCACGAGGGGGAGCTGTCGCTGCGCCAGGCCATCGAGGCGATCGGCGAGGACACCCTGATGTTCGCGACGGATTACCCGCACTCGGAGAGCTGGTTCCCGAAGTCGGTCGACGCCGTCCTGAAGTGGACGACGATCCCCGAGGGCGCGCGGCGCAAGCTCCTGTGGGAGAACGCGGTGCGGTGCTACCGACGCTACAGCGGCTACACCTCGCCGGTGGTCGAGCCCGCGACGGCCGGAGCGCGGTAACCCGCGTGGCCAGGCTCCAGCTAACGCTCGCGTGCGGCGACTACGACCGCACGCGGGCGATCCGGACCGGCGAGGTCAAGCCCGACGGCGTCGAGCTGAACGTGGTCACCCTGGCGCCGGAGGAGATGTTCTACCGGATGGCGCGCTTCCGCGAGTTCGACGTCTCCGAGCTCTCGCTCTCGACCTACACGGTGCTGCGCGGGCGCGGCGCGCCGCTCGTGGCGATTCCAGTGTTTCCGTCGTTCAGCTTCCGCCACTCGTCGGTCTTCGTGGGCACGCGCGCCGGGATCAAGGATCCACGCGACCTGATCAGCAAGCGGATGGGCGTGCCCAAGTACCACATGACCGCGGCGGTCTGGATCCGGGGGATGCTCGAGGAGGAGTACGGCGTCGCGCCGAAGGACATGCGCTGGTTCGAGGGCGGCGAGGGCTCGAAGGTGAAGGAAGTCGACGTGACCTTGCCGCCGGACGTGCCGCACCAGTGGGTCCCGGCCGGACGCACGCTCGGCGACATGGTGGCGGCCGGGGAGCTCGACGCCTACATGGGCGCCCGGCGGCCGACCGCCTACGGCGAGCACGTGACCCGGCTCTTCCCCGACTTCCGTCGCGTGGAGCGCGCCTACTACGAGAAGACCGGGATCTTCCCGATCATGCACACGCTGGTCCTCAGGGAAGAGCTGGCGCGCGAGCACCCGTGGCTGCCGCGAAGCCTCTACGATGCCTTCGTCGAGGCCAAGCGCCTGGCGTACGAGCGCCTGAACTTCACCGCGGCGTTGCCGGTGAGCCTGCCGTGGCTCGTGGCCGAGGCCGAGGAGACGCGCGCGCTGATGGGCGACGATCCCTTTCCGTACGGCGTCGCGAAGAACCGCAAGACGCTCGAGACCCTGGCGGGCTACACGTACCGGCAGGGGCTGGCGCCCCGCCGCCTCACGATCGACGAGATGTTCTGGGAGTCGACCCGGGCGATCTGAGCCGTCCCTCGGCGGTTCGACCTAGCGGCTCGTGGCGCCCCAGAGCTGGATCTTCGCTCGATAGTTGATGAAGACGACGACGTCGCTTTCGTTCACCTGCGCGACCGCGACGGAATTCTCGAGGCCGTCGATCTCGGCGGGACCGCTAGCGCCGAGAAGCTTCCGGGCCTCGCCCGCCGACTTCGAGATGAGACCGAGGAGCTGCGGCCGGAACTTCTCGGGATCGTCCATGCCGAGCATGGTGTTGCCCAGCGAGAAGCGGGTCCCGTCGCTCAGGGGCGTCGCCGCCACCACCTGATGGATCCGCTTCGCCAGCGTGAACACGGTAGCGTCCGGCTTCAGCGCCCCGAGCACGTACAGCTGCGCGGATGAGCTGCCCGACGCGTAGCTGCTGAACGACCTCGACGTCTCCTGCGTGGACAGCGACACGATGCCGAACCGCACCGAGAGGTCGGCGTATGGCTTCACGCGGCCCGAGATCTCGCGGAGCGCACTCTCGATCTGATCGACACGCTTGAGCGCATCCTTGGCGTCGCTCTGGACGTTGATCGGAATCGCGACGTAGTCGGCGCGTGTCTGGATCTTCGCCGAGGGCAGAGCGGGATTGTAGCCGGCCGCGATGACGACTGACGCTCCGGTGGCTTCGACCGGTTGGGGGAGCAGGAGCGCCAGCGCGACCAGCACGGCTTTCATCGCTTCGCCTCCCGTGAGTCTAAAAGCCGACTTCCTTCAGCTCGAGGCCCCCCGGGAGCCGGCCGCCGGTGTGCGACGCTTTCACCAGCCCCATGCGCTTCATGAGCCGCACCATCTGGAAGCCGAAGTCGTATTCGTCGGCCGAGTGGCTGAGCCGCAGGAACTGCGGATGATGGTGATGGTTGTTCTGCAGGCACGCGCTGAACGTGGCCGTCACCGGCAGCCATTCGCCGATGTTCATCGCGTTGTCGTCGTCGTGATAGCGCCGAGCGCCGAATCGCCGGTCGTGCGTCCAGTAGTTCTGCACCATGTTCGTCCACAAGCCGATGAATCGCACACTGATCCACAGCGCCAGCGCGTAGGCCCAGTCCGACACGAGCGCCCAGACGAATGCATAGCTGGTGAATTGCGCCACGACCGCGAAGGCGGGGCTCGAGGCCAGGCGCATCGGCCAGCTCGCGAAGATCGGATCGCGGGCGAGCTCGAACTGGCACTTGTAGGGGAACAGGCACAGGTAGAGGGTCTTCCAGAATCCGTCGGCGCCGAGCTTGTTGGGGTCGCCGTCGCGGTCGGAGAAGGCGTGATGGTGGCGGTGGCGATTGACCCACGACTGGGGATTGACGTAGATCGCGAGGGTGTTGCAGAGCAAGGTCGTCGACTTGACGAACCAGCCTTTGAACTCGAGCGCCCGGTGCGCGATGCCCATGTGCAGTATCTCCGGCAGATAGAGGCCGGCGACCAGCCAGATGAACACCAGGTAGAGCGTGCCGATGACGAGGCCTGCCACGGGACCGAGCGCGGGCGGCGCGAGCAACGCCGAGATCGACGCGTGCAGGATCAACAGCGCGTAGCCGACGACGTCGTAGATCCTCATGACCTATCCCCGATGATATGAAGAACGACCCGCTCCGCGGAAGAGATTACGGCGGCCCGACGGCTCGACCGGGCTTCGGCCCTAGACGTGGATCACGACCTTGAGAGCATTGCCGATCCGTTCGGTGTAAGTGTGGAACGCGTCGTGGATCTGATCGAGCTGGAAGTGATGCGTGATGATCGGATCGGCCAGGATCTTGCCGTGACTCATCAGCTCGAGCGAGCGCCCGCAGTTCATGCCGCCCTCGCCGCGCGCCGCGTAGATGCGCACGTTCGAGCGCACGGCCAGGTTCATGTCGACCTCGACCGGCCCCGCATACCAGGCCACCACGCCGATCCGGCCCCCCCGCTTGACGTTCTCGAGGGCCTCCTGCATCGAGCTCGGCCCGCCCGCGCACTCGAGCACGCAGTCGGCGCCCCGGCCGCCGGTGATCTCGCGCATCCGCTCGCGGAGGTTCTCGGTGCGGATGTTGATCGTGTGGTCGGCGCCGAGCTTCGCGCCGATCGCCAGCCGTGAATCCCGCGTGCCGGTCAGGATGACCCGCGCCGCGCCGAGCGCCTTGCAGAGCTGGACCGCGATGAGCCCGATCGGCCCCGGACCCTGGACCAGGACCGTCTCGCCGGCGACGTAGCCGCCCATCAGGTCGATCGCCCAGAGCGGCGAGGCCGCCGTCGTGACCATGCACGCCTGCTGGAAGGAAAGGTTCTCGGGCAGCCGATAGAGCGTGTTGATGTGGTTCACCGCGAACTCGGCGAACCCGCCGTCGCAGGTGAGGCCCTTGGCGCGGTGGCCCTTGGCGACGTCGCCGTAGTTGAGGCAGGACGTGTACCAGCCCTTGATGCAGTTCTCGCAGCGGTCGCAGCCCTTGTGCACCTCGACGGCGACCCGGTCGCCCACCCGGAACTCGTCGACGCCGGGCCCGAGGGCGGCGACCGTGCCGGCGTCCTCGTGGCCCATCGCGAACTGGCCGGCCGGCTGGCCCTGGAGCGTCCGGTGCAGCACCTTCACGTCCGTGCCGCAGATCGAGGCGACCTCGACCTTCAAGAGCACTTCGCCCGGCCCCGGCTCGGGACGGGGCCAGGCCTGGACGCGGAGCTCGTCGGCACCGTGGAGGATCGCGGCTTTCATGGTGGAAGGCATTGGCATACGTTCCCTCAGGCGATCTTGATGATCCCCGGCTCGACCGGCTTGAAGCGATCGGCGACCTGAGGATCGTGGCCGGCCACGACCAGCTTCGTCGAGCCGGCGAGGCGGTCGATCGTGTCGAACGCCGTAAGCATCTCGGGCAGGCTCGTGATGATCTGGACGGGCTGTCGCGTCTCGACGTTGTGATAGAAGTGCGAGGCGTCGGACGTGAGCACGACGGTGCCGCGCCGTGTCTCGACGCTGACGATCTGGAGCCCCGCGGTGTGGCCGCCGACGCGGTGGACGCGCAGGCCCGGCCACACCTCGTGATCGCCCTCGATGATCCGGATCTTGTTGCCGTAGTTCAAGGTGGTCAGGTGCGCCAAGGCCTCGACGTTGGCCGAGCCGCGGAAGGCCGGCAGCCGGCCGAACGGTCCCGTCCAGAACGCGACTTCTTCGCCCTGGATCCAGAACTCGGCGTTGGGGAAGAGGCCGTGGCCGGCCCAGTGGTCGTAGTGCAGGTGCGTGATCAATGAGATCGGGATGTCGCCCGGCTTGATGCCCGCGCGCTCGACCATCGCCGCCGGGCTCACGTAGTTGCGGATGCCGCGGGCACGCGCGTCGTCGTCGCGGAAGCCGGTGTCGACCAGGAGCGGGCTCGGGCCGCCGAGGATCAGCCAGACGAAGTAGTCAAGCGTGAGCGGGTCGTGCGAGGACTCGCGGTAGAAGAACTGGCACTTCGTCGTGTCTCGCTCCGCGTACTTCAGCGCGAACACTTCGTACATGGCGGCTCGCCCTCCTGGGCCGCCACTGTACTATGATCTGGCATGACCAGGCGCGAGCGCGTCATGGCGGCGGTACGCGGCGACCAGATCGACCGCGTGCCCGTGAGCTTGTGGCTTCACAACTTCGCCACCGAGAACTCGGCGGAGCTGCTCACCACCGAAACGCTGCGGCTGGCCCGCCGCTTCGACTGGGATTTCCTCAAGCCGCAGAGCCGCGCCCAGTGCTTCGCCGAGATGTGGGGGCTCCGCTACACCCCGTCTCCCGATCGCGCGACCCAGTACACGGTGACGCGCGCGCCGCTCGCGACCGCGAACGATCTGCGGCGGCTCGAGCCTGCCGATCATCAGACCGGCGCGCTCGGCGAGCAGCTCGTGGCGCTGCGCGCGATCCGCGAAGGGGTCGGCGCCGACACGCCCATCATCTGGACGGTCTTCTCGCCGCTGATGGTCCTGCCGTTTCTGCTCTCGGGAGGCCGTGCCATGGCCGTGTCGTTGATGCGCGCGGAGCCCGCCGCGGTCGACCATGCGTTGAGCGCGATGGCCGAGACCTTGGCGGCGTACGCCCGCGCCGCGGTGACCAACGGCGCCGACGGCCTGTTCTACGCCACGAACATGGCGACGCACGAGCTCTCGACCGCCGCCGAGTGCCGGCGCTTCCAGCGGCCGTACGACCTGCGCATTCTCGGTGGGGTCGACAAGGCACCGTTCAACGTGCTCCACGTCTGCGGGGCGGGGATCCTCTTCGACGAGTTCGTCGACTATCCGATGGCCGCGCTGAGCTGGGCCACGGTGCCGGGCAATCCCTCGTTGAGGGACGCGCACCGCCGCACCGGACGCGCCGTCATCGGCGGCCTGCCGGCCAAGCCCGAGATCGCGGGGCTGCCCCCGGCGGATGTCGAGGCGCGCGGCCGCCGGGCGATCGCCGAGATGGACGGACGGTTCCTGGTGCTCGGCCCGGACTGCTCGATCAATCCGGACACGCCGGAGGCCGTGATGGACGCCGCGACGGCGGCGACCCGCTGATGGACTACACGTTCCTCGTCGACACCTACGCGAGCGAGCGATTCAAGACGCTGTCGGTGTGGTCGATGTTCGACGACGCGGACCTCGACGTGCGACCGCACCCGAACCTCGCGCGCGACCGGACGTTCCGTGAGCACATGGTTCACCAGTGCCTCAGCGAGGACAAGTGGTTCACGGGCATGTTCGGTATCGACGTGGGCGCGCCGCCCCTCCCGACCGACGAGACACGCCTGGCCTTCATCCGCCGGTATGCCGAGGACTCGGCCGGGCGCCACGCGCGGCTCGCGGAGAAGGACGCCGCCTGGTGGGCGCAGGACGTCGCGTTCTTCGACGCGACTCACAGCCGCGCCTGGATCATGGTGCGGCGGATCGCGCACACCGCCCACCATCGCGCGGAGCAGACGACCTTGCTGCGACTCCTGGGCCGTCAGGTCTGGAGCGTCTACGGCCCCGCCGTCGACACCGGCGGCCTGCCGGCCAACGGCGCCCGCACGATCTACGCCTATCCGAACGTCGACACGTTGATCACCGGAGAGTCGCGCGGAGGGAGCAAAGCCACGCTGCCAGGGCCGGGCCCGAAGCCCAGCACCGAGCGCCCGCAGTAGTCGCAGTCCCCGACGGGAGGCGATGAAACGAGAAACGCGTACGCCGTAGCGGGTAGAACGGGCGCCCCGCGAACCGGGGAGGCGTTGGAGGGGGCGTCTCGTCCCTTCCAACCTACATAACCGGACTGTTGAACTCCCCGCCCAGCGCGACCAGCGCCCACGGCCCGCCCTGGGCGTCCCAGCTGAAGCCGATGTGGGCGCTGAGCGCGTGCTGATCGCGGAAGAGGCGCTGGATCGGATAGCGGTCGTAGATGCCGTTGGCGCCGGCCAGCGCGTGCAAGGTGTCGACGGCCTCGGTGCAGAGCTCCATCGCGTAGGCGACGTTGCGCTTGTAGCGCAGCTTCTCCTCGATCGTCGGGATGCGACCCTCGCGGGCGATCCGCTCGGCCTCGAGGCAGTCGGCGCGGATCGAGAGGCGAGCCAGGTCGACCATGGCGCCGGCCCGGGCGACGCGCAGCTGCACGGCCTGGAAGTCGCGCATGCGCATCGCCGTGTAGTTGGTGCTGCGCTCGCGGATCGCGTCGATGGTGAGCTCGAGCGCCGCCTGGGCGTTGCCGACGCCGGCGCCCGCCAGGCAGTGCGAGCCGAGGGCCGCGAGCGGCACGTGATAGAGGGGATTCACGGTGACGCGCGCCCCGGGAAACTGGCCGCCGCCGCGCGCCAGGTACATCGAGAGGGCCCGGTGCTCGGGCACGAACACGTCCTTCGCGCGGACCGACTTGGATCCCGTGCTGCGCATGCCGAGCGTGTTCCAGTCGTCGACGATCTCGTAGTCGCCGCGCGGCACCAGGCACATGCGGTGATCGACGACGCGATCGCCGTCGCGCACCATCACCGCCAGCATGTTCCAGTCGGCCGGATCGACGCCGCTCGAGAAGTTCCAGAAGCCGCTGACGACGAAGCCGCCGTCGACCCGGCGCCCGCGGCCCTGCGGGTAGGCGATTCCCGAGGCGATCAGCGCGTCCGGGTTCTTGCCCCAGATTTCTTCCTGGGCGCGCTCGTCGTAGAGGGCCAGCATCCAGTGATGGACGCCGAGGTTGGCGACGTTCCAGCCGGTCGAGGCGCAGCCGCGGGCGATCTCGGCGGGCACGTCGAACAGAGCGACGAAATCGAGCTCCATCCCGCCCCAGCGGCGAGGCTGATGGAAGCGAAAGAGGCCGGTGCGGTGGAGATCCTCGAGCGTCTCGGCCGGCATCTGGCGCCCGTCCTCCGCGCGAGCGGCGCGCTCGCGCAGCGCGGGCACCAGCGCG
>JACXTT010008585.1_pt1 | contig 14143 bp, 10 predicted proteins | sample 9270951 | NCBI WGS metagenome assembly JACXTT01 (sample SAMN15532306, study PRJNA645909) | rock metagenome | isolation source: weathered quartz diorite | place: Puerto Rico | collected 2017-06-21 | reverse complement strand
AGGCGAGGTAGAGGCCGGCGGTCGATCGCGGCGCCGTGCCCCACGTCAGGCGGATCGCGTCCTCCATCATGAGCACGATCGCGAACGTCATGAGGAGCTGGAAGGTCTCGTCGCGGTCGTAGACGAAGCGGAGGAGCCCGCGCTCGACGAGGACGCCAACTGCGCCGACCGCCAGGCCGGCCAGCGCCAGCGGCACGATGAAGAGCGCGGGCGGTCCGCCGGCGCCCACGTACCAGCCGACGGCCGAGACCCCGACGTAGGCGCCGAGCGCGTAGAACGAGCCGCACGCGAGGTTGAAGATCTTCTGCACCCCGAAGACGACTTGCAGCCCGGCGGCGACCAGGAACAGGACCGACGCGTGGAAGAGCCCGCTCAGGAGAACGCTGACGGCGTGCGCGATCGGCTAGACCTTCCAGCCGGCGATCCACTCGAAGAGCTTGGAGCCGGCCGGCTTCATCGCCTGCTTGGTCGACACGACCTCGATGGGGCTGATCGTCACGAAGTCGTACGCGTTCTTGTGGGTCGTGATCCCCTGGTAGAAGTTGCACATCTGCACGTGGTCCTCGCGCCAGCTGCGCTTGCCGGAGAGCGAGTCGATCTCGAGACCCTCCAGCGCCTTGACCACTGGCACCTTCTCCGGCCACTTCTTCGCGGGCCCGGCCGCCTTCTCGACCGCCACCTTGTACGACTCGGCGTTGAAGAAGGCGTGGTCGCACTCGTAGGGCGGATACTCGTTGTACTTGGCCTTGTACTCGCGCACGAACTGCTTGAGGAGCGGGCTGGCCTTGGGGTCGTCGAAGTACATGGTGTTGTAGCCGAGCAGGAGCCCCTCCGGCGTGAACTCCTTCTTGAGCGAGTCGTGCACGCCCCCCGCGGTCGTGAAGACGCCCTTCATCGTCTTGAACAGACCGACCGCGGCGGCCTGCTTCATGATGATCGTCGCGTCGCCGGACCAGAACGAGCACATCAAGAGGTCCGCCTTCGACTGCTGGATCGCCGCGATGTGCGAGGTGAAGTCGGTCACGCCGAGCTTGGGGAACAGCTCGAGCACGAACTTCACGTCCGGGATGTAGCGCTTCAGCACGGCCTGGTAGGACTCCCAGCAGTCGTGTCCGTAGGAGTAGTCGTTGCCGATGCCGGCGACGGTCTTGATGCCCTTGAAGTACTTCGGCGTCAGGATGCCGGCGACGATCGCCTCGACCTCGTTGTCGACGCTCTTGAAGGCCCACCTGGGGTTCGGCATCGTCTCTTCGACGCCCTTCTGGGTGGTGCCGTCCCACGAGAGCCACGGCGTGCCGAGGTCCTCGGCCACCGGGCCCAGGGCGAGCGTGACGCCGGTCGAGATGCCGCCCAGGACGACCTCGACCTGATCTTGCAGCACGAGCTTGCGATACCGCTCGACCGTGTCCTTGGGGTTCGACTCCTCCTCGACCACGAGCTGCACCGGCCGCCCGAGGATGCCGCCGGCCTTGTTCACGCGCTCCGCCCACCATTCGGTGGCGCGGAGCCCTGCGGCGCCGACCGGCGCCGCGATGCCGGCGCGGATCGCGAGGACGCCGACCTTCACGGGGCCGGCCCCCTGCGCGAAGGCGGGCGGCGCGTCGAGCCGCGTCGCCGCGGCCGCGCCGGCCCCGGCGCCCAGGAGCTTCAAGAACTGCCGTTTGTTGTAGCGGGGTCCGTGAGCACGGAGCGGACCCGGGGTGGCCTGAGACGGGTGCGTCATCGTGAGGCTCCTGGTGTCATGACCGCGGCGGAGTGAGACCTAGCCGCTGGCGGGCGAGGCGCGTGCCGGCGGCGAGGCGCTTGAGCTTCTCGAAGGCCACCCAGCGCGGCACCGGAAAGAAGCCGCAGTCGGGCACGGCCGAGAGCCGCTCGACCGGAATGAATTTCGCACAGATCTCGATCCGCTCGGCGACGTCCTCCGGGCTCTCCATGTAGAACGATTTCACGTCGACCACACCGCACGCCACGTCGCGGTCGACGCCGATCTCCTTCCAGTGCTCGATCTCGGCCATCTCACGGTTCGCGTACTCGAAGACGAACTGCTGGCAGCGCGTCTCGAGCAGCGCCGGGAACATCCAGCGATACGAGCGCTTGCCGCGCGGGCGCGACAGGAGATTGCCGAAGCAGACGTGGTAGGCGATCCGGGCGCGGACGCCCTCGACGCACGCGTTGAACATCTTCACGTACTCGCCGATCTGTCCGGGCACGATCGCCGCCGACGGCTCGTCGATCTGGATGTAGTCGGCGCCGGCGTCGACGAGCGCGCGCAGCTCGGCGTTGATGGCCGGGACGAAGTCCCAGCAGAGGGCGAGGCGATCGTTCGCGTAGGCGTCGCCGGGCCTGAGCTGGACGTGGATCGAGAGCGTCACCGGTCCGGGGCAGGTGGCCTTCACCGGCTTGGCGGTCTGGGTCTTCAGATACCGGAACTCGTCGACCACCCCGAGCCCGTGCGGCACGGTGATGCGCTGCCGCGGCCGGTAGCGCGGCGCCGAGTCGTAGGCGTAGAGGCCGGTCTTGCGCAGCGGCTCGACCGGCTCGAGTCCGTCCATCTTCGCGTAGAACGTCTGCACGAAGAAGAAGCGGCGCATCTCACCGTCGCAGACGATGTCGATGCCGGCCCGCTCCTGGTCGCGGATCGCGAGCTGGGTCGCGTCGTCGAACGTCTCCTTCGCGTCGGTCTGCCCGTAGTCGCCCGCCTTGATCCGGTCGAGCGCGGTCCAGAACCAGCCCGGGAAGCCGTGGCTGCCCATCACGTGCGTGGGAATCGGCGGCAGGGGTGCGCTCACGCGCTGTTGTTTATCAGAGGGGCGAGCCTGGACGCAAGTCGGAGCCGCGCCCGACCTTGAGACGGTCCCGGTGAGTCGCGAGTTCCGGAATTTGTTGGAGAAATGCCGTACGGCCCGCACGGTATGATAAGACTAACCGCCATGCAGGTGCGCTTTTGGGGTACGCGTGGGTCGATCGCCGCGCCCGGACCGAATACGGCCCGCTTCGGCGGCAATACCTCCTGCGTCGAGGTCCGGGCCTCCGACGGCACCGTCATCATCCTCGACTGCGGCACCGGCGCCCGCGAGCTGGGCCTGCACCTGGCCCAGACGATGCCCCAGCCCATCCGGCTGCACCTCTTCATCGGCCACACCCACTGGGATCACATCCAGGGCTTTCCGTTCTTCGTCCCGGCGTTCCTGCCCGGCTCCGAGCTCAACATCTATGCGCCCCTCGGCTTTCAGCGCGGCCTCGAGGAAGCGATGGCCGGGCAGATGGAGTACTCGTACTTCCCGGTCAAGATGCGCGACCTGCGCTCGCGCATCCACTTCACCGAGCTCGACGAGGGGTTCTTCCGTGTGGGCGGCGTCCTCGTCGAGACGCAGTTCCTGAATCACACCGCGCCCACGATCGCTTACCGCATGACCAGCGACGGCGCGACCATCGCGTACGCGACCGACCACGAGCCCTTCTGGAACGCTTCGGGCCGAGTCTCCCAGCACCCGGGTGACGAGCGTCACATCGCCTTCCTGAAGGGCGCCAACCTCGTGATCCACGACGCCCAGTACACCGACGCGGAGTACCGGGACAAGGTCGGCTGGGGCCATAGCAGCATCGAGTACGCGGTGGACGTCGCGCTGGCCGCCGGGGTCGAGCGGCTCGTGCTCTTCCACCACGATCCGGCGCACGACGACGCCACGATGGAGCGCATGGAGGCGATGGCCCGGGACCACGTCGGCCGGCAAGGGCAGGCGCTGGACGTGCTCGCGGCCCGCGAAGGCCTCGAGCTCGAGGTGCGGGGCAGCAGCGCCGCCCCGGACATGGCCGAGGCCTCGGCCCTCCAGCACCGCCAGATCGTCGGCGGCCGCGTGCTCCTGGTCAGCGCCAACGAGCCGGAGGTGGCCGAGATCGAGGAAGTCCTGAGCGACGACGGCCTCGTCTTCCTGCGCGAGTCGGACGTGCGCGCGGCGCTCTCGCGGGGTCCCGAGCTCCTGCCCGACATCGCGATCATCGACCGCGAGCTGCTCGACGGCGACGACGACTCGATCCTCGACGTCCTGCGCGACCGCCTGGGTCGGCGCAACTTCCCGATCGTCGTCCTGGCCGACAGCTCCATCCCGCCCGACGCCGTGTACCGCGGCGAAGCCTCGTGGACCGACTACCTGCCCAAGCCCTTCAGCCCGCCCATGCTCCGCACGCGCGTGCGGGCGTGGCTCGCCCGGACCTTGCTCGTCTTCGATCCGGTCGAGCTGGCGGCGCTGCGCGGCGTACGCGTGACCGGATCGGGCGACAGCCGGGCGCGCTGCGCGAGCCTTCTGGCCGCCCTGCCGCTCTTCCGGTCCCTGACCCCCGAGCAGCGCGATCTCCTGCTCGACAGCGCGACCGAGCAGACCTTCACCGCCGGCCACGTGCTGATCCGCGAGAGCGATCCACCCGACCGCCTCTTCGTCATCCTCTCGGGCCGCGTGCGCGTGCTGGAGGTGGCGACCGATTCTCCGGTGGAGCTCATCGTCGGCGAGCTCGGCGTGGGCGAGATCCTCGGCGAGCTCAGCGTGCTGCGCAACCAGCCGCGCTCGGCGACGGTCGTCGCGATCGAGCGGACGCACTGCCTGGTCATCCCGCAGACCGAGTTCCTGAAGGTGCTGCAGAACTCCGCGGAGCTGGCGGTCTCGCTGCTGCGGATGCTCGCCGGCCGCCTCTACGAGACCGACCGGCGCCTGTCGCGCTTCGCGCCCGATCCGGTCACGGGCCTGGCCGGACGCCGCGCGTTCCACGATCAGTATCGCCGGCTGGCCGCCGTCGCGCGCCGCCGCAAGACCGGCGCGCTCCTGCTGGTCGTCGACGTCCTGCAGCTCAGGGCGATCAACGACCGGTTCGGCTACGGCGTGGGCGACGACGTGTTGCGGACCGTGGCCGATGCCCTCGTCGAGGCCACGCGGACGACGGATCTGATCGTCCGCCACGGCGGGGACGAGTTCGTCGTGTTCTTCCCGGACGCCGGCGTCGGCGACATCGACACCGTCATCGCCCGGGTCAACGACAAGATCAAGGGCCTCTCGGGCAAGCGCGGCATCCCGGTCGCGGTCGCCTGCAGCTTCGGCGTCGCCTATTCCCAGGCGCCTCCGGAGAGCGCGGAAGATTTCCTGCGCGAGGCCGATCAGGACATGCTGCGCCGCAAGCGGTAGCGCGCGACCCGCGACCGCTACCGTTACCGCTTCTTCCGGCTCGCGAACTCCCGGATCCTCTCCCGCGCCGCCGGGCTCGTCCGCAGTGCCGCGGCGTAGCCCTCGGCCTCCCGGCCCGAACCGCCCGCGCGGATCGCCGCGACGATCTTCTTCGTCGCCTCGAGCCCGCCGCGGGGCGAGCGGGCAATCTCCGCGGCGAGCGTCGCGACGCTGGCCTCGAGGGTCGGCGGGGCAACCACGCGGTTGACGAGCCCGATGCGGAGCGCCTCGGTCGCGTGAATGGTCCGGCCGGTGAGGAGCAGATCGCGGGCGTGGCCGCCGGCGACGACGTCGAGCAGGCGGGCGATCCCGTAGGCCGGCGGAAAGCCCAGCGTGACTTCGGGCAGGCCGAAGCGCGCCCGGTCGGACGCGACGCGAAGGTCCTGGGCGATGGCCAGCATCAGCCCGCCGCCCAGGGCGAAGCCGTCGACCGCGGCGATCGTCACCTGCGGCAAGGTCGCGAAGCGGGCCATGATCGCGGCGTGACGGCGGGCGAGCGCCTCGGCGTCGTCGGGCGTGACCGCCTCCATCTCCTTGATGTCGTTGCCGGCGCAGAACGCGCGGCCGCGGCCGGCCACCACGAGCACGCGCAGGTCGTCCAGCGCGGCCACGCGCTCGAGCGCGTCCTCGAGACCGGCCGTCAGCTGGCGATCGAGCGCGTTGAGGGCGTCCGGGCGGTTGAGCCGCAGCCAGGCGACGCCGTCCTGGGCGTCAAGCTCGACGATCGGGGAGTCCGGCATCCGTCCGGGAGCGGCCGAGCGCGGCCAGGGTGAGGCCGGCGGCCACGCCGAGCGCCAGGCCCGCCGTCGCGAGGGCCACGGGCCAGAAGTCGGTCCTGAAGAACGGAAGCACGAAGAACGGAGAGCGCACGGCGCTCGGCGCCACGCGCCCGTCGAGCAGGCCGTCCACGAGGTCCATCGTCTCGGCCATCAGGACCTCGGACGCCGCCTTGGCGAAGGCCGGATCCGCGAGCGCCGGGTGGCCGACGTAGCCCTGGCCGCCCTTGCGGAGCGGGAAGTTCGGCACGGCGCGCTGGCGGAGCGAGTAGCGCGCCGGCGGCAGCGAGCGATAGGACGGATCGACCAGATCGGGCCGGATCAGGAGCATCAGCGACGTCTCCCACCAGCCGCCGTGCGCGTCCTCGGTAAAGGCCTGCCGCTCGTCGTCGGAGAGCGGCCGTCCCAGCGCGGCGGCGATCTTGTCGACGTACCGGCCGCGCAGGAACTGCCAGGCCAGGTGGCCCGAGACCGAGGCCATCATCACGCGGTGTCGCCGCGAGACGATCGCGGAGGCCTCCTCGAGCGCGGTGAGATGCCCCGGTCCGCCGTGGCCGTTGGCGACGAGGATGTAGCGGAAGCCGGCCCGCGCCAGCGAGTGGCCGCAGTCGACGACCGCATCGCGCACGACGCGCTGGCGCACGCTCACGGTGCCGACGGCCTCGAACGTGAACGAGCCGAGCGGCAGGGTCGGGGCCAGGAGCGCGGTCCAGCCGGGCCGCGCGGCGGTGAGGCGCTCGGCGAGGGCCTCGGCGAAGTGGCGGGCGGCAATCGCGTCCACGCCGACCGGCAGGTGCGGCCCGTGCTCCTCGAGCGGGCTCACGGTCAGCACGACGACGGTGCGCGCGCGGTCGAGCGCGGCGAGCGCGGGGGTCGACATTTCCTCGAGTCGGCGAACGCTCAAAAGGAGCTCCCTTTGGTCGCGGTCAGGTAATCGTTCTTGGCGCGCTCGAGCTCGGCGACCAGCGCCTGGCGCTCGGTCGTCAGGCGCCGGGCCACGTGCTCGCGGGTGAGCGAGAGCGCGCCGAAGCGCAGCCGGCTCCGCAGCCGTCCGGCGCCGACCCAGTAGCGGTACGCGATCACGCCGGAGACCGGCAGGGTCACCAGGAACACGAGCGCGGCGGCGGGCCCGGCGAGGCGCGCGACGATCCAGGTCTCGAGCGCCCAGAAGAGCGGCAGCGCGAGCATCGCGGTGAGGAATCGCCACGTCGCGTAGTCGGTCTCCTTGTGCGACATGTGGCGCGCCACCCAGCGCGGGATCCAGTACGGCAGGAAGTTCACCGTCGCGCCGTACACGAAGAACGGAAAGCCGACGATCGCCTCCCAGCCGCGGCGGATCCGCTGGCGCGGCCGCCGCCGCTCGAGCCGCGCGCGCACCGCCTCGTCCTTCACGCGGTATTCGGCCAGGAGCGCCCGGTAGCTCTGGATGCTCTGCCAGATGCGCTCGACGCGCTCGGGATCGTGCGTCTTGAAGTAGTTCGTCGAGTCCACGATCGCCCGCGACAGGCGGACCAGATCGATCTGGCGCTCCGCGAGCCCGCGCTCCTCGCGAAGCTCGCGCACCAGCTCGTCGCGGTAGAGCTCCTGGACGGCGTTGACGAGCCGGCTCTCGTCGATGCGCTCGACGTGGACCACCTCGGCCTCGATGCCCCACTGGATCGCGTCAGTGAGGGCCTCGACCGCCTTGACCGGCTCTCTCCGGTACGCCTCGAGGTACGGCGTGACCGGGATGACCGGGCCGAAGGAGACGAGGACGCGGCCGCGGAAGGATTTCCGCGCGTCGAAGTTGAGCCCGACGGGGATCACGCGCAGGGCGCCCGGCCGCTCGGCCTCGTAGCCGAGCGCCAGCCGGGCCGCGCCGGTCTTGATCCGCTGCACGCGCACCTCGGCGTGCGTCGTGCCCTCCGGGTAGATCGCGACGAGCCGGCCTTCGGCGAAGGCCTTGAAGCACGCCTCGAAGGTCCCCGCGTTCCTCTCCATCTTGTCGGGATCGTCTTGCTTGCGATAGACGGGGATCGCGCCGCACGCGAGCAGGAAGCGCGCGACGAGGCGATTCCTGAACAGCGCGGCCGTCGCGAGGTAGTGGACCTTTCGGGGGATCGCGCCGCCCACCAGGAGCGAGTCGATGAAGTTGTTGGGGTGATTGATGCAGAGGAGCACGGGGCCCTCGGCCGGCACGCGCTCTGGATGTCGGACGTCGATGGACCGGAAGAAGAACCAGAGCCCGAAGCGCCCGACGTTGCGTACGGCGCGATAGAAGACGTCCATCGTGTCGGGCCGCGCGCCGGTGGCGACGGTCGCGCTCACGGAATGCGCGCGAAGCCTTCCATCAGCCGCCGGGCCGTCCGGTACACGGTGACGCGCTCGGCCCAGGCGGCGCCGTCGCGCCGGCGCACCGCGGCGTCGATCGGCAGCACGCCGGACGGATGGCCCAGGCGAATATCGTGCGTCCCGTCGCCGGCGCACTCGCGCACGACGGTTCCCTCCACGCGCGCCGCCACCCCCAGGCACATCGCGACGGTGAGCGCGACCGCGCGGTGGCAGTTGCCCATCGAGATCACGCGCGTGACCAGCTCGACCTCGTCCGCGCCGTGCCGGACGCCGTCGAGCGCGGTGAAGGCGGTCGCCGGCGCCACCATCGCGATCTTCGGCACCGCCGCGCTGCCCGGAATGCCCATGCGCCGGGCCGCCTCGACGCGGATCGCCTCGAGCCGCGCCGAGAGCGCGCGGTCGGCGTCGATCGCCTGCGGCGTCTCGGTGCCGGTGAGGCCCAGGTCCTTCGCGCGGACGAAGACGACGGGATTCGTGGCGTCCACGAGCGAGGCGTCGATGCCGTCGATCGTCTCGCGCGGGGCTCCCGTCGGCAGCAGGCGGCCGGTGCCGGCGCCGCCCGGATCCAGGAAATCGAGCGCGATGCGCGCGCCGCGGCCGGCCACGCCGGCCAGCTCGAAGTCGCCCTCGACGGCCGCCTCGCCGTCGTGGACGGGCACGTGGGCGACGATGAGCTTCTTCGTGTTCGTGTTGTGGATGCGCACGAGCGTCTCGCCCTCGACCGCCTTCACCAAACCCTCGTCGATCGCGAAGGGCCCGACGGAGGACGAGCAGTTGCCGCAGTTGCCCTTGTAGTCCACGACCGCCTTCGCCACCTCGACCTGCGCGAAGGTGTAGTCGACGTCGGCGTCCGGGTGCGAGGGCGCGCCGATGATGCACGCCTTGGACAGGGACGAGATGCCGCCGCCCATGCCGTCGAGCTGGCGGCCGTAGGGGTCGGGGCTGCCGAGGGCCGAGAGCAGGACGCGGTCGCGCTCGGCGCCGGCCGGCGGAAGATCCGCTTCGTGAAAGACGAGGCAGCGGCTCGTGCCGCCCCGCATGTACACCGCCCGGATCTTCTTCTGGCTCATGTGCGTCTCCCTCTACGCGCGCCCGGCCTTCGTGTGCGCCAGGATGCCGCCGGCCAGCAGGATCTCGCGCTCCCGCGGCGTCAGCGGGCACGAGGCGGTGAACGCGGCGCCGGTCCGCGCGTTCTCGACGCGCACCCGCTCGCCGGCCGCCAGCGTGGCGCGCAAGCCGGGCAGGCGCAGCCGGTCGTCGCGCTCGATCCCGGCGAAATCGTCGGGATCGTCGAGGACGAGCGGCACCACGCCCCAGTTGATCAGGTTGGTCCGGTGGATCCGCGCGAACGACTTCACGATGACGGCGCGGATGCCCAGGTACATCGGGCCGGTGGCCGCCGCCTCGCGCGACGAGCCCTGGCCGTAGGTCTCGCCGCCCACGATGATGCCGCGCCCGGCCGCCTTCGCGCGCGCCACGAACTCGGCGTCGACGTACCGGAAGGTGAACTCGGCGATCGCCGGGATGTTCGAGCGGAACACGAGCACTGCCGAGCCGGCCGGCGAGATGTCGTCGGTCGACACCTTGTCCCCGAGCTTGATCACGACCGGCGCCTCGAGCGTCTCGGCCACCGGCTCGCCGAGCGGCACCGGCTTGATGTTCGGCCCCCGGGGGATCTCGCCGGCGCCGTCGGGCTCGACGAACCCCACCGTCGAGCTGGCGAAGCGCGCCGGCAGGTTGACCGGCCCCGGCGCGCCGAGCGTGCGCGGATCGGTGATGACGCCGGTGAGCGCGGAGGCCGCCGCCACGGTCGACGAGCAGAGGTAGACCGCGTCGTCCTTCACGCCGCTGCGCCCGGGGAAGTTGCGATTGAACGCGCGCAGGCTTTTGGCGCCGGCCGCCGGCACGTGGCCGATCCCGGCGCACGCCCCGCAGCTCGACTCGGAGACCGTGGCGCCCGCGGCGATGAGGTCGGTGAGCAAGCCTTCGCGCGCCATCGTCTCGAGGATCTTGTGGCTTCCGGGGAACAGCACGAACGACACGGACGAGTGCACGCGGCGGCCGCGCACGATGTCGGCGACCGACGCCATGTCGTGCCACGAGCCGTTCGTGCACGAGCCGACCATCACCTGCTCGATCGCGGTCCCGGCGACCTCTTCGACGGGCACCACGCGGTCGGGCGAGCCCGGCAGCGCCACCAGCGGCGTGAGCGCCGCGAGATCGAGCTGGATCTCGTCGTCGTAGGTCGCGTCGTCGTCGGCCGCCGCCGGCCGCCAGTCGTCGCCCCGGCCCAGACGGGTCAGGAACGAGCGCGTGACGTCGTCGCTCGGAAAGATGCTGGTGGTCAGCCCGAGCTCGGCGCCCATGTTGGCGATCGTCATGCGCTGCGTGGCCACGAGGCTCCGCAGGCCGGGGCCGCCGTACTCGAAGATCTTGCCCGTGCCGCCCCGGACCGTCAGTCGCCGCAGGAGCTCGAGGATCACGTCCTTCGCCGTCACCCACGGCTGGAGCGCGCCCGTGAGGTGGATGCGGACGATCTGGGGCATCTGGAAGAAGTACGGCCCGCCGCCGAGCGCGACCGCGACGTCGAGCCCGCCGGCGCCGATCGCCAGCATGCCGGCGGCGCCGCAGAGCGGGGTATGGCTGTCGGTGCCGAGCAAGGTCTGGCCGGGGATGGAGAAGCTCTCCATGTGCACCTGATGGCAGATGCCGTTGCCGGGCTTGGAGAAGACCGCGCCGTACCGGCGCGAAACCGCCTGCATGTAGCGGTGGTCGTCGGAATTCCGGGAGTCGACCTGATAGACGTTGTGGTCGGCGTAGCTCACGATGCGCGCGGGCACCGCGCGCGGGAAGCCCATCGCCTCGAACTGGAGCCACGACATCGTGCCGTTGGTGTCGGTCAGGAGAACCTGGTCGACCGAGATGCCGATCTCTTCGCCGGCGACCGGCTTCCCGGCGATGATATGGCTCGCGATGAGCTTCTGGGCGAGGCTCTGGCCCATCTCAGCGCTTGTCGACCGGGGTCCACGCGCGACGCGACGGGCCGATGTAGTCGCCGCGGGGGCGGATCAGGCGGTTGTCGTCGTACTGCTCGATGATGTTCGCCGTCCAGCCCGCGATGCGGCCGGCCGCGATCACCGGCGTGAAGAGGTCGACGGGGATGCCGAGCGAGTAGAAGAGCGGCGCCGAGTAGAAGTCGACGTTGGGGATGAGCTTCTTCGCCTCGTTGATGCGGGCGTGGAGCTTCACCGCCATCTCGTACCACTTGAACTGGCCCGACTGACGGCACGCCTCCTCGGCCATCCCCTTGAGGATCGCGGCGCGCGGGTCGCCCGCCTTGTAGACGCGATGGCCCATCCCCATGAAGCGGCGCTTCTCCGCGATCGCCTTCTCGGTGAAGGCGTCGACGTTGGCGACCTCGCCGATCTCCATCAGCGTGCGCATGACCGCCTCGCCGGCGCCGCCGTGGAGCGGTCCCTTCAGCGCGCCGACGCCGCCGGCCACCGCCGAGTGCATGTCGGACTGCGTCGACACGATGCAGCGGGTGGTGAAGGTCGACGCGTTGAGCTCGTGCTCGGCGTAGAGCGTCAGGCTCGCGTCGAACGCCTTGGCCACGACGCCGCTCGGGCGCTTGCCGGTCAGCATGTAGAGGAAGTTGGCAGCGTGCGACAGATCGGAGGCCGGGCGGATCGGCTCCTCGCCGCTCCGGACCCGATGGTGCGCGCAGATGGCCGTCGCCATCTGGCTCGTGAGCCTGATGGCCTTTCGGACGTTCGCCGCGTGGGAGCTGTCGGTGGTGTCCGGATCGCTCATGCCGAGGATCGCGATCGCGGCCTGGAGCACGCGCATCGGATCGGTGGTCTTCGGCATCAGCCGGAACGCCTGGATCAGTTCGGCAGGAATCTCGCGCGCCGCGATCAGCGCCAGGGTGGTCCGGTCGAGCTGCGCCGCGTTCGGCAGATCGCCGTACCAGAGCAGGTGGCACACTTCCTCGAAGCCCGCCCGCCGCGCGAGGTCCTCGATGTCGTAGCCGCCGTAGGCCAGGCGGCCGTTCTTGCCGTCGAGATCGCAGAGCTTGGTCTCGGCGGCGACGACGCCCTCGAGCCCGCGAATGAGCTGGCTGCCTTCCTTATCCATCATCGCCTCGTGGCGCTAAGATAGCTGGATGGTAGCAGGATTCCGGGCGCGCGCCCACCGGCGCGCGGCAGCACTCATACGTGTCCGAGGGGAGCCGTGGGCGCAAGCCTCTACCTGGTGAAGCGCGGGAGCTGGTGGGATGCCGACGCCAGATTCGGACCGGAGGAGTGGGACGGCCTGCGGGCGTCCACGCCGCTGCCCGACTGGATCTTCTTCGGGGATGGGACCATCTCCGTCAAGAGCCCCACGCCGGAGCAAGTCGTGGCGTTCGCGACCCTCGCGCGCGCCCACGGATGGACGGTGCAGGGGGACGACGGCGAAACCTACGGTGCCGACGGCGTCCCCGTCCCCGCGCCGGCCGCGAGGCCGGGACTCGTCGCCATCGCGCTGAGGCCGCTGAGAGAGTTCTTCGCCAGACGGAGCATTCGCCGCTCGATGCGTGGGGTGGTCTGCCCCTTCCAGGTCGGTGACCGAGTGAGGAGCTCCCTCCGGACGGGCGGAGTCGTGATCGCGGTCGACGCGAAGGGGAATCAGGGGCTCGGCAGCATCAAGGTCCGCTTCCCCGACGGCGTCGTTCTCGGGACCTGCTTCGTAGGCCACGACTGGCGCAGCGAGGCATAGAGCGGCGCCCGCAGCCGACGCGGCGTGACGCGCCGGAGCTCGACCTCGTCGCCGCCCACGAAGGTCGCGAGCGAGCTCAGGGCGCCGGCGACGCCGGCGAGCGCCTCCTCGCGATCCAGACGTGACGTGCCCCGCGGCGGCATCCCGGCCGACGCGAACCACGGCTCGAAGTGAACGTGCCGTACCTCGAGCTTCCGGTCGGCGCGGTGGGATTTGGCGTCGACCCGGCCGATGAGATGGCCGTGATGGAGGATCGGGAGCGTGTAGTAGCCGTGCACGCGCTCGGGCCCAGGCGTGTAGACCTCGATCCGGTAGTCGAACCCGAAGAGCCGCGCGACGCGGTCGCGGTGCCACATCAGCGAATCGAACGGCGACAGGAGCGTCGTCCCCCGGGAGAGCACGGGCGCGCGCCCGGCGCGGGCCAGCGCCGGCAGGTCGCTCGCGAGCGCGAGCCACCGCGCGGTCGAGCCCTCGACCTCGATCTCGGTGATCTCGCCGCGCTCGAGCATGTCCCGCAGCGCAGCGCGGCGCAGACCGGGCCGGAAGCGCGGGAAGGTGAGGTAGCGCGCGAGGTCGAGCTCGGTCGCCGCGCCCATGGCGAAGAGCGACCGCTCGATGTGCCAGCGCTGGAACTCGACCGCCGTGACCGGCTCGACGCCGTGCGCGTCCGGCATCGCGCGCTCGGTGAGGTCGTAGCGCTTCTGGAAGTGCTGGCGCGAGTGGATCGTGAGCGCGCCAGTCATCCACAGATGGTGCAGCGCGTGCTGCACCGGGCGCCACGACCACCAGCCGCCGCCGCCGGCCGGGCGGCGCCCCTCGAAGTCGCCGTTGCCCATCGGCCCGTTGGCCTGAACGGCTTCCCGCACCGTGTCCAGCATCTTGCCGTTTCGCCTCAGCCATCCCGACCATCCGGTGTGGCGGCCGCGGTAGTCGAGCATCGCGCGCCGCCACCAGGGCAGGTGGGCGATCGGCACCAGGCAGGCGGCGTGCGCCCAGTACTCGAAGAGCATCCGGCGGCGGTAGACCTGGCGGTCGAGCCACGCCCGGTCGTACGGGCCGAACCGG
>JACXTT010008584.1_pt1 | contig 14144 bp, 10 predicted proteins | sample 9270951 | NCBI WGS metagenome assembly JACXTT01 (sample SAMN15532306, study PRJNA645909) | rock metagenome | isolation source: weathered quartz diorite | place: Puerto Rico | collected 2017-06-21 | reverse complement strand
ATGCCTCGCTACCTTAATTTCGGCGCGCCGGGGGAGGTCAAACGATTGTATGACCTCCCCGGCCGCGCCGATTCTGAGGTGACGATGCATTTTGTTTGATCGGCGCGGCCGCCCCTCCTTCGAGGAGGGGAATTGCAAGCGTTGTACCCCGGCTTTCAATTACTTCACGCGTTGGGCAACACGCCCGTAAAGCCCGCGCCTACACACATGACTTCGACGACGGGTATACAATCCAATCAATGAACTCCGAAAACGCCGATCGCCGCCGCTTCCCGACGACTCAATGGAATCTCGTCCTCATCGCAGGCAACGGGTTTTCGGTTGAATCGCGGGAAGCTCTAGCCGATCTGTGCCGAATTTATTGGTATCCGCTGTATGCGTATGTGCGGCGGCAGGGTTATCTTCCGGATGAAGCGCAAGATTTGACGCAAGGGTTCTTCACTCGGCTTTTGGAAAAGCAATATCTACGCGACTACCAGCGCGAACGTGGCCGCTTCCGTTCCTTCCTGCTGGCATCGCTCAAACATTTTCTTGCAAATCAGCGCGACTGGGATCGGGCGCAAAAACGAGGCGGCGGCGTATCGCCGCTTCCTTTCGAAGAACTGCTTCAAAGTGGAGAACAACGGTACAACCTGGAACCGCAAACCCATCTGACGCCCGAAAGAATCTTCGAGAAGCAATGGGCGACGACGATTCTGGATCGGGTGCTTTCACGGCTGCGCGAACAGACCGAACAATTCGAACTCCTGAAACCATACCTGATCGGCGATGAAGATCGGATACCGTACCGGCAACTTGCGGTTGACCTTTCCACAACCGAGGGTGCATTGAAGGTTTCCATGCATCGACTGCGTCGCCGTTTCCGCGAAGTCCTTCGGGAGGAGATCTCCCATACCGTATCGGACCCTAGCGAGGTTCAAGAAGAAATCCGCTACTTGATGTCCGTCGTCGCCACTCCGCTGTAACTTTCCCCCATCACTGCTTCAGTAATCAGTAGGAGGAGACGCGTATGAGCGAAAGCGAATCAGTTCGATGCCCGGCTTGCGGCGCCGAACTGTCGCAGGATCCAGGCACAGACGGCCTTTGCGCCGCTTGTTTGCTAAAGCTGGGACTCAGTTCAACGAACATACCAGCGGAGGAATTCCCGCCGCCCTCTGCCGAGCCGAAGCCTCAGACGAGCCCGCCACGCCAACGGTGGCCAGGGCGAACCGCCGTCATCACAACAATGGTGGTGTTGTTCATTGTGGCCGGACTGGCGGCACTCCTCCTGGTCAGGAGACAAACGCCTGGGCAATTGCGCGGCGTTTTTCGATTCAGTCTCGCTCTCGCCGATCCCATCGAGTTCGCGGTGTCACCTGACGGCCGGCGGCTTGCGTTTACGTCCTGGAACGAGGACGGCAAGTCGATTCTCCACATTCATCCACTGGATTCCTTCCACGATACTGCTATCGCGGGAACAGAAGGCGCGGCCGGCCCATTTTGGTCGCCGGACAGCCAGTGGGTTGGTTTCTTCTCGTCTGGAAAACTCAAGAAAGTCAACGTGCAGAATGGTGTCTCGGAGACTCTCTGCGATGCCCCAACGGGTAAAGCCGGCACATGGACCCGAGACCTGATCGTATTTGAGCGCAAAACAAATGAAGGTTTGTACCGGGTGTCGGATCATGGTGGAACTCCGGCGAGCGCAACGCAGATTGATAGCGGTCACGGAATCATTGCTCATCGATGGCCGCATTTCCTGCCGGATGGCCGGCATTTCATTTACACAGCCATGAGCACGAATGCAGATAACGACGGCGTGTGGGTTTCGGCATTGGATACTGGAGCGTCGCATCTCGTCATGAAAGGGCGTTCCAGTGCAGCTTATACAAACGGATTGCTGCTGTTCGTGCGCGCTGGACTCTTGATGGTCCAGGCGTTTGACGACAGAGGTTTTAATGTTTCCGGTGACGCGCGTCCGCTGCGATTTGCGGAACAGGTTGGCCGATTTTCAACTTCGACCAATGGTGTCCTGGCGTATCGAAAAAACGAGGCGGTTCGGCCGTTTCGCCTCGGATGGGCCGATCGCTCCGGAAAAAACCTTGGACTCATCGATGATGTGGCCACGAGCGGTCAATTCTCAATTTCGCCCAGTGGCCGAAGTATTGCGGTAACAAACGCGGGAGACATTTGGATTTCGGATCTCGACCGTGGAGTCACGTCCAGATTCACGTTCGATCCATCTGAGGACAGTTCTCCGCTTTGGTCTCCGGACGGGAGCCGGATTGTCTTCATGTCTAATCGCGACGGTCGAAGAGCTCTCTATCAAAAGGCGGTAAATGCTGCGACGGATGAGGACCAACTGCTCGCGGGCCCCGCATTCGAATCCATTGAGTCTTGGTCGCCGGATGGGAGATTTATCGCTTACACCGCGAATGGCGACAAAGGGAAATTGATCATTGGTGTACTTCCATTGAATGGAGAGCGCAAACCGATTTGGATTCAGTCCGCATTCAATCTTCGCGAACCTCATTTTTCTCCCGACGGCCGTTGGTTGGCATACGTCTCCGATGAATCGGGACGAAATGAGGTCTACATCGAATCGTTTCCCGCTCGCGAATCGAAGTGGCAGGTATCCGTGGACGGAGGGACAGAGCCGAGATGGAGGAATGACGGCCGGGAATTGTTTTACGTCGATCAAGCGCGAATGTTGATGGGCGTCGCGATCAGCAGCAGTGACCCCGGCCTAAGCCTGAGTGCGCCTCACGCTGTCTTTCGGATGCCGGTCGGAGGTTCCTACGAACCGGCCAATAACGGGCAGCGCATCTTGATGTCGTCCCCAGCGGAGGGCTCAGCTCAAGCTCCCATCAACGTCGTCGTCAATTGGCTTGAAGAACTACGGATCAATTGAACTTCAGGAGAGCACGAAAGCCGCGAAGGATCACGAACTGCTGCTAACGTTCCGTCCGCACGAACTCCCAATTTTCGGTAGTGGCCTAATTCTGGGTCTCGCACTTCTTTTAACAGTTTGATGTGCCTGACCTGATACCATTCAGGCCGAAAGAGGGCCAGGAGTTTCTTTCCTGGATTCAGCGCGCTCGTGCTGGGATGCCGTAACACAGAGGGCGGGGTGGTTGATCTACCACCCCGTCTGAGCCCCGATCTGTAACAGGAGTTATTTCGGGGTCTTGCTGCCACCGACGATCCGTTCGCAGTATCCTTCCGGGACATAAATCCACGATTTCGGATCCGCGTTGAGTTTTGAAGTGCCGCCGCAGGAATTATTTCCGGTTGACGCGCAATCGTTCTTACCTGCTTTGGCGATTCCGTAACACTTTTCCGATTTAAAGGTCGGAACCGGCGCAGGCTTTTGGGCAGAAAGAAGGCTGGGGCCGGCGATTGCCGCTGCGAACGCGGCGGCGACAATGAGACGCTTGTTCATGAAAACCTCCAGATTGGTTTGGGTTGAACATCCACGGGAGATATATGCCCGCACCGTACCTCAATATTCCCGTCTTTGAAAAAAATTTATTCTAATGTGCGGAATATTTTGCTCGTGCGGGGGATTTATGGCTTCAGACCGCTGGTTGTAAATCTCAAAAAATAGGAGAATATTCATGAGCGCTAACCAAAACGTTGTCGTGCATAGCACAACATCGCCTGTATCTTTTATTCAACGCTTCGTCCAATTGCGGGCATGGCTGGCCCGGTTTCCTTTCTCGATTTTGCAGCTCTGTATGCGGATCGGAGTGGGAGCGGTATTTTTCAATGCCGGGCTGCTGAAATATCGATCGTTCGAGTTCGCCATCAAATTATTTGAAGACGAATACAAGGTTCCTTTCTTCGAACCCGCAACGGCCGCGCGCATGGCGATGATCAACGAGCTCACCATTCCCGTGTTTCTCTTTCTCGGACTGGCGACGCGCGTTGCGACATTGCCGTTGCTTGGAATGATCTTATTCATTCAAATCTTTGTGTATCCGAACGCTTGGACGGATCATATATTTTGGGGCTCTGCCCTCGTGCTTTTGCTGACTCGCGGCCCAGGCGTTTTCTCGATCGACTACCTCTTGGAGCGCCGCTTCCTAAGAAACGAGAAGTGATCAAAGTATGAGCGAACACTTGCGTAGAATTTCAATAGGCCTGACTGCAGGACTGGCAAGCAGCATTGCTTTGGTTGCCACACATACTCACAGTTTCATCGCTGTGTGCGCAGGAGCTGTCATCGGGGCCGGTTACTCGATGATGTTCCGGCCCGCGGCTCGTGCCTACATCGACAGCATCATGACGGCGGCGGCTTTGGGTGTACCCCTCTGGAGCTTTCTAGTCGTCGTGCTTGTTCCCATCTCTGAGAGCAGGATGCCCATGTGGACTGCGGAAGGGATGCGCATGCTCTTTCCTCAACTTGTCGGATGGGTTCTTTTTGGAGCCGCGTTGGGGCTGTTCACGCAAGTGCTCAAAGATATCGCCCTATGGTGGCTCGGACCTGAAGCGGCTCCAGTACCTCGCGCTGATATACGGCCAAAACACGTTTTGATCCTCGGCGGTGGTTTTGCAGGAATGGCGACAGCCGAAAACCTTGAAAAGAAGTTCGGCGCAGACCGGTCGGTCAAATTCACACTAATCAGCGAAACCAACGCGTTGTTGTTCACACCAATGCTATCCGAGGTGGCCGGCAGCAGTCTCGAGCCCACACATATCAGCAGTCCGTTACGCACCTCGTTACGCAGGACAGATGTTGTTCGCGGTAAAGTCGCCCAAATCGATTTGGAAAACCGTCGTGTGGCCGTGTCCCGTGGTAGTCAAGTCGAGGAACTCCGGTACGACCATCTGGTGATCGGACTCGGCGCTGTGTCGAATTACCTTGGCTTGAGCAACGTCCAACGGCTCGCGTTCGATTTCAAATCCCTGCTCGATGCGATACGAATTCGCAATCACGTCATCGACATGTTCGAGCAGGCGAGCCACGAAATGGATTCGGCGAAACGCGAGGCAATGCTCACATTCGTGATAGCAGGCGGCGGTTTTGCGGGTGTCGAGCTCGCGGGATCGCTCAACGACTTTGCACGCGGGATCCTTGCCGATTACCCGAAGCTGCGACGAGAGGAAGTGCACGTCATCCTCGTCCATTCGCGCGAACGTATCCTGCCGGAACTGAGTGAACCACTCGCGAACTATGCTCTTCAACGTATGACCGAGCGCGGTGTCACGTTCAAGTTGAACGCGCGGCTGGCGGACGCCGAGCCTGGACGCGTGACTCTGAAACCGGATGAGGAAATCCCGGCGAAAACGCTGGTTTGGACGGCCGGCACGACGCCGAATCCGGTATTAAAAACGTTGCCGGCCGCGAAAGACAAACGTGGGGCGATCGTCGTAGACAGCACACTGGCCGTGCCCGATTACCCGGGCGTTTGGGCCATCGGCGATTGCGCGTCCGTGACAGACGCGAAGAATGGCAAGCCGTGCCCGCCGACAGCGCAATTTGCGCTTCGCGAGGCTCGGACGCTTGCAGGAAATATTCACGCTGCTTGCCACAATGCTCCGCTCACGCCGTTCCATTTCGATTCGTTGGGCGCGCTGTGCGTTATCGGCCATCAGACCGCGTGCGCCGAATTGACGATCCCGTTCGTCAGAGAAAAATCCGTAAGGTTCTCCGGTTTTATTGCATGGTTGATGTGGCGAGCGATTTATCTCGGCAAGTTACCTGGTCTCGAGCGCAAAGTCCGCGTGCTGACGGACTGGCTCATTGAACTCTTTTTTCCGCGTGACATCGTACAGACGATTGACCTCACTGAAACCGCCTCGAAAGATTCGGTCTTGGACATGGAACATGTTCGATCGGGAGTGCATTCATGAATATCAAACCAATAATCATGGGCTTCGTTGTCGGCAGTCTCGGAGGCCTAGTCAATGCTGCTCTGACTCACACGTCAGTTATGCCCTCTATGACGGCCGGTGCAGTATACGGCTCGCTCTTTGCAATTTTGGCAGCACCGCGCGCCGTCAGCGCGGGCGCAGGTCTGTTGTGGGGCCTCGCTTATGCCTTCATTCTTTGGCTGGCACTTCCCGCTGGAATCATTCCTATCCTCATCGGGCATATGCCGGAAATGGGAATGCTGGATACGGCGCGCGGTCACTTTCCCGAGCTGGTGAGTTACCTTTTGTGTTTTGGATTCCCCCTGGGGTTGGCGCTCGGCATCCTCGGAAGCTTCGACTCGACACTTCAACAGCGCGTCAAAATCGAATTTAGCTTTCCGCGCGCGATCGTTACAGGAGGCTTTGCGGGTCTTTTCGGTGGGTGGGCGTTCGGCAAATGGATGGCGCAAGTGGATTTCTATCCGCTCGTCGCCGGTCTCGTCAATTCCGATTCGCGAATGGTCGGCGTCACGTTGCACTTCATTTTCGCGGTGATCATTGGTGCCAGTTTTGGAATGCTGTTCCAGCGTGATGTTCGAGGCCACGGATCGTGCATGGGCTGGGGCACGGCGTACGGAATATTTTGGTGGTTTCTCGGGCCACTGACGATCCTTCCGATCTGGCAAGGGAAGGCAATCGATTGGTCCTACCAGCACGGGAGAGATTTGTTTGGTTCACTTGTCGGTCACGTTATTTATGGTCTGATCGTAGGTTTGATTTACGCCACCGTAGATCATTTCTGGGTTGGATTCTTCAAAGGATCCGATCCTATCAACCGTGAAGCGGAAGGTCCGGGCGCGCGAGTTTTGTACTCGCTGGGCCAAGGCGCCATCGGCAGCCTCGCCGGGGGGTTGCTCTTTTCGCTCGTTCTCCTCGTAGTCGGCGCATTGCCGCAGATGGCCACTTTGGTCGGCAGTTCGTCCCTCGCGCTTGGCTTTGTCATTTCGATGGTGCTCGGCATTGTGATCGGCATGAGTTATGGATTGCTGTTCAGGTATGAGGCTCCAGACTTTGGGTCGGGAGTTTCATGGGGGTTGGTCTACGGCCTGATCTGGTGGTTTGTTGGACCCATGACGTTGTTACCGATTCTCCTCGGCGGAACGTTCAACTGGACGACGGCTACGGCCGGCACCCTCCTGCCCTCATTGATCGCGCATTTGATATACGGGGCGACGACGGCTATTGTCTTTCTGTTGTTCGAACGCCGACACACCGAGTGGTTGTTGCTGGATCCGCGGATTGCTGCCCGCGAAGCCCGGCGTACTCGCCCTCATGGTACGCCGGCACCGGCGCTGTGGCTGTTCGTCCTTGGATTGGGCGTTCTGCTGCCGATCGTGTTGGGCTGAGATACGGGCAGGAATTGGTTTGGAGCGTTCAGCTGCCAGTCTATTCGTATCTCACGGCAATAGTCGGATCGACGCGGACCGCGCGTATCGTCGGAATCGCGCATGCGATCAGCGCAATGATGATCAGCAGGAGTGAAATCGCGACGTAAGTCGCCGGGTCTGTAGCGGTGACACCGTAAAGCCCGCTGCTGATCAAGCGCGTGAGTCCGAACGATCCTGCGAGACCCAACGCGCAGCCGATACTGATCAGCAGCGCCGCGCGCAACATCACCATCTTCAGGACTTGGCGAGAACCGGCGCCCAACGCCATGCGAATGCCGATCTCGCGCGTGCGCTCGGCCACCGAGTACGCCATGATGCCGTAAATACCGATCGCGGCGAGGACTGCGGCGATACCGCCAAAGATGCCGAGCAGCAAAATGTAGAGCCGCAGGAATTGTGTTTGCTGGCTCAGGTTTTGCTCGACGGTCCGGAAGTTCGTTGCCGGTCTGGTGAGATCGATCTCCGCGACAGCGCGTTTCACAGTTTCGACCATTTGCAGTGGCTCATTCGACGTGCGCAAAACGAAAAACATTCCGGCTCTGTCATTCCATTGTGGACCCATCCAGCGCGGCGTTTGCTGCACGTGTGGAACGTACATCGTTGGAACCGGTTCCTTTTGGAGGCGGCTCGTCCGCGTGTCTCCGACTACGGCGACGATCTCGCGGGGACGTTCGTCGGGCACGAAATCGAGCGTGATACGTTTGCCGATGGGTTCTTCGTTTGCAAAGTACCGCCGGGCCATCATCTGATTGATGATAATCACCAGCGAACCCGAAGCAGTATCCTGCGCATTAAAGTCGCGCCCACGCACGATCGGGATTTTCATCGTATCGAAGAAATTCGGACTGACAGAGAAGTAGCTTGCCGATTGTCCTCGATCTTCCCGTGAAGCGCCGGAAGCTGTGTTGGGTGGTGGAATCGGACGGCCTTCGATCAGAAATTGCATCGAGAGCCCGTCGGAGCTCAATGGAGGTCTGTTGACCATGGCCGCCGAGACAACGCCCGGAACGCCGCGCATCCGCTCGAGAATCCGATCGAAAGTCAGGGCCGGAAGTGGACTGACGTCCCACAGGCCGAGCCCACGATACCTTCCGTAAGGCTTGATCGAGTCCGCTTGCGCAAAACGAAAGTCGAACGTCAGCACGTTGCGCGCATCGGCGCCGAGATCGTTCTTTTGGACGCGGATGAAGCTATTGATCATCAAGCCGGCGCCGATGAGAAGCACCAGCGCCAGCGCGATCTGGGACGTGACCAAAACGCTGCGGAAATAGTGCCGCGTGACGCTATCCGTTCCGCTACGGCCGGATTCCTTGAGCGAACTGACGAGATCCGTCTTTGAAGCCTGAATGGCTGGAACAATGCCGAACACAATTGCGGTGGCCATGACGATGAGTGCAGTGAAGGCAAGCACGGATGAATCCAGCTTCAGCTCATCCAGCCGTGGAAAACCTGGAGGTGCAGCAGCGATAAAAAGCTTCAAGCCGCCCCACGACAACGCGACGCCGAGTATGCCCCCGAGCAGTGAAAGTGGAAAACTTTCCGTGATCAATTGCCGGACGATCCGCCCGCGTCCCGCTCCGAGTGCCGTTCGCACGGCGACCTCGGTTCGTCGTGATGCCGCACGCGCGAGCAGCAGCCCGGCCACGTTCGCACAACCGATCAAGAGCACGAACACCACTGCGCCCTGCAAGAGCAGCAGAGGATTTCGAAGACCGCCATAGGCGGCCTCTTGAAGCAACTGGAGTCGAGCGCCGTTGCCTTTGTTCCGTTCGGGATCTCCGGATTCGAGTTGCGCCGCGATCGTGTCTAGCTCCGCTTGCGCTTGCTTCATCGAGGCGCCCGGCTTCATCCGTCCGAACGGGATGATGAATCCCTGCTTGCTCTGCGATTGCGGGCCTCCGATTTCCAAGGGTGTGATGAAGTCGACCTCGTCGCCGAAGAAGCTGAAGTCTTGCGGCAGGACACCAATGACGGTGATCGGCTTCTGATCGAGAGTGATGGACTTACCGATGATGTTCGGATCATTGTTGAAATGGCGCGTCCACAGACGATGCGTGATGACGATGACTGGAGCCCAATTAGCGACTTGGTCTTCGGCGTTGGTATAGAAGCGGCCCAACGCCGGCTTCACGCCAAGCGCCTGAAAAACGGCAGGTGTAAATCCCCAACCGGAAATGCGTTCGGGCGGCACGCCATCTTTTTCTGCGCCGAGATTCTTGATGCTGTTCGTCAGTGCGCCGACCGATTCGAGCGTTTGAAGCTTATCGCGGAACGTTGTGAAGCTCGAGTAGTTGACGCCGTTCTGCTGGTTCCGATCATTGAGCGGAACGGTCCAGATCACCATCAACTTTCCAGGATCGAGAAAAGGGAGCGGCCTGAGCAGGGTGGTGTTGATCAGACTAAAAATAACTGTGTTTGCGCCGATGCCCAGGCCAAGCGACAACGCGGCCACAATCGTAAATGCCGGTTTCTTCCAAAGTATCCGGCCGCCGTAGAACAGATCCTGCCACAGATTTTTCATGGATTCCCTTTCGATCCAAACGGATTCGATTTAGTCATTGGAAACGTTATAAAACGTAAGAGTTGGCATCAGAGTTCCGTTGGCTGTTTATCCTCTCGCTGCCGATCGAAACACCGATACGGCCCGAAAGTCATTTAAGAGGCTGGAAAAGTTTTGGAAAAAGTTTAGAAAGATGCCGCACGGGGCTTTGCAGAAAAAGTCGAATTGAAAGCGATATTCCCTCCTCGTGAGGAGGGGTGCCCGAGCGAATTAACAGTTCGTTAGATCGCGAGGGCGGGGTGGTTGCTCATAACAACAAATGGCTTGTGAACCACCACCCCGTCTGCGGCGCTTAGGATGGCTTCGCCGACTTCCTTTTGATGCCGCAGCCACCCCCTCCTCACGAGGAGGGGAATACTCATATCGTTCCGTCGCTCTTGCACTCACTTCAATTGGATTGAACCAATGATGGCATTGAAGGCGTTTCGATACTGCGCGAGTTCCTTTGAGGGTGCGACCATCACGAAGTAGACCAACTCCGTATTCGAGCGGGCCACCGTAATCACGTAATCCGTTTCCTGGCCGCCTGCCGGACTATCGTTCGACAGTTCTGCCAACAATGCCGGCCGGCCGCTGACGCGCGTTTGAACTCGCGATCGCACGATCTGCATGGAAGGATTGTCGCGCTTCAACTCATTCAACAACTGCGTGGTGGCCTGATCCAGATCCCGAGCGCCTTGAGGGGCGAAGACGTCGGCGATCATGCCGTACGCGAGCTGTCCGCCGACGTTACCGCCCTCTGGAACGATCGTTACATGATTTCCCTGGACGGATGCCTTCCAGTTGTCCGGATGGCGCACTCGAATACCTGATACATTGAATTCTGTCGTGCGACTAGATGGAGCCGCGGGCGCTCGCTGGTCCGTGCTATTACTTGTCGCCGATTTAGGATCGCGTTTTGCCGGTTCCGGTAAGGCCAGCATGGCGCGCTTCACTTCTTGGAAGTCAGGTGAATCGGTGCGCGGGTTTGGACGGGCGGGACCGAGTTTGCTGATTTCAACATTAACTCTGGCGACTCGATTCTCAGGAATCGGATGGTTGCTGAAGAATTCTTCGGTTTTAGTGCCTTTGTGTTCCTTCGCAAGCTTGTCGAAGAACTCCGCCATGGCTCTCGGATCGTATCCCTGATCATAAAGAATCTGAGTTCCCACCAGATCGGCTTCGGACTCGGCATCCCGCGAATACTTCAGCAACACCGAGTTGGCAAAAAAACCTCCACCCACGGCCGCAATCTGGCCGGCGCTGCTGTTGCCGAGCACTGCACCCAAAATACCGAGCGCGCCTTGACCCAATTGAGCTTTGGTTGCCTGGTTGGTGCCGTGCCTCAAGATGACGTGTCCCATCTCGTGACCGATGACACCTGCAAGCTGTGCTTCATTATCGGCTGCTTCGATAGCGCCTCGATGAACGAAGACCGGACCACCGGGAAGAGCGAACGCATTAATGCTACGGTCGTTCACAATCTTGAACGTGAACGGAAATTTGTTTTCATTCGGCGCTTTCGACGCCAGCTGCTGTCCTAGCGCACTGATATAAGCATTCGCGTTGGGTATGTTGATCAACTCGAGCTGACGTTCGGCATCTTTAGCGACTTCGCGGCCCATATCGATGTCTTGTTGGGGACTGTAGATGTTGCGGCCGGGCTTCAGCTTCGTTCGTTCTGCCAGAAGCGTGATGCCGAAAAAGATCAAGAGAAGAGGAAGAAGTTTTGTCTTGTTCATAAGCGGATTCCGATTAAATGAGATTCTAATCGTATCACCCGCCGGCTGGGTTGAAGACATGGTTCAGGGTAGTGTCTCATTTTGAAAGTTACTGTTCTTTTGCCTCCTTCGAGGAGGGGTAGATAACACCAAGCCGAGAAACGCCAATTTCAAGAAAAGGAGAGCTACCTGTTCTTCCAGGATGGTGGACGTTTCTCCAGAAACGCATTGGTGCCTTCCACCATGTCGTCGGTTCGAGTGAGATCGCGGAGATACAACTCTTGAGATCGGTCCAGCGCCTTTTCGAAATGCCGGCCGGAGCCCTCGCGCAACGCGCGCTTCGTGAGGGCCAGAACCGCGGAACTCTTGGTCAAGAGCTTGTCCACATATGCATCCACCGTGTCGCTCAGGCGGGCTCGTGGCACGACTTTGTTAACAATGCCGAGCCGTTCCGCCTCAGCCGCGTCAACAGGATCGCCCAACAACACGATCTCTGATGCCTTGTGAAATCCGATCGCGCCCGGCAAATACGCAACGGCAACCGGCGGATAACAACCCAATGAGATTTCCGGTTGGCCGATCTGTGTGTCCTCGGCAGCGATGACGAGGTCGCACATCATTGCCAGTTCAGCGCCGCCGCCCAGTGTGTGTCCGTGAATGGCGGCAATGCTCACACAGTCGGACTTGCGAATGCGAAGAATCACACGATGAAACTTCTCGAGCATCGTCTCGATTTTCCCGAGCGTGTGATCCGCGACATCCACACCAACGGAAAAAGCCCGCTCTCCCGTGCCGCTAATGACTGCTACCTGCGCTCTTAGATCTTCGACTTCGGACCAGGCCGCATCCAATTCGTCCAGCATTTGGAGATTAATGATGTTCAGTGGAGGCCGATTCAAAACAATGCTCGCGACTCTCGGGCCGGGATGGAATTGAATCGCGGAAAAACTCATGGCAGCTTGCCGGGCTGAGGAGACTGTGGTTGTGGAGTGCCTCCGAATCCAAAAGGACTTTGAATCTGACGCTGCCCGCCGCCGGCGGGCCCGAAGGGCGAAGTGGTTGGTGTTCCGCCAAGCGGATTTGTCGGCGTGTTTGGAAATGGATTGGTTTGACGCTGGCCGAACGGATTCTGCTGCTGGTTTGGATTCTGCTGTTGAGGATTCTGTTGAGGCCCCCGCTGACCTTGCTGTCCTTGCTGCCCGGGGATCGCAATGAATTCCCACTCGTCGTATTTTTGCCGGTTGTTGTAAACCTTGATCGACGCCTTGTCGCTGTCCGATGCGACGCCGATAATTCCTCCGGCGGCTATCGGAGCGCCGCCTGCTCCAGTAAGGCCGGGATTTGCTCCGCCCACTTGGCCGCGCTGCGGTTGACCCTGTGTTGAAAACTGCTGCCCGCCCGCGCCTCGGTTCGGAAAACCCACGCCGCCGGGACCTCCGAACCCTTGCTGCTGCTGGCCGAAGCCTTGCTGTTGCTGGCCGAAACCCTGCTGTTGCTGGCCGAAACCTTGCTGTCCCGTTGCTTGAAACCCTCGTTGCTGGCCTTGCTGTAATCCTTGCTGCGCCTGCTGTAGTTGCTGCTGCGAGTTCTGACCTTGTCCAAAAGCTTGCGTGTTTCCAAACAGGGATTGGTTGTTCATATTTTGCTGGAACAACTTTGAACCCGTCACACTGCCATCCGGATTGACGGTGATGAGCCGGAAATCTTTGCCGGTCACGGGATCTTTGTACGCTCGCCGAAGAAAGCGCAGATTGTTTGTGGATAAGAGTTGGTCGACAGACGTCGGAGAGACGGTAAACTTTCGCTGATATTTCTGAATTGCTCGTACATATTCTTCGCCGCGAAATATCAACTCCGCTTCCATTTCGCGTTTGGCTTGCATTTGATAAGCAGGAACGGCGACAGCAATGAGTATCGAAGCCGCGGTAGCAAAGAAGATCAAAGCGGCGAGCGAGAAACCTGCATCTGGACGATGGGTGCGCATCACTTCACCAGCGGCAAAGTCTGGCGGCGATTGTATTCGAGATCCTCGATTTCGACAGACTTGTCGGTAATGCTCACGATGCGATAACGGCCCATCAGTATTTCACCTGTCGTGACATTGTAGTGACGCGCATCGTCGGCAAGAAACGCCGTAAAGCCGGCACCAGGCGACTGGATCGCTGCGAATCCTTGGTACTTCAATGTAATCGGAGGCGGCAATGGCCGAGCCGGAGGAACAGTAATAACTGGCGTCGTCACGACATTGGGCGGTACCACGGCAGTCGGAATGTTAATCGGATTGCCTCTCTGAGGCGGTGGCGGTGGAGGGGCGGGCGGCAGCCCATACTGGAACACATTTCTCTTTCCAACGCCCTGTTCACCCGCTTCGGACTTATCAACCAAATCCAGACGAATTTGCGCATCGGTGGCTGCAGGTGGATTCGCAGAGGTCTTCTTTGTCTCAGGTAGTTGGATGGTGGCGGCGACTGGAGGCCGAACCATGCGATAGCCCAACACCAGCGTTAAGCCCAGAACACCGAGCAGTACGACCAAAATGCTGAGTTGTTGCCGATCCCGCTTGCTCATTGGTAGAAAAAGGTCTCGAGATTCAAGTTCATCGAG
>JACXTT010008583.1_pt1 | contig 14145 bp, 10 predicted proteins | sample 9270951 | NCBI WGS metagenome assembly JACXTT01 (sample SAMN15532306, study PRJNA645909) | rock metagenome | isolation source: weathered quartz diorite | place: Puerto Rico | collected 2017-06-21 | reverse complement strand
ATACATCGTGTGGAGTGACGGCGCATCGAATCCCGTCAGCCACATGTCGCGGACGATGACGACCTTCAGGGGGTCTTTCGCATCGCGGAAGCGCTTGGCCAGCGCCTCGCGCCGCGCCTTGTTGCGAGCATGCTCGGCGACGCGCGGTCCCTCGGAAGCGTTGCCTGTCATGACCACCTTGAGCGAACCGCGCTCATCTTCCTTGTCATACCAACCAGGCCGCAGCTTCACGATCTCGTCGTGCAGGTCCATGCAGATACGCCGGCTCATGCAGACGACCATGGCCTTGCCGTCCATCGCCGACAAACGCTGCTCGAAATGCTCCACGATGTCCCTGGCGACGAGCTTGAGACGCTGTTCTGAACCGACGACCGCCTCGAGCTGTGCCCATTTGCTCCTAAGCTGGTCCTTCCGGTCGGTTTCCTCCCCCTCCGTGACCTCGTCGAAGTCCGGGTCGATCTTCGGCCGCTCCTTCTCGTTCAGCTCGAGCTTGGCGAGGCGGCTCTCGTAGTAGATGGGGACGGTCGCCTTGTCCTCGACGGCCCGCTGGATGTCGTAGACGCTGATGTGGTCGCCGAACACTGCACGCGTGTTCTTGTCACTCAGCTCGACCGGCGTGCCGGTGAAGCCGATGAACGAGGCGTTGGGCAGGGCGTCGCGCATGTGTCGCGCAAAGCCGTCGACGAAGTCGTACTGACTGCGGTGCGCCTCGTCGGCGATCACGACGATGTTGCGGCGCTGGGAGAGGACCGGATGACGGTCCCCTTTCTCTTCCGGGAGAAACTTCTGGATCGTTGTGAATACAACACCGCCTGCTTCGACCGAGACCTTTTCCCGTAGATCGGTCCGGCTCTCAGCCTGCACCGCCGGCTGCCGCAGCAGATCCTGGCAGCGTGAGAAGGTGCCAAAGAGCTGATCGTCCAGATCGTTGCGATCGGTGAGGACGACGACCGTCGGGTTTGCCATCGCGGGCTCGCGGATGACCCGCCCTGCGTAGAACGCCATCGTGAGACTCTTCCCCGAGCCTTGGGTGTGCCAGACGACACCGATGCGGCGATCGCCGGGGTCGCCGCCGGGCCGAGTGCCAGCCTCGTAGCGGCCCGCGGGTTCTGAGCCGCGAGGAACACGCACGGCGGCCGCCCGGAGCGTTTCGCCCACCGCCGCCTTGACGGCGTGGAACTGGTGGTAGCCGGCCATCTTCTTCGCGAGCGGTCCCCTGCCCTCGTCCTCGAACACAATGAAGTCGCGGATCAAGTCGAGCAGCCGGCGTTTGTCGAACACGCCTTCGATCATCACCTGCAGCTCCGGCATCGACGCCGGCGCCAGGTTCTGGCCCTCGATGGTGCGCCAGGGCTTGAACCATTCCCGCCCGGCGGTGAGGGTGCCGATGCGTGCCTCGAGTCCATCCGACACCAGGAGGACGGCGTTGTAGGCGAACAGTGTGGTCAGCTCAGCTTTGTAGGTCTGGAACTGCTCGAACGCCGACCAGATGGTCGCATTCTCGTCGGCTGCGTTCTTGAGCTCGACGAGGGCGAGGGGCAGACCGTTGACGAACAGGATCACGTCGGGGCGACGGATGAACTTGTTCTCGCTCACGGTGAACTGGTTGACGGCGCGCCAGTCGTCGTTCTTGGGATCGTCGAAGTCGATCACGCGCGCCTGGGCACCGCGGATCGACCCGTCGGGAGTGCGGTACTCCACGGTCACACCGTTCACGAGGAGGCGGTGGACGGCACGATTGCGGACTTCGAGTGTCGGGCCTTCGGGGCGGGTGACCTTGCGAAAGGCGTCGTCGAGCGCTTGGGCTGGCAGGTCGGGGTTGAGCCGAGTGAGGGCGTCCCGCAAGCGCCGCTCGAGAACGACTTGGGCATAGTCGCCGCGCTCGGCGGCGAGCTCGGCAGGCGCGATCTCGGGGCCATGCGCGATCTGCCAGCCGAGGCCCTTGAGCCAATCGAGTGCGGCGTCTTCGACGACCGACTCGGCGAAGCGGGTCACGCCGGGCCCTTTTCGATTCCGATTCGGTGTGCCGCAAGGAGGAACTCGGCCACAATGCCAATGAGTTGGACGGCTCCTCTACCCTGAACCTCGGTGACGGTGGGCAACCAGGGGCGCCCGTGACCTGTCCCCTCCCGATTGCGCAACGCGTTGACTGCACATCCAGCTTCGTACAACGCACGCTCGAGACGACGGTGCGGGGATTCGCCGGCCGAGGGAGGCATCTGAGGCGTGGCGAGCCCCAAGGCTGTGAATGCTTGGCCCAAGAGAGTTGGGAAGTTCGCCTGCTGGGGATACTGCCCGTAGCGCTCTGTCAAAACGTGAGCGGCCGTTGCCTCCAATAGATCCTTGCCGGTTCCGACCAGAAGCGCTGCGTCTGCGCTTCCGCGGCGCGCGCGACGTACGTACGCCGCGAGGGCAGCGGTCAACTGCGCACCAGAAATGGTGTCGAGGCTCGTAGGAGAAAGGACTCCGTCCGAACCAAGAATGTGACCTTCCTCGTGGAACGCGGAAACTGCGTCGGCGATCGCCTCGGCACCCACGTAGTTGGGCGAGCCTTCCCTGAACCCGCCCTTACCGCGAATCGTTGACAGGAGGAGTGCAACAAACGCCTCTCCTTTGTCTGGAGCATGCTCAATCGCCCAACCGAGGATCGCGCGCACGCGTTTGGCCTTGCCGACCGTTTGACCTTGCGCACGAGGGTCGGCGACTGACAAACCAGCCCGAGCAATCTGGAACTCCAAATCGTTGTGGCTCGGCTCCCGGGTCGCACCGGCGTCATCGACAAGGCTGGAAACCGCCACGATGATCGCGTCACTGAGGGGAGCCCGAGGGCGTTTGTCCGGGCTAGCAGACGGTGAGGTCAAGGCTTGACGACGCCTCGCGCCCAGGCGTCGGCGATCTCATCGATCCCGCTATAGCGATACAGCAGTCCCTTCGCACCTAGAGCAGGCAGAAACAGGTTCACAAGGCGAGTCTTAACGATCTCGTTGGGGTCGGCTACGTGGAGTCGCTTCAGGAACTTCCCCCGCGTTGCTCGGCGCCGCGTCGCCTCCGAAAACAGGGCCTTCGCCAGAAAGTCTGTCTCCGGCAGAGAGTACCCAATGATGGCAAGGCTTGTGCAACTCTCGAGCTTGAGTCGCGCTTCCCGCCACAGCTTCCGGTAGGGGTTCACCGCGATGTTCTTGTGCCAACCGGGCGGGAGGATGGAGCACTTGTCAAAAACGGAGGCGCCCTTCCTTGACCGGACCACATACGGGCGGGGCTTTAGGCGCACCTTTTTCGTCTTGTACAGGGTCCAGTTGATGCTGCCGTGAAGCTTGAGCAACTGAACGGCGCTCCTTTTCCGGGAATCCACGCCATGACGTTCTCGCCACGCTTCCGCCCATGCATGCGTGATCCCGCTCACTTCGACTCCATACCCATCGGCTGGATCCCACATGCCCTTGCCAATGGGGAATGACTCCTCGATAACGGTGTCATAGTTGAAGGTCAGCACCGTGTCACCCGTGCGTAGCTTGTCAAGGATTGTTGTGTGCACTGTACTGACGCGTACGTATGCGGGTCCGTCGTCAAGTTCGCACGTCGTGTGGATGAGCACTCTCCGAATCAGCTCTTCCAGGTCGTGCTGTCGCCTTTCCCAATCCTTCGGCCGATTCTTGGACTTTGCGAATTGCCCGATCTCCGCGCGGGTCTCAATGTCCCTGAAGTACTGTTCGAGCCCTATCCCCGTCACCCGATTGAATAGGCTGAACACGTCCGACGCGACCCTTACAGAGAGTCTTCGCGTGCCGCGTCCGGCTATCTGACCCGCGATGTCAAAAAAATCCAACTCGAGGGGCGGAGGAGGTGACTGTGCAGAGAACGCGCCTCGAGTCGCTCCCCCACCGAAGAGAATGACAAGATGGTCGCTGGCGGTCACTCCGCGACCTCTTGTGCTCCTAGAGGGACTCGCACGTCCCCCGAGACGAGCTTCGGAAGTAACGCGTCGCGCAGGGCCGAGAGGGCGTGCGATTCGTGAATGCCCGCGATGATCCGGTCGACCGACGGCTGCACGAGCGCAGTGAATGCTGCCGCTAGAGGCTCAGGCGGGAGCACAAGCTGATAGCGTGCCATGTCACTCCAGCTAGTGCGAGGCATCTTCGTACCAGTTGAGGTGGCGTTCGTGTACTCCACGAACTCGATGCTTGAGACATGGCCGAGCACAAATCCGAACCATTGGTTGGTTCTTGGGACCAGAACGACGATGTCCGTGGAGCACACACCGTCCAGGGGGGCCACGCCCACCTTGTGGAAATACGGTCGCAATTTCCCGAAGAGGATCTCCCTCCGCTTGAACTCAAACTTGTTGCTCTCCAAGCCATCCGCGGTTCCCCAGTCAGACAAGGTGATGGAACGCTTAGGCATGTGCTCGAGCGCGATGTAGGGCGCGTCCGCGGCAATCTTGCGGGGCAGAATCCCGCGACGTGGGTGCTCAGCGGCATCGCCGAGCGTCCCCACCCCCCAACCTGCCGGAATCTCCCCCAGCGCTGAATCCTCGAACCGATCCGGAAACAGCTCGGCGATCTCCCTCGGCAACCCGGGGTCCCGCCCCTCCACCTTCGCTCGCACAGGATCGAAATCCACGAACCACGACTTGAAGAACGCCCCCGCCATCGCCTCGAGCGTCTCACTCATCCGCCGGTTGAGCTCGATCTTGTCGTCCAGCGTGCCGAGGATGTGGGCAATGGCCCGTTGCTCGGAGAGCCGCGGCGTGAGCAGCGGAATCCTGTTCATATTGCCCTGCGTCAGTTTCGGCATCGTCGAGCCGGTCAGGTATCCACTAATGTCTGCCGCAGATAGCGCGTACATTAGGAAACGCGTGTCCGCCTCGCCGTTGCCACGGACTATATGCGCATGGTTGTTGACCCAGAACTTCCCGCGTGCAAGAAACGCAATTGGAGTGTTCCGCGAGCGGAGATTCTCCCCATCTTCGGCGATGAGAAGGTATTCGCCGTCAAAGAGATACTTGTCGACGTGATCCACCACGCCGGAGGCGCCATAGTACGGATATGGACCAGGGCGCCGGTCCGCCTCTTTCACGGGCACACGAATGCCGTCGAAATTATCCGTCAGGTCTGCCAGCTCCCGCTTGATCCACTCATCCGCCATACCCAAGCTCCCGTAGGTTGGCGGCAATGACAGCATCCAGTCTCACGGTCTCGGCCTGCTGCTCGCGTAGCGTCGCGGTGAGCCCCTTCATTTTCTGTTCAAACGGCTCGCCGTCTTGTTCCTGTGCTTCCGCGCCGACATAACGGCCTGGCGTGAGCACGTGACCGTGCTTCCTGATCTCATCAAGCACGGCGCTCCTGCAGAAGCCTGCCACGTCCGCATAGTCGGCCGCGCCCTTTTCGCCCCGCCAAGCGTGGTAAGCGAGCGCAATGCGGGCGATCTCCTCGTCGGTCAGCTCACGGTGGGTTCGATCCACCATGCGGCCGAGCTTGCGTGCATCAACGAAAAGCACTTGGCCGCGCCGATCGCGAAAACGACCGTTCTTCTTGTCCCGCGCCAGGAACCACAGGCACGCCGGGATCGGGGTCGAGTAGAAAAGCTGGCCCGGCAATGCCACCATACAATCCACGAGGTCCGCCTCGACAATGTTCTTACGGATTTCTCCTTCGCCCGACTGGCTGGACGACATCGAGCCATTCGCCAATACGAACCCCGCAAGCCCTGACCGCGCGAGGTGATAGATCATGTGCTCCACCCACGCGAAGTTGGCGTTCCCCGAAGGCGGCACGCCGTACTGCCAGCGCTTGTCCTCGCGCAGACGCTCGCCACCCCAGTCGGAAATGTTGAATGGCGGGTTGGCTAGTATGAAGTCGGCCTTCAAGTCAGGGTGGCGGTCGTTGTGAAAGGTGTCACCCTGCGCGATCTGGCCGTCGATGCCGCGGAGGGCCAGGTTCATCCGCGCGAGACGCCACGTGGTGTAGTTCGATTCCTGCCCGTAGATGCTGATGTCGCTCTTTACCTTGCCGCCGTTTCCGTTCCCGTTTGCGTGCGCGCGAACGAATTCGACCGACTGCACGAACATGCCCGACGAGCCGCAACAGGGGTCGTACACCCGACCCTTGTACGGCTCGAGCATTTCGACCAGGAGCTTCACCACGCAGCGCGGGGTGTAGAACTCGCCGCCCTTCTTGCCCTCGGCACTCGCAAACTGGGATAGGAAGTACTCGTACACCCGGCCCAGGACGTCCTTAGAACGGCTTTCGGCGTCACCCACCCTGATATTGCTCACTAGGTCGATGAGCTGGCCGAGCCGCGCCTTATCGAGCGCTGGGCGAGCATAGTCCTTGGGGAGCACGCCCTTGAGCGAGGGGTTGTCGCGCTCGATGCCGGTCATCGCATCGTCGACGAGCTGGCCGATGGTAGGCTGCTTGGCCTGCGCTTTCAAGTGCGGCCAGCGCGCCTCGGGCGGCACCCAGAAGATGTTGTGCGCCCTGTACTCGTCTGGGTCTTCTGCGTCGGCACCCTGGGATTTCTCCGCCAGGAGCTTCGTGTGGTGCTCCTCGAAGGCGTCGGAGATGTATTTGAGAAACAGCAGACCGAGCACGACGTGCTTGTACTCGGCAGCGTCCATGCTGCCGCGCAAGGCGTCGGCCATTTGCCAGAGTTCGGCTTCGTAGCCTACCGTCGCACCATTCGCTGCATTCGGGGTCTTCGACGTCCCCGGCTGTTTCTTGCGCGCCATCCGATCAGCCTCTCTCCAAGTGACCCCAGCCGGCAGCGCGCTATGATAGCCGCCGACCGAACCGGTCGGAACCTGACACGATCAGAATCGCTCTCGAATGGGAATCCTGTTAGGGCGATTCTGCGGTGCGAGGGGGCGTTTTTGCGGCGCCGGGCTGGAATCTGTAACGCCCCCTTGACTCGCCGCGATCCGAGGGCCTACACTTCCCGCAGCCAGAAGACATAGCGCGCCAATACAACGTAAGACGCGCCGCAACAAAAGAGCGGGAAGTGTGCCCGCCCTTAGTTGCGGCGCGTTTTGCTTTTGTACCTACGAAGGAGAACGGAGCTTATGAAGACCAAGCCCAAGCAGTGGTTCTCGGCCAGCGAGGCGGCGCGCTACCTCGGCCTGTCAGTCGATAAGGTGCGGCAACTCGACGAGAGCGGGCAGCTCCCGGCCGAGCGCACGAAGGGCGGCCATCGCCGCTTCTCGCGGAGGGCGCTCGACGCCTACCTCGCCAACCAGGGCCGTCGCAACAAGCCCAAGTCGCAGCGGCCGACGCTGCCGCCCCGCCCGATCGCGCGGCGTCAACCTGACCTCGAGCCGGTCGATGACGAGGTCGACGCATTCGAGCCGGGCGACGAGGAGTTCGATCCGTTCGTCGAACCACCTCCACCCCCGCCGCCCCCGAATCCCTTCGAGAAGATCGCGCGCGAGTTGGCCGAGCGGAAACAGCGTGAAGCGGAGGAAGCTCCGCTTCGCAGACTAGCCACCCTCAAGCAGGACGGGCTGGACCATGTCCCGCACGGCGCCCCGGACATCTGGCGCGCGAAGGTCGCGTCGGCACTCGAAGACTTCGTGACCCCTAAGGCGTTCCCGAGCTGGATCAACGACACAGACGCATACCGGATCGTTCGCGGGAAGGTCGACGAGATCCTCCAGCCCTACCAAGAGGAGGTCGCGCACAAGAAAGCCGACGACGCGCGCAAAGAACAGGAATGGCTGGATGAGCGGCGGGTGCAACAGCTCGTCGAATACGGCAAGAGCTACGCTTCGAGCAAGATGGGGTGGGACTGGGAGTCTGACGACCGAGCTCGCGCTTTGCGGGACGTGGAAGGCGTGCTCCAAGACGAGGTCGAGGCGGCGTGGACAGAGCAGCACGTAAAGGACGCCGTCGACGATGTGTTGGACGAATGGGAAGAGGACGATGACGAGGATGACGTGGACGACGAAGACGGTGAGGAGGACGAATCCTAGGCTGCGAACCTCGAAAACCTAGGATCGAATCCTAGGTTCGGGACGCTGGAATCCCAGGATTTCAAGCACCAAACCCATGCCCAGCATGGATCTTCCCATCCCCGAGGGCCTCCCGCCCTGGCTCGCTGCCTTCATCCACGAAGCGCAGCGCGAGACCGACACGCTCCGAGAGAACGGCGCCGAACAGGCCGCCACCGCTCGACTCGCTCTCCTCAAAAAGCTGGTCGCCGCAGCCGCCACCCAACTCGACGAGGAGATCGACATCCACGAGGCCGCCCGCGAGAAGGGCGTCTGCGAAGAGACGATCCGCCGTGCCGTTCGCGATGGGCGCATTCCTGACCGTCGCGCCAACCCTAAGGGTCGCCACCGCGTCCGCCGCGGCGACCTCAATCGCGTTGCCGAGACTCCCGGCCCGCCGTATGATCCCATCACCGATGCCCAGGGCATCGCCCAACTCCGGAGAAAGCTATGACCCGGAAGTCCAGGCGGTGCTGGTCAAAGTCCATCGGTGAACCAGGCCGGCGCGTGCGCCTCTACGAGGCGCGCCCAGGCGGCCCGATCATGCGGTCGGTGTTTGTCAACGGAAGGGAGGATCGAAAGAGCCTCAAGCATCGCGACAGGGAGAAGGCGATCGGCGAAGCGTACGAGCTGGTTCGAGCGTTACTCGCTAACGAGAAAGCGCTCGATGAACACAGCGTGACGCTGGGGATGGTGGCAGAGCTGTACAAGCAGAGCCCGGCGTTTGCGACTAAGAAACCACGTACCCGAAAAGCCGACACCCGGACGCTCGAGCGCGTCGTGACGTTCCTCGGCCGCTCCCGCAACGTGGAAACGCTCTCCGAATCGGATGTGCAGCGGTTTGTGTTAGCCCGGCGGCAGGGAGTCGGCTCGCTCCCCCGCGTTCAGCCGGGAAAGGTGGTCCGGGATCGCGCGATCGAATCGGATCTCGTGATCCTGCTGACGGCGCTGAATTGGGCCACGAGGGAACGGACAAAGGACGGGCGGCGACTCTTGAAGGAAAACCCGCTCCACGGCGTCCGGCTCCCACGCGAGAAGAATCCGAAGCGGCCGGTGATGCTGCACGATGTCTATCTCCGGCTCTTGGCAGTGGCGGATCAAGTACACCCGCTGCTCAAGCTCGCGTTGATCGTGGCCGAGGGAACGGGACGACGTATCTCGGCGTGGTGCAACCTGCGGTGGGATGACGTGGATTTTCAGAACGGCACCATCCGCTGGCGCGCTGAGACGGACAAGACGGGATTCGAGCAGACCGTCCCGATGACCGAGCCCGTGAAGGAAGCGCTCGCCGCAGCTCGGCGCGCGCAGGGCGCAATCGGCAACACGCCCGTCTTCAGAGCGCCGAAGAACTCGTCGAAGCCGTGCAATCGGCATCTGTTCGATGATTGGCTCAGGAAGGCGTACGAGCTCACAAAGATCCCGCGCGAGCGGTGGACGATGTGGCACTCGATACGCCGGAAATGGGCCACAGAACGGAAGGGCTATCCGGTGCGCGACGTGATGGAAGCCGGTGGCTGGAAGAACGAAGAGACCTTGCTTCGTTCGTATCAGCAGCCCGATGCCGAGACGGTGAAGCGGGTGGTGTTGCATCCGACGCAGCGCATCGTCGGATCTGGAATGTGAGTTCCCCCTCGCCCGAAGGGAGAGGGGGCCAGGGGGTGAGGACTCACAACAAAACTCACAACACGGGGCGCAGGCGAAGAAAAAGCCCTACAGCAGAAGTCGCTGCAGAGCTTGATCTTCACTCAGTCGGGACGGCGGGATTTGAACCCGCGACCCCCTGAACCCCATTCAGGTGCGCTACCGGGCTGCGCTACGTCCCGCGACGGCTGGAAAGCTACCGCGCGGCTACCCACCGGCCAACCCCTACCGCGCCTTCGCCGGCTTGAGTCCCAGCGCCCGATTCAGCCATCGCACCAGCGGCATCATCAACCAGAAGTCAGCCTCGAGCAACGCGGGCAGCTTCGGGCCGAGCACCTGCTTGTCACCGAGCTCTCGGCCAATCGTAAACGATTGATAGCGGAGCCACCGCGCCGCCGGATGATCCTCGGCGAACCCACGCGGCATCCGCTTGAGCATCGCTTCATCGTCGAGACCGCCGAACCGCCGACGCGCATCCGGATGCTCGATCACCCGCGCGAAGCCCCGGGGATCCTCGGCGATCGCGTCGCGAATCTTATTCAAGGCCGGGCGCGGCGGCATCCAAATCCCTGCGCCGACGAATGACTCCTCCGGTTGCAGATGGAAGTAGAGCCCGGCACTCCCCTCCTCGGCCGCGCCACCCACCTTGTGGCTCGCGTCCCGGTGCCGAAACCAACACGCGGCGTGCGTCTTGTACGGCGACTTGTCCTTGGAGAACCGGATGTCGCGATTGATGCGGAACATCGAACGCTTCGGGTCGCCCGTCATCTCCGGTGCGAACCGCGCCAGCCGCACGTCCATCTCCTCGATCAGCGCGCGCATCGGCACGCGAACATCGAGCTCGTAGCGCTCGCGCTGCGCCTCGAACCACGGCTTATTGTTGTGGCGGGCGAGGCCGCGCAGAAAGGCAAGCGAGGCAGGCGTGAACATGTCCGAACTAAACTTGCGCACTCGCGCGGAACGCGCCATTCTCTCCGCCCCAATCGAATCGGTGAAGACACCCATGCGCCTGCATCCATATCCGCTGCTCCTCGCCACCGCGGCGTTCGCCTGCCAGCCGGCCGACACGTCGGTCAGCGCGAAACAGGCGATCGACGCCGCGAACGCTCAATGGCCAAGGCTGACCAGCTCCGGCCATTCGGACTCGATCGCCGAGTTTTATGCAGTTGACGCGGTCATCAACCCGCCGAACATGGCAAGCATGAAGGGCAAGGACGCGATCCGTGCGTTCTTCGCGACCCTGAACACGATGGACCCCAAGCCGACCCTCACGCTCCGGGCCGTGACCGTGGTTGGGAGCGGCCCCGTAGCCATCGAGTCGGGCCGGTGGCACTGGGCCTACCCCGCGGGCGCAAAGCTTCCGCCCGGCATGGCGGCAGTCGATTCGGGCAAATACATCGTGCGTTGGACGGAGCAAAACGGAAAATGGGTCATGGTCGACGACATCTGGAACAGCGACACACCGCTGCCCACGGCTCCGCCTCCACAGCCCGCGCCGGCGGGACGGCGCCGGCCTTAGGCGCTCTTCTTCGGTCGCTCCGGCCGCTCCTCCGACCGCCGCTCCTCGCGCAGCTGCGTCACCGCCGAGCGCACCTTGTCCGTGATCTCCCGCTCCTGTCTGAGCGCCGCGATCACGGTCTCCGCCTGCTTGGTCTGGAACTCGAGCGCGCTCGCTTGCGTGACCGCCTGATCCAGCAAGGCCTTCTGGCCATGCAGCCGCTCCAGCCCCGCCTGGACCTCGGCAAGCATCGCCTCCGCGCGCGCGAGCCGCTCCTCGGCTTGCTCGACCTGGCGTTTGCGATGATCCAGGCCGTTGGCCGCGTCGTGCACGTGCGTCACCATGCTGAGCACCGTCTCCAACAGCGCGCGCGTCTGGCCGACTTCCTCCCTCGCACCCGCGATCGACCGGACATCATCGGTCGTCTTCTCGGCGACCTCGTACAGGCGGTGCATGTCCGCCTGCATCGCGTCGACGGTGGCCTGGCGCTGGCCCATCTGCTCGAGCGCGCGCGTCAGCTGTGACTCGACCGCTTCCCACTTGGCGAGCCGTTCCTCGAATTGCGCCATCCGCTTCTGCGCGAAGCGCAGACCGCCGGCGCGATTGTCCAGCTCATCCACGGTGGCCGTCAACTCGAGCAGGCGGGTCCCTGCCGTCGTAACCGCCGTCCCCAGCTGTGACGAGCGCTCCTCGAGCTGCTGGGCGGCACTCGCCGCTTGCTCGCGCAGCTGCGCGACGCGGTCCAGATGCTCGGTCGCCTTGTCCAGCGCCGTCTGGCGCAGCTCGAGCTCCTGACCCAGCGCACGCGTGCGCTCGGCGAGGCCTTCGAGATTGTGGGCGCGCGATTCGAGCGCCGTCACCGCCGTGCCCACTTCTCCCACACGGCGCTCCGCCCGCTCGACGGTGGCGACCGCGGCCGGCACGAGCTTCTCGATCCGCGCCGCTTCGTCGGCGCGAGCCGCCAACGCGGCGAACCGCTCGTCCGCACCTGACATCCGCGACACCAGCTCGCGGCTGCGCTCGTCGAGCTGCGAGCCAAGGGCCGTGAGCTCGGACAAGCGCTTGTTCAGATCGTCCACCATGCGACTGCGGGCTTCGATCTGACCCAGCGCCTGCGACAGGTGATCGGCTTCGCCGCGCACCGATTCGACGGTCGGCTTCAGATCCTCGATTGCGCCGAGCTCGACGCGCGGCGCTTTGATTTGGTCGGTTACGCCGGACAGCCACACCTTGGTTCCTGACTGCGGCTCGAGCACGCGCGCCATCTCGTCGGCGGCACCCTCGACGTGCTCGAGCGCGCCCCTGACCGATTCGTGCGTGCCCCTGAGCATCGCGACATCTTCCAGCGCCGCCCGCACGCCGGGGTGGGATTTCTCGAGCTGCGCCACCCGCTGCGTCATCTCCTCGACGGCGCCGCCCAGCCGCGTGGTGCTCGTTTCCATGGCGCGTACGCGCTCGGCCTGCGTGCCGAGCAGCGCGACGTTCTCGGCGATGCTCTCGGGCTGCGCCGTCAGCCCGTCGGCCTTGGAGCGGACATCGGTGATGCCGCGGCTCGACTCCTCCAGTGACTTGAAGCGCCCTTCGATGCCCGTGAGCGACCCGCGGAGATCGACGATCCGCTGCCCCACCGCGTCGAGCCCCTGGTTCTCGAGCTCGAAGCGCTTCACGGCGCGCTGCACGTCGTCGCGCAACGCCGCGAGGCGGGCGCGGAGCTCGTTATCGGCTTGCTTCACCGCGTCGTGGCCGGCGGTGATCTCGGTCGAGCGCTCCAGCACTTCGGCGTGCAACTCCTTGAGCTCGCCGACCTTCGACTCGAGCTCGCCGAGTCCCTTCGCGCTCACCTCGTGCCGGCGGATCTTCGCATCGACGTCGCCCATCAGCTCGTGGAGCTTGCCCACTTCGGCCGTGGCACGGTCGACCATGTCGCGCTGCTGCTCGAGCGCGGCGACCTTTTGCGTGACGCCGTCGGCGAGCGCCTTGAGGGTGGTCAGCTGCCGCTTGGTCTGCGCCGCTTCCGCGGCTGCCGCGGACAGATCCTTCAATGTCTGACCGACCGTCGCGGTGCGCGCCTCGGTCTCGGCGACGCTGCGCTGCGCGTCGTGTTGCCGGTCCTCGAAGGCACTGAACCGCGCGGCGACCGTCTCGCCGGTCTTGCGCAGCTCCTCCTGGCGCGCGCGGACCTGGTCGAACCCCTGCGACAGCTCGCGCACGGCGCCGCTCAGCGCGTCGGCATCCATCCGCAGCGCCTTGAACCCGCCGCCCAGCTCGAGGAAGCCGGCCACGTCGTTCTTCAGCGCCAGCGCTTGCTCGAGCACGTCACGCAGCTCGTCGATCTCCGTGCGGAGCTGCTTGGCGCTTTCCGAGTTCTGCGTGAGCTGTGTCTCCGTGCGGCGCTGCGTCTTCGATACGTTCTCGGTCTGTTCGTCGAGCGTTGCAAGCACGGGGACGAGTCGCTCCAATGATTTGACGCGCGCCTGCAACTCGCTGACCACCTTCTGCGCATCAGTGATCGGCTGCATGAGCTGCGACAAACTCTGACCGGAGTCTCGCGCCGCACTGGTCAGCGCTTCGAAGGCCACGCGCTCGCGCTTCATCTCGGCGAGGATCGCGCGGAGCTCGGCGGGAAGCTGCTCGGCGGTCGTTTCGCGACCGAAGATATTCCAGGCCATATGGCTATCCCTCGGTTAGGAGGGCTCCGAAACGGGTCATGGCTCTGGGCGGGGGGCGCGGTCCCGTCCCGGGACGCTACGAGAGGCGCGCCAATGTAGTAAAAACGAGATGTAAAGTGCAACGTGACGAGCCTCACCGCGCCCGGCATCTCGAATGCCGCCTTGAACACCAGACGATCCCGCGGCATCCACCGAGGCCCAAAACACGCTAGGGCCAAGTAACAGGCCAGGTTCCAACGCCTAGCCCCCTCCCTTCGTACTGTATTCGCCGCAAGTTTCCGCCACTGCCCCGTTATCTGACGGCCGTCATGCTCCACCACTTGTGGCCTGCTCCCGCCGCTCACTTCATCGGCACC
>JACXTT010008582.1_pt1 | contig 14145 bp, 19 predicted proteins | sample 9270951 | NCBI WGS metagenome assembly JACXTT01 (sample SAMN15532306, study PRJNA645909) | rock metagenome | isolation source: weathered quartz diorite | place: Puerto Rico | collected 2017-06-21 | reverse complement strand
CCGCCGGAGGCGGTGCCGTTCAGCGCGCAGAGCGTGGCGATCCGCGACTCGCGGCTCAGCTCCTCGAGGGAGAATCGGGTCTCGTTCGTGAACTTGCAGAAGTTCACCTTGAAGGCGTGCGAGCTCTGGCCGAGCATGAAGATGTTGGCGCCGGCGGAGAACGTGCGGTCGCGGAGCGAGGTGATGACCAGCGCGCGGACCCCGGGATGCGAGAAGCGCAGGCGCTGGATCGCGTCGGCGAGCTCGAGGTCGACGCCCAGATCGTACGAGTTGAGCTTCAGCGCGTACCCGGGAACCAGGCCGCCGTCCTCGCTCACGTTCATGACGAGGGTGGCAACGTCGCCGTCCACTGCGAGCCGCCAGTGCCGGTACCGCGACGGCTCGGTCGCGAAGGAGATCGTCGCCACGGGCGATTGATACCTCACCCGGTCGCCGCCGGCGAGCGCCCGGCACGCGGGGCCGGACTCAGCGCACGGTGATGCCGCGGCGCAGCTGCTCGTCCCCGTCGGTGAACTCCGGCGCGGCGAGCCAGAGCCGGAGCAGGTGGCGCTTGCGCCCGGGCTCGTCGAAGTCCTCGTACGCGGTGCGCTTGTGGAGGATGACCGCGTTCTTCAGCAGCTGGATGTCCCCCGGCCGGAACTCCATGTCGAGGTAGAGGGCGGGATCGTTGGCGGTCGCCTCGAGGAGCCGGATGGCGGCGTCCTGCTCGGGCGTGAAGGGCGGCACGGCCGGCAGCTCCTGCGCCCGGCGGAGGTACCAGGGAATGAAGAAGGTGTTCAGGCCGCCGGGGACCGCGGTGCAGATCGGGCGCACGAAGAAGACCGGCGCCTCCATCTGGGGCTCGAAGTAGTGCCAGTGAAAGTCCCGGAAGAGCACGTCCGCCAGGTCGGGGCGGCGCCGCAACACCTCGTTGAAGACCGTGACCGAGCTGACGATCCGGCTCTCGCCGCCACGCCTGGACGGCCGCAGGCAGAGGAGCCCGATGATGTCCGCGCCATCGGTGTGGAAGTCCTGCTCCGCCCGGGTCTTGTAAAGCCGCGTGCTGGCGTCCGTCGGATCGGCGCCCGTGTCGCGCACGTGGGTGAGCAGCTCGCCCTGGAAGTTCTGCGGAACTGGGCTGCCGAGGTGGAGACCGAGCGCCCAGTACGCGAGCACGGCGTCCTCGTCCGCCATCCGGTCCAGGGGCAGCCCGCGGATGAGCACGAAGCCGCGCCCGCTGGCGAGCGTCTCGCGCCACGCCTGCACCGTGGGGCCAAGTCCGCCGAGGGGAGCATCGTCGCGCGTGATCCGTTCCCGGGGATTGCCCGATCGGCGGAGCGCCGCCACCAGCCGCTCGATCTCCGCGAGCTCACGCCCCGAGAGCCGGTAGATCCACTCGTCGGTCCGGGCGAGCTCCGCGCCGGTCCAGGTCGGCGGCCCGACGATGGGACGGTGCGACTCGCTCATGGATGACTCGCTTCGTCCTGCTCGAGGAAGCGCCGGAGCGTCGCGTCGGCCGCGGTCTCCGGTTCGGCATCCGCGAGGACCGTGTACATCTCCCACGGTACGCCGTCCGCATCGCGGATCCAGAACTTGTCGGCCTTCGCGTAGCAGCACGTCGTCCCCTTCTGCTCCAGGAGGTCGAGCTGCTCGCCCTTCACCCGGACCATCTCCGAGGCGACGTCCCCGGTGCCGGGATGGCGGATGCCGAGGTGGCTGAGCGTGCCGGGCTGGCCGCCGGTGTTGAGCGACAGGATCACGGGCGGGTCGCTGATCTCGAACTTGGCGTAGTCGCGCCGGACCTTGGCCGGCTCCTGTCCCAGAACCTTCCGGTAGCGGGCGATCGCCGCCTCGAGGTCGCGCACGTACAGGGCAACGTGGAACGTCTTGTGAGCCATCGGGTCGTCCTCCTTCATCGATGGATATCGATACCCTTGCACGTCGCATCGACCCATGTCAATATCTACTCATGTCGATGAAGGAGACGGCCCCTCGCTGCTGCGCCCCGCTGCTACGGACCCGCCTCGGGCGGGGCGACGCCGCGGCGCTCGCCAGCGCCTTCAAGGCGATCGCCGACCCGGGACGGCTCCGGCTCCTGAGCTACATCGCCGCCCAGCCCGGTGCGGAGGCCTGCGTCTGCAACCTGGTCCAGCCACTCGGCCTGGCGCAGCCGACCGTCAGCCACCACCTGCGCGTGCTGACCGAGGCCGGCCTCCTCGCCCGCGAGCGGCGCGGCACGTGGATGTTCTACCGCCTCGTCCCCGAGCGCGTGGAGGTGCTGCGCCAGGCGCTGGCGCTCCCTGCCGACAGGCCGCCCGCCCGGCGCTCGGCCTGAGCCGGGCCTTCGTATTGACGATGAAGGCCCCGCCCCTGTAAGCACCGCCCGGACGCTCTGGACGGAGGCTTTGCCGGGATGGCTACCCTGCCGATGGTCGTGCTGGCACGGTTCGCGGTTCTCGCCAGCCTGGTCACGCCCACGGTGCCGTGCGGCGATCCGGAGACGGCACTGCGAGGCCACGTCGTCGTGTCCGATCCGTCGGCGCCGGCCGGTCTCGATTCCGCCGAGTCGTTCGCGGATCTCGACCCGGACGACGACGATGCGGTGGCCGCGAGCTACCGTCGCAACTGCGGCCCCGGCCCCGCCACCGCCGTGCGCGCGGTCGCCCCCGTCCTCCACCCGTTCGTCGTGACGTGCCGCCTCTTCCGGCCGCCGCGTCGCCCCTCCGTCTGAGGGGAAGACATCGGTCGCGCCGCAGCTACGTGAGCCAGACGGGAGGGTCCCATGAGAGACGAGCCGAATCGCCGGGAGTTTCTGAAGCAGAGCGCGCTGGCCGGGACGGCCGTCGCGTTTCCCGCGCTGGCGGGATGCCGCCTGCTCGCGAAGCGAGCGGCGGGCACGGGAGACGTCGCGGCCATCGACCCCGGGGCGATCCGGAAGTTCGGCGCCGGCCTCCAGGGCCAGATCATCCGGCCGGGCGATCCCGGCTACGAATCGGCACGGCGGGTCTTCAACTGGGCGATCGACCGGCATCCGGGCATGGTCGTTCGCTGCGCGGGCAAGGCCGACGTCGTCCGCGCGGTCGAGTTCGCCCGCAAGCACGACCTCCTGGTGGCGGTGCGAGGGGGCGGCCACAGCCTGGCCGGCCAGTCGACGTGCGACGGTGGGATGGTCATCGACGTCTCCCGGATGAAGCGGATCGACGTCGACCCGCAGCGGCGGCTCGCGCGCGTCGAGTCGGGTCTCACCCTGGGCGAGTTCGACCGCGCGACCCAGGCCCGCGGCCTGGCGACCACGCTCGGCACGGCGCCCCTGACGGGCATCGCCGGGCTCACGCTGGGCGGCGGGTTCGGCTGGCTCGCGGGGAAGCACGGCCTCGCGTGCGACAACGTGAGCGCGGTCGAGCTGGTCAACGCCGAGGGGAAGACGCTGATCGCGAGCGGAGAACAGAACCAGGATCTCCACTGGGGCGTCCGCGGCGGGGGCGGCAACTTCGGGGTCGTGACCTCGTTCGACTACCGGCTCCACCCCGTGGGTCACGTCCTCGCCGGCGCCGTGACCTACCCCGCCTCGCGCCTCCGCGACATGCTCCGCTTCTATCGCGAGTTCACGAGCGCGGCGCCCGATGAGCTGTCGGTCCAGATAGGCACGGTGCCGATTCCCGGGCAGCCGGGGCCATGGATCGCGCTCTGCTGGTGCGGAGACCTGAAGGCGGGCGAGAAGGCCCTGAAGCCGCTCCGTTCACTCGGCCGCCCGGTGAAGAGCTCGATCCAGCCGAAGCCGTACGTCGAGATGCAGGCGCTCTTCGGCGAGACGGACGTGGAGAAGGCGGGAAGCGCGGTGCGGAGCAACTTCCTCCGCGGGCTGAGCGACGAGGCGATCGAGGTGATCGTCGCGAATGTCGCGAACGCCCCCTCGCCGATGAGCTTGTTCTTCGTCGAGCAGCTGGCGGGGGCTGCCAGCCGGGTCGGTCTGACCGAGACGGCCTTCCCCCAGCGCGAGCGGAGCTACAACTTCGCCGCCTGGGCCCTCTGGCTCGACCCGGCGGCGGCGCGGCCGGCGACGAGCTGGGTGCGCGGCTTCTGGGAATCGATGCAGCCGCATGCGCGCACCGAGGTGTACTCCAACTATCTCGGCGACGAGGGGGAGAAGCGTGCGCGGGCCGCGTACGGCGCCAACTACGATCGGCTGGTCGCCGTCAAGAAGACCTACGACCCGACGAACTTCTTCCGGCTGAACCAGAACGTCAGGCCGGCCTGAGGGACCTCAGGCGACCAGAGGCGACCAGCTTGTGCCGCGCCGCGAACCAGGCTGGCACGACGATCCGGGCTTCCTCCCCGAGCCGCGGTATCTGGTCGTCGCCGAGCTGGTTACGAGGAACGGAGACGAGTCGCGTGCCGATCACGCACCAGATCGTGTCCGGTGTGATGCGCGCGACCCGGGCGCCCTCGATGGCGACCCTGTCCGAACCGTTCTTCGCCACGACCCTCCTTCAAGCAGACTTGCGGAGTCACCAACATCGCCTCTTGGGGTGAGACGATCGGGAAGAATCGGGTGACGAAGCTGGGAGGAGAAGGCCGAGGCGCGGGATCACGCTCCCCGACCCCCTCCCGAGCCACCCAAACCGCGAGCGGCTCGATATGATCCCACCGCAGGGGAGCCTCGCGGTCAATCCCCTGCTCACGCGACTCGAGCGAGATGCGGCGCCGGGGTCTGCACGCCACCCCTCGAGAAGGCCATCCTCTTCCGGGTGCGGAGATGCCGCCGCACGCGATCGGGGTCGAGCGCGAGGCCGGCGCAAATCCGCTCGAACGAGAGGGGCCCCCGGCGGTCGGCGCTGTCTATCCAGCGCTCGATGTCCTCGACGAGCGAGGCGTGCTCATTCGCGCCCGCCCCGCAATACATCGCACACACGTCGTCGAGAATGGCGGCGATGAACTGCCGCTCGCCGCGGCTGAGGCTTTCCGGGTCCGGAGCTTCCCGCATCCGTGAGGGAAGGAGAATCTCCAGGTCGCCGATCCGGTGCGCGGATCTTCCGTCGTGCTGATCCATCGTCTGCTCCTCGATGTGGTCGTCTGGCAGGGAGTAGCATCGGGCATGCCAGGCCGAGAGTCCGGCACACGAGCGCGAAAAGGCGCCCCGGCCCACCTTTTTACAAGCCACACAAGCCACTTTTGCAGGTGAGTACGATCGAACGATCGACCGCTCGGAGATGATTGACGGTCGACCCGGGCCCCGGCCGTATGGACTCATCATCCGGAAGCTCGCGGATGGCCGGTACCGGCGTCCGGTGACGCGATGACCCTGTTCCGTCGCATCCTCGTGCCCCACGACTTCTCGCGGCAGGCCACGCGTGCCCTCGAGGTGGCAGCCGATCTGGCGCGCGAGCACCGGGGCCGGCTCCTGGTCCTGCACGCGGTCGCGCCGGTCTACCCCGCCGCCCCGTTCCCCGAGGCGCCGACGCTGGTCCCGCCCACGGATCTGGTCGCCGTCGAGCGTCCGCGGCTCGAGGCGCTGGTCGCCCGCACGCTGCGCGGCCGGCGCGCGATCCGCGCCCGCTGCCGGGTGCTCCTGGGCGACCCGATCGAGTGCATCACCGGCGCCGCGCGCGAGGTCGATTCGATCGTGATGGCGACGTCCGGCCGCACCGGGCTCTCACACATGCTCCTCGGAAGCGTGGCCGAGAAGGTGGTGCGCCACGCGCCTGTGCCCGTGCTCACCATCTGTCCGTCGAGACGGCGAGCACGCACGCGGCGCGGCGCGAGACGGCGAGCACGATCAGGCAGGGCCGCGCCGCGGTGATCCGGCGCTAGCGTTCACGTCCGGCGAGCGGAGCCGCCAGCTCCAGCTCGACGCCCACCGCGATCCCGTCGCGCCCGTTCCGCTTGACGGCGAAGAGCGCCTGGTCTCCGATCGCGAGCAGGCTCTCGAGATCGCACGCGTCTTCGGGATAGGTCGCGACGCCGAAGCTGGCCGCCAGGTGGACGGGCTCTCCCGTCCCGGCGAGGTACTTCGTCTCCCTGATCCGTGCGCCGATCTCGCGGGCCTTCTCGACCGCGGCGAGGCGGGCACTGCCGGGCAGCACGACGACGAACTCGTCGCCGGCGTACGCCACAGCCCACTCGTGCGCCAGGAGGCAGCCCCGGATGGTGGCCGCGACCTCCTGGATCGCGCGGCTCCCGTTCAGATGTCCGCGGCTGTCCACCACCTGCTTGAAGTGGTCGAGGTCGACGAAGAGCACGGCAAACGGCACGCCCTCGGCGGCGCTCGTGGCGATGAGGGCTTCGAGCGCCTGATAGAGGTAGCGGGTATTGAAGAGGCCGGTCAGGTTGTCGAGGACGGCCAGCGCGCGGAAGCGCTCCTCGCTGGCGCGCAGCGCGTCCTCGGCGCGCTTGCGCTCGGTGGTGTCGATCCCGGTGGAGAGAATCTCGACCAGGCGGCCCTCGGCATCGGTGATCGCGGTGTTGCGCCAGGTGATCCAGACCCGCTCACCGCCCCGCCGCATGTTCTCGTTCTCGTTGTTGACGTAGCACTCGGGGTGGTCGAGGAGGTCGTGGATCATCGCGACCAGGTCGCGTCCCGACGACTCGGTGTCCGGCACGATGAGCCCCAGGACCGAGCGCCCCGCGATCTCGTCGCTGGTGTACCCGAACAGACGCTGCCCGTACTCGTTGAGGAAGATCACGCGACCCTCCGGGTCCCAGCGCAGCACGATGCTGTTGACCCGGTTGACGATCCCCCGGTAGGTGCCCTCGTCGGCGCGCAGCCGGGCGAGCTCGTCCCGCAGCCGCTGGGTTTCCAGCCGGAGGCCGTCCGCTTCCCGGGGAGGCGGCATGCGCGCACTTCAACACGGCCGCCGCACCCGATTCAAGGTTCGCCGAGGGGGTGGTTTGCCGGAGGTGTTGGCGTATAGACTCCCCCGCCACACCCCATGACGAACGAGCATTTCGACGTGCTGGTCGTCGGCGCCGGGATCTCCGGCATCGGCGCGGGCTACCACCTGCAGACGAGCTGTCCCGGCCGCACCTACGCCATCCTCGAAGCCCGCCACGACATCGGGGGGACCTGGGACCTCTTCCGCTATCCCGGCATCCGCTCCGACTCCGACATGTATACCCTGGGATACTCCTTCAAGCCCTGGACGAACCCCAGGGCCATCGCCGACGGGTGGTCGATCCTCGAGTACCTGCGCGAGACCGCGAGGGAGCACGGCATCGATCGGAAGATCCGCTTCGGCCACCGCGTCACGCGCGCCGCGTGGTCGACGGCGGATGCCCGCTGGACGGTCGAGGCGGAGCGCGGCGAGCGGAAGGAGATCGTGCGCTTCACCTGCAACTTCCTCTTCATGTGCAGCGGCTATTACAACTACGCGCAGGGCTACACGCCGGAGTTTCCCGGCATCGAGCGCTTCAAGGGTCGGATCGTGCACCCGCAGAAGTGGACCGAGGACGTCGACTACGCCGGCGAGCGGGTGGTCGTCATCGGCAGCGGAGCGACCGCCGTCACGCTCGTCCCGGAGATGGCGAAGACGGCCGCCCACGTCACCATGCTGCAGCGCTCCCCGACATACATCATCTCGCTGCCGGGGGAGGACCCGATCGCGAACTGGCTGCGTCGGCGCCTGCCCGCCCACCTCGCCTACGGCATCACGCGCTGGAAGAACGTGCTCCTCGGCCTCTGGTTCTACCGCTTCTGCCGCCGCAATCCGACGCGCGCGCGGGCGATCATCGACACCTGGCTGCGCAAGGAGCTCGGGCCGGACTACGACGTCCGCACGCACTTCAATCCCCGCTACAATCCGTGGGAGCAGCGCCTCTGCCTGGTGCCGGACAGCGACCTTTTCAAGGCCATGCGCGAGGGCCGGGCGTCGATCGTCACCGATCAGATCGAGACCTTCACGGAGAAGGGCCTGAAGCTGCGCTCGGGCGCCGAGCTGGAGGCGGATCTCATCGTGACCGCCACCGGCCTCAACCTCCTGCTGCTGGGCGGGCTCGAGGCGACGGTGGACGGCCAGCGCGTCGAGTTCGCGAAGACCTTCAACTACAAGGGCATGATGTTCAGCAACGTGCCGAATCTCGCGCTCGCGGTCGGCTACACGAACGCGTCCTGGACGCTGAAGGCCGAGCTCATCTGCCGGTACGTGTGCCGGCTGCTCAACCACATGGAGAAGACGGGCACCCGGCAGTGCACGCCGCGGCTCCGCGATCAGGGCCTCCAGGAGGCACCGTTCCTCGATCTCACCTCGGGCTACGTGCAGCGGTCGATCCACCTCTTCCCGAAGCAGGGCTCGAAGGTGCCGTGGAAGCTCCACCAGAACTACGCGCGCGACCTGCGCCTCCTGAAGCGCGGGAGCGTCGACGACGGCGTGATGGAGTTCGCCGCCTGAGGTCCCGGCACATGATCATCGATCATCTCGGCCTCGGAGTCTCCGACTACCCGCGCGCCAAGGCCTTCTACGCCGCGGCGCTGGCGCCCCTCGGGATCACCCTGGTGATGGAGTTCGGGCCCGAGCAGACCGAGGGCAAGGTCTGGGCGTGCGGTTTCGGCAAGGACGGCAAGCCCGAGTTCTGGATCGGCAGCGACGGCAAGACGACGCCGTCGACGCACGTCGCCTTCGTCGTCGAGAGCCGGGCCGCGGTGCGCGCCTTCCACGAGGCTGCCCTCCGCGCGGGCGGTCGGGACCACGGGGCGCCCGGCCTGCGGCCGCAGTACCACCCCAGCTACTACGGCGCCTTCGTCCTCGATCTCGACGGCCACAACATCGAGGCGGTCTGCCACACGCCCGAGTGACCGGGGGTCCACCCATCTGCCCCGACGGGGTGTCGATCCCGCGCCCGTCCATTCGACTAAGTGGTGAAGGAGGGTTACATGATCAACTGCTACGCGTTCGGTTCCGTGCCCCCGTTTGCGCAGGGGCTCGTCCGCGACCTGCGGGTGCGCTGGGCGCTCGAAGAGGCAGGCCTCCCCCATCGCGTCACGCTGGTCGGCGACCGGGAGGGTGCGATGCCGCGGTCCGCCTATCGAGCCATCCAGCCCTTCGGCCAGATTCCCGCGATCGAGGACGGCGATCTCACCCTGTTCGAATCGGGCGCCATCGTCCTCCACGTCGCCGAGCGGAGCGCCGCCCTGTTGCCGGAGGATCCGGCGACCCGGGCCCACGTGATCCAGTGGATGTTCGCCGCGCTCAACACCATCGAGCCGCCGATCCAGCAGCTGGCGGCGATCGACCTGTTTCACGCGAGCGAGCGGTGGGCCGAGGAGCGGCGTCCGGCCGCGGTCGAGTTCGTGCAGCGCCGACTCGCGGAGCTCGCCGCGTGCCTCGACGGCCGCACGCACCTCGTCGACTCGTTCTCGGCGGCCGACATCCTCATGACGTCGGTGCTGAGGATCCTGCGTCACACCGATCTGCTGCAAGAACAACCTGCGCTGCTCGCCTACAAGGAGCGGTGCGAGGCGAGGCCGGCCTTCCGGAAGGCGCTCGCCGACCAGATGGCGGCCTTCGACGACGCGACCGATCAGCGGAGGACGGGATGAAGTATCTCTGCATGATCTACACCGAGCCGAAGGCGTCGGAGTCCCTGACCAAGACCGAGTACGACGCCCTCGTGCGGGACGCCCTCGCCTACGACGAGGAGCTGCGCAAGAGCGGGCACTTGATCGCCGCGCAGGCTCTCCAGCCCGTGCACACGGCGACCTCGCTCCGCATGCGGAACGGGAAGATGTCGACCACGGACGGTCCCTTCGTCGAGACCAAGGAGCAGCTGGGCGGCTTCATCCTCATCGAAGCCAGGGATCTGAACGAGGCCATGCAGCTGGCCTCGAAGATCCCGCCGGCGCGCCTGGGCGGCGTCGAGGTCCGTCCCATCAGGGAACTCACCCCGCCGTAGCGAGGGTCCCCGGGCGGTGAGCGAAGACGCAGCCGGGCGAGCGCGCGAGCGGGTCGACGACGTCTACCGGTCCGACTCGCGCCGCGTCCTCGCCACCCTGATCCGCCTGCTCGGCGATTTCGAGCTCGCCGAGGAGGCCCTGCACGACGCGTTCGCGGCCGCGGTGACGCAGTGGGCACGCGAAGGCGTCCCGGCGAATCCCCGCGCCTGGCTCGTCTCGGCCGGCCGCTTCAAGGCAATCGACGCCTTGCGCCGGCGCGGCCGCTCGGAGGCGTCGCTGGCGGAGCTGGCCGATCGCCTGGCCGCCGACGCCGGCGATGCCCCCCGCGCGGACGACGAGGAGGTCGAGGACGACCGGCTGCGGCTGATCTTCACCTGCTGCCATCCCGCCCTGCCGGCGGCCGCGCAGGTGGCGCTCACGCTGCGGGAGGTCTGCGGCCTCACGACGGAGGAGATCGCGCGGGCCTTCCTCACCGCCGCGCCGACGGTGGCGCAACGGATCGTGCGCGCCAAGGCGAAGATCCGCGATGCGGGCATCCCCTATCAGGTGCCGTCGCGGGCCGAGCTCCCGGACCGGCTGCACGCCGTGCTCCACGTGATCTACCTGGTCTTCAACGAGGGGTACTCCGCCTCGTCGGGCGGGTCGCTGACCCGGCCGGACGTCTCCGCCGAGGCGATCCGCCTGGGCAGGCTGCTCGTCGAGCTGCTGCCGGAGCCCGAGGCCGAGGGACTCCTGGCATTGATGCTGCTCCACGAATCGCGGCGCGCCGCTCGCACCTCGCCGGCGGGCGAGCTGGTGCTGCTCGACGACCAGGACCGTTCGCTCTGGAACCGTGAGCACATCGCGGAGGGGTCGGCGCTCCTGGAACGAGCACTGTCGTCCCGACGGTTCGGCCCCTACACGCTCCAGGCCGCGATCGCGGCGGTGCACGCGGAGGCGCAGAGCGCTGCCGCGACGGACTGGGCACAGATCGTCGGACTGTACGACATCCTGGCGCGCGCAGATCCGTCGCCCGTGGTCGGGCTCAACCGGGCCGTGGCGATCGCCATGCGCGACGGCCCCGAGGTGGGCCTGGTTCTCATCGACACGATCCTGGCGCGCGGCGAGCTGGTGGACTACCGGTTTGCGCACTCGGCCCGGGCGGACTTCCTCAGGCGGCTGGGGAGGATCGCCGAGGCTCGCGCCTCCTACGAACGAGCGCTCAGCCTCACGCGGCAGGAGCCCGAGCGGCGGTTTCTCGAGCGGCGGCTCGAGCAGCTGCCGGCTCACGAATCAAGGAGTCGAAGGTGCCCCTGAAACTCTATGCTCACCCGTTCTCGTCCTACTGCCAGAAGGTGCTGATCGCGCTCTACGAGAACGACACCGCGTTCGAATTCCGCATGCTCACGCGGGACGACGAGCGGGCCACGGCCGAGCACGCGGCCCTGTGGCCGCTGAAGCGCATGCCCGTGCTCGCGGACGGGGGCCGCACGGTCGTGGAGGCGAGCATCATCATCGAACATCTCGCGCTTCATCATCCGGGGCTCGTGCGTTTGTTCCCCGAGGATCCGCGCGTCGCGCTCCAGGTGCGGATGATGGACCGCTTCTTCGACAACTACATCATGACGCCGATGCAGAAGATCGTGGGCGACAGCCTCCGCGCCGCCGAGCATCGCGACCGCCAGGGTGTCGCCGAAGCCCGGGAGATGCTCGACACCGCGTACCGCTGGCTCGACGGGGTCATGACCGGTCGCGAGTGGGCGGCGGGCGACGGCTTCAGCCTCGCCGACTGCGCCGCCGCACCGTCGTTGTTCTACGCCGACTGGGCCCATCCCATCGACGCGGCGTTCTCGAACGTCCATGCCCTTCGCCGCCGGCTGCTCGCGCGACCGTCCGTTGCGCGGGCCGTCGACGAGGCGCGGCCCTATCGTCCCCTCTTTCCGCTCGGGGCACCCGACCGGGACTGACGCGCGGATGGTGCCCTCATCGCTGGACCAGGGACTCCTGCCATCCCGGCAGCGCCGCGAGACGCTCGTACCAGCGGCCGATCTCGGGGAACTTCTCGACCGGAAGCTCGAACCGCCGCGCGGCCGGGACCCATGCCCCGATGGAGAAGTCGGCGATCGTGACTTCGTCGCCGGTGAGCCACCGGCGCCCCCCGAGAGCGTGGTTCAGCACGGTCGCGTAGCGACGGAAGTTCTGCTCCCCTCGCGCGACGAACGCCGCATCCGGAGAACCGAGCCGCAGCACCGCCTTCGACACCTTCTCGAACCCGACCATGCCGATCGATTCAGCATCCCAGTGCGTGCTCTCCCATGCGAGCCAGCGGAGGACGTCGGCCTGATGCCTCGGATGTGACGGCCACACGCTGGTCTGCGGCTTCTTCGACGCGAGGTAGAAGAGGATCGCGTTCGATTCCCAGAGCACGTACCCGTCGTCCTCGAGCGCGGGCATCTTCTGGTTGGGATTCAGCGCGAGGTACGCGGGCGTGAGGTGCTCGTCCTTTCCGAGATCGACGATGCGCATCTCGCACGCGAGCCCGAGGTGGTTCTTGAGCGCGATCACCTTGAACGCCCGCGGTGACGGCGGCAACACGTAGAGTTTCATCGTGATTCCTCCCGGCTTATGTCCCGACCGCCGCCCGCGTGAAGCTCCCGAGGATCTGTCCCCAGCCCTCGCCCATCTCCTTGCGGAGTCGCTCGGCCGCCTCGCCGAAGCGCTCCAGGTTGCGGTGCTCGAAGTCCACTTGGGTCCGCTTCGGCCCGAGCACGGTGAACGAGACCTCCACCTCGGTGATCAGGCCGGGGTCGTACTTGAACTCGGGATCGAGCTGCCAGGCGAGCACCAGGCGGCGGGGTGGATCCCAGGTCAGGACCTTGCCCCAGTCGCACTGGCTGCCGTCCTCGCCGATCTCGTACCATCGCCCGTTGACCCTGGGCTCGACGATGCAATCCTTGAGCGGAGCCTTTCCGATGTGGTGCTCCTTCGGCCACCAGAGGCCCATGTTCTCCGAGAAGACACGATATGCCCGCTCCGCGGGCGCTTCCACGATGAGCTGTTTCCGAATGGTCATGAGTCCATCTCCTTTTCCGTCGCCGCCTTGAAAGCCGCCAGCGCTCGGTCCCAGAACCGGTCGAGATACCGACGCATGGCTTCGATGCCACGCGGATCGACCCGATAGACGCGCCGGGTGCCGTCTCGCTCGTCCACGACGAGCCCGGCGTCCTTCAACACCCTCAGGTGCTGCGAGACGGCCGGACGGGACACCGGCAGCTCGTCGGCGAGGGCGCCGACGGACAGCGGCCTCTTCGCCAGCCGCTCGAACACCTGGCGACGCGTCGGATCTGCCAGCGCTGCGAAGCCGTGATATCGGTTACTCATTGCTTACGGTTAGTAATAGCTAACGGATAGACCAGGGTCAAGTCCCCTCGCGAGCCGTGGCGGGTTTGGCGACGGGGCCTCCCTCTGGCACCATGCCGCGCGCGATGACACCCACCGATCCGCGGCTCGCCTACCGGGACGGAGCCTTCCTCGACAGTGACGCCGCGCGCCCGCTCCGCATCCTCGCCGAGTATCTCCAGCCGCTCGATGCGTTCGCGCGCGAGCGCGTCCACGACACCATCGTGTTCTTCGGCTCCGCCCGGCTGCGTGCCGACGGTCCCCTCGGGCGCTACTACACCGAGGCACGCGAGCTGGCCCGCCTGGTGACCGAGTGGTCGCGGGATATCGCGTCGCCGGCGTGCCGCTTCCTCGTCTGCAGCGGCGGCGGGCCCGGCATCATGGAAGCCGCGAACCGCGGCGCCGCCGACGCGGGGGGACGCACGATCGGGCTCAACATCGGCCTCCCGCACGAGCAACGCCCGAACCCCTACATCACGCCCGGCCTCGGCTTCGAGTTCCACTACTTCTTCATGCGGAAGCTCTGGTTCGCGCACCTGGCGCGCGCCCTGGTCGTCTTTCCGGGGGGATTCGGGACGCTTGACGGGCTGTTCGGGTTCGTGGCCCTCTGCCAGACGGGCAAGCTCGAGCGGCCGATCGCGATCCTCCTCTACGGGGCGGGCTACTGGCGCGAGATCGTCAACTTCCCGGCGCTCGTGCGCCACGGGATGATCGCCGAGGAGGACCTCGGGCTCTTCGAGTTCGTCGACACGCCGGCCGAGGCGCTCGCGCGGCTGCGCGCCGCGCTCGGGAGCGAGCGCACGACCGTCGCGCCATCGTTCGCTCGCTCGCGGACGGCCGGGACACGCTGATGGGGTCCCGCGAAACCGAGCGCGCGCTGCTCCTGCGCGTCGCGCGGCAGG
>JACXTT010008581.1_pt1 | contig 14147 bp, 11 predicted proteins | sample 9270951 | NCBI WGS metagenome assembly JACXTT01 (sample SAMN15532306, study PRJNA645909) | rock metagenome | isolation source: weathered quartz diorite | place: Puerto Rico | collected 2017-06-21 | reverse complement strand
ACAATGTAGCCGTAACAGATCACGGGAAGGATGAAAGCATGATGGATGCCGATGTGGTCCGCGATCCATCCTTGCGCAACCGGTATTATGGCTCCGCCGACGATGGAGGCGATGAGCAAACCCGAGCCGTCTCCCGTCAGCGGCCCAAGCTTGGCGAGACCTAGAGAAAATATAGTCGGGAACATGATTGAGTTGAACAAGCCGACGAAGATGATGCTCCACATAGCGACGTGCCCCGTGGTAAGCATGGAAGTAGCTACCAGAACCATCGCACCAATCGCAAACATTCCGAGCAATGTGCCAGCCTTCACTTTTTGCAGGATGCCGGAACCGATAAAACGGCCCGCCATAGCGCAACCCCAATACAGAGAGACATATCTGGCGGCGGCCTGCTGAGTGAGATTGCCGATGTTAGGCTCGGTAAAGTAGTTGATCAAAAAGCTGCCGATGGAGACTTCCGCGCCGACGTAGACGAAAATTCCGACTGCGCCAAGAATGAGGTGAGTGTACTTCCAAATGCTTCCGGCGGCATGGTGCCGTTCCGCCTGGGGCATTGGCGGCAGCTTGAAGAGTCCAATCACGATTGCAAAGAGCAATAAAGAAAGGCCGATGACGATATAGGGCATTTTTACCGAGGATGCTTCCTGCACGCGATAGGTATGCAGCGCCTGGGCGGACATGGCCTTGATGGCTTCGGCGGTTTGGGAATTGGCCCTCAGGATAAACAGCCCGCCGAGATACGGACCGATGGTTGTGCCAAAAGAATTAAATGCCTGGGAAAGATTGAGGCGGCTCGAAGCGGTCTCGGGATTACCAAGCACGACGACATAGGCATTGGCGGACACCTGCAGAGCCGTCATGCCGCCTGCCACTATCATGAGTGCGGCAAGGAAGACAGGGTAGGAGGGAATCGTTGCAGCAGGAAGAAAACCGAATGCGCCGGCGGCCATGGTGACCAAGCCAATGACCATCGTTTTCTTGTAGCCGAAGGTATCCACAATTTTCGCGGCAGGGAGGGAAAACAGAAAATAGCCGGTGAAGAAAGCAAACTGAATGAGCATGATCTTGGTGTAGTTCAGATCGAAGATGTTCTTGAGATGAGGGATCAAAATGTCATTCAGCGAGGTGACAAAGCCCCAAAAGAAAAAGAGAACCGTCACCATAGAAAGTGCGGCGAGGTAAGTTTGGTTCGTTCCCTGCATTGAAGGCGGCGGTGGGCTGGTCGAGCTTATGTTTGGCATAAAAGGTCTGTCTTCTTCCTCTAGAGAGATGATGCGAACGGACCCAAGCAAGGCTGAACCCAGGAACGTCAGCCGAAGAGGATGCCACATTTGGGAGTTTCTCACTACAAAAACGATTGACTGGAGTTCGCGAGCAACCATGCGGCAGCTCCTGTGAAGAAGTTGGCTGCCAGATGAGGGATTTCGGGTAAGCCGCGAATCCCACTAAAAAAATCCAACTTCGTTTGTTCTGCCCTTCCAAACACGCTTCCCAATTTTTGCTTGCGCCTTCTTTCATTCCCCTTAACAATTGATATAGGCCATCCGCAGTCATTTCTCTTATTTCGGAGGTGTAATTTGTTTCGTCGTCTTACCAAGTTTTCTGTCTGCGCCTTCACCCTCGCCCTGGCGCTGAACGGATGCTCCAAATCAACAGATCAGGCCGCAAACTCTGATTCCGCTACGGACACGACCGCAAGCGACAGCGGCTCCGGCAAATCAAAATCTTCTTCCATTAAGGACGTCTTCGTTCCCAAGCCCTTGGTCGTTCCTGCGGACACTCCCATCGAAGTCGTCCTCGACGAGTCTCTAAGCTCCAAAACCGCGACTCCGGGACAAGCCTTCGATGCGACCGTTGAAACTCCCATCGAAATTGACGGCAAGGTTGCAATTCCCAAGGGCGCGCGTGCCAGGGGCACCGTCAAGGACGCAAAAGCCGCTGGACGCTTCAAAGGCGCTTCTCTCCTCGAACTCGCTTTGAAAAGCGTGGAAGTGAACGGTAAGACCTACGAGATCGCCACTTCTGCTCCCACCTTCAGCCACAAAGGCAAAGGTAAGCGCACTGCAGTTGCAGTGGGCGGCGGCGCTGGATTGGGCGCGCTCATCGGAGGACTCGCGGGTGGCGGCAAGGGTGCAGCCATCGGTGCTGCGGCTGGCGCGGGCGCAGGCACGGCGGGCGCAGCCTTCACCGGCAAGGCTGACGTTGTCCTCCCCGCGGAAACCGCTCTGACTTTCAAGCTCAGGGAGCCGCTCGAAATCAAGAGCAAGTAAGCCGCATAACTCATTCGGCCCGGCAAGCCTTTCTCTTGCCGGGCTTTTTTGTGGAGCGGACTCTAGTTCGTCCTTGTCAGGGCAATTTTGGATCAGCTTCCTGATCAGGCTGGACGTATGTCATTCCGAGGGCGCTTTCTGCCCGAGGAATCTGCTTTTTCTTTTCGGCTAACGTAAATGCAAAATCTAGAGGAACCTGTCCTTCACTTCCTGAGGAATTTTCTCGCTTCGCAATTTCTTCGAACCATCCTTTGCGCGCACCGTCCACACGCGCTTCTCTAATCCTTCCGCGGCCAGTACATCTCCGCGAAACAGCTTGTGCTCCACGCGAAAACTGCTGCTCCCCCATTCCAGAATTCTCGATTCCACTGTAACCGTGTCTCCAAAACTCGACGGCACAAAAAATTTCGCGCTCGCCTCTACCATCGGAATCCCCGCGAGCCCGTATTTTGCCAACATCTCCTGCTTCGGAAATCCCGCGCTTTCGAACAAAGCGTTTGTGCAAGCATCAAACATCTCAAAAAACCTCGGGTAGTACACAATTCCCGCTGGATCGCAATCTCCCCACTCCACATGAATCTGCTTCCGATTCTTCCTCATCGTGCAGTCCGTTCCCCTCTCGCGATCAATCCCCCACCCATACTAATCCAACATCCGTCATTTCGAACGCAGCAAGCCGATTTCTTCTTTCCGGTTCATTCTTATGAACCGCTCGGCTTGCGAAGAGAGAAATCTCTCTTCTCTTGGATTACACTCTCTTCATGCCTCTTCTCGATGGATTCTTCTACTCCCCCTCCGTCGAACCTTTTTTTTCCGATGCCGCCTGTGTTCAAGCCATGCTCGATTTCGAATCAGCGCTGGCTCACGCCGAAGCCAAAGCCGGTGTTGTGCCGTCCGCAGCCGCTGCAATAATTTCCGCCAATTGCCGAGCTGAAAAATTCGATTTGCCCTCGCTTGCCTCCGCCTTTCCTCTCTCGGGAAATCTCGCCATTCCGCTCGTCAAGCAACTCACCGCCCTCGTCGCAAAACAAGATCCTTCTGCCGCACGCTTCGTTCACTGGGGCGCCACAAGCCAAGACACAATCGACACCGGCCTCATTCTCCAAATCCGCTCCGCGCTCTCCCCGATTTTTTCCGAACTCGACTCTCTATGCGACGTCCTCGGGAAACTTGCCGATTCTCATCGCCGGACGCCCATTGTCGCGCGCACTTTGCTCCAGCAAGCGCTGCCCACTTCTTTCGGCTTCATTGTCGCCGGCTGGCTTGACGCCCTTCTCCGCCACCGCGCCCGTATCTTCTCGCTCAACGAGCGCGCGCTAGTTCTCCAATTCGGCGGCGCCGTCGGCACACTTGCCGCACTCGGCACGAACGGCCCGGTTGTCGCGAAACATCTCGCCGAGGAATTATCTCTTCCGCTTCCTCCCGCTTCTTGGCACTCGCACCGTGACCGCATCGGCGAAATTGCCACAACTTTTGGCCTCCTCGCCGCTACTCTCAACAAAATCGCTCACGACCTTTCCTTGCACATGCAAACCGAAATCCAGGAACTCGCTGAACCTCACGCGCCCGGACGCGGCAGCTCCTCGACCATGCCTCACAAACAAAACCCGGTCGCGTGCGCCACCATCCTCGCCGCGACCAATCGCGTCCCCGCCCTCGTCAGCACAATTCTCACCACCCAGTCGCAGGATCATCAGCGCGGGCTCGGCTCTTGGCACGCCGAATGGACCACCCTTCCCGAAATCGTTCGTCTCGCCGCAGGCGGCCTTCACCATCTCGCCGCCCTCGCGCCCAATCTTCAAATCAACACGGCCCGCATGCGTGAAAATCTCGAATTCACTAGCGGTTTGATTTACGCCGAAGCCGTCTCGATGACGCTCGCTGAAAAACTCGGCCGCGCCGCTGCTCACGAAAAAGTCGAATCCGCTTGTCGCCTCGCTCACTCCTCGCAACGCCACCTTCGCGAGGTCCTTGCTTCGCAAAACGACATCTCTTCCCTTTTGTCCGCGTCCGAATTGGACCGCCTTTTCGATCCCTTGAACTATCTCGGCTCCTCTTCTTCGCTCATTGATGCTGTCTTGAAAGCCGCCCAGTCACGCCAAAATCTACAGCAACGTTCCGCCAAAGGTTAGCCCATGCCCTTCGCCGATCTCAGCGACGTCCGAATGCATTACTCGCTCACCGGTCCCGACTCCGCTCCCGTTCTCGTCTTTTCCCACTCTCTCGGCGCAACATTTTCTATGTGGGATCCGCAAGTTCCCACTCTTTCTTCGCAGTTCCGTGTTCTCCGCTATGACACGCGCGGCCATGGCCAGTCCTCCTCGACTCCCGGCCTTTACTCCATCGAGCTTCTCGCCAACGATGTTCTGCGTCTTCTCGACGCCCTGCGCGTCGATCGCTTCCACTTTTGCGGCCTCTCCATGGGCGGACAAATCGGCCAGTGGCTCGGGATTTACGCCGCGCATCGCCTCCGCAAACTCGTCCTCTGCAATACCGGCGCAAAAATCGGCGCCCCTGAATTCTGGAACGCCCGCATCGAATCTGTTCTCGCTCGGGGCATGAAAGATGTTTCTGCTGCCATCATTTCGCGTTGGTTCACTTCCGGATTTGCGTCCGCTCAGCCGAGCATGGTCGCGGGCATACGCAAAACGCTCGAATCCGCCAATCCTCAGGGCTACACGGCCTGCTGCGCCGCCGTCCGCGATTACGACTCTCGCCAACAACTTTCTTCTATCCCCGTCCCCACTCTTGTCATCGCAGGCGATCAAGACGCGTCCACTCCGCCCGCCGACGGCAAATTTATCGCCGATCAAATCCCTCGCGCCCGATTCGTAACACTCTCTGCCGCGCACCTCTCCAACATCGAAGCCGCCGACCGCTTCACAAACGAAGTCATGAATTTTCTTTCCGCCTGAGGAGCCGCCCGATGGACGAACGCGAACGCTACGAAGAAGGCATGAAGATTCGCCGCGAAGTTCTCGGCAATGCCCACGTCGACCGCGCCATGCAATCGGCGACGGACTTCACCGCCCCGTTTCAGGACCTCATCACACGCTACGCTTGGGGAGAAGTTTGGACTCGCCCGGGTCTCTCTCGCCACACACGCAGTCTTCTGACTCTAGCCATGACCATCGCTCTCAATCGCGAGGAAGAATTTCGTTTGCACCTGCGCGCCGCTCTCAACAACGGCGTCACCCGCGAAGAAATTCGCGAACTTCTGATTCACTCGGCCATCTACTGCGGCGTTCCCGCCGCCAATCACGCCTTCCAAGTTGCTGCCGAAATCCTAGCCTCAGATTCCCGCTGAATCGCTTTTACATTTCCCTACACCACCTGATTGCCGCTATATAGCTCTTTGTTGTACTATCTACGCGGAAAGTTCCAGCCCTTGCCATTCGCATTACTCACGGGCTGGCTCTCTGCGGCCGCAAGTGTGTGTCGTCGCCAATCGCTGACCAGCCGCCCATTTCCCGTCGAGGAGTTTTGCATGTTCCAAAAGGCTCGTCTTGGTGTTCCTGCGTATCAACGCATTCAGAGCAGTATTCGCAAACGTATTGACGCGGGTCAGCTTCGTCCTGGAGACCCGGTTTCCTCTGAGCGAGACCTCGCCAAGCTTCACCAAGTCAGTCTGATGACCGCACGCCACGCGCTCGCCACGCTCGAACGCGAAGGTTTGGTTGAGCGCCGCCGCGGCATCGGAACGTTTGTCGCCGCGCCCAAAATTCATTTCAACAAATTGATGGGCTACACGGAGCAAATGGCCGCTCGCGGTCTCACTGCCGGTTCCAAAGTACTTAGCCTCAAAACAGTGGACAACGAACCGGAAGTCGCTGCGCGGCTTCTGCTTCCGGAAAACACGCCTATCGTAAAACTCGAACGCCTGCGTCACGCCGACCAGGAACCCTTTGCTCTCGAAACGTGTTACCTCTCGCAAAGCGAATTTCCTGGCCTTCTCGACGCCCCGCTCGAGCGCGGTTCCCTCTTTTCTTGGCTCGAGAGCAACTACGACGTGAAACTCGGCTACTCCGACGAAGAAATTGACGCCACCGCTGCCGAGCCGCAAACTGCCGAGCTGCTCGGCGTTCCGCGCCGCGAGCCTCTTCTGCGCATTCGCCAGCTGATCTACTCCACAAAAAACAAACCGATCATCTTTGCTTTGGGAATCTATCGTTCGGATCGCCACAATTTCGTCATCCGGCGCTTTCGTTGATTTGCTTCGAATGTCCTTTTTCCTGATAGCATTTCAGATTCTTTCCGGGAGAGCTGTCGCTCGATGCTTGTAATCCTCAAGGAGAACGCCCAGGAAGTAGGCAAGGAAGCCGCGCGCATGGTGGCGTCGGCGGTTCGCGCAAACCCCAAAATCGTTTTGGGGCTTGCCACCGGCAGCACTCCTCTTGGCATGTACGAAGAATTAGCCGTGCTTCATCGTGCGGGCAGTCTCGACTTTTCAAAAGCCGCTTCGTTCAATCTCGATGAATATCTCGGCCTTGCTCACGATCATCCGCAAAGTTTCCACTACTTCATGCACTCCAATTTTTTCTCGCACGTGAATTTCTCGCCGGACAAAATTCACATTCCCGACGGCTCCATCCGTTCGAATTATTCCGAGTATTGCGACGGCTACGAACGCTCCATCAAATCCGCCGGCGGAATTGACCTGCAAATTCTCGGTATCGGCCGCAATGGCCACATCGGTTTCAATGAGCCTAACTCCAGCCTTGCTTCCCGCACGCGGTTGAAGGAACTCACTCGCGAAACCATGGAAGATAACCGCAGATTTTTTCCTCCGGGCGCCGAAATACCCGAATGTGCCATCACTATGGGCATCGGTACCATTCTTGACGCCCGGCGCGTCTTGATTCTTGCCACAGGAAAATCCAAAGCCGCCGCTGTGGCAAAAGCGATCGAAGGCCCGATTTCCGCTGCCGTCAGCGCTTCGGCGCTGCAGCTTCATCCCGAAGTCACTTTCATTATTGACGAAGACGCGGCCTACGCTCTTACGCAACGCGAGTATTATCAGCGCGTGCTCGAACTCACAAAGAAGTACACTCCGGAAAAACTGGCATAATCTTTCCTTCGAAAGGCGCAACGTTTCTTGATTATTTCGGGCGACATCGGCGGAACAAAATGCAATCTCGCCGCCTATCTCGATCACGGCGGAACGCTCAAACTTGTTTTCAAACAGCGCTACGCTACCCGTGATTTTTCCAGTTTCGAACAACTCATTGAAACTTTCGCGCAAGCCGCGATTCCCTCCGTTTCGAATCGCAACGTCATCGCTGCAGGTTTCGGCGTCCCCGGCACCGTTGTGGACGGCCGCTTGCACGCCGCGCACATTCCGTGGGTGCTCGATTCGAACGCCCTCGCCGCGCGCCTGCAACTTCCACGCGAGCGCATCGTCCTCATGAACGATCTTGTCGCCACCGCCCGCGGTCTGCAAAAACTTGCGCCGGAAGATTTTCTCTATCTTAATCGCGGCGTGGATCACCCCGAAGATAACATCGCCGTCATCGCTGCGGGTACGGGGCTCGGCGAAGCCGTCTTGTACTGGGACGGCCACGGACACCGCGCTGCGCCGTCCGAAGGCGGCTCCGCCGATTTCGCTCCGCGCTCGGATCGCGAGATTGCATTCCTCACCTTCCTGAAGAAACGGCTCACACGTGTCTCCTGCGAAGAACTTTTCTCTGGTCGGGGATTTCGTCCAATCCACGAATTTCTCGCTCCAGACGTCCGCCATGCTTCCTTCGAACGCGCTGCGGGAGAATCGGCGCAGGAAATTACAGGGAACGCACTCAGCGGCGCATGCAGCGCGTGCGTCGAAACTCTCGATTTCTGGACGGACGCTTTCGGCGCGGAATCCGGGAATCTCGCGCTACGCGTGCTTGCGTACGGCGGAGTTTATTTGGCGGGGGGAATCGCGGTAAAAATTCTGCCGCTGCTGCAGAAGAGTACGTTCTGCACCGCGTTTGCAGACAAAGGTCCGCTTGGCCCGATTTTGCAAAATATTCCGATCGCGGTTGTTCTCAATGAGGATGCGCCGATCCTGGGCGCGGCCTATGCCGCTCTGCGCGCGGCGAGTTGATCAAACATTTTCTTTGAAATTCAGCTGATCCACTTTTCGCAACTGCGGAAACATCCACGCCCATAGTCCCGTCACGGCGATCGCGCCGATCCCTCCAAGAATCACCGCTGGAACGGTTCCAAACCACTGCGCGGTAACTCCGGATTCAAATTGTCCAAGCTCGTTCGATGCGCCGATGAAAATCATATCCACAGCGTTAACGCGCCCGCGCATCTCATCCGGCGTGGCCACTTGAATCAGCGTGCCACGCACGATCACGCTGACCATGTCCGTTGCTCCGACCATGAACAACGCAAACAAGGAAAGAATCATGCTGTGCGAAATTCCAAACAACACCGTGAACAGACCAAATGCCGCGACGCACCAAAGCATCGTCGCGCCAGCGTTTTTTCTCAGTGGTTTGTACGCAATGAAAATCGCCATGATTCCCGCCCCGATACCCGGCGCGCTGCGCAAAATTCCTAAACCCCACGGGCCGGTTCGCAAGATTTCTTTCGCGTAGACCGGCAGCAAAGCCACCGCGCCGCCGAGCAGAACCGCGAACATGTCCAGGGAAATTGCGCCGAGAACCAATTTTTCCCGCCAGAGATAGCGGAATCCTTCAAAGATGGAAGAATTCGTTGTTTCGATTCCGCCGCCAGGCTTGATGCTAACTTGCAATCGCAATAGCAATCCCACGGCGACGGTCGCGATCAGCGTTGCAATCAAATACACCGCGAAGGGCCCGTGAAAGATTGCGTAAATCAGTCCGCCAAGGACGGGTCCAAGAATTGTTGCTAGCTGAAAAATTCCCGAAGCCCACGCCACCGAATTCTGAAAATGTTCTTCCGGCACAAGATGCGGAAGAATCGCGCGGCTCACTGGGCCGTTGAAGGAACGTACAACTCCGAGCAGCACCAGTACAACATAAATTCCCACAACGGATTGCAAGCGGTACCAAGTGAGAAGCAGAAGAAGGAGAAAGCAAACTCCAAATCCGGCTTCGCAGGTGATCAGGACTCTCCGGCGATCGAAAATATCCGCGACATGACCTGCAGGCAGGAACAAAACGATGCCGGGAAGAAACTGGGCGAGGCCGACTAGCCCAAGATCGAGAGGGCGATGCGTAATTTCGTAGACTTGCCAGCCGACGGCGACGGCTTGCATTTCGAGGGCGAGCACGACAAGGCAGCGCGCGGTTTGAAAAATTGTGAACGCCGGGTAGCGGAACGCCGCGCGCGAATCGTTTTTCGCGTCAGTAAGTACGCTTTGTGTTGAGGACACGTGAACTTACTCGCCGTACGGAACCCAGATGTTTTTCACTTGATAGGCATGTTCGAGATACCAGCGGCCTTCGCCCTGTTTCCTGTCCAGAAAATCAATTTCGCGGCCTTCGTTGGTCCAGACTTGTTTCAAGTTTCCGACGGAGAGCGCTTTCACAGCTGCGCAGAGAGATTCATCACCATAGCACCAGATCGCGTCGAGATCGTCATGCTCGGCAAGCACTTTAAGCAGTTCTGAACTGCGCCCGGGCACGATATTGATCACGCCTCCCGGCAAATCGCTCGTTTCAAGAACTTGATAGAGATCGCCGGTGATGAGTGGATATTTTTCCGAAGGAACCGCAACGACTGTGTTGCCCGCGGCGACGAGCGGAAGCACAAGTGAGAAGAATCCAAGAAGGGGAGCGCCGGCTGGACACAAAATTCCAACTGTGCCGACCGGCTCATTCATGGCAATGGCGATATTGCGGAACGGCGGATTATGCACGGCTCCGTCAAATTTGTCCGTCCAGGCGGCGTAGGAAAAAATCCGCTCGATGCTCGCGCTGACTTCTTGCTCCGCCCGCTTCGTACCAACGGCGGCGGAGAGTCGTTGCGCGATCTCCGCGCTGCGCTGGGAAAGATTTTCAGCCATGTAGAAAAGCACCTGCGCACGGTTGTGCGCTGTGGTCTTGGCCCAGCCTTCCGCTTTCCGTGCGGCTTCCACGGCGTTGCGAATGTCTTTGCGATTTCCGAGCGGAGATTCGCCGAGTAATTGTCCATTCGCTCCGCGCACTTCGATGCTATAGCCGGAGTCAGGCCGCGCTTGCTTGCCGCCAATGTAAAGCTTCACGGTGCGGTCAATGGAAGGATTCGCGATTTCCACGCTTCCGTTTGCCGAAGCAGATTCCGCTGAAAGCGCTTTCGCACGCTTGAACCATGCCGGCTCGAGATATTCGAGCAGACCTTCCCTGCCGCCTTCGCGGCCGTAACCGCTTTCGCGATATCCGCCGAAACCGCAAGCGGCGTCAAACATGTTCGTGCAATTGACCCAGACGACGCCTGCTTTCAATTGCGAGGCAACCTGCAAGGAAACGTTGATGCTCTCGCTCCAGACGCTTGCTGCAAGTCCGTACGCGGTGTTGTTGGCAAGTTCCACCGCTTCTTTTGGAGTACGAAAGGTCATCGCGGCAAGTACCGGACCAAAAATTTCCTGCTGCGCGACGATGGAAGTGGGATGCACGTTGCTCAAAAACGTCGGCTTGTAATAGAGGCCGCGCGAAGGCATGACGATTTCCGGCTGCCAGCAGGTCGCACCCTCGGCAATTCCCTGCTTCACGAGGCTGTCGATTCGTTCGAGCTGCACTTTAGCAACGATCGCACCGACGTCAATGGCTTTGTCGAGCGGCGAGCCCACGCGCAGCGTGCTCATGCGGTTTTGTACTTTGCGCGTCAACTTTTCCGCGATGCTTTCCTGCATCAGCAGCCGTGAACCAGCGCAGCAGACTTGTCCCTGGTTAAACCAGATGCCGTCCACGAGTCCTTCGACGGCACTGTCCAAATCGGCGTCTTCAAAAATGATGAAAGGAGATTTTCCGCCGAGTTCCAGGGAAAGCTTCTTGTGTGATTGAGCTGTGGCGCGGCGAATCGCTCTGCCCACTTCGGTGGAGCCGGTGAACGCGATTTTGTCCACGTCCGGATGCTTTACTAAGGCCTCGCCAGTGGAACCATCGCCGGTAACGATGTTTACGGCGCCTGCCGGTAAGCCAACTTCGACGCAAATTTCTGCAAAAGCAAGCGCAGTGAGCGGCGTGAATTCCGCCGGTTTCAGTACAACCGTATTCCCGGTTGCGAGTGCAGGTGCGATTTTCCACGCGAGCATCAAGAGGGGGAAATTCCACGGAATGATTTGGCCAACAACACCGCATGCGGTGTAACCGGGAAATTCTTGTTCAAGCAATTGCGCCCAGCCAGCGTGGTGATAGAAATGACGCGCGACAAGCGGAACATCAATGTCGCGGCTTTCGCGAATGGGTTTTCCGTTGTCAATGGTTTCGAGCACCGAAAGACGGCGGGAGTGTTTTTGAATTTGCCGGGCAAGCGCGTACAAATAGCGCGCCCGCGCATGAGCAGTGAAGCCTTGCCAAACGGGAAGAGCCGCGCGAGCCGCTTTCACCGCAGCGTCAACGTCGGCGGCCCTTCCCTGCGCAACTTCGGCGATTCTTTCTCCCGTCGACGGATCGACGGTTTCAAAGTATTTTCCCTCGGCGGGAGGCTGCCACTTCCCTCCGATGAAATGGCCGAAGCGGCGTTTGTGGCCGTCGAGCCAGACCAATGTTTCTTTGGGGTCCTCGGGAGCGGGACCGTATTCCATCGTTTTATATTTTTCGAGGACACTCATTCGGATTCTTTCCTTATCAAGTTAGAGAAGAATCTTACATCGAAGAGAGATTCCTCGACTGCGGGCCGAAAATCCCTCGGCCCTCCGCTCGGAATGACAGCTCCAAAAGAGTGCGAACAAAGATTCATTGTTTTCTCAGGCGATCGGATGACGGTATTCCGCGGAATACCGTCCGGTCGCATGAAATTCGAGTTGGCGCTCAATATCGGCGAGCATGGAACTTGCCCCAAAGCGGAAGAGGTGCGGGTCGAGCCAGGAATTTCCGAGCTCTTCTTTCATCAGCGAAAGCCATTCGATGGATTGTTTCGCGGTTTTAATTCCTCCGGCAGGTTTAAAACCGACGGCAATTCCCGTTTCCTGAGCATATTCTCGAATCATGCGCGTCATTACCAGACCCACAGGAAGAGTTGCGTTGACAGTTTCTTTTCCGGTGGAGGTTTTGATGAAATCGGCGCCGGCCATCATTGCGACGAGACTCGCTTTCGCAACGTTACGCAGAGTGAGCAGATCGCCGGTTCCGAGAATTACCTTCAAGTGCGCCGGGCCGCACGCATCCTTGAACGCCACGATTTCGTCGTAGAGTTTTTGCCATTGGGCACCGAAGACGTGCGCGCGCGTGATGACTACGTCAATTTCCTGCGCGCCTGCGGCAACGGAGCGGCGAATTTCCGAAACGCGATCCTCAAAGGGAGAAAGGCCAGCGGGAAATCCGGTCGAAACCGCCGCAACATTGATTTTTGTGCCTTCGAGAGCGCGGCGCGCCGTTTCTACAAAAAGATGATAGACGCAAACGGCGCCGACGTGAATATTCAGGTCGGCGATCCCGAGTTTCTGAACGAGTTCGTGTTGCAACGGCTGGCGAGCTTTCGCGCAGAGGCGGCGGACGCGCTCGTCAGTGTCATCGCCGGAAAGAGTGGTCAAATCCATGCAGGAGATCGCGCGGAGGAGCCAGGCAATCTGCCAATCTTTTTTCACGGTGCGGCGAGTGACGAGAGTCGCGGCGCGGCGCTCGATGGCGCTGGTGTTGACGCGCACACTTTCGATCCAGTCGAAGTTGAGAGAAGTGCCGCGATTCGGTTGCAGCGCGCGGCCATTCAGCGTGGCGATTGGGCCGGACGCGTCCGTCAGAGAATGACCGTGGCGGTCATACAGTTCTATCCGTGGTTTTTCTTCAGCGCCCATACCATCGCTCCAACGCAGTAATCCAGGACAAAACTTTCAGAAGAGAGAGAATATCACCTGACCGCGCCGCTGCGCGAGCTTACCGGCCAGCTGTGACCAGTTTCCGATCACCCGATTTATCAGGCAGTGGAATCACTTCCGAGTAGTCGTCATTCGGGAGGCAGGTCCGAGAACACGCTTTCAACGCGACCTTGCCAGCTTCAACTCAGCGTCGGAGCCACGCTGACGTGGCCGCCCGTATTCTCCGAGCGCCCGGGCGAATGATACTGCGGGCATTTTCAATAAAGCACCAGCGCAATGCGGTATTGCGTGAAATCCGTGGAATTACTCGCGTCGCACGCTCCCACCGCCACGTTACGATATTGTGCGCGTCGAATTTTCTTGTCCGCTTCTGGGGGGAGGACGCTCAGGTCCGCGGTTTCGAACCTCAACACCAAATACGACGTCATCACCGAACCTGTCCGAGATCTGGGCTCTACGACGTTCGAGTAACACGCTTTTCGACCCTCTTGCGATCCGCTCGTTACGTGCAGCCCCCTTCCCGCGAGAAGCGACACCACCTGTCTTTCCTGTTGTTCCAGCGTCAGGTCCGGGGACAGTTGCGAAAAATCCTGCACGGCGAAGAGTTCGCCATTCCCACCCACTGCGGCAATGCCGACGGCGGTCACGCGGGGATTGAGGATATTTTTGCGGTGGCCCGGAGAATTCATCCACCCAGAGTGGATGCTTTGCGCGTTCGTGCCGATGGCGACGTTCTCAGCGATGTAACTGAAATGCGCTCCGGCAGCGGCGAGGCGCTCTTCAACCGTGGCCTCACCCGGGAGCTGATGCTCGAGGGAATTCATATCGCGCATAAGGACCGCGTGCTGGCGTGCGGCCTTGAAGAGAGCTTCGTCCCACTGAAGTTCGGGAAGTTTTTGTGCGGAGCGCTCGTGGTTGAGAAGTTCGAAAAGTTCGCGCTCGGCGGCGTT
>JACXTT010008580.1_pt1 | contig 14147 bp, 10 predicted proteins | sample 9270951 | NCBI WGS metagenome assembly JACXTT01 (sample SAMN15532306, study PRJNA645909) | rock metagenome | isolation source: weathered quartz diorite | place: Puerto Rico | collected 2017-06-21 | reverse complement strand
GTTCCCCCCCCAAAGAGGGTCCCCCATGCCCGGCGGGGTCCACACCTGCCGGGGGGCGGGCCATGGGTTGGAACGCGGTGGCGGGACTGGCTGCTTCGCGCGTGGAAGCATTCGCAGCGGTTGCGAGCTATTTGAGGTCGATGGGGCTGACGGCGCCGGAAATTTACGGGACCGATGCAAGCGCGGGCTTTGCTGTCCTCGAAGATCTGGGCGATGACCTTTACGCCAACGTCATTGGCGGAAGCGCCGAGGAAATCCCGCTCTATCAAGCCGCGGCGCAATTGCTGGCGCACGTGCATTCCGTTGAGGCGCCGGCGAAGCTTGCAGCACCCGACGGCGCGATCTGGCCGATCCTCGATTACGATGCGCTCGCGCTTGAAGTGAACGCCGATCTCTTCGTCGAGTGGCTGCCGAAGGCGCAAGACATCCGCATCGACGACGCCCATCGCGCGCGTTGGGAAAAAGTGCGCGACGGCTTGATCGTCAAGGCGCTGGGGTTTCCGCGTGCGTTCACGATCCGGGATTATCACGCAGAGAATTTGCTGTGGCTGCCGGAGCGCGGCGGCCTGAAGCGCGTGGGCTTGCTCGATTTCCAGGACGCCGTACGCGGCTGGCGGGCCTGGGATTTTTCAATGCTCCTGCACGATGCGAGGCGCGACGTGAGCGGCGAGGCGCAGGACGCAGCGATCGGCGCCTATCTCGATATCACCGGCGCGGGCGAGGGGGAGTTTCGGCGCGAACTCGCCGTCCTCGGCGCCATCAATATCATGCGCATCCTCGGCATCTTTTCGCGCCTGATGGCGCGCGACAAGAAGATGCGCTACGGCGAGTTCATGCCGCGCATGTGGGGCCATCTGGCGCGCACGCTGCAAAATCCGGCGCTCGCCGAGGCGCGCGCGTTCGTGGAGGACGTCGCCGCGCCCTATCTGGAGAAGGCGGCATGAACGCTTATCCAGAAACGGCGATGGTGCTGGCGGCGGGTCTCGGCACGCGCATGCGTCCTTTGACCAACGATCGGCCGAAAGCGCTCGTGGAGGTAGGCGGCCGCACGCTCATCGATCATGTGCTCGATCGCTGCGTGGCGGGGGGCGTGAAGCGTGCGATCGTGAACGTGCACGCGTTTGCCGACATGCTGGAGGCGCACCTGAAGCGCCGCAACGACATCGAAATCATCATTTCAGACGAGCGCGCGCTCCTCATGGAGACGGGCGGCGGCGTTCGCCAAGCGCGCGCGCTCTTAGGCGATAGACCAGTATTCTTGAGCAATATCGATTCGGTTTGGAGCGAGCCGCAGGGCTCGGCCATGGCGCGCCTGGCGCGCGGGTTCGATCCCTCGCGCATGGGCGCGCAATTGCTGCTGGCGGCCATGGATCAGCAATTGGGCTATGACGGCGCTGGCGACTTTTTCATGGACGAATATGGAGCGCTGTCGTTTCGCGACGCGCTGCCGCACACGCCGTGGGCCTATATGGGCGTGCAGATCATCGATCCTTCGATCATGGATGAAGAACCGCTCGAGCCGTTCTCGTTCACGCGCGTGTGGCGAAGGCTTGCCCGCGATGGGCGCCTCTATGGCGCCCCGCTCGGCGGCTTCTGGATGCATGTCGGCGATCCGCGTGCGAAGGAGGAAGCAGAAGCGCGCGTCGCCGCGGCGCCGGCTTTATGAGCCTTCCTGGGCTGTTCGACGGCCCCGCACCGCGCCTTAGGGCGACGCCCGCGTCGGCGCCGTTTCTGGAAGTGCTCGCAGGCGCTCTCGTCGATGCGCTATCTCATGAGGACGATCCGTTCGCCTTGAGCGATGCGCTCGTCTTGTTGCCGAACAGGCGCGCGGCGCGAGGACTTATCGAGGCGTTCGCCAAGCGTCTGGGGGGTGCGGCCCTCCTGCCTCAGATCCGACCGCTCGGCGATCCTTACGCCGATGACGATCCCGATGTCTGGGGCGCAGAGACGTTAGAGATCGCGCCCCAGATCGCCAAAATGCGCCGGCGCATGGAATTGGCGGCGCTGATTCGGGCCCGAGACAAGGCCCAAAATGGCGTTGAAGATCCCGCCCGTGCATTGGCCTTGGCCGATGAACTGGCGAAATTGCTGGATAGTGCGGCGACCGTTGAGCACGTCGCGTGGGAGAAGCTCACGACCTTAGTCGAGGACATCGATCTGGCGCGCCATTGGGAAGCGAGCGCGCGCTTCCTCGACATCGTCGCCACCTATTGGCCGCAGCATCTCAAAGAAGAAGGCTTGAGCGACTTTGCCGCTCACGGCGCAGATCTCCGCCTGGCGCTCGCTGCGCGCTGGCGCGCTCATCCCCCGACGCGGCCGATCGTGATCGCAGGCTCGACGGGTTCGATCGCAACGACCCGCGATCTGATGGGTGTGGTCGCAAGCCTGCCGCGCGGGGTGGTCGTGTTCCCCGGTGTGGATGTCGATCTTGACGATGCGTCCTGGGAGATGATCGGCGACCACCACCCCCAGCATGCGCTGAAACAGACGCTTGCGGCGTTGGGCGCCGATCGCCGGTCCATCGCCCCGCTCGGAGGCGAGACTGCGCAAGGCCGCGCCCGGCGCGTGCTCATGCGTGAAGCCTTGGCGCCGGCGGAGCAGACGGCCGACTGGCTCCAACGCCTGGATGTCGCGGGGGGCGCCGCACTCGTCCGCGATGGGGTGGCGGGGCTGCGCCTCATAGAAGCGGCGACCGAAGACGAAGAAGCGGCGGCAATCGCGCTCTTGCTGCGTGAGGCGCTGGAGACAAGCGGGCGCACCGCAGCGCTCGTCACGCCCGACGCAGGGCTTGCGTTGCGTGTCGAGGCAAAGCTCGCGCGCTGGGGCGTTCGGCCCGCAGTTTCGCACGGCCGGCCGCTGATCGAGACGGAGGCGGGCGCGCTTATTGCGCTCATCTGCGAGTTGTCGCGCGATCCGGCCGAGCCGGTGGCGCTTGCCGCGCTCCTGAAGCATCCGCGGGTTGGCTTATCGTCGAGCGTCGCTGCGCGAACGATGCTGGAGCACAAGGCCCTGCGCGGTCCGCGCCGCCACGATACGCTTAAAGATTTGGCCGCGTTGGATACTCTCGCGAAGGCCGAATTTGCGCGCGCCCTCGTCGGCAAAATCGAGGCGGCGTTTGCGCCGCTCATAAGCTTGATGTCGAAGCGGGAAATTACGCTCCGCGATTTCGCCGATGCGGTGACGGAGACGGCCGAGAGGCTAGCGGGGGGCGCGCCGTGGCGCGGCGCCGACGGCGAGACCATAGCCAAAAAAGTGCTTGGTGAGGCGATCGATCACGGCTCTGCCCTTGGCCTCATGCGCGCGGCCGATGCGCCGCGCGTGCTGATGAAACTTATGGAAGGAGAAGTCGCGCCGCGCAGAGACAACATGACCTCGCGCATCGCCATTTGGGGCGCGCTCGAAGCGCGCCTGCAGCGGCGCGATCTGATGATTCTCGGCGGCTTGAACGAAGGCGTATGGCCCGCAGCGCCCGGCGAAGACCCGTTCCTGTCGCGGCCGATGCGCCAGCAATTGGGCTTGCCCTCGGTCGACGAGCGCATCGGCTTGGCTGCGCACGATTTTGCTCAGCTCGCCAGCGCCCCCGACGTGGCGCTGACGCGCTCGTTGCGGCGCAATGGCGCGCCAACGCTTGCGTCGCGCTGGCTGTGGCGGCTGAAGACATTGGTGGCGGGCGCAAAGGCCGAAATTGGGTTTGCTCATGCGCCCCTTGCCTGGGCGCGCGCTCTGAATGAGCCGGCGGCCGTTCGCTCTTTGAAGCCGCCGCGGCCTCTGCCGCCTGCCGGCAAACGGTTGACGCGCTTGAGCGTTACCCAGGTCGAGACCTTGATCCGCGATCCTTACGCTATCTATGCAAGACGCATTCTCGGGCTTGAATTCTTAAAGCCGATCGCCGCCGAGGCGGGACCGCAGGAACGCGGCAGCGCCGTCCACAGAGCCATCGAGCGCTTCGAAGACGGCGACGAGCATGGCCGCTTGAGCGCGCTCCTGGATGAGGAATTGAAGCGCGCGGGCGTGTCGCCCGAGCGGCGTGCTGCAGAGCGCGAGCGATTGATGATCTCCGTTCACGCTCTCATTGAATGGTTCAAGCAACGCCGCGCGCGCGAGGCAATGGTCTATCGCGAGAAGAAGGGCGAATTGGCGATCGACACCGTCACCTTGTCGGGTGTGGCCGATCGGATAGAGATCGCGCCCTCGCATGTTGCGATTTTGGATTTCAAGACCGGGGCGCCCGCCACCAAGAAGCAGGTGGAATCTGGGCTTGCGCCCCAGCTTCCGCTGGAAGCGGCGATGCTGGCGCATGGCGCATTCGCAGGCGTTCCCCCAGCACGCGCCACCGAACTCACCTATTGGCGTCTAGGCAACGCCGAGCCTGCGCCGACGCCGCTTGCGCTCGACCCAATGGAGCAAGCAGAAAAGGCGCTGACGGCTCTCAAAGGGTTGCTCGCGCGCTACGCGCAAGCCGATCAGCCGTTTCTCTCCAAGCCGCGCGTGCAATTCATCAAGCCCTATACCGAATACGACCAGCTCGCACGGCGCAAAGAATGGGCGGATGCGGAGGGCGATGAATGACCTCGCGCGCGCTCAAGAGTGCGGAAATCAATCAAGCTATAGCAGCCGACCCGGCCAATTCGGTGTTCGTCACCGCCAATGCAGGTTCGGGCAAGACCAAGGTGCTCGTCGACCGCATTGCGCGCCTGCTTCTGCAGGGCTCGCGTCCCTCGGCGTTCCTGTGCATCACCTACACGAAGGCTGCGGCCGCCGAGATGCAGCGGCGTTTGTTCGAGCGTTTGGGCGCTTGGTGCGTCGCAGACGACCAAACGCTGCTAAAGGAGCTCGCAGCGCTGGGCGAGCCGACGGACGATCTCGCACGCGCCCGCAAACTCTTTGCGCAGGCGTTGGAGACGCCGGGCGGCCTCAAGATCCAGACCATCCACGCCTTTTGCGAACGCCTACTTGCGCGCTTCCCGCTGGAGGCGGGGGTCGCGCCCGGCTTCGACGTCGCCGATGAGGCGCGCGCCAGCGCCATGCTGGGCAGGGCGCGCGCGGACGCTGCCCTTGCAGACGATGCGCCAGTGGAGGCGTTTCGCCGCTTTGCCGCAAAGCTCAATGGCGCCGCACTGGAGGGTCTGATGGATCGTTTGGCGCTGCGGCGCGCAGATTTCCATCGCTTTACCCAAAAAAACCGTGGCGTGATCTTTGCCGATGCTGCGATCAGGAACCACCACAATGCGCGCGGAGGAGCCGAGAGCTTTGCGCGCGCCTTCATCGCCAAACACGATTGGGCAAAGCTGCACGACGCTGCGGCGGCGCTCGAAGACGGCAGCAGACAAGACCAAGCCACAGCCGAACGCCTGAGGGTTGCTCTAAATTGCGTCGAGCGCGCAGCCCACCATGAAGCCCTCGACGTATGCTTCGATTTCGCGCTGACCGAGAGGGGCGATCTTCGCAACAGTTTCGTTACCGCCTCGTCAAGGCAGAACCATTCCTGGCTCGAGCCGCTCTTGCGTCGTTTTGCCGAGGACGCGGCGGACGCGCGTGAGAAATGGAATGAGCTGGAGCGCGCCGAGGACGCCACTGCGGCGCTCGCCTTGGCGATGAAGCTCGATCGGGCCTACGAAGATGCGAAGGCTGCAAGCGGCGTCCTCGATTTCGACGATCTCATCGGCTTGGCGCAGGGCTTGCTCAAGCGCTCGGATGCGGCGCCTTGGGTTCTCTATAAGCTCGACGGAGGCCTCGATCATATTCTCATCGATGAAGGACAGGATACCTCGCCCGCGCAATGGGATCTGATTGCGCCGCTCCAGGATGAATTCTTCTCCGGTCGCGGCGCGCGCGCCGAGAAGTTGCGCACGATGTTTGCGGTCGGCGACCCCAAACAAAGCATTTACGCTTTCCAGGGCGCCGATCCCCAGCGCTTCAATGACGAGCGTCATCGGTTGGAGAAGCGCTCGCGCCGCGCCGGCGTTGCGTTCAAGGGTCCCCTGCTCGAAACATCGTTCCGATCGAGCCCGGAAATTCTCAAGACCGTCGACGCCACTTTCAAACATCGAAGCCTTTCGCCGGGCGCGGCCAACGGTGACGATAAAATCCATCACCTCGCCTCGCGCGAGCACGAGCACGGAATTGTGGAGGTCTGGCCAATTCTGCGCCGCATGGAGGCAAAGCCGGCAGAGCCTTGGGACGCTCCCGTCGACGTTGAGACCGAAGTCAGCGTCCATGCCCAGCTTGCACGCGCGATCGCCGCTCAAGTCAAAAACATGATCGAGGCGCGCGAGGGCGTTTGGGAGAAGGGCAAGTTGCGCGCACTCGAGCCCGGGGACGTCATGGCGCTGGTGCGCACGCGCGGGGCGCTCTTCCGTGAGCTGATCAAGGCGTTCAAGCGTGAGAGGCTGCCTGTTGCAGGCGCCGACAGAATGATCCTGCGCGACGAGCTTAGTGTGGAAGATTGTCTTGCATTGATGCGCCTCGCGCTCGATCCGGCCGACGATCTGGCGCTCGCATGCGTCTTAAAGGGCCCATGGCTCAATCTCGATGACGACGATCGCGACCTCTTTCCAATCGCGTTCGGGCGCGAAAGAGGCGAGAGCGTCTATGATCGATTGATCGCCAATGAGGACGCGAAATATGGAAACGCCCGCGCGTTCGTCGCGGATCTTGTCGCACGCGCCGGCGCGGACGCATTCTCGTTTTTGAGCTGGGCGCTGGAGACGCCGCATTTCGGCGGCCCGTCAGGTTGGGAGCTCGTGTTTGCGCGCCTTGGGTCGGAAACGCGCGATCCGTTGGAAGAGCTGCTGCAGCGATCGTTGAAGCTGCACAATTATGCGGCGCCCACGCTGCAGCGCTTCCTTTCCGACATCGAGCGCGATGCGGGGCAGGTGAAGCGCGAACTCGAAGCCGAGACCGGCGCAATCCGGGTCATGACGGTCCATGGGGCCAAAGGCCTCGAGGCGCCGGTTGTGATCCTGCCTGACGCTGCCGGGGCGGCAAACCTGAAGCCCGACGACAATCTCATCTTCGATGAGAACGGACCCTATTTCTCGCAGCGCGAATCCGACGACGACGCTGCCGGGCGCGCTGCGCGTGCGGCATACAAGGACGAGATGCTGGGCGAGCATTGGCGCCTGCTCTATGTGGCGATGACGCGCGCGCGCGACCGGCTGATCGTGTGCGGCGCCCAGCACGGCAATTCCAGAGACGGCGAGGCAGGTGAGAGTTGGCGCCTTGCTGTCGAGCAAGCGCTGACGACATTGGGCGCCAAGGCGTTCGCTGCAGCGACCGGGGAGGGTTTGCGGCTCGGCGCATGCAAATACGGCGAGCCGCGCGCACACGCCGCGCCCGCCTCGCACAAGCTGCCGAATTGGGCCAAGCGCCTGGCGCCCGACGCGCTCCCCGATGCGCTCCCCGACGCGCTCCCCGATGCGCTCAAGGACGCGAGGTCCATCGCGCTCGCTGCGCCCTCGCGTATCGGCCACACCGATCCGCAATTCTTCTCGCCGCGCGGAGAGGGCCAAAAGCGTTTCCGCCGCGGGCTCTTGATCCACGCGCTCTTGGAGCACCTGCCGGAGGTGGAGCCGCCTCGGCGCGAAGGCGCAGCAAGAGCATGGCTTTCCCGTCAAGGCGTGAGTGAGGCAGATAGCGCTCTCTTTGCCGGCGAGGCGCTCGCCATCATCGGCGACCCGCGCTTTGCGCTCATCTTCGGAGCGAACTCAAGAGCTGAGCAGGCGATCATCGGCGAGGTCGAAGGTCGCTCGGTGCGCGGCATCGTCGATCGGCTTGCGGTCGATAACGAGCGCGTGATGATCGTCGACTACAAGACAGATCGTCCCGCTCCCGAAAGCGCCGATCAAGCCCCTGAGGCCTACGTCGTACAGCTTGCGCTCTACCGCAGTGTTCTCAAGAGAATCTTTCCTGGGCGCAGTGTCGCCTGTGCGCTTCTATGGACGGAAACACCCTATCTCATGGCGCTGCCCGACGCCCGCTTGGATGCTGCATTGCACGCATTGCAGCATAGTTGAATCGGTAACTTTTCGCGCCTACATCCGAGCTTCGACCCTCTTTACGGGAGCAGACCTTGGCCACGACCAAAACCACCGATGACGGCTTTGAAAATGACGTGCTGAAGTCGAGCACGCCTGTCCTCGTGGATTTCTGGGCGGAATGGTGTGGTCCCTGCAAACAGATCGGTCCGGCGCTTGAAGAGATTGCAAGCGAGATGGGCGGACGCGTGACAATTGCAAAACTCAATATCGACGAAAATCCGATGACGCCTGGACGCTACGGCGTGCGCGGCATTCCGACCTTGATGGTGTTCAAGGACGGCAAGGTGGCTTCGACCAAGGTCGGCGCCATGCCGAAGTCCAAGATCGTCGAGTGGCTGAACGAAAGCGTCTAGCTGCGCTCGGCGCTGAGCGCCTCCCCAGCCAGTAAGAACGAACCGCAGATGAGCACGCGCGGCGCATGCCATTGCGCCGCGCTTTGCATGGCGGCGCCAAGGGACGGCGCGGTTGCGGCGTCAGCGCCCGAAGCGCGCGCGATCTCTGCAAGCATCGTTGGCGCTATGTGCGCCTCGCCGAGGGGCGTTGCGATAATTCGATCCACAGCGCCTGCCAATGCAGTGATGAAACTGCCGGCGTCCTTGCGCGCTCGCATGGCGACGATGGCTATGTTTGTCGCCTTGCGTTTTGCGTTCATGGCGCTGAGCGAGCGAGCGAGGGCTAAAGCTGCGTGCCCGTTATGGCCCGCGTCAACCCATACTTCTCCACCTTGGGCGCGGATCGGGGCGCTCAAAGCGCCGCGCATGAGCGGCTGAAGACGTCCGGACAAACGCGCCTCGGCGAGCCCGACGGCGAAGGCCTCGTTGGGAATAGGCGCATTGGCGTATTTGAGAGCAGCGACCCCAAGGCCTGCATTGTCGAACTGATGGGCGCCGGCAAGCGCCGGCAAAGGCAGATCAAGCGCCTCGTTTTCCAATTGCACGATGAGGCGCCCGTGGGCGGGATATGCATCCCAGTCTTCGCCTTGGATGTGGAGCTGCGCGCCGACATCTTTTGCTCGTGCTTGGATGATCTTACGCGCAGCGTCGCCTTGGCGTGCGACGATTGCAGGCGCGCCAGACTTCAGGATGCCCGCCTTGTGTGCGGCGATCTCTGCGAGACTTGCGCCGAGAGCGTCCTGATGATCGAGCGCGATTGGCGCGATGAGCGTCGCCGCCGCCTTGCCGATAAGGTTGGTCGAATCGTCGCGCCCACCCATGCCGGTTTCGATGAGGCATACGTCTCCCGGCGTTTCGCCGAACATCAAGAAGGCGGTAGCGACCTGGGCATCGAATTGCGTGAGCGGATAGGAGGGCGGATTGCTCGCGCTCCATACGCGATCGGCGGCGGCGATCAACGCCGCATCTTCTGCGACTTTGCCTTGAACGAGGAAGCGTTCGTTCAAGCTGAGGAGATGGGGTTTGGTGAAAGCGTGAACTCGAAGACCCGCCGCTTCCGCGATCGCCCTCATAAAAGCGATCGTTGAGCCCTTGCCGTTGGTGCCCGCGACTTGGACGGGAAAGCGCAACTTATCCTGGGGATCGCCGAGCGCTTTGAGGGTCGCGGCCAAGGGCGCAAGGTCGAACGCTTTGCCGTGGCCAAATTCAGGCCCGAACAATTTTTCGAAATGAAGCTGTACCTGGTCCATTTTAACGCCACGCCCGAAATGGCGCTATTGTCGAGGCTCTGCGAGGGCGCCTCCAGGTGCGAACACCAAAGCCCATGACCTCGAGGGTGTGGGCTCCTGCGCTATTTGCCCTGAATGAGGCTTCAAGAATTGTAGATTTACTCCGCCGCTTTTGCGCGCGGCGCCTTTGACGACTTGCGCTTCGGCAGCGCCTCTTCTTCGGCGTCGAACATCTCGATTGTTTCCGCCTCGGCGCCCGCGGCCGCTGCGCGCTTAGACATCAAGACCGAGAGCAGGGTCGAGAGCGTCGCCTTGAGCTGGCGGCGATCGACAACCATGTCGACCATGCCCTTGTCGTGCAGATATTCCGAGCGCTGGAAGCCTTCCGGCAATTTCTGGCGAATGGTCTGCTCGATGACGCGCGGTCCGGCAAAGCCGATGAGCGCGCCGGGCTCGGCGATGTGGATGTCGCCAAGCATGGCGTAAGACGCCGTTACCCCCCCGGTGGTGGGATCGGCCAGCACCACAATATAAGGCAGGCCTGCTTCTTTCAGCATCTGCACTGCAAGCGTCGTGCGCGGCAATTGCATGAGCGAAAGAATGCCCTCCTGCATGCGCGCCCCTCCCGAGGCGGTCACCATCACCATCGCAGCTTTGCGGCGCACCGCAGCTTCAGCGGCCGCGATGAACGCCTCGCCCGCGGCCATGCCGAGCGAGCCGCCCATGAATTCGAAGTCCTGCACCAGCACGACGCTCGGGAGGCCGCCGATGCGGCCATAACCGGCTTCCATCGTGTCCTCGCGATGGACCTTGCCGCGGGCGGCCTTCAAGCGGTCGACGTACTTCTTGTCGTCCTTGAATTTCAGCGGATCGGTCTCGACTTTCGGCAGCGTGATTTTCTGCCATGCGGCGTCGTCGAACAATTGGCGAAAGCGCGGCTCGGGGCCGATGCGCATATGGAAGCCGGACGGCGTGACCCAATGGGAGGCTTCGAGTTCAGAACGGTAAATCAGATCGCCGCTGATCGGATCTTTGATCCAAAGATTGTCCGGCGTGTCGCGCTTTTCTTCGTCGCCTTTTTTCTTCAGGCCAGGCCGCGCAAAATTCGACAGCCAGTTCATGGGCTCATGCCTTCCAAGTCGCGGGCCGTGCGCACAGCATCGCTCAAAAGCTTGACCTTGCGCAAGACGCGTTCGACGGCCTCTGGTTTCCCGCTATTGGCGATTTCATCGACAATGGCGGAGCCGATGACCACAGCATCGGCAGTTAACGCTATTGCGCGTGCAGCTTCTGGCTCGCGCACGCCGAATCCGACCGCAATCGGCAAACGCGTGGCCTGCTTCAAGCGTTCCACCGCAACGCGGACCTGATCTGCGACTGCAGCTTTTGCGCCGGTCACGCCGGCAACCGAAACATAGTAAAGAAAACCGGAAACGCCTTCGAGTACGGTGTTTAGACGTTGATCGTTGGTTGTGGGCGTTGCAAGGCGAATGAGCGAAAGTCGGTGTGGAGAAAAAGCTGCGCGGAGCGGGGCGTCTTCCTCTGGCGGCAGATCTACGATGATGCACCCGTCGACGCCCGACTTGTGTGCTTCTTCTGCAAAGGCCGTGTGTCCCATTTGCTCCACTGGGTTTGCGTACCCCATGAGGATGAGCGGAGTGTCTCGATTTTCGGCGCGAAAACGGCGGGCGAGTTCGAGTGTCTTCCTCAGTGAGCCGCCGGCCTTGAGCGCGCGCTGTCCGGCCTTCTGAACGGACGGCCCATACGCCATCGGGTCGGAAAAGGGAAAGCCAAGTTCGATGACATCGGCGCCGGCGGCCGGGAGTTGGCGCAGGATGGCAAACGAGGTCTCCTGATCGGGATCGCCCGCCATGATATAGGCGACGAGACCGGCGCGATTTTTCGCGCGCAAAGACGCGAAGCGTTGATCGAGGCGTAGAGTCAAAGCTTCACGCTGAGCGCATCGGCCACGGTGAATACGTCTTTATCGCCGCGCCCGCAGAGGTTCATGACGATGAGGCCGTTGGGCCCAAGCTCCTTGGCGATGTCGCCAACGCGGGCGAGCGCATGTGAGGGCTCTAGCGCTGGCAAAATGCCTTCAAGCTTTGCGCAGAGCTGAAACGCAGCGAGCGCCTCCTCGTCGGTCGCACTCAAATAGGTCGCGCGCCCGATGTCGTGGAGATAGGCGTGCTCGGGCCCGACGCCTGGATAATCGAGCCCGGCGCTGATCGAGTGGCCTTCGAGAATTTGGCCATCGTCGTTTTGCAGCAAATACGTGCGGTTGCCGTGGAGAATTCCCGGGACGCCCCCGCTGATGGCGGCGGAATGTTGGAAGCGATCGTCGATGCCGCGGCCTGCGGCTTCGACCCCATAAAGCTTCACTGTTTCATCGTCGAGAAAGGCGTGGAACAGCCCAATCGCGTTCGAGCCGCCGCCGACGCAAGCCATCACGGCGTCCGGCAAGCGGCCTTCGCGCTCCAAAATCTGGGCGCGCGCCTCGCGCCCGATAATGCTCTGAAAATCGCGCACCATTTCGTGATAAGGATGGGGGCCTGCAACGGTGCCGATGCAATAGAACGTATCCTCGACATTGGTCACCCAATCGCGCAGGGCTTCGTTCATTGCGTCTTTGAGGGTTGCGGCCCCTGAGGTCACCGGGCGCACGTCCGCACCCAGCAATTTCATCCGGAAGACATTGGGCTTTTGGCGCTCGATGTCTGTGGCGCCCATGAAGACGATGCACGGAAGGCCAAAGCGTGCGCAAATGGTTGCAGTCGCCACGCCGTGCTGGCCTGCGCCGGTTTCGGCGATGATGCGCGTCTTTCCCATGCGCTTGGCTAAGAGCACCTGGCCGAGGCAATTGTTGATCTTGTGGGCGCCGGTGTGATTGAGCTCGTCGCGCTTGAAGTAGATTTTGGCGCCGCCGAAGTGCTCACTCATGCGCTCGGCAAAATAAAGCGGCGAGGGACGGCCCACATAATGGGCCGAGAAGGCGTCGATCTCGGCCTGAAATGCGCTGTCGCTCTGGGCTTGGCGGTAGGCCTTCTCCAGATCGAGAATGAGCGGCATCAGCGTCTCGGCGACATAGCGTCCGCCATAGGCGCCGTAGCGGCCTTTTTCGTCGGGCACATCCTGCCGGTTGCGGCGCGCGTCCATGGGTGGGCTTAAGCTCGGGCTGCCGCCAGGAATTGGGCGATTTTGACCGGGTCCTTTAGGCCCGGTGCGCTTTCGACGCCAGAGGAGACGTCCACGATGGCGGCTCCCGAACTTTTAATCGCCTCGGCCACGTTTCCAGGATTGAGCCCGCCCGAGAGCATCCAGGGCCGCGAAAGTGTCTTCCCCGCCAAAATCGCCCAATCGAACGCGCGCGCATTGCCGCCCGGCAAGCCGCCTGGGGGGGCCTTGGCGTCGAACATCAGCATTTCGGCGACGTTCTCGAAGGGCGCCGCGCGATCGAGGTCTTCCCGCGTTGCGACGCCAAGCGCTTTCATCACTCCAATGCGCGCATATTGGCGCGCGTGCGCAACCATGGAGGGGGGCTCGCGTCCATGCAGCTGCAGCCAATCGGGTCGGGCGTGATGCTTGATGAGCTGCAAGAGCTCGTCATCGGCGTCGACTGTGACCACCACAATCTGCGCACGTGTGCGGGCGCGATCTGTCAACGCCGTCAGCATGTCGCGCGAAAGATGACGCGGGCTCTTTGGATAAATGACGAAGCCGACGTAAGCGGCGCCGCCCTCGAGCGCTGCATCGAGCGCTCGGGCGTCTTTGATGCCGCAGATTTTGACGTCGGCCATTGGTTCTAATTAGGAACGCGCCTTCAACAAATCACGGATTTCCGTCAACAGCTTGATGTCCGGCGGCGTCTCCGCGACCGGGGCGGGGACGGCTTCTTGGCTTCGTTTCATCGAATTCATCGCCTTGATGATGAAGAAAAGAACGAAGGCGACAATGATGAACTTGATCGCAGCGTTGATGAACTTGCCGTAGTGGACGGCGGTTTCCGGGACAGCCGCCGCATAGCCGGGCTGATCGGGGGTTCCGATTGCGGCGGCGGCCGGGTGCAAGACGAGCTTCAAGGTCGAAAAGTCGATGCCGGCCAACATGAGCCCGATCGGGGGCATGATGATGTCGTCGACGAGGGAGGAGACGATGGCGCCGAACGCTGCGCCGATGATGACCCCGACGGCCAGATCGACGACGCTGCCTTTGAGCGCGAACTCACGGAATTCCTTCAGGATGGACATCGCGCTCCCGCCGTCTTGCAAACCTTAAGCGTGGTCCTTTGCCACCATTCGCCAGCTGCGGTCCAGCATGAGATCGCCTCGAATGAGGTCGCCCAAAGGAAGGCGGGGGACTAGATGTCGGCCCAAGGACGGGCGCTTCGTCCTTGCTTCAAGGAGGCGAGATCCATGCGTTTCATGATGCTGATGATCCCCAAGGGATACGAGAGCGCCCAGCCCGGAACCGTGCCTGAAGCCAAGGCG
>JACXTT010008579.1_pt1 | contig 14149 bp, 15 predicted proteins | sample 9270951 | NCBI WGS metagenome assembly JACXTT01 (sample SAMN15532306, study PRJNA645909) | rock metagenome | isolation source: weathered quartz diorite | place: Puerto Rico | collected 2017-06-21 | reverse complement strand
CCGCGAATTCCTTCGCCTTCCCGTGGAACACCATCGTAGGCCTCCCCGACCGCTCATTCACCACCTCGAAATCCACCCAGCGAACCCCGCGCCGCCAACCCGTCCCAATCGCCTTCATCCCCGCTTCCTTCGCCGCAAACCGCGCCGCATACCTCTCGAAGCGGTTCTTCTTCCGCTCGACATACGCAATCTCGCCCGGCGTGAAGATCCGGCGGATGAACCGCTCCCCAAACCTCCGGATCGCTGCTTCGATCCTCCCCACTTCGCACAAATCAATTCCATTGCCGACAATCATTCCACACCTCCTCCTGAAATGAACTCCGCAAACCCCGCCGCAATCCGCCCCGCGACCGCACCGAGCCCGCCATTCAAATCGTGCCGGGCCCCAACCACCATTTCCAGTTTCGTACGCGCTGGAACCAGCGCCACGGCCGTCCGCAACTCCTCCTCGGTCCCAAATTCATCCTTGGTCCCGCTCACAAACAGCGACGGAACCCGCAGCGCCCCAAAATGCGCCGTCCGCATCTGCGCGGGTTTCGCGGGAGGATGAAGCGGATACCCCATCAGCAACAACCCCGAGGCCAACTCAGGCCGCCCCGCGAGCAGCATCGAACCCTGCCGTCCCCCATACGAATGACCGCCCAAAAACACCCGTCCGGAACCGCTGCCGCCGACGCCGACGCGCTCCCCCATCTCCAGGAGCCATCGCGCCAACCCATCCTGATCCTTCTTCGCATCCGCCGGCCGTGGCGGGCCGCTCCGCCCTTCTTCGCGGAAAGCCAGGTTGACTCGCTCCACAACCCACCCCAATTTGACGAACTCCGCCTCGACGGCCAAAAGCAGGGGAGCGTTCCGGTTCGACCCCGCTCCATGGGTCAGCACAATCCCGTTCACAATTTATTTTCACCTTATATTCAATAGTTTACAGCCGAAAGCTTGACGCTAAGAGCCTGTTACTCTCGTGGCAGAAAAGGAACTTTATGCGATTCATGCAGGCGCCCGCCACCCACACCGAGATCTTCGTGGCCCCCGAGGACCTCGCCCAGTTTGAGGATTTCCAAACTGCCATCATGCTCGAGTTCGAACCCCGCTCCGAGTTTGAAGTCCAATGCATCCGCACCGTCATCCACTCCCTCTGGACCGTCCGCCGCACCCGCATCGTCGAACGCCGCATGCAGCAACGCGCCTTCGCCGACGGCATCGTGGACCCGCTCCTCGACATTCCCTGGGCCAATCAACTGAAGGGCGTTCTCGCCCTCCGCCGCCAAGCCGAACGAAGCCTCGTGCAAGCCTTGAAGGATTTCCGCGCATCCCGCCGCGCCGCTCCTCATCGCCCCACGTCGCCCGAACCCGTCGCCGCCACAGCCGGAACCTCGACCGGAGCCGCCGTCACATGTGAAACCAACCGCCGCACCGGCGAGAAAACCAGCCATAGCGACGACGCCAGCACGCCCATCGAGCACAACACAAAAGTCATCCGCATGCCGAACGCCGTCGCCAGCGCGCCGCCCACCAGCGCCCCTATAGGCCAGCATGCCTTGAACAGCAACTGCGCGCAAGCGGTCACTCGCCCCAGCAAAGCCGGCGGCGTGATCGACTGTCTCAAAGTCGCCTCGTGAATGCCGTAAACCGGAAACGCGATATCGCCGAACAACTGCGACGAGCCCATGCAAACCATCGCAATCCAGCCCGGCCCGGGAGCAAGCGGAATCAGCAGCGACAGCAGGCCATGCGAGAGCGCCGCCCCAATCATCGTCCGCCCAACGGAAAACCGGCTCGCGATCCGCGCGGCGAATACCGACCCGAGAAATGCGCCGAAACCTCCGAGCGTGACGATCACGCCGAGCACGAGCGGCGTGAAACCCAGCGCCTGCACCGCGTAAAGCACGTACAACGTCGCAAAGAAGCCGTAGAAGAAGCTCGCGGTTGCCGATCGCATTGCCAGCGCCCGCAGAATCGGATCGTGGAACGTCGTCCGGAACCCCGCGGAAATCTCGCGCCAATTGAAGCCGTCCGGGTGCAGCTCTTTGACAAGTTCCGGTTTGCGGATCAGCCACACGGATGCCGCCGAAACCAGAAATGAAATCGCATCGAGCGCAATCGCCCGCGGCGCTCCCAGCCACTGCACCAGCATGCCCGTCGATGCCGGACCGATCATTTCCGCGGTCGTCATCGACAACGTCAGCTTCGCGTTGCCTTCGAGCAGCTTGTCGCGGTCCACCAGCGATGGCAGCAGGGACTGATAAGCAACGTCGAAAAACGTCGTAAACACGGCCGTGCAGCCGATCACGGCATACAGCGCGAACATGTTGAGCAACCCGTTCGCATAGAGTAGCGGGACCAGCGCCAGCATCGCCGCACGCCCCAAGTCTGCGCCCACCAGCAGCGGCCGCAGCCGGAACCGGTCCGCCACGATCCCCGCGGCTGGCCCAAACAGCAGCGCCGCGAACCCGTTCATCGACGCCAGAATGCCCATCTGCCCGGGCGTCGCATGCAGCAGCAGCACCGCGGTCAGGGGAATCCCCTCGCGTGAAATCCGCGACCCGATCTCTGAAATCGTTTGCCCGGTCCAAAGCTTCAGGAACTCGCGGTCGCGCCACAAACTCATGAGATTTCGCTTCCCGAAAGCCGCAGCCAGATATCCGCCAATTGCGCGATGCTCAACTTCTCAGCGCGCAACGGCGCTTCGGGCAGTGCATCCACCGCGGCTTTGTCATATCGGACCAGCAGATTGTTGCGTAGTGTCTTCCGCTTCTGCTGAAAGCAAACGGACGCGAACTTCAGAAACTGCCGTGTCTCGCGCAGGATCGGAACCCGCGGCGTCAATTGAAACACCGCCGATTCCACCTTCGGCGGAGGCCGGAACGCCGCCTTCGAAACCGGAAACAGAATCTTCGGCTCCGAATACAACTGCGTCTGCACGCTGAGGTATCCGTAATCCCGCGAACCCGGTTGCGCCGTGATGCGTTCGGCCACTTCTTTCTGCACCAGAAAGACCGCCCGCAGCCACGTATCGCCGGATTCGAAGAGCTTCTCGAGAATCGGTGATGTGATGTAGTACGGCAGATTTCCCGCCACGATCGCCGGACCGAAATCGCGCAGATTCGTCTTCAGAATGTCCTGATTGAGCACAGTGAAATTGGAGTGCTCGCGGAACTTATTCTTCAGGTAATGCACCAGCACCGGGTCGATCTCCACCGCGATCAACCGCTTCGCCCGCGGCAGCAGATGCTCGGTGAGGGCGCCTCTGCCTGGACCTACCTCCACAATCAGTTCCGCCTGGTTGCCGTCGTCGGGCTGGGCCGCTTTTGCAATGCGTTCGAGAATCGAAGGGCTCGATAAGAAATGCTGTCCGTAACGTTGTCCCAAGGCGCTTTACACCGCTCCGTCGAGTGCTTGCGTGAAATCGGCAAGCAGATCGCGCCAGTCTTCGATGCCAATCGAGATGCGCACTAGTCCGTCGGTCACGCCGGCCTGCGCGAACTCTTCGTCCGTAAAGCCGGAATGCGTCGTGGTCTTGGGATGGCATGCCAGCGTTTCCACGCCGCCGAGCGAAACTGCGTTGCGCGCCAGGTGCACGCCCCTCAGAAAATTGAATGCGGACGCCTTGCCGCCTTTCAGTTCGATGGAAAGCATCGCGCCCGGAAAATCGCACTGCTCCGCGAGAATCCGCTTCTGCTCCGCGTCTTCGAACAGCGATGGATAGATGACCCGCGCCACCGCGCGATGATTCACCAGCCGTTCCGCGATGCGCTGCGCATTCTTGCTGGCCTTGTTCATGCGCAATTGCACGGTCGGGAGCCGAGTATCGAGCATCCAGCATTCGTCGGGTTGCAGGATGTTGCCGAACAGGCTGCGCTTCGAGCGGATCTTGCCGATCAACTCCGCATCCTTCGCTAAGACGACTCCGCCGAGCAAATCGCTCATGCCGCCGAGATACTTGGTGGCCGAGTACAGCGCGAGGTCCGCGCCGAGTTCGAGCGGATGCTGAAACGCCGGTCCGAGCAGCGTGTTGTCCACCATCACCAGCGGCTTCGCCGAACCCTGCTGCCGGGATGCGGCTCTTTCCACCGCATCGCGAATGTCGGTCATCATCAGCGTGGGATTCGCGGGCGTTTCGATCAAAACAATTTTGAGGTTTTGCGTGTCGCGAATCGCGGCCGCGATTTCCGCGGTTTTACCGCCGGTGACCGCGACGCCCCGAATGCCCCAGGGCTCGAGAAAAGTTTGGATGAGCTTCTGTGTGCCGCCGTAAATCGGCACCGTGTACACCACCGCATCGCCCGGCGCGAGAAACGCCATCATCGATGTCATAATCGCGGCCATGCCGGAATTGAAGAGCAGCGCGGCCGTCGCGCCACGCTCGAGCGGAACCATGTGGTCTTCCGCGATCTGCGCGTTGGGGTGATTGAATCGCGAATAAACGAGGTCGACCTCTTCTCCTGACGCTTTCTTCGCGCGTCCCGCCATCAGGTCGAACGCCCGTTCGGCGGTTTCAGGACTCGAGAACACATAGGTCGAACTGCGAAAAACAGCGGGCCGCGCGGAACCCACGGAAAGCGCCGGATCGAAGCCTCTGGTTAAGACCTCGGTCGAGCCATGCAGCGGTTTGGTTTTGTCTGCCATGACTTCATGGTACTCGGCGCAACCCTATGCTATGCCCTTTAGTACCAGGGTCGATCAGAGCGGATATGCCTTCGATTAAGGCCTCTTCCTAATTGGGCCGCGCAAGGAGTCCGCTTAGCATGAATAAAGACATGATTCAGTCAAAGCCTGGAAAATCGCTGTACTCCGAAAATGAGGCGGCGGCGATGGTGGGAGTTTCCGTGGAAGAGCTACGAACGCTGGTCCGCAAAATTGCCGGCCATAGCGACGACTCGGCCGAAGATATCAAAGGCGCGATGTACCAGCCGCGAGACCTGGTTTTGTTGAAGCTTTGTTTGGCCGGCGTTCAAACGGCTGCAAGCGCGGCGCCGGTATCCTAGAGGTTAGTGCAGCCGCCGCAGCGAATCGTTTTAATCTCGACCTACGATCAAGGCCGCCAACCATTCGGTTTGGCGTCTCCCGCGGCGTGGCTGCGCACCGCCGGCTTCACCGTCACCTGCGCCGATCTCGCGGTGGGCATGTTTCCAGCCCGCGCCGTCCGCGAGGCGGACGCCGTCTTCTTCTTCCTTCCCATGCATGCCGCAACGCGGATGGCAGTCGCGCCAATCGCCCGCGTCCGCGAACTGAACCCTGACGCCGTGCTTGGCTGTTACGGCTTATATGCCCCGCTCAACGCCGAATACTTACGGACCTTAGGACTGTCCGTCTTCATCGGAGGAGAGTTCGAAGCCGACCTCGTGCGATGGGCGCAGGGCTCGCGCGCCGAGGCGCGGCCGCTCGAAAAGCTGCAGTTCCAGCGGCCCGATCGCGCCGGTTTACCAGCCCTCGATCGCTATGCCAAACTGCGGGTCTTAGAAGCGAACAGGGATCGGCTGAGCGATCTGCCAATGGACCAGAAATCCTCGACGCCGATCCCGTTGTTCGCGAATTCCACAAAAGCGAACAGGGATCGGCATTGCGATCCGCTGTTGGACCAGAAGCCCTCGACGCCGATCCCGTTGTTCGCGAATTCATCAGAAGCGAACAGGGATCGGCTGAGCGATCTGCCAATGGACCAGAAACTCGGTTCCGCTGCTATGTCCGGCTCCGTTGCGCGGGCGACCTCAAACGCCCGTGAGGAAGAACGCATCGTCGGCTACACCGAGGCCTCTCGAGGCTGCAAGCACCTCTGCCGGCATTGCCCGATTGTGCCCGTTTATGGAGGCGCCTTCCGCGTTGTGCAGGCGGAGGTCGTACTCGCCGACATCCGGCAGCAAGTCACCAACGGCGGCGCCCGCCACATTACGTTCGGCGATCCGGATTTCTGGAACGGCCCCATGCACGCGACGCGTATCGTCGAAGCCATGCACGCCGAGTTTCCGGACCTGACGTATGACGCGACCATCAAGATTGAGCACCTTCTGCGCCATCGGGACCTGCTGCCTCGCCTGCGCGACACAGGCTGCTCGTTTGTCACAACCGCCGTGGAATCGCTCGACGACACGGTCCTCGAGAAGCTCGACAAGGGCCACACCCGCGCGGATTTCATCGAGGTTGCTCGAGAGTTCCGCCGTGTGGGGCTGACGCTATCTCCGACCTTCATCGCGTTCATGCCCTGGACAACGGTCGAGTCCTACCGCGACATCATGCGCACTCTCCGCGATCTGGACCTCGTCGAGAACGTGGCGCCCGTGCAATTGGGCTTGCGCCTCCTCTTGCCCGCGGGTTCGCGCCTCCTCGAGTTGGATGAAGTAAAAGGCTACCTGACGGGCTTCGATCAGGCCGCCTTAACCTGGCGCTGGAAGCATCCGGACCCAAGTGTCGACGACCTCGGCCGGCGGGTCTTCCAACTGGTCAGCGCCGAGGGCGCTCAAACCCGCAGACAGGTCTTCGAAAAGGTGTGGGAACTGTTGTTCGGAGAAGCCATGCCTGCGCTCCAGTCGCGAGCCGCGATCCCGTATCTCACCGAGCCTTGGTATTGTTGAGCGGAACCAACTGAAGAGCAGGTTGCTCTTCTATAGACTAAGTGCCCTTCAGGCAGTCCGCGATTTCCTGCTCGGTGATGGCGCCTTCTTTGATGAGCCTCCAGTAGGGCTCGGTGATGTCCACCGTCGTGTTGCCCGCGCCGGGGCAGGTGCCGCCATCGAGGACCAGATCCACGCGGCCATCCATGGTTCCGAACACTTCGATGCCGCTTTTGCAGGTCGGGTGGCCCGACATGTTCGCACTCGTTGCGATGAGCGGCTGATCCATCAAATCGAGGAGCTTCGAGATCGCCGGGGCTTTCGACTGGCGCATTGCGAGGCGCCCGGTATTGCCGGTCACCTTCAATGGCACGCGCGCCGAAGCCGGCACAATGATTGTCAGCGGACCCGGCCAGAAACGCCGCGTCAGTATCGAAAAGCGGCTCGAAATCTCTTTGCCCAGCTCTTCCGCCATCAGGTGATCGCTCACAAACAGCGGCAGCGAACGCACGCTTTCGCGGCCCTTGGCGGCGAACACGCGGCCCACGGCCCGCAAGTCGAACGGATCGGCGACCAGCGTATACAAGCCATCGGTCGGGGCGGCTACCACGCCGCCGGAACGGATCACGCGGGCGGCGCGCTCGATGGCGTCCTTTGGCGGATCGTTGCTATCGATCTCAATCAGGTCTGTGATCACCTGGGTCCAATTGCCTCCGCGACTTCGATCGCCATCTGATAGCGGCCGAACGGCGCGCTCAACTGGACGCCCTGGACGAGGGGCTTGCAGCGAATCACCATCTCTTGCGCGATGCGCACGCCTTCCGCGCGCGCCCTATCCGCGTTTTCGCAGGCGCGCATCCGTTCCATGAACGCTTCCGGCACCGGCACGCGCAGTTCGTTCACCATGAACTCCGCGTTGCGGTAGCTGGTGAGCGGCCAGATGCCCGCAATGAGAGGGATCTTGCAACCCTCGATGCGTTTCAGAAACGCCTCGAGCAGGTCGAGGTCGAACACCGGCTGCGTGACCACGTATTCCGCGCCCGCTTGCACTTTCCACTCGAACCGGCGGATCTCTTCATCGAGGTTCACCGCGCCCGGATTCGCGCCGACGCCCAATACCAGCGCGGTCTGCGAGCCCATCGGGTTGCCGCCGATATCGAGGCCGTGATTGAGGTTGGTGACGATGTTCGACAGGCCGATCGCGTCGACGTCGAACACCGCGGTCGCATCGGGATAGGTTCCCATCCGGGGCGGATCGCCAGTGATGCAGATCAGGTTCCGCACGCCCACCGTATGCGCGCCAAGCAGTTCGGACTGGATGCCCAGAATGTTGCGGTCGCGGCATGCGAAATGGAGCACAGTTTCGATGCCCGCCTCCTGTTGCATCTTCTGGCAGGTCACCTGGGCGCTCAACCGCGCGCTGGCCCGAGGGCCGTCCGGCACGTTGATGCAGTCGATGCCCGCTTCACGGCACTGGCGCGCGCCTTCGATCTCTTTGGAAGCATCCACGCCGCGAGGCGGAAGGATCTCGACGAACGAGACAAACTCGCCGGCCGCGAGCTTCGAGCCGAGCTTCGACTTGTCCGCCAGCGGAATCTTGGCCATCGCCTTGGGCTTGGCTTGCGGCTCCTCGACTGTAACGCTGAGAGTCTTTTGCCCGGGTTGCAGCGAGCGGACTTCGGAACGGATTTCCTTGATATGGTCGGGCGTCGTGCCGCAGCAGCCGCCGACGATTTTGACCCCCGCCCACAGAAAGCGCCGCGTGTACTGGGAAAAGTACTCAGGCGTCGCCATGTAGATTTGGCGGCCTTCGACGCGTACCGGCAGGCCCGCGTTGGGCATCGCGCTGATCGGCTTTTTGGTGAACGCCATCATCCGCTCGATGGTTTCGAGCGTGGTCTTCGGACCCACCGAACAATTGATGCCCACCACGTCACAGGGCAACTCGTCGAGGCGCTGCGCGTAGGTGTCGACATCCATTCCGCGCATCTTGCCATCGTCATCGATGGTGACTTGCGCGACGACGACCATCTCGTCCCCGGCCACTTCGCGGGCCGCGTAAATGGCCTCGCGGATCTCGTTCAGGTCGTAAAAGGTCTCGAGTACGAGCAGGTCCACGCCCGCTTCGTGCATCACCGCGATTTGTTCGCGGAATGCCGCGCGCCCTTCTTCAAAGGAGGTCTTGCCGAGGGGTTCCAGCCGAATTCCCAATGGACCCACCGCTCCCGCGACAAACGCCTGATCTTTGGCGGCATCGCGCGCGAGGCGCACGCCAGCGAGGTTGATGTCGCGCAGTTTCTCGACCAGGCCAAAGCCCGCAAGCCGCGGCGCCGTCGCTCCGAACGTGTTGGTTTCGAGGATTTCGGCGCCCGCTTTCACGTACGCTTCGTGGATCTCGCGCACCATCTGCGGCGCCGACAGGTTCAGTTCGTCGTAGCAACGGTTGATGAAGATGCCCTTCGAATAGAGCATGGTTCCCATCGCCCCGTCGGCGACCAGAACCTTATTCTGCAACTGCTCACGAAACTCTTTCGCACGCGAACGCGTGATGGTCGTGCTCATTTCGGGCCTTGAAAGGTATTGTAGCGCTCATCGCGTAAGTGAAACAATTCTTTAGGGAAATGTGCAACCGTGATAGCATGAAGGTTCCTTCCCATGACTGCGCAGGTTCCGGACATACTGGCTCGAATTGTCGAAAGTAAGCGGGCGCAACTCGACGAGTCGCGCGGCTATCGCGAGATTCTGGAACGAACCGCGTATCTGGCCCGCAACGACCATCGCGACTTCAAAGCGGCGCTCACGGCGCGGCCTCCGGCGGTGATTTCCGAGATCAAGAAAGCCTCTCCGAGCAAGGGTTTGCTTTCGGCGGATTTCGATCCGGTTTCGATTGCCGCGTCTTACGAAAAAGGCGGCGCGGCGGCTTTGTCGGTGCTTACGGACGCCAAGTTTTTTCAGGGCTCGCTGCAGGACCTGGAACGCGCCCGCAACGCGGTTTCGATCCCGGTTTTGCGCAAGGATTTCACGCTCGATGAGCACCATGTGTATGAGGCCGGCTCGATCGGCGCCGACGCGTTGCTGCTGATCGCCGCGATTCTGACGACGGAGGAAATGCGGCGGTTCCGCGAACTTGCCGAATCGCTGGGAATGGCGGCTTTGGTCGAGGTGCACAACGAGGACGAACTGAAGTCCGCGGTCGATTCGGGCGCGGAGATTCTTGGGGTCAACAACCGCGACCTCCATACGTTCGAGGTCCGGCTCGAGACTTCGCTGCGGCTGGCGGAGCGGATGCCTGCCGGCGCGGTGTTGGTGAGCGAAAGCGGGATCCATTCGAACGCCGATGTCCGGCGGCTGATGGATGCCGGTTATCACGCATTCCTCGTTGGCGAACATCTGATGAAATCAGGCGATCCTGCGGCGGCGCTCGAGGCGCTGAGGGCTTAGGGCGATGCTGGTCAAGGTGTGCGGAATCCTGTCGCTCGAAAACGCCATGCAGTGCGTCGAGGCTGGCGCGGACGCCTTGGGGTTGAACTTCTATCCGAAGAGTCCGCGGTATATCCGGCCTGAAGCGGCCGCGCCGATCGCAGAGGGGCTCCGCGGTAAGGCGCTGCGCGTCGGGCTCTTTGTAAATGAAACTCCCGAGTTTATTGCCGATGTAGCGAAGTTGGTGCAGCTTGACGCCCTGCAGTTGCACGGGGGCGGGGAAGCGCCGGCGCTAGGCATTCCCGTATGGCGCGCCTTCAATGTGGGTGCGGACTTCAAGCCCGCGGACGTCGAAGACGACAATGCCGCTGAGGCGTTCGTGCTCGATTCTCCGGCGCCAGGCGGCGTCCACGGTGGGACGGGGAAAACCTTCGACTGGACGCGCGTGGCGACGCTCACGAAACGAATCATTCTCGCCGGCGGACTCGATGCATCGAATGTCGCGGAGGCCATCCGCATTGCGAGGCCATGGGGCGTCGACGCGAGTTCGCGGCTCGAATCCGCGCCAGGCATCAAAGATCCGGCCAAAGTCGCGGCTTTTGCCGCCGCCGCCAAACGAAATCAAGAGGGATTATGAACTTACCTGATGCGCAAGGACATTTCGGACCATACGGTGGACGTTTCGTTCCCGAGGTCCTCATGGCCCCGCTCGAGGAACTCGAGACCGCTTACGCGGAAGCTCGCGTGGACGCCGGTTTTCAGGCACAACTCGCCGATTTGCTGGCCAATTATGCGGGACGGCCGACGCCGCTCTATTACGCCAAGCGCCTGAGCGAGTCGCTCGGCGGAGCGAAGATCTACTTGAAGCGGGAGGACCTGCTCCATACCGGCGCGCACAAGATCAACAACTGCATTGGCCAGGCGCTGCTCGCGATCCGCATGGGCAAGCGGCGGATCATCGCCGAAACCGGAGCGGGGCAGCATGGCGTTGCGACGGCCAGTGTTTGCGCGCTGTTCGGGCTCGATTGCACCGTATACATGGGCGAAGAAGACATGCGGCGCCAGAAGCTCAACGTCTTTCGCATGCGGATGCTCGGCGCGAAGGTGGTGGGCGTCACCAACGGCAGCCGGACTCTCAAGGACGCCATCAGCGAGGCGATGCGCGACTGGGTGACGAATGTGTCGAACACCCATTATTTGCTGGGTTCCGCGCTCGGCGCCCATCCGTATCCGATGATGGTTCGCGATTTTCATAACTGCATCGGGCGCGAGGCCAAGCGGCAGATTCTGGAGAAAGAAAACCGGTTGCCGGACATGCTGATCGCCTGCGTGGGCGGCGGATCGAACGCCATTGGCCTGTTCCACGAGTTCCTCAACGACGAGGGCGTTAGACTGGTGGGCGCCGAAGCGGGCGGCCGCAGTTTGGCGCTCGGCGAACATGCGGCGCGTTTTGAAGGCGGAGTTCCCGGCGTGCTGCAGGGGACGTACAGCTACTTGCTGCAGGATGCCGATGGGCAGGTTTCGCTCACGCACTCGGTTTCCGCGGGCCTCGATTATGCATCGGTGGGTCCGGAACACGCGTGGCTCCATGACCGCAAACGCGCCGAGTATGTTTCGGTGACCGACAGTGAAGCGCTGGCTGCCTCGAAGGTGCTGTCCCGTACGGAAGGCATCATTCCCGCTCTCGAATCCGCGCACGCCGTGGCCGAGGCGTTGAAACGCGCTCCGGCGATGAAGGGCGAGATCATGATCGTGAACCTGTCCGGGCGCGGAGACAAGGACACCGATATTTACCGCGAAAACCTGAAGGAACTCGATGGCGTCCAATAGTAGAATTCAAGCGATGTTCGAGCGCCTGCGCGGCGAGAAGAAGTCCGCGCTGGTGGCGTATTTGACGGCCGGCGACCCGGCGCCTGCAGCCACGGCTGGACTCGTTGCCGCGCTCGAACGCGGCGGCGCGGACCTCATTGAATTGGGTGTGCCGTTTTCCGATCCCATCGCCGATGGCCCTGTCATTCAGCGCGGCGCCGATCGCGCGTTGAAGGCCGGTACGACGCTGCCGCGCGTGCTCGAAATGGCCGCCGAAATTCGAAAGAGTTCCGAGATTCCGATTCTGCTGTTCAGCTATTTGAACCCCATGCTCCGGTATGGCTTCGAAAAGCTTGCCGCCGATGCGAAGGCTGTGGGAATCGATGGCGTATTGATGACGGACGCGAGCGTCGAAGAGGCGGAATCGTATGTCGGCGCAATGCGCGGGCAGGGACTCGACACGGTGTTTCTGGCCGCGCCCACTAGCACAGACCGGCGTCTGGAACTGGTAGCCAAGTATTCGAGCGGCTTCGTGTATCTCGTGTCGCGCACCGGCGTGACCGGCGAGCAGGAGTCGTTGTCCAGTTCCATTCAGCCCCTCATCGACGCGATGCGGAAGTACACGCAACTGCCGCTCGCCGTAGGGTTCGGCATTGCGACGCACGATCAATTTGCTTCCGTGGCTTCGATGGCGGACGGCGTGGTGGTGGGCAGCGCGATTGTGCGGGTGATCGAAAAATACGGTTCGAGTCCTGACCTCGAAGCGCAACTGGAAGCTTTTACGCGGAGCCTGAAGTATGGCCGATGATCCCCAATGGCGGCTCAAAGCCGCGAGAGACCAGATCGATGCGGTGGACGTCCGGATTCTCGAGTTGATCAACGAGCGGACGCACATAGTGGAAGAGATTGGCCGCATCAAACAGGAATTCCAGATGGCCATTTATGAGCCAAAGCGCGAGGAACAGGTGTTTGAAAACATCACGCGCAACAACAAGGGTCCTCTGCCGGATGATGCGGTGAAGCGCGTGTTTGAGCGGATTATCGATGAAATGCGCACGGTGCAGCGCCTGAAGATGAAGAAGGAAAACATTTAAATGCTAGTCGTGATGCAAGCCGGGGCTTCGGAGCAGCAGGTGCAGGGCGTGATCGATCGCCTGGTGACGATGGGATTTACAGTCCATCGCTCGACGGGCGTGACGCATACGGTGCTGGGCGGCGTGGGTCCTGTCGAAGATTTTGAACCGGCCGATTTTGAAGTGCTCGATGGCGTGAAGGAATGCCATCGCATCATCTCGCCGTACAAGCTCGCGAGCCGGCATTTCAAGCCCGGCGGATCGGTGCTGCAAATCAAGGGCGTCGAGATTGGCGGCACGAGCATTGTCGTGATGGCGGGCCCATGCAGCGTGGAAAATCGCGACCAGATCGAGATGTCCGCCGAGATTGTCGCAAAGGGCGGCGCGAAGGTGATTCGCGGCGGCGCGTTCAAGCCTCGCTCGTCGCCGTATAGCTTTCAGGGCCTCGGCGAAGAGGGTCTCAAAATGCTGCGCACCGCCGCGGACCGGCACGGTCTGCTGGTGATCAGCGAAGTGATGGACCAATCGCAATTGCCGCTGTTGTGCGAGTATTCGGACATTCTGCAGGTTGGCGCACGCAATATGCAGAATTTCAATTTGCTGCGGGCGATTGGCAACGTGCGCGCCCCGGTGCTGCTGAAGCGCGGCATTTCGGCGACGGTGGAAGAACTGCTGCTTTCGGCCGAGTACATTCTGTCCGGCGGCAACTACGACGTCATTCTGTGCGAACGCGGCATCCGCACCTATGAAACCGTGACGCGCAACACGATGGATATTTCGGCGATTCCCGTGGTGAAGAAGCTGTCGCACCTGCCGATTCTCGGCGATCCTTCGCATGGCACCGGCAAGCGCGAGTTCGTGCTGCCGATGGCGCGCGCGGCTGTGGCCGCCGGCGCGGATGGCCTGCTGGTGGAAGTGCATCCGGACCCCGATCGTGCGGTGAGCGATGGCGCGCAGACGCTGAAGCCGGGACAGTTTGAAGAGATGATGCAGCAGATCCGCCTGATCGCACAGGCGGTAGGGCGATCGCTGTAGTGGTGCAGACCGTTGCCATCGTCGGGGTCGGCCTGATTGGAGGCTCGTTCGCGCTGGCGCTGCGGAAGTCCGGATTTACGGGGCGGATCCTCGGGGTAAGTTCCGAACGGACGACGAAAGAGGCCCGGCGGCTGGGTGTGATTCACGAGGCGGTTCCGCTTGCCGAGGCTGCTTCGCGCGCGGGTCTGCTGTTTCGGGCGGAGCCGAATTTTCACCTGATTGCAGACTTTAACGTGTTATACGGCATGTCAAAGCCAGGCCCGC
>JACXTT010008578.1_pt1 | contig 14150 bp, 16 predicted proteins | sample 9270951 | NCBI WGS metagenome assembly JACXTT01 (sample SAMN15532306, study PRJNA645909) | rock metagenome | isolation source: weathered quartz diorite | place: Puerto Rico | collected 2017-06-21 | reverse complement strand
GCTGCAGATCCCCGCCCGTATCGCTTCCGGCGGTGATGTCGCCCACGTCCACATAGTACACGCCGGACCAGAACGTGCCGGGATGCGGATGCGTGGAATTGCTGCCGCCTTTGCGCTGGACGTTCGCCCAGGTCTCGACGACCTGCCAGCCCGGATGCTTGCCGGCCAGATCGGGCGCGCGCTCGGAGAATTCCGTGGCCTGCGTGGCAACTTCGATGACGGGAGCCAGCAGGTCCTTCATCGCGGGGCCGGCCCAGTCGAACATGGACATGTCGTGGGGGGACGACCAGCCGACGACCTCGTGGTCCGCCTCCGCCGGGGTGGATGCCTCCCGCTCAAGAATCGCGCGGCGGAGATCCTTATTGATGCGCTCGTGGTCCGGGATGGCAAAGACCAGCAGGGGCGTGGCGAAAACCGGCCGGACGTTGATTTCCATTTCTCGGGACATGCTTGGACGCCTCTGCAACCAGTAACGTTGTCCGCAGAATATCGTCAGTGCCGGATTGTGTCAAGCTGGTTCCGGACGCGAAGTTCGCCTTGTGAAATCCCCATACGGTTGGCTATAATCCGTTGCCCATGCCGTTTCCTGCCAAAGACTTCGTCAGCCTGCTCCAGGAAGCGGGTTTCGACTTCTTCACGGGGGTTCCCGATTCGACGCTGGCGGGGATCATCGCCGTGCTGATCGAGCGACGGGTGTACACCCCCGCGGTGCGGGAAGACGAGGCGGTCGGCATGGCGGTGGGCGCGTATATGGGCGGTAAGGTGCCGGCGGTGCTGATGCAGAACTCCGGACTGGGAACGTCATTGAACGCGCTGATCTCGCTGAACCTGATCTATCTCCAGCCGTGCCTGCTGCTGATCTCCTGGCGCGGGCACGACGGCAAAGACGCGCCGGAGCATCTCGTCATGGGGCAGGTCCTGGCCAAACAGCTCGACCTTGTGCGCATCCCGCATCGCACGGTGAAGGCCGAGACCGTCCGCGAAGACCTCGGCTGGGCCGCGCAGGTCTTCATGGCCCAGCGCATCCCGGTCGCGCTGCTGGTCACCAAGGGAATCTTTTCGTGAGGCCGGAAGAGGGCGTGCTCACGAGCCGCGGCCGCGCCATCGGCGCCGTACTGGGGTTACTGACCGACGAGCTGGTGGTCGCCTGCAACGGCTTTCCGTCGCGCGAGGCCTACACGCAGCGCGACCGACCGGAGAATTTTTACATGATCGGCTCGATGGGCTTGGCGCCGGCGATCGGGCTGGGGGTCTCCCTGGCGCAGCCCCGGCGGAAGGTGGTAGTGCTTGACGGCGACGGCAATGTGCTGATGGCCCTGGGCACGCTGGCGACGGTGGGCGCGCTCCAGCCGAAGAATTTGGTGCACATCGTGTTCGATAATGAAGTGTACGGCAGCACCGGCAATCAGCCGACGATCTCGCGAACCGTTCGTCTGGAGCAGGTGGCAAAGGCCGCCGGCTACAAGAACGTGGAACGGGTGCGGGAGTTGGATGACGCGGTGTATGAAGCGAAGGCCATGCTGAAGAAAGACGGTCCGAGCTTGCTGCTCGTGAAGGTGTCGGAGTTGGCGGACGACGTGGGGCGGGTCGAGATCGAACCGGCGGCCATGACCGAACGATTCCGGAAGGCCGCCATGCGAGGAACGACGGCATGATCCTGCTGAACCCCGGTCCTGTGAACGTCTCCGAGCGCGTGCGGCAGGCCTTGCTGAAACCGGACATCTGCCATCGCGAGTCCGAATTCACCGATCTGATCGAAGGCATCCAGGACAAGCTCGTCCGTGCATTCGCTCCCTCGGGCGAGTATCTGCCCATCCTGATCACCGGTTCCGGCACGGCCGCGGTAGAGGCAGCCGTGACGTCCTGCCTGCCGCCCGGACGCCGCATCCTTGTCATCAAGAACGGCGTGTACTCGCAGCGGATCGCCTCGATCGCCGCCGCGCACAAGATGCAGAACATGGATATTCCCAGTGAGTGGGACCAGCGCTTCGACACCGAAACGGTGCCGGTTGCGCTCCGGCAGAATAAAGCCATCGAGGTGGTAGCCGTCGTTCACCACGAAGCCGACACCGGTCTGCTCAACCCGGTCAAGGAGATCGGGGCGATCGTTAAGAAAGCCGGCCGAACTCTCCTGGTGGACGGCGTCAGCAGCCTCGCCGGCGAGGAGCTCGATTTCGTGTCCTCCAACGTCGGCTTGATCGCCGGTTCGTCGGGCAAGTGCATCCAGGGCTTTCCCGGCGTCGGTTTCGTCATGGTCCGCCGCGACATCATGGAACAGATGGTGACCTACGAGCAGCGCTCCGTCTATTTCCATCTGCCCACCTACTACAAACATCTCGAAGAGGGCTCCATTCCGTTCACGCCCGCGGTGCAACTCTACTACGCGTTCGACGAAGCGCTGAACGAGCTCCTCGATGAGGGGGTCGCGACCCGCATCGCGCGCTACCGCAAGATGGCGCGCCTGATCAGGAACCGCATGCGGGCCATCCGGATGAAGTTCTTCCTGCGCGAACCGTTGTGGTCAAGCACCCTCACGGCCTTCAACCTGCCGGAGGGCGTGTACTACGATCATCTGCATGACCTGCTGCGCGAGCGTGGGTACGTGATTTACGCCGGCCAGGCGCAGCTGGCGAACACGCTGTTCCGCGTGGCCAACATGGGAGCGCTCACCGAGGCCAACATCACGGGCTTTCTGGATGCCTTCGAGGAGGTCTTGCCGAAAGCGCGTAAGCTGGGCGAGGAACGGATGGGCGAGATGGACCGTCTGGGCGCCGAGCGGGTAGAGAAGGCGGAGCGCGAGGCGGCCGAGGCGAAGGCGGCCGAAGAAGCGGCGAAAGCTGCGGAAGAGGCCAGGAAGGCCGAGGAAGCCGCCAAGAAAGCCGAAGCGGACGAGAAAAAGAAAAGCGATGCGGAGGACGCGACGACCGAAGACAAACCCGAAGTGAAGTCGGGCGCGTGATCCATGAAGGCCGTGATCCTGGCAGCGGGTGTCGGCAAGCGTCTCGGAGCCGTAACGGGGAACCGGCCCAAGTGCCTTCTCGAAATCGGGGGGCGGTCTCTTCTCGTTCGGTATCTCGACGCGCTGCTGGAAGTCGGCATCAAGTCGGCCGTACTGGTGGTGGGCCACCAGCAGGAGCTGATCCGGAAGGCGGTCGGTGATGCGTACCGGGGGCTCGCCCTTCGCTACATCGTCAACGATCAGTACCAGCGGGGCAGCCTCTATTCGCTGTGGCTCGCCCGTGCGGCCTTCGACGACGATCTCCTGATCATGGACGCGGACGTTCTGTGCCCGGCGTCGTTCGTGGCGCGGTTGGTCAACTCGCCGCACCCGAATGCGATCCTGATTGACGAGAGGGTGCGCCAGGATTCGGAGGAGCGGATGGCGGTCATCCGGGGGGGGCGGGTGGTTGCGCTCACGAAGCGGCCGCCGCCACAGCCGCCCGATCTGCTCGGCGAAGGCGTGGGGTTTCTCAAAATCACCGGGCGCGACAGCGAGGCAATGGTAGCGGCGATGGAGCCGTTCGTGGCGAAGGGCGCTCTCGACATGGAATACGAGGATACCTGGGAGGCCTTCTTCCGCGCCGTCCCGGTCGGATATGAGAAGATCGGCGGGCAGCCGTGGATCGAGATAGATTTTCCGGAGGACATCGCGCGCGCCGAGCGCGAGATTCTGCCGAAGTTAACACAGGAAAGGGAGCAGAGGGCGAGCCTATGAGCATCCGCATGGATCAGATTCAGCCGATCATCGACCGCGAGTACGAGTACCTGATGTCCGAGCACCCGTGTTGGAGCCTGACGAAGGGCGATCAGGACCTGGAGTTGGTGGCTCACGCGCTCCGCGTGCTGCTCCACATGAAGACCACTCCGCAGCATCTCGCCGAGTATCTCGCGCTGGTCGAGTGCCAGCACGCCGACGGGGGATGGGGCAAGATGTCTTCCGATAAGACGAGCGCGGCCTGGGTGACGGCCTTCTGCGCCCTGATGCTGATTCGCGGGAATCTCCACTTGAAGAATCCTCGGATCGCCGAGGCGGTGAAGAAGTGCGTCCGCTATTTCCTGGACACCCAGAAGGAGGACGGGAAATGGTCCGACCCCTCCTGGGCGGATTTGGACGCCGTCAGCCATCCGATCAGCTTCTTCGACGTCCTCCTGGCCGTCGGCCCGAACCTTCTGGATGCGCCGACCCTGGCCAAGGTCAAGGAATCCTGGCGCAAGGGCATGAAGTTCATGCTCGACCGGCAGGCCGCCGACGGCGGCTGGTACGATCCGGAATTCCATCCCACCGGCGTGGAGATCACTGCCCACTTGATCCAGGATTCCATTGTGGCCGACCTGGTCCTGACCGACGAGCTCAACGTGCGGAACTGCTGTCGGAAAGGCGTGACGAAGCTGCTCTCGGTGCAGGCGGCCGACGGCTCCTGGGACGGCGAGAACGTGGACCACACCATGGACTGCACCAGATCCATCATGCTGGTCTGCAGCATCCTGGGGACCAGGGCGCAGTGCGATCGGGCGATCGAGCGCGGGCTCGAGTGGATCCTGAAACACAAATGCGAGAAGGGCTGGCCTGACTTCCCGGGGATGGAGACGAACCTCGAGCGGACCTGCGACGGGCTCGACACCCTGCTCAAGTACAAGTCCTACAGCCAGCCGGTCGCGACGGCGATCGTGAAGCTCTGGGGGTATGCCGCGTGACCTTTCTGGCGAAGGTCGCCGAGATCCCGGACGGCGAGCGCAAGCTCATCCAGGTGGGCGGCGTCAGCGTCGCGGTCTTCCATCAGGACGGGCGGTTTTACGCCCTGAACAACGCCTGCCCTCACCGCCAGGGGCCGCTGATCCGTGGAGCCCTGGAAAATTGGGGAGAAGGGGCGGTGTGCGCGATCCGCTGTCCCATGCACGGCTGGAAGTTCGATCTGGCGACGGGCGACAGCCACGGCCGTCCGGAGAATGCGACCGTGTATTCTCTCACGCAGAAGGGCGACGAACTCTACATCGAGATCTAGATGGACGGCTCTCCCATTGACAGCGCCCTGATCCTGGCCGCGACGCGGATTTTTCACCGGCCGGGCGAGCCGTTGCCGGCTGGTTCCCTGACGGTGGTGGGCGGGCTCTCCCTGTTTCAACGCACGGTGCTGACCCTGCAGCGCGGCGGGATCACGCGGGTCATTGTGCTGGCCGGGCGGGAGACCGAGGACTTGAAGCGGCAACTCCGGGGAGACAGCCGAGTCACAGACGAGATCCGGTGGGTGCCGGTCCGGGAGTTCCCCGCCGACGACCCGCGAACGTGGTAGGTTCTCACTGGCATATTCGGCAGGCCGTATCTGGTGGCGGGGACGGGCGCCGTTTTTCCGGCGAGCCTTGTCGCACGTCTGCGTGAAGAGGGCGGAAAAGATGAGCCGGTCGTCGTTGCGCGGAGGATGGCGGAGCACCAAGGGTTGCAGAATAAGGCAGAGGTGGTTCTCGAACTGCCCCTGCAGGGTGGTGGGGGCATGTTGCAGGCGGCCGCCGGAGTCGTCACGGTAGAGGAGGCGGCAGCGTTGGCGCTCGACGTGGACCTCGTAGCGCTTCCGACGACTTTTACGTCGCCTGGGTGGGCCGGCGCGCAGGGCGGGGAGCATCCCCTGCAGACCGCGATCGAGCGGGGGATCCGGCAAGGACAGGTCCGAATCCTGCCGTTGGGCGAGGACTGGTATCAGGACGTGTGCGCCGAAGGCGCCGCGACTCCCGAACAAGCCGAATGGGTCTTGCTGCGTTCGCTGAAGGGCGGCCTTGAAGGGTTCGTGGACCGGCATTTCAACCGGAAGTGCTCCAAGTGGATCACCCGCGCTCTGCTGCAAACGCCGCTCACGCCCAACGGCGTGACCGTGCTGGCCACGCTGGTCGGATTGCTCTCCGGAGCGGTTTTCGCGTGGGGCGGGTACGCCGCCGGCGTTGTGGGAGCGCTGCTTTTCCAGCTCTCGGCCGTCCTGGATTGCTGCGATGGGGAAGTCGCCCGCCTGAAGTTCATGGAATCGCCCTTCGGCGAGCAACTGGACGTGGCCCTCGACAACGTCGTGCACGTCGGCCTCTATGCCGGGATGGGATGGGCCGCGTACCAATCGGGATGGGGGATCTCCGCGTTGACTCTGGGTGGGCTGGCGATCGTCGGCAACGTGGCGGCGTTCGCGGTCGTTCAGCGGGCGTTCCGGATGCGGGACGACCTGGCGGCCCCGCGCCGACGGCGCGTGGAGGCCATCCTGAACCGTCTCGTAAGCCGCGACTTTTCGGTCCTCATCCTGGCGCTGGCCCTCCTCGGGCATGTCGAGTGGTTCCTCGCGCTCGCCGCCGTCGGCTCCAACATCTTCTGGCCCACGCTGGCCTGGCAGCTCCGATCATCAACAACGTGACATGACGCGGCTCACGCTCGTCCTTCTCCTGCTGGGCGTGGCGGTGCTATGCGGCCTTGTGCTCCACATCGGGCCGGCCACGCTGGTTGAGGAAGTCCGCAAGCTGGGCGTCAACGTCTGCTGGATTCTGCTGCCGTCGGTCGTCGTGTATGCGCTGGACGCGCTCGGTTGGCGCTACACGCTGGGCCACCATGCGGACAAGATCCGGTTTGACCGGCTGTTCATGACCCGCATGGCCGGCGAAGCCGTGAACTACACGACGCCGGGACTGTATCTTGGCGGCGAGCCGATGAAGGCCTATCTGCTGAGCCGCCATCAGGTCCCGCTCGTGGACGGCATGGCCTCGGTCGTCACGGCCAAGACGACGATGACCTTCGCAGAAGTCACCTTCATCATGATCGGGATCGGGCTGAGCGCGGTGCTCCTCGTCCATTCCGGCGACCTGCTGATGACGAGCCTGGTCGGGCTCGGTCTGCTGGGATTCGGCATGGGCCTGTTCGTGGCGGTCCAGCGATTCGGGCTCTTCGTCAGCCTTCTCCGGGTGCTGGAGCGCCTGGGCGTGAAGATCGCCTGGCTCCAGGCGCGTGAACACAGGCTGCGGGCCCTGGACGACGCGATCCGCGGCTTCTATGTCCGCGACCGGCGCGGGTTCCTGTTTTCGTTCCTGGCTTTTTTCGCAGGATGGCTGGTGGGCGCGGTGGAAGTGTACCTGATCCTCTATTTCCTGGGTCTGCCGGTGGACTGGCCGACGGCGATCGCGCTCGAGGCGCTGGCCGTGTTTGCGAAGGGCGGGACGGCGTTCATCCCCGGGAGCGTCGGCGGGCAGGAAGCGGGCACCGTCCTGCTGTTCGTGGCCTTCGGCTATACGGAAGCGGCCGGCGTGACGTTTGCAATCGTGCGTCGCATCCGGGAGATCGTCTGGATCGCGTTCGGCCTGTGGGCGCTGGGCATGCAGAACCGCAGTCTCTCGTCACCCGAGCCCTGCGACCGTCCCCCGCTCGCGCGCCCGTGAATCCGAGTTTCATAACCGGCCGTCCTCCTCGCGGGGAACGGCCCAACAGAACCAGAGGGTGAGTATGGAGAACAAGCCGGGTCCCTCAACCAACGCCGCTCCCGATACGGCCGACGAGCAGCAAGTCCTGAAGCTGTTCGACGAGGCACAGCGGCGCGCGCCCCAAGAAACGGTCGAACTGCTGCATAAGCAATCCAATCCGGTGATCTCGAAGGTGCTGGCGATGCTCCACCCCGCCGCCGCGCTGAAGGTCCTCCTGCGCTTCCACGGCGATCGCCGGAGAGAGATCATGTCGGCGGCGTCCAAGGAGTACAGCGAACAATGGACGCGCAACCAGGCGTTTCCCGAGGGGACCGTGGGGCGGTTGATGGAACGCCCCGTCGCCGTGTACGGCCCGGACGTGACCGTCCAGGAGGCCGTGGCGCAATTGCGGGAGTTCGTGAAGCAGGCGTTCATCACCTACGGCTATGTGACCGACCAGCGCGGCAAGCTCCTGGGCGTCATCGTCATGCGCGAGCTGTTGCTGGCGGAACCGACGCAGCGGATGCGCGAAATCATGCTGCGGAATCCGTTCTACCTCGACGCGCGCCTTTCCGTTGCGGATGCCGCGCGCGCGGTCCTGCACATGCATTATCCGGTCTATCCGATCTGTGACGAGGCCGGGCGTCTGATCGGCCTCGTCCGGGGGGCGATCCTGTTCGAGGAGCAGGCCATCGAGATCAGCGCCCAGCCGGGCCGCATGGTCGGGGTGGAAGAGGAGGATCGGCTGACGACGCCGTGGTGGCGAAGCCTCAAGTTCCGCCATCCGTGGCTGCAACTCAACCTCTTGACGGCGTTCCTGGCCGCCGCGGTGGTCGGGATCTTTGAGCAGACGATCGAGCAGGTGGTAGCCTTGGCGGTTTTCCTGCCCGTCCTGGCCGGCCAATCGGGCAACACAGGCTGCCAGGCCCTGGCGGTCACCTTGCGTGGGATGACCTTGGGCGAGTTGCGCAAAGGAAGAGAGAAGCAGCTTGTGACGAAGGAGGCTCTGCTGGGGCTTCTGAACGGCACCCTGGTCGGCGTCACCGCGGGGGCCGGCATGTTCGTCTACGCCACCATCAACCACCATGCCGGGGCGCCGGTGCTGGCATTTGTCGTGTTTGTGGCGATGATTGCCAGTTGCATCATCAGCGGCCTCTCCGGGGCGCTGATCCCGATGGGGTTGAAAAAAATCGGAGTCGATCCAGCCACGGCGTCCAGCATTTTTCTGACGACGGCCACCGACATCGTCAGCATGGGCGTGTTTCTCTGGCTGGCCACGTGGCTGCTTTTATAGTTCCTTTACACCCTTCCGAGGTTCTTGTTAGCATCGCCGGATGACGGGCCTTGCGTCCATTCTGTGGGTCGCGGTGGCGGCGCTCTGCGCGACGGGGTTCGGTGTTGTCACCGGCATCCTCAATCCGCATGAAAAGGTCAACGGGCTCTGGCTGGTGGTGGCCTCGGCCTGCTTCTACGTGCTGGCCTATCGGTTCTACGGCCGCTTTCTCGCGTGGCGCGTGCTCGAGCTGGACGATACACGGGTCACGCCGGCGCATCGCCTGAACGACGGCGCCAACTTCCAACCCACCAACCACTGGGTTCTCTTCGGCCACCATTTCGCGGCGATCGCGGGCGCAGGCCCGCTGCTCGGCCCTGTCCTGGCGGCGCAGTTCGGGTTTCTCCCGGGATTCCTCTGGCTGGTCATCGGTGCGGTGCTGGCCGGGGCGGTCCAGGACTTCGTCATCCTCGTCGCCTCGATGCGCCGCAACGGCCGGTCGCTCCCGCAAATCGCGCGGGATGAGATCGGAACGGTCACGGGCCTGGCGACGGCCCTCGCCGTGTTTTTCATCGTCGTCGTGGCGCTGGCCGGGCTCGGCCTCGCGGTCGTCAATGCGCTCTACCGCAACCCCTGGGGCACGTTCACGCTCGCCATGACCGTGCCGATCGGGTTTTTCATGGGCTTCTATCTCCAGCGCTGGCGGCCGGGACAGGTGGGTGAAGTGTCGGCGCTCGGCGTGGTCCTGCTGCTGGCGGCCGTCGTCGCGGGGCGCGGCGTCGCCCAGTCTTCGCTGGCGGCGTGGTTCGATCTGGAGCGGGACACCCTCGTCTGGCTCCTGGCGGCCTACGGCTTTCTCGCCTCCGTCCTGCCGGTCTGGATGCTGCTGGTTCCCCGAGGCTATCTCTCCACCTTTATGAAAGTCGGCGTGGTCATTCTGCTGGGGGTCGGAGTGGTCCTGATGACGCCGACGATCGAGATGCCCCGCGTGACCGGCTTCATCGCCGGCGGGGGCCCGATCATCCCCGGGCCGCTGTTCCCCTTTGTGTTCATCACCATCGCCTGCGGAGCGATTTCTGGGTTCCACTCGCTGGTCGCCTCCGGCACGACACCCAAGATGCTCGACCGGGAATCGCATGCGATGATCGGCTACGGTGCGATGCTGATGGAGAGCTTTGTGGGCGTGACCGCATTGATCGCGGCGGCGGTCCTTGCGCCGGGCGATTATTTCGCGATCAACACCACACTGTCGGCAGACGCCTTGGGCACGCTCGGCTATCCGGTGGCGCACATCCAGGAGCTGTCCCGTCTCGTGGAGCAGGACATCATGGGGCGCACCGGCGGGGCGGTGTCCCTGGCGGTCGGCATGGCCTCGATTTTCTCGGCTCTGCCGGGCATGACAGGGCTCATGGCCTACTGGTATCAGTTCGCGCTGCTCTTCGAAGCGCTGTTCATTCTCACCACCATCGACGCCGGCACGCGCGTGGCCCGTTACCTCATACAGGAACTGGGGGGGGCGGTCTATGCGCCGTTGCGGACTATCAACTGGATGCCGGGCGCGATCGGCGCGAGCCTGCTCGTCGTGGGAGGCTGGGGCTACCTGCTGGCCACCGGAAGCGTCTCGACCATCTGGCCGATGTTCGGAGCGGCCAACCAATTGCTCGGCATGCTGGCGCTGTGCGTCGGGACGACGGTGCTGATCAAGATGGGCAAGGCGCGGTATCTCTGGGTGACGGCCGTGCCGATGGTCTTCGTCGGCGCCATCACGCTGAGCGGGTCCTACGAATTGCTCGTGCTGTTCGTACGTCAAGCCGGGACTGCGGTCGGTCATGAGGCGATCGCGTTCTATCTGGATGCGGCGCTGGTCGGGATCGTCGCCGTGCTGGCGATGGTCATCCTGGCGGATTCGCTCGCCAAGTGGTACGGGTTCGTGATCCGGAAGAAGCCCTACACGTCCAGCGAGGTGACGGCCGCGGAGGGGGGCATCAAGATTCCCGCCGGGCCCTGCTGCTAGAGGAGAAGGGAACAGAGGAGGAGAACTCAAATGGCTGATCAGAATTCGTTCGATGTCGTGTCGAAGGTGGACATGCAGGAGGTCAAGAACGCGATCGACCAGGCGCTGAAGGAAATCCACCAGCGGTTCGATTTCAAGGGCACGAAGACGGAGTTGACGCTCAAGGAAAAAGAAAACGAACTGGTGATCGTGTCCGACGACGAATACAAGCTCAAGAGCGTGACGGACATCCTAAAGGCCAAGCTCATCAAGCGCAGCGTCTCGGTGAAAGCGTTTACGTTCGGGACCGTGGAGCCGGCACTGGGCGGGACGGTCCGGCAGACGGCGAAAATTCAGAACGGCCTCACGACCGAAAAGGCGAAGGAGATCGTCAAGGAGATCAAAGAGAGGAAGTTCAAGGCCCAGGCCCAGATCCAGGGCGATCAGTTGCGGGTACAGAGCAAGAGCCGGGACGAACTGCAGGCCGTGATCGCGTTTCTCAAAGGCAAGGACTTCGGGGTCGATCTCCAGTACGTCAATTATCGCTAGGCGGACCCCTTCATCTGCGCATCGAGGAAATCCTCGTGCTCCAACTCGACTCCGCAGGCTGTGCAGGTGATGGGCTCGTCGGGCGGGGGAGGCAGGACTTCTTCCTTCTGCAGCACGCCAAGGCAGACGTGATAGAAATGTCCTCGGGAGTGTTCTTCGTCCAGCGGATCGGCAATATAGGCCAGAACCATGAACGTAGTGTACAGAACGCGGTGACGATTTCGCAATCCCGGCGGCGTATGGCCAGGAACGTCTCGGCGCAATGCGTGCTGCTGCTGCTCTTGCTGCCGGGGACCGCCGCCTGGGCTTCCTGTACGGTGGAGCGGGAGATCGCCGGAGAGCCGAGGCTGTTCGTCCGTCACTTCAACGCGGATTGCTCCAAGCCGGAGCGCGCCGCCCAGGCCGTCCAGGCTGTGGAGATCCTGGAGGCTCTGAAGGCGGGCCAGGGCGTCTCCCTCACGCACGCCGTGGTTTCCGGCGATCTCCTGCTCACACAGCTTCCCTCCGTGCCGCTGGCATCGGTGTCGCTCCCGCCATCCGTGCTGGCCGATCTGGCGCGGTCCCGGGTCACCGAAGTCCGCGTGATCCGGGGCCCCTTCTCGATCCGCGATTCGGTCGTCGACGGCATTCTGGACACCCAGCTCAAGCCCGATATGACCGAGCACCGGATGCTCGGCGACATGGTGGTCATCCGGGGACCGGTCGCGTTTCGAGGGACGACCTTCACCAAGACCGTGGACCTCTCTCGGACGATTTTTCTGGGGCCGGTCGAGAGCGACCAGACGGTGTTCCTCGGGGATGCGCTCTTCCTCGCCTGCATTTTCGACAAGCAGGCGACGTTCGAGAAAACCGCTTTCGCGGGCAACACTCGTTACTACCAGACGGTCTTCCATGAGCCGGTGACGTTTCTGCGGGCGGGCTTCAGCGGATTGACGAATTTCCTCTCCGCCACGTTCAAGAGGGAGGCGAGTTTCTCGCGCGCCTATTTCAAAATGGGCGCCGGATTTTCGGGCGGCAAGTTCGAGGGAATTTCCGACTTCTCCGAGGCGGTATTCGAGAAGAACGTCTTTTTCACGCATGCCGTCTTCGCCGCGGACACCTATTTCCGTCGCGCCACGTTCCGCGGGGAGGTCAATTTTTCCGACGCCGACTTCAAGGCCAAGGACGACTTCGCCAAGGTCTTCTACCAGCAGGAACCCAATTTCACCCGCGCCAAGTTCGCCAGCCCCCGCTCGTCCGTCGGGTTCGAGAACCCCGTCCTGCTCGTCATCGTGTCGGTGGCGCTGGCACTCTTTCTCATTGCCTTCATCATCATCCTCAAAAAAGGGTAGGGCGTTTTCCCACAATATCTTGACGAGAAGCTTGCCTTCATCGCTAAATCTGGTATATTTACAGGGCCATGCCAGAGGCTCTGAACAGCGGAATGGACACCCTCGAGGCCTCGTATCACGTCCGTCTGGACGAGTTCGAGGGCCCGCTCGATCTGCTTCTCCACCTGATCAAGAAGAACGAGATCAACATTTACGACATCCCGATCGCCGTGATCACGAAGCAGTACCTCGACTACATCAGCATGATGAAGTATCTCAATCTGGAAGTTGCGGGGGAGTTTCTGGTGATGGCAGCCACGCTGATCCATATCAAGTCGCGGATGCTGCTGCCGGTGGAGAACGACGGGGACGACGAGGACGACGGCGGGGAGGATCCCCGGGCCGAACTGGTCCGGCGGCTCCTGGAATACAAGCAATTCAAGGAAGCCGCCGCGGAGCTGGTCGAGCGGGGACAGCAATGGCGGGAAGTGTTCGGCCGCCCGGCGCTTTTCGAGACGGAGCGCATCAGCCTGCCGGAGGAAGCGGACGACACCCCGCTGGAGCTGACGCTGTTCGACCTCGTGGACGCCTTTCAGGACATCGTGCAACGGACTCCGGGGAAAGCCCTCGTCGAGGTGACGGCCGATCACCTGACGGTCAAGGACCGGATGAATTACATTCTGGAACGTCTGGAAAACGAGCCTGCGATTCCGTTCGAGACCCTGTTCATGCCCGAGGAAGGGCGGCTGGTCGTGATCGTGACGTTTTTGGGATTGCTGGAATTGATCCGGATCAAATTGGTTCGGGCGTATCAGGCGGAGACATTCGGCGCCATCCTCCTGTCGCGGGCGTTCCTTCCGGCGACGGCTGAGGATGCCGAATCAAAGGAGAACGAACTATGACAACGGCGGCAACGGAAGAAGGCGGGCTGGAGCGCGACGGCAGCCCCCTAGCCGGCCTCAAGGGGATTGTAGAGGCGGTTCTCTTCGTGTCGGGCGAACCGATCTCGGTGGAGCGGCTGCAGGGGGTGATGGAAGGCGTCTCCCGGGCGGAGCTGATGAGCGCGCTCCGGGCAATCCAGACGGATTACGCGGCGGATGGACGGGGGCTCCAGGTGGTCGAAGTCGCCGGCGGGCTCCAGATTGCGACGCGCCCGGACTGCGCGCCGTGGGTCAAGCGGCTGGAAAAGGCCAAGGCCGGCGCCAGGCTGTCGCGCTCGGCGATGGAGACGCTGGCGATCGTCGCCTACAAGCAACCCCTGGTCCGCGCCGAGATCGAGCAGATCCGGGGCGTGGACACCGCCGGGGTGTTGAAGACGCTCCTTGATCGCCGGCTGATCCGCATCGTCGGGCGGAAAGACATCCCCGGCCGCCCCATCATGTACGGCACGACGAAGCAGTTCCTGCAGGCGTTCGGCCTCAAGGATCTGGGCGGTCTCCCGGCTCTCCGGGACATCAAGGACCTCAAGGAGGCCGAGCAGTTCATCCTGCCGAACGTGGACCCGGAAGCCGAGACGGACACTGCAGAGCCGGACGAATTCTCCGCTGAGGGAACGGCAGAGCAGGTTCACGAAACAGCCGTGCACGGCTAGGCGGTCTCCGGCGAC
>JACXTT010008577.1_pt1 | contig 14150 bp, 16 predicted proteins | sample 9270951 | NCBI WGS metagenome assembly JACXTT01 (sample SAMN15532306, study PRJNA645909) | rock metagenome | isolation source: weathered quartz diorite | place: Puerto Rico | collected 2017-06-21 | reverse complement strand
AGCTCGGGGCTTCACCAATGCCCAGAGCGCCACCATCGCGGGGAACCCGGTCGCACTGGTTGCCAACATGAAGGCGAGACCCGCAGCTGGACTCATCCCCAGGCTGATGAGGCCCGAGACAAACGGGATGGCGGCTGAGCTGTTGAGGTAGATGGGAATGCCAATCGCGACGGCGAGCGGCACTGCAAGCGGGCCAGCACCTACACCGAGCCATGTTCCGACGGTACCGACCGGCAACCATGCAATCATCAAGCTTTCAATCGCGAAGGCGACAGCGAGCCAGCGCACGAGAAACCAACCGCTTGAGGTCGCGGTCGTCAAAAATCGTTGCGCCCTTGCGGCGTCAGTCCAGAAGCGCCATAGGACCACTGAGCTCGGAACCGCGACAGATGGATCAGACGCCGTCTTGGCGGAGCCACAAGACCCCTTCGCTTCCGGTGAGACAATCACGGCCGATTTGGATCCGCAGAAGGAGGGCGCAGTCATGGCACTGATCCGGAGTGCGGCCGTCGCGTCCACCCAGCCGGTGCGAGCCAGCATCATGGTGCCGAAGCCGCCCAACATCCCCATGCCAACGGCGCTCAGCATCTTCGCGGACGCAAAGCCGATCCCGAGCACGCCGGATGCGATGAAGAACTGCGTCGGGTCCATAAGCGGCGACGAAATCCAAAACGCCATCACCGGCGCGAGTGGTACGCCCGCACTGAGCAGACCCGCGGCAAGCGGAATCACGCTGACGGAACAGAACGGCAGCGCTGCGCCGATCACCGACGCCAGGACGATCATGCGGCTTTCGCGCCCCCTGAACGCTGTCGCGGCAAGCTGATCGAGGCCGATCGCCCGAGCCGCCGCGGCGATGCACACCGACGCCGCCAGCCACGGACCGATTTCGGCCAGGGCGCGGGCGACGTAGTGGGCCGTGGCGATCGCAAGGTTGGGGCTGTAAATCCCCAGTCCCGCAAGGAGTCCCGCCAGTCCGATCAGCACGAGATTGGGCCGCACATCCAACCCGCGCAGCGCTAGAACAAATCTCGTGGGCATATAGCGTAGCGCCGCGGCGTTACTCGGATTCTCCATGATCTCGGCCATGTTGATCTCCTTTGAACCGCATGCTACCGGCATGATAGGCTGGCAGCCATGTCAAAGAGCGAGCGAAATCTGCCAAAGCGCCGCGCTCTCATGTTCTTGTACGACGGCGTGCAGGTCGTGGACGTGGCGGGGACGGCTCAGGCGCTGACTACCGCCAACGAAGAAGGTGCGGCGCCGCCTTACGACCTGCGCGTCTGCGCTCTTGCAGGGGGGCCCATAATGACCGCGTCGGGCTTCGCGATTGTTGCGGAACCCCTACCAAACTCGAGGTCAATCGACACATTGTTCATTCCGGGCGGTCCCGGCGTGCATCGCTTGCGTTTGAGCAAGGATGGCATCTCAGCGCTGTCGCGCCTGTGCCGAAAAGCCCGACGCATCTGCGCAACCTGCACCGGCGCGTTCGCGCTGGCCGAGACGGGCATTCTGGACAATCGGACCGCAGTCACGCATTGGCGGTCGTGCGCGCGGTTAGCTCGGGAATTTCCCAAGATCCATGTCAATTCCGAGCCACTGTTCATTCGTGACGGCGACATCTGGACGACCGCGGGTGTCACCGCAGGGATCGACCTCACCCTGTCGCTGATCGAGGACGACCACGGAGTGGCACTGGCATCGCGCGTTGCGCGTCGCCTCGTGGTCTACATGAGGCGGTCGGGCGGACAGCGCCAATACAGCGAGCCGATGGCGCTACAGGATGCGAGTGCCGAACCTTACAAGGGGCTGTTGCAGCGTATTGCCGATCGTCTAAGTGACCCGTGGACTGTCGACGACATGGCAGCAGCCGTTGGCCAAGCGCCTCGCAGCTTTCATAGAAAATTCGCGGCAGCAACCGGCACAACGCCAGCAGAGGCCGTGGAGAGAATTCGTTGCGAGATGGCGCGTTCGCTCCTGCAAACGACGGACCAGCAAGTCGTTCAAGTTGCCGGCAAGACCGGGTTTGGGTCCGAAAGCGCTCTGCGGCGCGCCCTGCAGCGTCAGTTTGGTGTGGCGGCGCGCGAGCTTCGGAACCGCTTCTCAGAGCACGGCTCCATCCACATCTGACCCAAGGTTGCGGCTCGCGAACTTGCGGTCCACGCTGACCGCGCGGCTGATGCCCATCAGGCCCCGGAGGAGAAGGACTTCCAATCCCGCATGCGTTTGTGAGCAAGCTTGCTCAAAAGCTACTGCAGCTCCCGCCTTGCAGGCTCCGACAGGGCGCCGCCCGTCCCCTCTTGCCCGCGAGAAGGCCTCCGACTATAGTTCGGTCCATGCACCGCCCCCGTCGACTTTACATGATGGCCATGGGTATGAGTCCACCCACCCGGAGGGCGGCGCACTAGCTACACGCGCTGGGCCACGGGTGGGTTCCCCACTCCCCGTGGCCGTCATGCTTTCTCCGTCTCGGCCGCGGGCCGACGACAACTGGAGAGGCACGAGATGGCTTCGTTCTACGTCACCACCGCCATTCCCTACGTCAACGCCGCGCCGCACCTGGGTTTCGCGCTCGAGCTGGTGCAGGCCGACGTCCTGGCCCGCTACCACCGGCTGTTAGGCGACGATACGTGGTTCCTGACCGGCACGGATGAGAATAGCTTGACGAATGTGCTGGCCGCCGATCGGGAAGGGGTCCCAATTCGGTCGCTCGTCGATCGGAATGCCGAGGTCTTCCGGACCCTGACGCACACGCTTCACCTCAGCCAGGATGATTTCATCCGGACGGCCACGGACCCGCGTCACCGCGACGGAGCACAACGCTTCTGGACGGCATGCGCCGCGGCCGGTGACATCTACAAGAGACCCTACCGCGGCCTCTACTGTGTTCGGTGCGAGCGCTTCTATGCGACCGAGGAGCTGGTCGGCGGGCGCTGCCCTGAACACGAGATCGAGCTCGAAGTCATTGAAGAGGAGAACTACTTCTTCCGGCTCTCCCGCTATGCGGATCAGCTGAGCGAGCTGGTCACGTCGCGGGCGCTGTGCGTAGTCCCGGAGTCGCGTCACCATGAGGTCCAGGCGTTCATCGCGCGCGGCGTGACGGACTTCAGCATCTCCCGAACACAGGCGCGCGCCAGAGGCTGGGGGATTCCGGTGCCGGGCGATCCCGATCAGGTCATGTATGTCTGGTTTGATGCGCTTACGAACTACATCACCGCCCTTGGCTACGGAAGTGAGTCGGCCCGCTTCCGGCGCTCCTGGATCAACAACCCTAACCGCGTCCACGTCATCGGGAAAGATATCCTCCGCTTCCATGCCGTGTACTGGCCCGCCCTGCTGCTGTCGGCCGGTCTCCCGGTCCCGACCCGGATCATCGTCCACGGCTTCCTGACACGGGACGGGCGGCGTATGAGCAAGACGCTCGGCACGGGCATCGATCCCGCCGCGCTCGCCACTTCTTGGGGGGTCGACACCGTCCGCTACTGGCTTCTGCGCGAAGTTCCGCCCACTGACGACGCCGACTACACGGAGACGAGCTTGGCCCGCGCCTACACCGCCGATCTGGCGAACGACCTCGGGAACTTGCTGCAGCGGACCACGAGCATGATGCACCGCTACCGAGCTGGCGTAGTCCCGACGCCGACGCCAGACGTGATGTCCCCCCTTCAGACGACGGCGGAACAACTGCCGGCTGTGTTGCACCGGGCCCTCGGTGAGGGATGGGATCCGCGCGTAGGCCTTGAGGCAATCTTCAACCTCGTAGGGGCTGCCAACCGATTCGTGGAGGACACGAAACCCTGGGCGTTGGCGCGGGCTGAAGGCGGTGGCGACGGGGACGCGAGCCAGCGCCTCGACCGGGTGCTGTGGAACCTCGCCGAGTGCCTACGCTTGGTAGCCGAGGCGTTGCGGCCCTTTCTCCCTGAAACCGTCGATCGCATCGCCGCGCATCTCGGCGTGACGCGGGCTGTGAATTGGACTGAGGCGCTGAAGTGGGGTGTGCTCCCTGCCGGGGGGCAGGTTGCCGTGCCCGCGCCCCTCTTCCCCAAGCGCGAGTCGCCGCGGGAATCAGCCTGACAAGGGTAGCTACCTGGACGAAAGCGGCTCTAGGAGTCGACGTGATTGAGACACGCGGCGGAAACTGAAGAGACGTAGCCCGGAAGCGCAGGAGGTCCACCTGCCTACCGAGGAATTGATCTTACTCTGCTGCCGGCCTCCGCGAGGGCCCATTCCCGCCTCGGGAGGGGAAGAAGGACTTCCAATGCTGAACGCGGGTCCTCGCCCAGGATCAGGGTTCGCGCGACAGCGGCGAAGGCGTCGCGGGGTCCGAGTACAGTTCGAGTTCGAGTCAGCCCATCTCCAGGCTCCGAGGCTGATGCCCACAAGCCTCAGAGTCACCCTCGACGCGGCAGGCGCTGGCCCAGACGAACGTTGGGGCCGTCGGCAGGTCACGGAAGTTCGACTGAATCTCCGAGTCCGGCGTATACATATCTGTCTCCGAAGACATCGCGGAGAGCAAGGAACGCTGGCTCGCCCGTACAGTGACCGGGAGCGATCTGAGTCACGTGCCACTTGTCTCGCAGCGCGTTGGCGATTCGCCAAACTTCTGGCTCGTCCGTGAGGACGAGGTGCAGGCCCCCCAAAATGGAGTAGACCTGGTCATGGACCACTCGTGACGCCGCCAGAATACGCTCGATTCCGGGATGCGAGCACCCTGCCACCAGCACCAATCCCTGAGAGGTGCGGAGTGCCAGCGACAGCTCCCGCATTTCTCGAGTGCCCGGCATGTCGGAGACCACGGCGACCACCCAGAGATCCGGGACGATCTCGCAGGTCTCCTTGATCCAGACGAATGTCGCGTCTGGCCATGGAGTCCCATGGCGGATTGTCGCCGGTGGCCGGCCATCGTAGTACTGCATGTGGGTCGGCAGCTCGGGCCGGCGCGGATAGAAGCTGCCCGGGAGACTGGACCCGAACACCCCGTAGGTCTCGTCGGGCGTGTACACCGTGGTGCGTGGATTGAGCTCGAGGAGGTGGTTTAGACCGCTGGTGTGATCGCCATGGCGATGGGAGATGACCGCAAAGTCGAGGCTCCGGAGATCAACGCCAAGCGCCTCGGTGTTGTCCGCGAAGGTTTGCGCGTTGTTGCCGGAATCGAAGAGGATGCGCCGCCCGGCGAGCTCGATCAGTGCGGCGAATCCCCAATCCTTGCGCAGGTCAACCCGCCTTCCAAAAGAGTCGTGGAGGATGGTTATGCGATTCGGGGCCATCTTCAGGATCTTACCCCGCCCTTCAGCATGCAGTTAAGGATGACGGCGCAGACCGCTTCGACCTGCGGCACCGTCCGCTCTCATTCGCCACCACCCGCTCGGTGTCCTTTAGTATATCTCCGCCACTCGTTCAGTCGTGATCTCGCCCACCCACCATCACGCCAGGAACATCCGGTCGGCTTCGGATGCCGGCGTCCTGGGAGCGTAGCACTTCCAATCCTGTGCTCAGCTCCGGCCAACTAGCCCCGGAGGCGGGTCACGCACGATGCACTTTCGGTCGCAGGCGTCCTTACCCGGCTCCCGACAATCGTACCAGTGTCGCCAGGTCTGGTACCTCTAGGTCAGGGCGGACGTTGGCCGACGGGCTGGCGCCGGAACCGACCTTGCCCTGACGTCGGTTGACCCGGACCGTGTCGAGACCGAGTTGCTTGGCCGGCATGTGATCGTGAAAAAGGCTCTGCGCCACATGCAGGACGTTTTCTCTTGGTAGGTCAATGCGGGTCAGCGCCTGCCTGAAGTTGTTCAGGGACGGCTTGTAACTGCCGACCTGCTGGGCGGTAATGATCCAGTCAAAGACGACACCGAGTTTCTGATTCGTGAGCGCAAAGAGATCATCGTCGACATTCGAGATGATGGCCAGCTTGAAGCGGCGCTTGAGAGCCGCGAGGGCGACCGGAGTGTCGGCGAAGGGCGGCCAGTTGCCGACCGAGCCGGCAAATCGGGCCTGTTCAGGCTCAGATGGGCTGAAGCCAAGACGCTCGCCCAAGCCACGCAACACGGCCATCAGCAACTCGCGATAAGGAAGGTATGGACCTTGTTCGACAGCCGGTTCCAACTCACTGTATAGCGCCAATAGGCGCTCAGCATCCGCGCTCATGCCGTGGGCCGACAGAATCGGTTGAAGGGTGGCGACGATCCCAGCCTCCCAGTCGATCAGTGTGCCGTAACAGTCGAACGTCAGGACTCGCTTGCTCGCGAAGTCAATCATGTCCTGGCCCTTCTCGCCGTACCACAGCCTTCCACCTGCTCCAGCCACGCGGCAAACCACTTCTGGCCACTGAGAGCAGCCGCGTCGGCGTATCGTCTTGCCTGGTCTCGCAGGCTGCGCACCGTGTGGCTTTCCATGAGCGCGATCTGACCCGTATTGCAGATCAGCCACCGCTCGAAATGTCGCGCGCCCACCTCGGGATGAAACTGCACGGCAAGGGTGGCACCCAGCGAGAACGCCTGATTCACGCATTCCGGCGTTGAGGCAAGACGTTCCGCACCATCGGGCAGATCGAACGTGTCGCTATGCCAGTGGAGCACGGGGATCGCATCGCGGCCGATGGCGCAGAGCACACTTCGCTCGCCGGCCTCGGTCAGCTTCACCGGCACCCAACCGATCTCTGTCGTGCCGGCATAGACCCGGCCGCCGAGCGCCTGGGCAAGGATCTGAGCCCCGAGGCAGATGGCCAGCGTCGGTCTGTCCGCCGCGACGCGCGCCCGAAGCAGCGCAATCTCATCGGCGATGAATGGGTAGTCTTCAAGTTCATAGGCGCGGATCGGCCCACCGAGCACGACGATCAGGTCGGCGTCGACCGGGTCAAACGTGAAGGCGTCATACCCGGCATCGTAGTAGCGGATGTGGTAGCCGCAGGCTTGCAACGGTTCGGCGAACGCTGCGAGATCGAGGAACCTGGCATGGCAGACGACTGCGGCAGCTTTCATGAACGTGTCCTTTGATCAGCGTTGTGCAGCAGTCTAGCCGTCTACGATCCGATCGTCGCGATGCGTTTGCAGGGAGCGGGCATACCGGTCGCAGAGCTTCTCGATTGTTCCCGCGTCTGCCAACCCCTGGGATTCGAACCCAAACACCGCCCTGGTGAAGCCGAGGTCGCGGAGCTGTGCGTGCACGGCCGGCGCCTCGTGCGGGGGATACACCCTCGCCGGATCGCCAAAGGCGATATGCCCGATGGGCACCCCGGTGCCCGCAGGACACCGCGTGCCGAGATGCACCACCGCATTGATGGCGACGACGACGCCCTCTTCAAGAATCGCCCCGTTGAAGACGGACGCACCCGTCGCAACAAACGCACGGCCGTTGATAGTGGCCCCGGCAATGTGGGCGTGCGGCCCGACCAGCACATGATTCCCGAGCGTACACGGATACCGTCCTGCGCCGCGGAGCACCGCGTGTTCCATCACGATGCAGCGCCGTCCGATTCGCACCGGCGCGCCCTGGGACGTGACGACGGCGCCAGCGAGGATCACGGAGCCGGCCCCAACGTGAACGTCGCCGGACACGATGGCGGTCGGGGCGATGACCGCCAAAGGATCAATGACCGGCCGATCCCCAAGATGCTCGATGCGCATGGAGGCTCCCCTTCCTTCTCATGGACACGGTCCCGATCAAGCGGGCTGCGGCCTGGACCGCAAGAGATTCAATCCCAACGCGATGTAGATGCATCCCGACAGGCGTTCCAGGCCGGCTAATAGTGCCGGGTGTCGGCGAATCGTCCGCGTGGCACTCGCGGCACAGACAGCCTGCCCCAGCGACCACAGCGTCCCTCCCACCACAAAGATGGCCCCGAGGAACAGGAACGGCAGTGGCCCGTGCCCCGCGGTCGGAGCGACGAACTGCGGAAGGAACGCCAGGAAGAAGATCGCGACCTTCGGATTGAGCGTGTTGGACACGACGCCCTGGCGGTACACGCGCCAGCTCCCGAGAGGCTCGAGGTTCAGCAGCCATGCGCTTCGGCCTTCGTTCGGAATGTCTGAACGCCAAGATAGATCAGATATACCGCGCCGGTGGTCTTCACCACGACGAATGCCCATGCCGACGTGGCCAAGATCGCGGACAACCCGAACGCCGCAAGGAGGGTATGGATCAACAGTCCTGAACCGATGCCGACGGCCGACATCACGCCTGCGCGCCGGCCTTGCGCAATACTTCGGGCGAAGATGTACATCGTGTCGGGGCCAGGTGTGAGCCAGAGCAGGAAACAGGCCGTCAGGAAAGCCCAGAGGTCGTGGGTTCCAAACATCGGTGGTCTCCTCTCAATCTTGAAGCCGATGTCTAAATGGCGGCAACTCTTCGTAGGCTGTGAATCTGATCGTGTCTGGGTGGTCTGTCAAGAACGGAGCGAGGACTTCTTGTTCCCAGACCTTCCACGTCTCCGGATACTCTTGAGGGGGCCGCGGATGCTCGGGGGTGCCTCACAGATGTTCCCACGCCTCGCGGCTCTCGTAGATCCTCAAAGCGGCGTAGGCCCCGCGCCGAACTCCCTTGGTGCCTTTCACGAAGTGCTGCGCGACCAGTCCTGGGAGCTGCAGGAGACCGCGAGCTTCGGCGTCGTGGAGAAGTTGTTCGAATTGCTCGCCAGTGATCCCTGGCCTGAGATCGTACTCGTGAATGCTGACGATGCGCCCCATGTGCGGATCCCTCCTGTTGCGTCCTCACCGTCTTGGCCTCGCGCTCAGAAGCCCGAGGTGCGCGCATGCGGCGCGCCGTCGGATCAATTCTGCTGGATGCTCTGCGGAGATTCACCGAAACGCTCGGAAGAACGTCCGAACGTCCGCGGCGAGCAATTCCGGTTCCTCCATCGCGGCAAAGTGACCGCCTCGGGCCATCGTGGTCCAGTGGGTCACCGCGTAGCCACGCTCGACCCACTCGCGGGGCGGAAACGGCGCCTCCGCAGGGAAGTGGGCCACGCCGCAGGGCACGGTAACCCGCGTGTCCTGGCCGAAGTGGAGCGGACGCTGACGCGTCTCGACATAGAGCCGGCACGACGAATGGATCGTCTGGGTCCACCAATAGATCGACACGTTGGTCAGCAAGTCGTCCTTCGTGAAGCGCCGCTCGACGTCACCGCCGCAGTCACTCCACGCTCGAAACTTCTCGACGATCCAGGCGGCCAGTCCGGCCGGCGAATCGTTCAGACCGTACGCGAGGGTCTGCGGTCTCGTGCGCTGGATGTGCCAGTATCCGCCCTCCGTCGCCGCCCAGTCGTCCATGGCTCTTAGGAACAACCGCTCCGCGTCGGACAGGCCGTGCGCGTTCGGCCCCAGGTAGGGCCTGTACGACCCGGGGATGAAGTTCAGGTGCATGCCGATGACCCGGGCCGGGTAGGCCAGGGCGAGACCGGTGGACACGCTCGCACCCCAGTCCCCTCCTTGTGCGCCGTACCGACGGTAGCCGAGTCCATCCATCAGCATGGCCCACAGATCGGCGATCCGGAAGGGATTCAGGCCGACTTTGGCCGGGCGGTCCGAGAACCCGAAGCCGGGCAGCGACGGTACGACCACGTCGAACGCGTCGCGGGGATCGCCACCACGGCTCGCCGGGTCGGTCAGCAGGGGAATCAGCCGGAGCATCTCCACAAAGGAACCAGGCCATCCGTGGGTGATGACGATCGGGAGGGGGGCCGGCCCGCTGCCCTTCTCGTGAATGAAGTGGATGCCGACGCCATCCACGCTGGCCCGGAAGTGGGCAAATGCGTTGATCCTGCGCTCCTGCGCTCGCCAGTCAAAGCGCGTCCGCCAGTACTCGAGCAGATCCGTCATGAATCTCAGGTCGGCCCCATATGCCCAGCCTGTGCCTGGAATATCGTCGGGCCACCGCGTACGGGCTAGGCGCACATGCAGATCGTCGAGCTCCACCTGGGGGACGTTCACCGCGTACGGCCATACCTCCATCGCGTTACTCACTGCCGCCCATCGGTGCCGCGGCCGGTTTGAGTACCACGGAGAGCACGACACCAAGGATCACCACCACCATGCCGACAATCTCGGGTGTCGTCGGCCATTCTGCGAGTACGGCGGGACTCGTGACGCCGGTAACGACCGGAACCAACGCGACGATCACCGACGCGCGGACGGAGCCCAGGAGCACAATCGTCCGCGTGTAGAGGTAGGTCGACAGCACCGTCGCCAGCCCGCCCATGTAGCCGGCTTGTATCGCGATCGCACCGAGGCTCATATGAGCGAACCGCATCGGGAAGAGTGCGAGCCCCACCGGCACGCTCGCCAGCGACAGCACCGCGACGGTCGCGGTGGCCCCGATGGGATCCACGCGCCAACGATTTGACAGCGTGGTAAATCCTGCCCACATGGTTGCGGCGACCATGAACAGCAAGTATCCAGGCCATGCGTGGGCCGGGCCGCTGCTCAGGCTCTCCCATCCGAACAGGGTGAGGCCAACCAGGATCAATCCGAGGCAGGTCACCTGTCGGAGGCCGGGGCGTTCCCCGAATGCACAATAGGCGAAGGCCGTCGCCGCAATCGGGATGACGCCGAACGTGACGACGGTGCTGTGAAGGGCCGGCGCGAACGCCACGCCACCGACCACCACCAGACTGTACGGCGCGCCCGCGAGCATCGCCAGGACGAGCCCACGACGCCAGCCGAGCTGACCAACCGGAAACGGGGGGTGCCGGAGCGCCCAGGGGAGCAGCACCGATCCCGCCACGAGGAAGCGCAGCACGGTCACATCGGCGGCCGTGAGACCGTCGACGACCGAGCGGCGCATCACCACGGCCTGCCCACCCCAGATCAGAGTGCAGAGGGTACCGACGCCGACACCGCGCCAGAGCCTGGATTCCATGAATCACCACCTCGCATGGCCTCTGCGCGGCGCTGGACCCTCCCCAAGAGCCTGCCTGCCCATATGAACCCAGTCGACCGTCGGTGTGAAAAGGTGACGTAGGCAACCGGGGGGACTGACGGCGGGATCCGGATCACCGCCAACCCCGACAATGAAACCAAGACATAGATCCCTTGCAGAACCCGTACAACCCCGCTGGCGTGGTTCCACGTCACTTCGGGGGCGCCGGCTATTGCTCCCATTGGCCGCCTAGGACCTGGCGCTTCAGCGGCGGCGCGTAGCGCCGTCCGCGGCCAGCGCGGGTCAGGTTGCATACTCCCGTACGCGCGCCAAGAGGCCGGTGACGTACCAGACGATCCTTGTCGCGGGCACGGCACCACCGAACTCCGCGAGACTCACTAGTTCACTTGATCGGTTCAGCCCGCAAGTCATGTCGGACAAAGAGCAACACACTCGGGGTATTCTCAAACTCCAGACGAAGAGCGACAGAGCGATCGGGATGAAGGTGACGATCGCGAGCACAAGTGCGAGTGGTCGGGAAGGCAACCGATTGGCGAACGCTTGCAGTCAGCGGTCGGAGACACGAGAGCCCCGATCCGCTGCACTGCGGGGTTCGCCGCCTCCCCGCGCTGACGCGAGCGCGTCGTTCGTTGTCAACCCTTACATTAACCGAGGTGGCGAGAGAGGGGCGGGCAAGCGGCATGTGATCTCGACCTCGGATATGAAGTGCAAGTGGGATAAGCGCGACCGTCGTCGCGAACGGCCGTTACCGGTAACGGACTAGTTTAGAGACCGGACTCGCTACCGAGCCTTGGCGCACTCCGCTCTCGGTATTGTGCACCTCCACGACTCGACGCTTAAGGGAGACCAGTCGTGACCAAAGCCCAGGCGCAAGCCCTCGCCAGCGAATGGATAGAGGCCTTCAACAATCACGACCTCGAGCGGATCCTTTCCCACTATGCCGACTCGGTTGAGCTCAAGTCCCTCTTGGTGACCAAGCTGCTGGGCGATCCTGCAGGAACGGTCCGAGGCAAGCCGGCGGTCCGCTCGTACTTCGCCAAAGGGCTGGCCGCGGCGCCCGATCTGAGATTCGAGTTACTCGACGTCTTTACCGGCGTCAGCTCGGTGGCCGTATATGTGCGCAGCAGCGTACGTGGGCTCCAGCTCGAGGTGATGGAACTCGACACTGACGGACGGATCGCCAGAGTCCTCGTCCACCATCGGGACCCTTAGCTGAAACCCCTTACATACGAATCCCGCCTGACGCCGTGAAGGCGATCGAGGTCGCGCGGGTTTGTGCGGCTGACGGTCGACTGAATGAGGAAGCTGCAGCGCGGATCATCACGAGCAAGCCTTCCGTCTGCCAGCCAGGATGCAGCAGGACTACGGGCGTTTCTTCCCGGCCTCAACCATCGCGCGAGCTCGCGTCTGCTTCCCGTGTGGGAAGATCCCAACGCCGCCGTTCCTCACATGAGCCGTCGACGTCGGGCTACCGCTCCTGGACTTCCGTCCGATGGCTGTCATTTTCATCAGCGCGACCCGGATCGCCAGTGGACCCGATACGGCCGCATCGATCATGTTCCACGAGCTCGTCCACCGGTTCATCAGTGCGCGCTGCTCGGGCTGGAGAGCTTCCTCATCGAGCACATCTCGGGCGTGACGACCGCCCGCAGCTATCGCACGATTCCGTTGGAGGCGATAGCCTACGCGGTTGAGGCACGCTACATCGGCAGTTCTCCAAGCTAGACACGCCACGAGTGTGGGCGCGGCAGGCCTTATCCAGGGAACGGCTGCAGTACTTGCTGTGCGGAAGCCTCCGCGATCAGTTCGCCATCCTCCCGCTTGAGCGTCACCCGCGCGGTGATCATCTGCCGGGTCTGAGCCACCACGATGGCTTCGATGGCGAGCGGATGGGTCCGCCCGACGCGGATGAAGTTGACGCTAAGGTTGATCGTGCGGAAGGCCATGTCGGCCGGCACGACCGTCATCGCCGCGAAGGCCAGCGCTTGATCAGCGAGCGCGGCGATGTAGCCGCCGAAGAGCGACCCATCGACGTTCAGCAGATCGGGGTTCGGCTGCCAGCGCTTCTTGATCCAGCCGACGCCCCACTCGTCCAGACCGCCAAGCCCCAGGGTCTGAACGACGGGCGGCAGAACCGCTTGCCCACTCGCGATCTCGTCGAGCCGCCGCGTCGCCCAGGTACTACCGGAGGGCATAGACATCATGGATCACCGTGCCGCGACCGAAGGTGCCGATCCCAACGGCTTGGACGTTGTTGAGCCAACTGTAGCGCTCGTCACCCGTCTCGAACTGCGGCGCCGTCCGCAGGGACATGCTCCCCTCCTTCGGGATGCCGATGCCCGAGTACGTCATGAGGATGACCGCACCATCCTCCGTGACGAGCGTCAGGCGCACGTCGAGCTTGATGGTGCCATCAGGCCGTGAGTAGACCCAGTCCCCAGACGGCGCCTCCGCGATCTTGCCCCGCAGCTTCGGGCCCTCAAACGTGGCACTCAACACGGGGACGATCACCCGCCTGCCCATGGGACCGGACCTGATCGATGCGCCCCGGCCGATGGTTCCCGTGAAGGTGAACAGGTGCTCGACAGGCAGAGAGGTCTCAGGCATGGGTCAGCTCACCGCATCGACTGGTGGAAGTAGCGCTTGATCACGTCGCCCGTGGGCAGCTCCTGCCGCGCCGTGGCCTCCAGCTTCGTGAAGCCGAGGGAGCCGTAGAAGCGGTGCAAGTGCTGATCGGCCTCGTTGGTGCGCACGAGCACGTCGAGGAGAGAGTGCTCGCGACAGTAGGCGAGGTACGTCTCGACCAGTCGCTGCCCGACCCCGCGCCCTCGATGCCCGCGATCCACCGCGATCTCGGCTATGTAGCCGGATCGTTCAACGTCGTACTGGAGGGCGAGCCGCGTGTGACTGAGCAGCGGATCGGCGGAGAGGGTCTCGCCGAAGAGGAACGCGAGGGGATAGCGCGGGTAGGCGACCTTCCCCGAGTCGAAGGCGAAGAAGGCCACCGCGCCCTGCGCCAGTAGCGACTGCAAGTAGGCGATGGCCTTGTCCTCGGTCGCCCGTTGCGCGTTGAAGGCAAAGCCGTCGGTCGTGAAGGCGTCGAGACAGATCTGGACGAGGCGCTGCTGGACCTGGTCGAGATCCCCTTGCCCGACCGGACGGACGCTGATACCGGCGGATGTGCCCACAGGTTCTACTTCACCTCCTGCATGAAGGCGTCGAGGGACCGCGACTCTAGCTCGGACATGACCGCCGATCAAGTGTCTACTACCTGATCA
>JACXTT010008576.1_pt1 | contig 14151 bp, 12 predicted proteins | sample 9270951 | NCBI WGS metagenome assembly JACXTT01 (sample SAMN15532306, study PRJNA645909) | rock metagenome | isolation source: weathered quartz diorite | place: Puerto Rico | collected 2017-06-21 | reverse complement strand
GGGGGGGGGGGGAGGTGGGGGGCCTTTTTGGGTGCCGGGGCGGAGTGGTCATGAGGCAGTTGTTGAAGGGGAAGATCAAGCGTGGCGAGTCGTTTCGGCCCTTCGGTCCGTCGATCCTGCGGGAAGGGGTGGCGGATTGGTTCGAGATTGACGACGACGTTCCTTTCATGACCCACGTCTACCCGATTCGCGAGGACAAGCGATACGTGATTCCAGCCGTGACGCACGTCGACGGTTCTGGTCGATTGCAGACGGTCACGCGCGAAGGCAATGCCCGTTACTATCGGCTGATCGAGGCCTTCCGTGACCTGACGGGCGTACCGATCGTGCTCAACACGTCCTTTAACGAGAGCGAACCGATCGTCTGCACGCCGGACGAGGCACTGGATTGCTTCGTGCGTACGAACATGGATTGTCTGGTGCTAGGAAACCGAATTGTTGTCCGTCCGCAGTAGCGCGGATGAAGATCCTTTTCTTCAACCGCTTCTTCTTCCCGGACAACTCAGCTACCAGTCAGATTCTTTCGGACCTTGCATTCCACCTTGCGGCGTCGGGGCGCGAGGTCCACGTGGTCACAAGCCGGGTGCCGGGAGCCGAACGCGACGCGGACGTTGTGCGCGGCGTGACCGTGCATCGGGTTGCGACCGCATTGACCCGGCCGCATAGCCTCTTTGAGCGCGCCGTTGCCTATGTCGCGTATTACCGCGGAGCTCGCGCCGCCGCGCGACGGCTCGTGCGTGCCGGCGACGTCGTCGTGCTCAAGACAGATCCTCCGCTGCTCTCGGCAGCCATCGGTCCGCTCGCCAAGCGGCTTGGAGCGCGGGTCGTCGCGTGGATCCAGGACATCTTCCCCGAGACGGCTCACGAATACGGCGTTCCTGGTACAGGCGGCCCGATCGGCGCCGCATTGCGTCAGATGCGAAACCGATCATTGGCTGAAGCGGATCGGGTCGTCGCAATTGGAGACCGCATGGCGCAGCGGATTGCTGCACTCGGGTGCGTTTCGGACGCGCGCCTTTCGGTGATCCACAACTGGGCCGATGCCGAATCGGTCGTCCCAGTCGATCCCGCGAACAATGAGCTCAGACGCAATTGGCATCTCGAGGATAAATTCGTCGTCGGCTACTCGGGAAACCTCGGACGTGTGCACGAGTTCGACACAATGTTGCGGACGGCCAAGGCGCTCGAGGCGGAGCACGACATCCAGTTCCTCGTGATCGGACGCGGCCCGCAAGTCGCCGACGTTCAAGCCAAAGCCAGGCGCGAGAATCTCGGCAACGTCCGCTTCGAGCCGCATCAACCTCGCGAAGCGTTGACGCAGACGCTAAGCGCTCCCGACGTCCACCTTTCGGTGCTTCGTCCGGAAGACGAAGGGCTAGTGAATCCCAGCAAGCTGTACGGAATCATGGCGGCCGGGCGACCCACGATCTTCATCGGTGATCGGGGCGGCGAGACCGCTAGAATTCTAGCCAGTACGAAAGCCGGCGTTACAGTTGAAACTGGCGACGCGACCGGCCTCGCCGCAGCGATCCTGAGCTTGCGTGACGATGCCGCATTGAGGCACGGGATGGGGATCAACGCCAGAAAGGCCTTCGAAGAGCGGTATTCGATGGATCGAGCCTTCTCCCAATGGGACGCACTCCTGTCGTCTTTTCCGTAGCTAGGCGGTCGCCATCCATGTTATTTTTCCCCGGTGCCCACGCTGACTGACATCTGGCTCGCCTCGCTCGCCTTCGCTTTCCTCTCCGGAATCGTGGCAACGATTGTTCTTGCGCGCACGGCGCCGACGCTCAAGCTCGTCGATCATCCCGGCGGGCGCAAATCGCACGCGCATCCGATTCCATTGGTCGGCGGGTTGGCGATCTTCATCGCGCTCCTTGGCGCGGCATGGTTTGTCGGCATCACGCCAAGCTCCGCCTACTTTCTTCTCGCGCTCTCGATCGTCATCGCGGTCGGTATGTGGGATGACGTCACCGAGATTTCACCGCGGATCAAATTCGTCATTCAGATCGTTGCGTCGGCGCTGATGATCTGGGGCGCTGGCGTGCAGCTGCACACGGTCGGCGATCTGCTCGGATGGCGGCCGATCGGCTTGAGCGTCCTCGCGATCCCGCTCACAATCTTCGCGATCGTCGGCGTCGTGAACGCCGTGAACATGATGGACGGTCTCGACGGGCTCGGCGGATCGATCGCGCTCGTCGCTTTCGCTTGGTACGCCGCGGTTGCCGCGCAATCGGGGCTCGACGTTCAATTCAAGACCGCGGTCATCTTCTGCGGCGCGATCGCGGGCTTCCTGATGTTCAACCTGCGCTTCCCGTGGCAGGCCCATGCGCGCGTGTTCCTCGGCGACGCGGGAAGTCTCATGATCGGATTCGCGCTCGGCTGGTTCGCGATCGATCTCACGCAAGGGTCCGGGCGCACGTTCTCGCCAATCGCGGCGTTGTGGGTGCTGCTGCTTCCCCTCGCCGACTGCGTGTCGCTCATGACGCGGCGCATCTCGATGCGCAAGAGCCCGTTCGTCGCCGATCGGCATCACATCCATCACTACCTGCTCGCACGCGGCTTCACACACGGCCAGACGCTCGCGACGCTTGTCGGCCTGTCAACGCTTTTCGGCGCCGTCGGTTATTTCGGCTGGCGCATGGAAGTACCGGAGCCCGCGCTCTTCTGGACGTTCTTCTTCGGGTTCTTTGCGTACCACTGGTGGATCAAGCGGGCGTGGACGGCCGTCGATGAACAGCAGGTGTCGACTGCGGTTGTCGAAGACGAGCGGCTGCCCGCCTCGTAATTGGATTCCCGCCTTCGCGGGAATGACTTCCTGATGCGATCAATCCTTTTCGTTTGCACCGCGAACATCTGCCGATCTCCCATGGCGGAGGGCGTGCTGCGCAAGCTTCTCGCGGACCAGATGTTCCTCGAGGAGAAGGTCGAGATCGATTCGGTCGGCACGCACAACTACCACGAAGGCAACGCGCCCGAAGCGATGGCGGTCGCGGCGGCGACGAAGCGCGGCTACGAGATCAAGCACCTGGTCGCGCGACCCGTGCGCCCGCACGACCTCGATCACTTCGACATGGTGCTCGGCATGGACCGCGCGAACATCGCGCACCTGCGCACGATCGCGCCGACGCGCTGCAAGCAGAAGATCGAGCTGCTGCTCGCGTACGGCGACAAGTACCACGGTCAGGAGATTCCCGATCCGTACAGCAAGAAGGCGAAGGATTACGAGATCGCGCTCGACATGATCGAGGACGGATGTCGGGGGCTGGTGGAGTTGATCGCGAGAATGCCGGTGAGGTAGATCCCCTCCCCGACCCTCCCCCAAGGGGGAGGGAGAATTTCAAACAAGCGCTCCGTCGAGCCGAGCGTGGCCGATGAGCGAGCGCGCCCAGCCGCGCAGTCCCCTGTCGGCGGGAGCTTTCGTCCACGCCGCTACGGGAATCGCGAATCCGGATTTCTTGCGTTCGAGCAGCTCTCGCGGCACGGGAGCCGCCGGTGCCAGGGCCATGTCGAGCTTCGTCGGTGGCTCCGGCAGTCCGAGCCACGGTACGACGGTGCGAACGAGGTCGCGATCGACGAACGGCACGCGAATCTCGACCGACCAGGCCATGCCGGCCCAGTCGGTGTCGCGCAGGAGCTGGTTGCGCAGGTAATGGCGCAGCTCCATCGCCGCGACCTTCGCGTACGGCGAGTCGATGCGCTCGACCTTGCGATCGAGCCGCGCGATCGGCCGCAGCTCTTCCCACCCTTCCTTCGCGAGCTCGGGCTCCATGAGCTTCGGCAATTCCCACGGCATGAAGAGGCCGCGGCGCAAGAGATAGAGCCCGCCGTACGTGCCGCCGTACTCGAAGAGGCTCGCATACTTCGGCGAGGTCACGCGGCCGAGCCACGGAGCGGTCGCCACCCGGAAGAGCTTGCCCAGCGGTCGGCTCATCGGGATGCGCGAGAGCCTCGCCGCCGCCCGGGGGATTTCCACGAAGCTCGAATAGCCGCCGAATAATTCGTCGCCGCCGGTGCCCGCGAGCGCCACTTTCATGCCGGCGCGCGCCGCCTCGCGGCTCACGAAGAACGTGTTCACCCCGTCGATGCTCGGCTGGTCCATGGCGCGGCGGATATGGTCGACCTCGTCCTCCATGTCCTGCTGCGAGACGATCGCGGTCGTGTGCCTCATTCCAAGCCGCCTCGCGGTCATTTCGGCGAGCGGGACCTCATCCTCGTCGGTACCGGCGAACTCCTTGAAACCGAGGGTGAGGCTGTGCATGCCGCTCGAGCCGAGCTCGCGCGCGAGGGCCGCGACCGTCGTGGAATCGAGTCCCGACGAAAGGAAAAGACCCACCGGTACATCGGCGATGAGGTGATGGCGGACGCTGTCTCGCAGCGCCATCGCGAGCCGTTCCCGCATCTCCTCCTTCGTGATCGACGGCGCGCGATCGGCGCGGCTCAGCTCGTGCGACATGCTGAAGAAGCGCCTCGACACCGGCGCCTTGTCGCGCTCGACCATCAGCGTCGTCCCCGCGACGATCGGATGAATGCCCCGATAAAGCGTGAACTGCTCAGGGACCGAACCCCACACGTAGAAACCCGCCAGGCCCGCCGCGCTGGTGCGCCGGTCGACGCCGTCGCCCGCGAGGAGCGCCTTCACCTGGGAGGCGAATCGCAGCGTGCGTCCGTCGTCGGCGTAGTAGAGCGGCTTGATGCCGAACTGGTCGCGCGCGAGGAAGAGCGATTGCCGGCGCTCGTCCCAGATCGCAAGCGCGAACATGCCGCGCAGCACGTCGACCATGTCGGTGCCGCGCTCGCGATACAAGTGCAGCAGGACTTCAGTGTCGCTGTGCGAGCGGAAGCGCGCGCCCTTCGCCTCCAGCTCCGCGCGCAGCTCGAGGTGGTTGTAGATCTCGCCATTGAACGTGACGACGAGCGCGCCGTCGTCGGAGCGCATCGGCTGCGCGCCCGCCTCGCTCAGGTCGATGATCGCGAGCCGGCGATTCGCGAGGCCGATTCTTGCGTCGGCGGAGATCCAGGCCCCCGCGCCATCGGGGCCGCGCGGGACCATGACATCGCGAACTTTCAGCAGCTCGGGGCTCGATACCGGAGGCGCGTCCGCAGCGTAGGCGAAAATCCCGTTGATACCGCACATCGCGGGCCATGGTACATTTTGTTACAAGGCGCGACTATAAAGGGCGAGTCTGTCGGGAAGCTGAAGAATCCCGCCGCTCAGTCGCGGCCTCGCAACCCTTCGAGCCGTTTCAAGGTCGGGCGGGGTCCTTCGTCTTTGGCGGCCAACAGGCCTCGGAGCTCATGATCGATGAGCTTCCAGTCTAGGTTCGGACCGCATCGCGCGATGACGCTCTGGATGTCGACCCAGTCCTGGTCACGACCGGCGAAGGCTTTCATGACAATCAGTTCCTCCGCGCCGCAGGTGAGGAGACTGAGCCCTGCGCCGAAGTCGTATGGCGTTGCGCGCTCGACGCATCGCACCTCGAAATCGATCGCTCCAAACGCAATGTCGACCGGGATCCCGTCCGTCGACTCGGCGAGAAAGACCCGCGATTCGGCGGCGAACTCATCCGCGCGTTCGACACGGGATTTCAGCAACGCGCCCAACCGGCGCGCCGTGGCGGCCTCCTCGCCGAATGGGCACAGCAATGTCAGATCGGCGTCGCGCGTATAGCGCTGCTCGCCCCAGCGCTGCAGCGCCAAGCCGCCGATGAAGCAGAATCGAAAGCCCGCCTGTGAAAGTGCGCGTTGCACATCGCTGGCGGCGCCTATCAGACCCGCCGGCAAGCGCCTCATCTCAGCTTGCGAAATAGACGCTGCTGTTCGATCAAGCCGGTTTGCCGCGGTTCACGGACCGGAGTAACGTCGCCGAACAACAGATCCGCGATCGCTTTGCGAGCATCGTCGTCGGTCATCGTGCGCAACCGCTTGGCGCGCTCGGCTTCGAGATAGGTTGACGCGACTTTCCACGCGTCAGCCCAGCGGCGCAGCGCCTCCGGAGAATCACTCACTTGTAGACGTCCCACTCGCTCAGCGAAAACACTGGCTCGAGTGGCTTCGTATAGCGCTTCAGCACGACTGCGCGCAGGCGCTTTCGCGCGGCTCTCACCTCTGCGCCTTCGGGGCGCTTGCGCTTCGGCGCTTTCGTTTTCATCCATTAATCTTACGCCCTCTGAGGCTCTCTCTTATGGTCTCCATAGCGCGACGATTTCGAGCTCAGGCGCCAGCTTGAGAAGTGCCTTATGGCCCTCGCGCGCCCGCTTCCTCCAACCGGGTCCGCGGTCGAGCGCGTCATTCCAGGCCGCATTGAACGTATTGGCCCGGCCTTCCTGTACGAAGTACTCGATGAGGCTCGCGCTCTGCAAGAGGTCCTTCCCTGCCTTTGTCCGCTCCGAGACGGGCCGCTCGCCATGGACAAGCAGCTTGTGCACAGCGTAGCGCTCTGGCGCCGGAACGTTGACAGTGCATGCACCGGAAGAAGAAAACAAGCACGCCTGCGTCGTCGCCTCGAGTGAGAACTCCATGAACTTGAGCGGCTGCAGCGCGAGATTCAATTCGCGCATGACGACGGTCTTGCCCTTTCGCGTCCCACTGGTCAGGAAGTCCAATCTCAATTCCTGATCTTGTGGATTGCGATACTGGGCACCGGTGGCTCCGTCGAACTGTGCGATCGGCAAGAGACCCATTTCAAGTGACTCGAGGGGCCGGTGCAAATCAGTCTTCAAGTCTGCGGGCAAAGCGACGGTTACATTCCTGCCTGCGTGGGCAAAATCGACATCGAGCGTCGTCGATGCCTGGGTCCACCTGACGCCCAACAGGTTGCCGTAGGCGACGAAGGCATGGGTCCCGACAAGCACGCCGCCTGCGCGAAAGAAGCCGTAGTCGGCGAGGCGCTTGATGATTCGGAAGTGCTTTGGCACCGTGGGAGCCGCGCCCAGTGCGACTGCCGATTGTGCTGCGGGAGCGAGTGGCTTGTTCCGGCGCGTACTCTCGAAACGATTCACGAGCGCCCTTACACGCGGCTCGTCGGCGCCGACATAGGACATGCGCACCTTGTCGCCTTCCCGGAACGCGAAGTACCAGTAGTCGCGTTTTTTCCGGGTCAGCTTCTGGAAGCTCCCGGCCAGCCCCGAGAGCGCGCTGGTCGCTTCGAATGCGCGCGTCTGCTCCGCCAACTCGGCATAGGCGGTCTGGGCTGACAGGGGGAGCTCGGAGTACCGCATGGCTGCTAAACATTCTATTGATTTGTTTAGCAACCGTCAAGCCGCCACTGCTCGGCCCTCCCCCAAGGGAGGGAGAACTTCTCATCATTTCGCCTTGGCGAAATCCCCCGCCTTCACCACCGTCACCTTCGACGGTTCGATGTGCTTGCGCAGGGCCGCGGTCACCTGCGCGGTGGTAAGCGCGGCGATCCTGTCCTCGAGCTGCTTGCTCCACGCCCACGTACGGCCGAGATAGAGATTCGCGATCCAGCCGCTCGCGACGGAGCCGTCCTGGGCGCGCGATTGGGCGGAGGCCTGGAGGATGCCGGACTTGGCGTTGGCGACCTCGGCGTCCGTGAATCCGTCCTTGATCGCGCGCGCCAGCTCCTCCTTGAACGCGGCCTCGACCTTCGCGATGTTCTGCGGCGCGGCGATCGCGAACGCGGACCACACGGCCGCGCGATCCAGGGAACCGACGGCGAGCTCGGATCCGACGCCGTACGACAAGCCCTCCTTCTGCCGGATGCGATTGGCGAGGCGCGAATCGAAGCCCGCGCCGCCGCCGAGGATGTAGTCGGCGACGAACAGAGCCGGATAGTCGGGATCGTCGTCGCGCATGTTCACGTTCTCGCGCGCGATGAAGACGGCGTTCTCCTTGTCGGGTGTCGCGACCGTGCGCTCGACGGGCGCGATGTCGCGATACTCGGCCACGACGCGCGTGAAAGGCACCGCCGGCTTCCAGTTGGCGAAGATCTCGTTCAGCACCCTCGTCACCGATTGCTCGTCGAAGTCTCCGACGATCGCGATCTCGGCGGGATCGGCGCCATAGAACTGCCGGTGGAACGCCTTCACGTCCTCGAGCTTCGCCGCCTTCACGAGCGCGAGCGATTCGTCGAGCGTCGGGTTGTAACGCCAGTCGCCGCTGGGATAGATGTTGAAGTGCTTCGCGATCTCGTCGGACGCACGCGGGCCCGGCTCGGTCATGCTCGCCAGGATGCTGGTCACGTTCTGGTTCACGAGCTGGTCGAACTCCGACTGCGGGAACGACGGCTCCTTCAGCACGTGCGCGACGAGACGCAGCGACGCCTCGAGGTTGGGCTTCGTCGTCTGGATGGACGCGCCCGGGCCGGAAATGCGTCCCGAGATCTTCAGGCGATCGAACTCGTCGGACAATTGCGCGCGCGTGAACTTCGTCGTGCCGCGCGCGAGCATGGCGCCGGCGAGGCGCGCGTTCATCCGCTGGCCGAACAACGCCTTCTCGTTGCCGATCCGCATCGTGAGCGCAACGTTCACCGTCTCGCCGCGATTCTTCTTCGCGAGCAGCGCCACCCTCACATTTCCAATGGAGAACCGCTTCGTGCGCGCGTCGATGTTCGCCTGCGACACGTCGAACGCTTCGGCCTGCGAAGTCGCGGCCTTGGGCACGAAGCCCGCCATCGCTTCCTGCACCGTCGGCGTCGGCGGGACGTCGGCGCGCAACGGATTGTCCTCGGGCTCGAACACGCCCATGGTGCGGTTGTCGCGCCGGAAATACTTCCGCGCCGCGGCGGCCACGAGCTGCGGCGTCACCTTGTCGAGGTCGTCGCGCGCCTTGAAGAACAAGCGCCAGTCGCCGAGCGCGATGTACTCGGAGAGCTGCACGCCGATCGCCTCGTGGTTGGCGAGCGTCTTCTCGACCTGGTTCAGGTAATTCACCTTCGTGCGGTCCATCTCCTCCTTCGCCGGCGCCGCATCGCCGAAGTGCTCGACGAGCGCGACGAGCTCCTCCTTCACCTTGTCGATGGAATCGCCCTTCTTCACCACCGCGCCGAAGACCTGGATGCCCGCATCGAGGCCCATCAACGGATAGTTGAAGACCTGCGAGGCGAGGCCCTTCTCGACGATCGCCTTGTGCAGGCGACCCGTCGGCGCCTCGCCGAGGATGAAGGAGGCGAACGCGAGCGCGTCGGAATCGACGTGCAGGTTCGACGGCACGTGGTAGGCGATGGCGACGATCTGGATGTCGCCCTTGCGCCGCACGAGGAACTGGCGCTCGCCATCCTGCGTGGGCTCCACGGTCCAGAATGGCGGCAACGCGCGCTTCGGCCTGGGGATCGCGCCGAAGTATTTCGCCACGAGCGCCAGCGCCTTCGCCTCGTCGAACTTGCCCGCCACCAGCAGCACCGCGTTATCGGGCTGGTAGTACAGGTGATAGAACGCCTGCAGGTGCGCGATGTCGACGTTCTCGATGTCGCTCCTGTTCCCGATCGTCGAGCGCCCGTAGCTGTGCCAGTCGTAGGCGACGCTCTGCAGGCGCTTCAGCAGCACCGAGAACGGCGAGTTCTCGCCCTGCTCGTATTCGTTGCGCACGACCGTCATCTCGCTGTCCAGGTCGCGCCTGGCGATGAACGAATTCACCATGCGGTCGGCCTCGAGCTCGAGCGCCCATTCGAGGTTGTCGCCGGCCGCCTGGAAGATCGTGAAGTAGTTCGTGCGGTCGAGCCACGTCGTGCCGTTGTAGTTGACGCCGCGCTTGTTGTATTCCTCGTCGATATGCGGATGCTTCTTCGTGCCCTTGAACATCAGGTGCTCGAGGAGGTGCGCCATTCCCGTCTCGCCGTAATTCTCCATGCGGCTGCCGACGAGGTAGGTGACGTTCACCGTGATGGTCGGCTTCGACTGATCCGGGAAGAGCAGCACCTTCAAACCGTTGGGTAGCCGGTACTCGGTGATGCCCTCGACGGAGGCCTGCTTGACGATGCCGTTGGCGAGGCGTGCCAAAGGCCTTTCTCCCTCTCCCTTGGGAGAGGGCCGGGGAGAGGGACGCGCCTTGTCTGCCTCGGGAAATGCCCCCGGCGCGTAGTCGCCTTCGCGGTTCGCGGGCGGCTGGTCCTTGGGCGTCTGGGCGAAGGCGGGCGGGATGGCTGCGGCAGCCAGCGCGAGCAAGGCTGCCGAAAGGAATCGGGACGGGGACATGAGGGGAGCCTTTATTGTTATCCGGCAGACATTCTCTACCGCAATAAATTCAAACGCATGCGAACGTTCGGCGGGATTGACGGACAAACGCTGAGACGAGAACAACGGAGGGAAGGTCGTGACGAGACCAGGGAGATCGTGGCTCGCGTCGGTGCTCGTGTGCTCGGCGATCGCGCCGCCAGTGGCGTTCGCCGCGCCATTCCTCTTCGTCCCCAACGAGCAGCAGAAGCTCAACGTGATCGATCTCGCGACCAACACGATCGTCACGCGCATCACGACGGAATCGACGACCGCGGGCATTTCAGTCGCCTCGCAGACCAACCGCGTGTACGTCGCCGACGCCGCGACGGGCACGCTGCAGGTGATCGACTCGACGACGAATTCGACGATCGCCACGCTCAACATCTGCCCCGTTCCGTCGGTACCGGCGGCGAATCCGTCGGGCACGCGGCTCGTGATCCCGTGCCACGACAGCCCCGCGGGCCCGGGCGGCGTGATCGTCCTCGACACATCGACCTTCAACGTCTCTACCGTCAGCACGACCGGCGCCAACGTCGCCATATGGGACTCGCAGGGCGCGCGCTACTACGTGAGCTCGCGCGACCGCGTCACCATTTACGACGGCTCGACCAACGCGGCGATCGCGAGCCTCGGGGTGCCGCCGGTCGCGTTCGGCATGGCGATCAACCAGCCCGGCACGCGCCTCTTCGTGGCGAGCTTCGGCAATCCGTCGACCGGAACGCCGCCCTCGATCTCGCAGATCGACCTCACGTCCGGCCTCACCATCGGATCGATGATGCCATCGTCGGAGCCGACGTGGATCACGCTCAACCTCATCGGCAACATGCTGTACGTCGCGAGCGCGCCCGCGGACACGATGCAGGTCTTCTTCACCGGCAATAACGAGCTCGCGGGCGCCGTCTCCGTCCCGTCGGGCGCGCGTCCCTCGGCGCTCGCCGTGAGCCAGGACGGCCATCGCGTGTACCTCGAGATGGCGGGCAGGGGCTACATCCAGGCGCTGCAGACGTCGCCCCCGTTCCTTCCGGTGTCGTCGCTCTTCTACGGCGCGAGCGGCTTCGCGCAGGGAACCTTCATCGGCGCGGGCTCCTCCGCTCCCGCGGCGCAGGCGCCCGGTTACTTGAGCGGCCTGTGGTGGAACCAGAGCGAGAGCGGCTGGGGACTGCAGGTGACCAAGCGCCGCAACCTCATCGTCGCGACCTGGTTCACGTACGACGACACCGGCAACCAGGTCTGGTACATCTCGCCCAACTGCGCGATGGGCACCGCGGTATCGTGCTCGGGCACGCTCTACATCGTGCGCGGCGGCAAGTTCTTCGGCGGATTCGACATGAGCCGCGCGCGCGTGGAAGTCGCCGGCTCGATGCAGCTCCAGTTCAACAGCGTCAATTCCGGCGTCTTCGGCTATACCGTCGGCACACAATCGCGCGGCGTGCCGATCACGCGCCAGCCGGTGGCGACGACCCAGACGACGCCGCCGATGAACTTCACGGACCTGTGGTGGAACCCGAACGAGAGCGGCTGGGGAATGACGATCACGCACCAGCCGGGCAACATGTTCCTCGCGTGGTACGTGTACAACTCGTTCAACGGCGAGCCCGCGTGGCTCACCTCGTCGTGCATGACGAGCGCGAACGCCTGCGACGGGACGCTCTATCGCACCACGGGCCCGCCGTTCAACCAGCCCTTCAATCCGTCGCAAGTGACCGTGACGCCGGTCGGCAGCGTGCACATCAGCTTCACGGATCCGGACAACGCCGTGCTCACCTACACCGTGGACGGCGTCGACGGGCAGAAAAACATCACCCGCGAGGTGTTCTAGTTCGGTAACATCGTCCCCGACGGCAACACAGGGGGACGATGATGAGAATCCGCACAGTCCTGGGCGCGTGGCTTCTCGCCGCCGCCACCGGCGCCATCGCCGCGCCGTTCGCGTACCTGCCGAACGACCAGCACCAGCTGCAGGTGATCGACCTCGCGACCGGGAGCATCGGAACGAAGATCCAGCTCTCGGGTAATCAGCCCCTAGGCATCGCGATCAAGCCGTCGGGCGACCGCATCTACGTGACCGATCCGGGCGCGAATATCGTCAACGTCGTGAGCACGACCAGCAATTCGATCGTCGCAACGATCGCCGTGTGCACGGGCCCGTTCATTCCGGCGGTGAATCCTTCCGGCACGGAGCTCGTCGTGCCGTGCGCCGGATCCAGTAGCGCGCCGAACACCGAGGTGGACGTGATCAACCTGTCGACCAACACGGTCTCGGCGCGCCTCACGGCGGGAAGCGAGCCGTGGCTCGCCGCCTGGAATCCGTCCGGCACGCGTTTCTATACAGCGAACCTGATGTCGGGAACGATCTCCGTGTTCGATGCAACGAACAACAGCCTCGTGCAGACGATCACCGTTCCGGGCGTTGCCGCGATGGCGTTCAATCCCGCCGGCACGCGCCTGTATGTCTCGCGCGTGCAGGCGAACGGCAACACGACACGCGCGATCGCGGTCCTCGACCCGAGCAACGGCTCGACGCTCGCCACGATTCCGGTCGCCGACGACATCCTCTGGCTCTCGCTCAATCCGACCGGCACGCGGCTTTATGCGCCGTTTGCCTTCATCGATTCGATCGCCATCCTGGACACGACCACGAACGGCACCGTCGCGACGTTCTCCACCGGCGCCAACACCAGCCCGCTGGTCGCCCTCACCAACTCGGACGGCAGCCGCCTGTACGTCCTGCTCGCCGAAACGTCCGACGTCGCGGTCTACGACGCGAACTCGCTCACCCGGCTCAACACGATCGATTACGCGACCAACGCCGGCCTCATCGGAACCTTCGTCAGCTCCGGAACGTCGAGCACCTCCGCGAACACGCCGGGCGCGCTGAGTGGCCAGTGGTGGAACCACAACGAAAGCGGCTGGGGCGTCCATTTCACGCAGCGCGGCAACACGATCTTCGCCGCTTGGTATACGTACGACGCGGCCGGCAATCCGAAGTGGTATGTGACGACCTGCACGAACACGCCGTCGGGCTGCACGGGAAGCGTGTTGCAGGTGACCGCCTCGCGCTTCTTCGGCGTGGAGTTCAGTCCGTCGACCGTGCTCTCCAATGGCGTCGGCTCCGTCACCTTCGTCTTCAACGGCAACGACGCGGGCACGATGAGCTACACCGTGAACGGAGTCTCGAGATCGGTGGCGATCGAGCGCCAGACACTCCAGGCGAGCGGCACGGCTCCGTCGGTGAATTACACGGACCTCTGGTGGGGCGGTGCGAGCCAGTCGGGATGGGGCCTCGCGATCACGCACCAGTTCAGCACCATGTTCCTCGCGTGGTACGTCTACAACGACTCGGGCCAGCCGATGTGGTACGTGGCGACGATCACCAACGCCACCTCGAGCGGCGGCACCGGGCAGCTCTTCCGCACGACGGGGCCCGCGTTCTCGACGTCGTTCAATCCGAACGCGGTGGTGGCGGTCCCGGCCGGCACGATCACGGTCAACTTCACCGACGCCAATAACGGCAGCATCAGCTACACGGTGACGGGCGAGGGATCGGGGTCGAAGACCATCACGCGGCAGATTTTCTAGGAGTGGCACGCCGGCGCGCCACGGCGTGGTATTTCGTCGCTTCGGCGCTGACCGCGCTCGCGGCGTTCGCCGTCGCGGCGGTGCTGCGCGAGGCGGGCTCGCTCGAGAAGCTCGACCTCGCCATCCAGGATCGGCTCGTCGACGCCCTCGCTCCCGAGCCGGTGAAGGATCCGGGCTTCCTCGTCATCCTCGAGGAAGAGCCCGATCTCGCGCGCTTCGGGTTTCCGCTTTCCGACGACGTGCTCGCGCAGCTGATCGAACGCATCCCCGCCTCCGCACCCGCCGCCAACGGCATCGACAAGTATGCCCACCATCCCGTTGCCCCGGGCACCCAACGCCCCGAGCCGCCCCTCCCGTAGACCGTCCGCCGCTCCGCGGGCGCCCGACCCGGCTCGCC
>JACXTT010008575.1_pt1 | contig 14155 bp, 15 predicted proteins | sample 9270951 | NCBI WGS metagenome assembly JACXTT01 (sample SAMN15532306, study PRJNA645909) | rock metagenome | isolation source: weathered quartz diorite | place: Puerto Rico | collected 2017-06-21 | reverse complement strand
CGGCCTCCGCCCTGCGCCCGGCCTTGGCGCAGAGGCCGGCGCGGGCGGCCTGGTAGGGCAGCCAGCCGGCGAGGCGCGCGGGAGCGTCGATCTCGGCCAGCGCGGCCAGGCCCTGATCCGCGCCGCGGGCTTCAGCGAGCGCCACCGCGCGGTTGACTTCGGCCACGGCGGACGGCCGCACCGCCAGTAGGATGTCGTAGAGGGTGACGATGTCGGCCCAGGCCGTGACGCCGGTCTCCCGCCGCGCGGCGTGGACGGCGTGGATCGTCGCCATCAGCTGGTAGGGCCCGCTGCGGCCGAGGTCCGCGGCGCGGCGCAGCAGGCCGGCGGCCTCGGCGATCAGGGCGCCGTCCCACAGGCTGACGTCCTGCTCGGAGAGCGGGGTCATGGCGCCCAGGTCGTCGACCCGGGCCGGGCGGCGGGATTCGGCGAGGCGGATCAGGGCGGCCAGGCCCAGCACCTCCGGCTCGTCCGGCAGCAGCTCGGCCAGCAGACCGGACAGCCGCCGGGTCTCGCCGGCCAGGTCGGCGGCGTCGGACAGGCCGGCGGCGTCCTCATAGGCCTGGGCGTAGGCGATCTCCAGGGTGGCCAGCACGGCGGCCAGCCGCTCGCCCCACTGGTCGGGCTCGGGAATCTCGAAGCGGATGGCGGCGTCGCGGATCTTGCCCTTGGCGCGGGTCAGGCGCTGCTGCATGGCGACCTCGGTGGTCAGCCACGCGCGGGCGATGCGCTCGACAGAGAGGCCGCAGAGCGTGCGCAGGGTGAGCGCGATCCGCGCCTCGGGGCCTAGCGCCGGGTGGCAGCAGACGAAGATCAGCCGCAGGCGCTCGTCGGGGATCGGCTCGAAGGCCGCCATCAGGATGGTCTCGGGGTCCGGCGTCGGCTCCGGCGCATCGTGAACCGCGCGCTGGCGGACCTGGGCGCGGCGGCCGAGGTCGAAGGCGCGGCGGCGCGCCACGGCGTAGAGCCAGGCGGCCGGATCGCGCGGCGGGCCGTCGCGGCGCCAGGTCTCGACCGCGCGCAGCGCCGCGAAGCCGAAGGCCTCCTCGGCCATGTCGAGGTCGCGGAAGCGCATGGCGAGCGCGGCGCGGATGCGGTCGCCCGCCTCGCGCACCGCGTCCTCGAGGAGCGCCTCCGCATCCACGGTCAGGACAGCGGCCAGATCGGCCGGACCTCGATGGAGTAGTTGGGGCCGCCGGGGATCTTCTTGCCCCAGCCGATCGCCGCGTCGAGGTCGGGCGCCTCGATCAGGTAGTAGCCGCCGAGCTGCTCGCGGGTCTCGGCGTAGGGGCCGTCGTGCAGCGACTTCGCGCCGCCCACGGTGCGCACGGTGGTGGCGGTGTCCGAGGGCTTCAGCCGGTTGCCGCCGACCATGGCGCCGGCTTCGGCGAGCTCCGCGCCCAGGCGCATGTGGGCGGCGGTGATCTCCTGCAGGACCGCCGGGTCGCTGAGGCTCTCGTCGGAATAGATCAGCAGTAGGTATTGCATGATGTCGTCCTCTCACGATGGGTCGGGACGCAGGGGCGCGTCATCGGGGAGACGCGCGTCGCGAGCCCGGTTCGACAGGCTTCCCTTTTTTCGTCGGCGGCGAGGGCGGCTCGCGCTCCAGCAGCTTGCGCAGGTCGGCGATGGCGTAGGCGGCCTGGGAGCGGCGCTGGCGCCAGATCAGCAGGCTGACCGCGCCGATGGTGGCGATGATGAAGGTGATCGGCCCGAAGACCCAGGCCGCGGCCGCCAGCGCGAAATAGTAGCCGCGGACCCCGGAGTTCACCGAGTGCAGCGCGGGGTTCAGCAGCCGCCCGGCCGCGTCGCCATAGGCGTGGTGGGTCGCGTCGTCGGCGCGCTCCGGGATCGCGCCGATGGCGGCCAGGACGTAGTTGAGCTGGCGGATGCCCCAGATGAAGTCGAGCAGCCCACGCGCCAGGGTCAGCACCACCAGGCCGAGCTGGGCCTCGAACAGCAGGCGCGACGAGGTGTGCACCACCGCCAGGCTGGAGACGTTGCGGAAGCTGGCCTGGCCGCCGAACAGCACGCCGGCGGTCGCCGCGATCAGGATCAGGTTGGACGACGCGAAGAACGACGAGGAGCTCAGCGTCTGGGCCAGCAGCTGGCCGTCCATGAACCGGCCTTCGCGGCGGGCCATGTTGTGCATCCAGGCGTTCCTGACGACCATCAGGTCGGTGTTGATCACCGCCCCGCCGCGGCGGCTGAGCAGGTTCAGGATCGGCTGGTAGAACAGCCAGCAGATCATGAAGAGGACGAGCGCGCCGACGTTCAGCGGGCTGAGGTCGAGGGGGCCGAGTTCAATCATGGGCAGACTCGGGCATGGTCAGTCATCGCCGATCAGGCTGGTGACATTGGTGTTGCGCATGAGCGCGGCGGTCAGGGCGCCGGCCAGCATGACCACGGCCACATAGGCGTAGAAGGCGCTCTCGATCTTGGCCTGCTTCAGCCAGCCGGCGACATATTCCGCGGTGCCGCCGAACAGCACATTGGCCAGGGCGTAGGGCAGGGAGACGCCGAGGCCGCGGATGCGGGCCGGGAACAGCTCGGCCTTCACCACCGCGTTCACCGCCGCATAGCCGGAGTGGCAGAGCACCAGGATCATGATCAGGCCGAAGGCGGCGAACGCCGCGTGGGCGTGGGCGATGGCGGTCATCACCGGATAGGTGGCGAGACCGCCGGCCGTCAGCCCCACCGCCATGGTGGTCTTGCGTCCCAGCTTGTCGGAGAGCCAGCCGACGCCCGGCTGGATCAGCATGTAGAGGATCAGCACCGCGGCCATGATCGCGGTGGCGGTGTCCTTCGAGAAGCCCGAGGTGTTGACCAGGAACTTCTGCATGTAGGTCGTGTAGGCGTAGAAGGCGAGCGAGCCGGCGGCGGTCAGCACCATGATGATGCCGACCTCGCGGGGATGGTCGCGCAGCAGGCTCATGGCGCCGCCGCGCGCCTTGCCGGACACCTTCTCGGCCAGGTAGGCGCCGGTCTCGTCGAGCTGGCGCTGCATCCAGAAGACCACGACCGCCAGGACGCCGCCGATGGCGAAGGGGATGCGCCAGCCCCAGGCCTCCAGGTCCGGCTTGGAAAGCACGTGCTGCAGGACGACCAGCACCAGGAGCGCGGTGACCTGGCCGCCGATCAGGGTGGTGTACTGGAACGAGGACCAGAAGCCGCGCCGCGTCTTGCCGGCCATCTCCGACATGTAGGTGGCGCTGGCGCCATACTCGCCGCCCAGCGACAGGCCCTGGACCAGGCGCGCGGCCAGGAGGCCGTACTGGGCCCAGACGCCGATCTGGCCGTAGGTCGGCAGGACCGCGATGGCGAAGGAGCCCAGGCACATCAGCGCCACGGCCAGGGTCAGCGCCGCGCGCCGCCCGGCGCGGTCGGCGTAGAGGCCCATCAGCCAGGCGCCGATCGGGCGCATGATGAAGCCCGCGGCGAAGATCGCGGCGGTCTGCAGCTGCTGCGCGACCGCGTCGCCCTTGGGGAAGAACAGCGCCGCGAAATAGAGGCTGGTGGAGGAGTAGGCGAACCAGTCGTACCACTCGACGAGGTTGCCCGCCGACCCGCCGAGGATCGCCTTGATGCGGGCGAAGGGGCTCATGCCGCCGCTCGCCGCCGTCGCCTCGCCCGTCGCCATGCATCCCCCTGGTCCAGAGGGATGCTAGGCGAGTTTGGGGCTAAGGCTAAGAGGCCTCAGATCTTCCCGAGCAGGAACAGGATCAGGATGATGATCAGGATGAGGCCGAGACCGCCACTCGGGTAGTAGCCCCAGCTGCGCGAGTGCGGCCAGGACGGCAGGGCGCCCACCACCAGCAGCACCAATATGATGACCAGGATCAGGCCCATCTGTCTCTCCCATGCGTCGTTTCGCCAGGGCAGCCAAACGAGCGGTCACGGCAGAGGTTCCGGGGAGGATCGGCGGAGGGCCTAGTCCGCGGCGTCGGCCGTGTGCAGGTGGGCGTCGGTGTCCTTGACGCCGAGCGAGTACATCATGCCGACCCAGCCGCCCTTGACGCGCGGCAGCACGGCCAGCGTCAGCGCCGCCAGCGGCACGAGGATCAGCGGCAGCGAATAGGCCGGGTTGGAGCGCCAGACGATCGGGAAGAACAGCATGGGCGCCACCACCAGGTGGCCGATCAGCAGGATGGTCAGATAGGCGGGGCCGTCATCGGCCGGATAGCGCGCCAGGTCGGTGTCGCAGACCTCGCAGCGGCCGTTGATCTTCAGATAGCGCCAGAACAGCTTGCCCTTGCCACAGGCCGGGCAACGACCGGTGAGGCCCCGGAACACCGAACGCCGCAGCGGATGGATGATCTCAGCCATGGCCGGGGATATGGGCCCTTGGGGGCCAAAAGGAAAGCCGCCCCGGCGCAAACGCCGCACCCCGGCGTCGGCGATTTTGTCGCCGGCTCTGTGAGTTTTCGGCCGGCTCGAGGTGGCCTATTTCTTGACGTCGTCGGCCGTCTTGGTGACGGCGCGGCCGGCGGCGGAGACGTCCTTGCCGACGCCGGAGACGGTGTTGCAGGCGGCGACCAGCAGGGCCGCGGCGGCAGCGGTCAGAACGATCAGTTTGCGCATCAATAGTCTCCCCTCGAGTGGCCGGGATTTCGCCAAAGCGCGGCCAGTAGTCAAGCTTCCATCTCTTGTGCCGCGCGGCCGGACCGGAGAGGGTAGGGCGACGACAAGCGGAGAAAGACCATGGCCGACGGCTCAGTGCAGGGAATGACCGGGGATCGGTTCGCCGCCGTGCGCACGCAGTTCCAGGAGAACCTCGACCGCGGGGACGACATCGGCGCCTCGTTCTGCGCGACGCTGGAGGGCGAGATGGTGGTCGACCTCTGGGGCGGGTTCGCCGACCCGGCGAAGACCCGGCCGTGGGAGAAGGACACCATCGTCAACGTCTATTCGACGACCAAGACCATGACGGCGCTCTGCGCCCTGATCCTGGCCGACCGCGGCGAGCTCGATTTCGATGCGCCGGTCGCCAAGTACTGGCCGGAGTTCGCCGCCAACGGCAAGGACGGCGTCAAGGTCAGCCACCTGATGGCCCACTCGGCTGGCCTCTCCGGCTGGAAGGAACGGATCACCACCGAGGACCTCTACGACTGGGAGAAGGTCACCGCCCTGCTGGCCGCCCAGGCGCCGCTGTGGCCGCCGGGAACGCAGGCCGGCTATCACGCGATCAGCCAGGGCTACCTGGTGGGCGAGGTGGTGCGGCGGATCACCGGCAAGTCGCTGGGGACCTTCTTCCGCGAGGAGATCGCCGAGCCCCTGGGCGCGGACTTCCACATCGGCCTGCCGGCCTCGGAAGACGGCCGGGTCGCCGAACTGATCCCGCCCGCGGCGGGCACGGGCGCCGGCGAGGGGCAGCAGAACGAAATCCAGAAGATCACCTTCAACAACCCGGTCATCGACGTCTCGGCGACCCGCACGCGGGGCTGGCGCGGCGCGGAGATCCCGGCGGCCGGCGGCACGGGCAATGCGCGCTCCATCGCCCAGGTCCACGCCATCCTGGCCAACGGCGGCGTGGCCCAGGGCAAGCGGTTCATGTCGGAAGCCGGCTGCCGCAAGGCGCTGGAGCTGCAGATCGAGGGCGAGGACCTGATGCTGGGCCGCGGCGCGCGCTACGGCATGGGCTTCGGCCTGTCGGGCGGGATCGTGCCGCTGCCCGGCCCCAACATGATCTTCTGGGGCGGCTACGGCGGCTCGCTGGTGATCATCGACATGGATCAGCGCACCAGCTTTGGCTACGCCATGAACCGGATGCAGGGCACCACCACCGGCGACATGCGCGCGCTGGGCCTGGCCATGGCCATGTGGACGGCGCTGGGCGTGATCTAGGGCGGCCTAGTCGTCCATCCGGAAGAGCTTGAGCGCGGTCAGGCCCAGGATCTTCTGGGCGTCCTCCACCGGGACCGCCTTGAACACCGCGTCGATGGCGCTGCGGGTGTAGCCGAAGGTCGATTCCTGGTGCGGGTAGTCGGACGACCACATCACCCGGTCGGCGCCGATCCGGTGCAGCATCTCCAGCCCCACCGGGTCGGTCATGAAGGTCGCGTAGCAGTGCTGGCGCCAATACCAGCTCGGCGGGTGCGCGAGCTTCGGCGAGACCATGGTGGGGAAGGAATTGTAGATCATGTCGGCGTCGTGGAGCATGCCGGGGATCCAGGCCAGGCCCGCCTCCACGAACACCACCTGCAGGCCCGGGAAGCGGTCGAAGACGCCGCCGAAGGTGAGCTGAGCCCAGTTCTGGCGGAAGCCCTGCATCTGGGTCAGCACCGAGACGCCCACCGCGCCGGGTTCGGCCGTGGGGATCGCCTCGCCGATGTGGAAGGCGAGCGGCAGGCCGGATTTCTCGATGGCCGCCCACAGCGGGTCCATGCGGCCGTGGTTGTACTGGATGGTCCGGCCGTCCGCGAACTTGCCGGGCTTGATGGGGATCATCAGGCAGCGCGCGCCAAGCTCGACGCAGCGGGCGACGCTGTCAGCCGCGTCCTCGGGCGCCCAGTAGCTCGGCACCATCACCGGATAGCAGCGGCCGTCCGAGGCGGCGCAGACCTCTGAGATGTGCTCGTTGTAGGCGCCGAACACGTGCGCCTTGTTCTCGATCTCGCCGAACATCATCAGGCCGAACAGGCGCTGCGGGAAGATCAGCTCCTTCTCCACGCCCTCGATGTCGAGGTCGGCGATGCGGGCGGTGAGGTCCGTGAGGCCGGGGTAGCATTCCAGGGCGTTGCAGAGCGCGGCGGCGATCGGCCCGGGCGTCATGGACTTCTCGCCGATGGAGAGGTCCCAGCCGCCGTCGTGGAACACCATCCGCGGCGCCTGATCGCGCAGCTCCGGCGGGAAGCGGTCGACCCAGAGGTCGTTCTCCAGCATGTGGCTGTCGGCGGAGATGATGCGGGTGCCCGCGGGCCACTCGCCGCGTTTGGCTTGTGGCTTGCGCTCGGTCGCGACCGCGAGGCCGACCTGTTCGGGAATCTCGAGGACGAAGCTATCGGCCATGGCGGCCTCCGCGTCTGATGCGGGAAGGCTATGCCCGGGCGCGCACGCCCGCAATCGTGACCCGGCGTCAGGCTCCGGGCCTTAGGCCTGGGTTAAGCCCTTGCGGTCGAAGTGAAGCTGGAGACTGCGGAAGGACCTGCGTGCGGACCCACTTCGCGATCCTGGTTATGGGCCTGACCACGACGGCCTGCGCCTCCGCGCCTTGGTCCGACGGGCGACTGCCCCCCGTTTCGGCCGACGAATGCGCGGTCATTTCGGCCTACGTACGTGACCTCCCCGCGGTCCAGAAGTCGCCCACGAACGGCGCGGACAAGACGTTCCTCAGCGTCGCCGGCGGCTATGTCCAACTGAGCAAGAGCGAAAAGCGGCCATCGGCCGATACCGTCGCGGATCTCCAGGCGAAGTACGGCCATCCGGCGCAACTCGATGGATGCGATGCGTTGCGAGACCAGGCGGCGGCGGCCGGTTGGCGCTTCGCCCGACGGGTCCCCCGCAACCTGGGAGACAAGGCATCGTACCGCAACGTCGCTCGCGTGGGCCTCAACGCAGACCACACCGAGGCTGTGCTCAGCGCGACCGTGGGCGGGTCCTATGGCGGCGGGCGGTTCGCGTGGTTCGAAATGAAGACCCTGCTGTTCCGCAAGGACCCGCAGACCGGTCAGTGGCATGAGGCGGCCCTCCTCCAGGAGGTCGAGACCTGAACGGCGGACGAGGTCAGGCGCCCGCCAGCTTCAGGAAGCTCGGGTCGCGGAAAGGGTCGCCCTGGGCCATGCGCTGGTGGAAGCCCTCCACGCGGGGACCGGTGGGTCCCTCGCGGGCGTCGTAGGTCGCGCGGTCGCCGAAGAAGCGCAGGGTGAGCGTGCGGCGCCGCTGGCCCGGATGGGTCGCCGCGCCGCCGTGCAGCATGGCCGGATGGAAGACGATCAGGTCGCCGGGCTCGACCGCCCAGGAGACGATGTCCCAGGCGCCGCGATCGGCCTCGATGTCCGGCAGCGGCGGCTGAGTGGCGCGCGGCTGGATGGGGATGGTCTCGTCGTTCAGGTCGAAGCGCGAGGTGTTGTAGAGCCGCCCCAGGTGCGAGCCGCGGACGAACTCCAGCGACTGGTCGGCGCTGACCGCGTCGAAGGTGATCCAGGCCACCGCCAGGTCCTCGCCCGCGACGGCGAGGTAGGATGAGTCCTGGTGCCAGGGTGTGCGCCGCGTGTCGCCGCCCTCCTTCAGGAACACCTGCTCGTACATGAACCAGACGTCGGGCGTGCCCCAGAGGTCGGCCACGAGCGCGGGGATCGGCGAGGCCTGCAGCATGGCGCGGTAGCCGCTCAGGCAGTCCGGGTTGTAGAGGTCCTGGTAGAAGGTCGAGGTGGTCGTCTGCGGGATGCGCGAGGCGCCGGGGCCCGGGTTTGCCAGGCTCCAGTCATAGGCGGCCTGGGCGTCGGCCAGGGCGGCCGCGTCGAGCGCGCGCGGCAGGAAGACGACGCCGTCGCGAGCGTAGGTGTCGCGCAGGTCCTTGATCGTCTGGGCCATGGCTCCGAAGGCTAGGCCGGGGCGAGAAGCCGGGCAATCGTGACCCGGCGTCACGGTGGGCGCCTGGGCGGGAAGGAGTCATAGTGCGCGGACGGCGGAGACACGCCGGCTAGAGCACGATGAGTTTTGATGGAACATCAAAACTCTGAATCGTGCTCGCAAGTTTAAGCGACGACCCTGCTTTTCCGGTTTTGATTGGTTCAATCAAAACCGGGCAGGGTCTAGGGAGGGCTGACCTGATGGCGCCTTCGTACAAAGCGGTTCTGAGCATCCTGGCCGCGACGCTGCTGGCGGGCGCGGCGGCGGCGGAGACCTACAAGACGCCCCGCAACGGTTTCGGGCAGCCGGACCTCGCTGGCACTTGGACCAACGCCTCGGTCACCCAGCTGGAGCGGCCGGCGCAGTTCAAGTCGCTGACCCTCACCGAGGCCGAGGCGAAGGGGCTGGAGAAGGGCTATTCCCAGGCGGTCTCCGAGGACGCCAAGCCGTCGGACCCCAAGGCCGGCGCGCCCAGCGCGGCGGGCGATCCGGGCGGCTACAACACCTTCTGGATCGACCCGGGCACCAAGGTCGGGCGGATCAAGGGCGAGTACCGCTCGTCGTGGCTGACCGACCCGGCGGACGGGAAGCTGCCCTACAGCGCCGAGGGCCGCCGGCTGTTCCTGACGGAACTTCGCAAGATCGCCGGCGCCGCGGACGATCCGGAACAGCGGCAGGTGGCCGAGCGCTGCCTGCTGGGCTTCGGCTCCACCGCCGGGCCGCCGATGCTGAACGTGCTCTACAACAACACCTACCAGATCCAGCAGGACCGCGACCACGTGGTGATCCTGGTGGAGATGGACCATGACGCGCGGATCATCCGGCTCACCGACCGCATTCATCCGCCGGCCAATATCCGGCCCTGGATGGGCGACAGCTTCGGCTGGTGGGAGGGCGATACGCTGGTGGTCGAGACCACCAACTTCAATCCGGGCGAGGTGCTGCGCCCCGGCATCCCGACGACGATCTTCGTCTCGAAGGACGCCAAGGTGACCGAGCGGTTCACCCGCATCTCGGCGAGCCAGATCCTCTATCAGTTCAAGGTGGACGACCCGGCCGCCTACACCCGTCCCTGGCAGGGCGAGATGCCGCTGAACGTCACCAAGGGGCCGGTCTACGAGTACGCCTGCCATGAGGGCAACTACGCCCTGCCGTCCATCCTGCGCGGCGCGCGGCGGGCGGAAGAGGCCGCCGGCAAGACGCCGGCGCCCGGCGGATCGCAGTAGGCGTGCCGGCGGACGCGGCGAGCGCCGCCCTCAATCCGGCGCTGGACGCCTGGCGCGCCCTGGTCGACCTCGACCGGCTGACCGCATGGATGGATGCGCGGGGGCTGGAAAGCGGACCGATCGAAGAGGCCGCGCGGCCGCCGGGCGGGACGCAGAACATCCTGCTGAAGTTCCGGCGCGGGGAGCGCTGGTTCATGCTGCGCCGCCCACCGCTGGCCGCGCACATGAACGGCAGCGAGACCATGCGCCGCGAGGCCCGGGTGCTGGGCGCGCTCGCGGACACCGACGTGCCTCACCCGCGGCTGATCGCGGCCTGCGGCGAGGAGGACGTGCTGGGCGCGGCCTTCTACCTGATGGAGCCGATCGACGGGTTCAACGCGACGGTGGGCTTGCCGGCGCTGCACGCGGGCGATCCGGCGGTGCGCCGCGCCATGGGGTTCGCGTTGGCGGACGGGATCGCGGCGCTGGGCGCGGTGGACCATGTGGCGGTGGGGCTGGCGGACTTCGGCCGCGCCGAGGGGTTCCTGGAGCGCCAGGTGGGGCGCTGGCAGAAGCAGCTCGCCAGCTACGCCGCCTATGACGGCTGGGCCGGGCCGGGCGAGATCGAGGGCGTGGACGCGGTCGGCGCCTGGCTGGAGGCGCACCGGCCGGCCAGCTTCAAGCCGGGCCTGATCCACGGCGACTATCACCTGGCCAACGTGCTCTACCGGTTCGACAGCCCGGACCTGGCGGCCATCGTCGACTGGGAGCTGACGACGGTGGGCGATCCGCTGCTCGACCTCGGCTGGCTGATGGCGACGTGGCCACAGCTGGATGGCCCTGAGCCGGGCAATGTCTCGGTGACGCCCTGGGACGGCTTCCCCACGGCGGCGGAGCTGATCGAGCGCTATGCGGGACGCACCGAGCGGGACCTGTCGGCGATCCACTGGTACGCGGTGCTGGCCTGCTACAAGCTCGGCATCATCCTGGAAGGCACCCACGCCCGCGCCGCGGCCGGCAAGGCCGAGGTTTCCACAGGCCTGGCCCTGCACAACCAGACGCTGAGCCTGTTCCGCCGCGCGCTGCGGTGGATCGGGTAGACCGCCTACTCCGGGCGCGTGCTCAGGATCACGTTGAAGATCATCATCTGGCCGGGCGGGGAGCGCTGCGGGATTATGAAGACTTCGCCGGGCGGCAGGGCGGAGATTTGCCTGACGATTTCCGGCGGCACGTCGGAGGAGCGCACCTCGGCCTTGCCCCACTTGAAGGCGATGTTGTGGGCCTTCAGCAGGTCCTCCACCTCGCGCAGGGTGTGGATGGGCCCCAGCTGCGCCTGCAGCTCCTGCGGGATCTGGCCGGTCACCAGCTGTTCGAGCGCGTAGATGACATGCGGGTCGGCGCTCGGTGTGGCGGGTGGCGGCGTCGCGTAGCCGCCGCCGGCCGCGGGCGGAGGCTGCGACTTGTGGGACTTGGGCGCGGCCTGCGCGATCCCGAACGTCCCGGCCAGGGCCGCCGCCCCGGCGATCGCCGCGAACTTCCATAGGGCGTGCGTCATGGCGGCCTCCCCGCGCGATGGGCGCAGGATAGAAGATCAGGCGGTCGCGAGCCAGATCACATGGCGCGCGCCGCGGCGGCCGCCGGTGGCGCGGACTGTGTGTTCCTCGGCCTTGAAGCCGGCGCTGTGCAGGCGCCGCGTGAAGCCCGCATCGGGGCCCGCGGACCAGACGGCCAGCACGCCGCCGGGCTTCAGCGCCCGGCGGGCTTCGGCCAGACCCTTGGCGGCGTAGAGGCTGTCGTTGGCGTCGCGGTTGAGACCGCCCGGGCCATTGTCCACGTCGAGCAGGATCGCGTCGTAGACGCCGGGCGCGGCGCGGATGGCGTCGGCCACATCGCCCTCGCGGATCGTCACGCGCGGGTCGGTCAGGCTGGCCTCGTGCAGGTGGGCCATGGGGCCTTTCGCCCAGGCGATCACCGCGGGGACCAGTTCGGCGACGGTGACGCGGGCGTGGGCGGGCAGGTCGGCCAGGGCGGCGCGCAGGGTGAAGCCCATGCCCAGGCCGCCGATCAGGATGTGCGGGTTGGGCCGTCCGCCGATCCGCGCGCAGGCCAGGCTGGCCAGCGCCTTTTCCGAGCCGAAGAGGCGGCTGTTCATCAGCTCGATGGCGCCCGACATGATCGAATATTCGGCGCCGCGCTGCATGAGCCTGAGCTGGCCGCCGCCCGGGATCTCGGCCGTGTCGAGCTGGACCCAGGGGATCACGGGATCAGCTAGTCCGCGTCCATCTTGAGCGCGGCGATGAAGGCTTCCTGCGGGATCTCCACCTTGCCGAACTGGCGCATGCGCTTCTTGCCGGCCTTCTGCTTGTCCAGCAGCTTGCGCTTGCGGCTCATGTCGCCGCCGTAGCACTTGGCGGTGACGTCCTTGCGCAGGGCGCGGACCGTCTCGCGCGCGATGATCCGGCCGCCGATCGCCGCCTGGATCGGGATCTGGAACATGTGCGGGCTGATCAGGTCCTTCATCTTCTCGACCATGCCGCGGCCGCGGGCCTCGGCGCGGTCGGCGTGGACCAGCATGCCCAGCGCATCCACCGGCTCGGAGTTCACCAGGATCGACATCTTAACCAGGTTGCCGACCCGGTAGTCCTCGATCTGGTAGTCGAAGGAGGCGTAGCCCTTGGAGACGCTCTTCAGCCGGTCGTAGAAGTCGAACACCACCTCGTTGAGCGGCAGGTCGTAGACCACCAGGGCGCGGGAGCCGACGTAGGAGAGCTCGCGCTGCGAGCCGCGGCGGTCCTGGCAGAGCTTGATCACCGAGCCCAGGTATTCGTCGGGCGTCAGGATCGTGGCCTTGATCCAGGGCTCGGCGATGGAGGCGATCTTCACCGGGTCGGGCAGGTCGGCCGGGTTGTGCAGCTCGATCTCTGAGCCGTCGGTCATGGCGATCTTGTAGACCACGCTGGGGGCGGTCGCGATCAGGTCGAGGTCGAACTCGCGGCTCAGACGCTCCTGGATGATCTCCAGGTGCAGCAGGCCCAGGAATCCGCAGCGGAAGCCGAAGCCGAGGGCCGCGCTGGTCTCCATCTCATAGCTGAAGGAGGCGTCGTTCAGGCGCAGGCGCCCGATGGCGGCGCGCAGGTCCTCGAAGTCGGCGGCGTCCACCGGGAACAGGCCGCAGAACACCACCGGCTGCACGTCGCGGAAGCCCGGAAGCGGCGTCTCGGCCGGGCGGCGCTCGTCGGTGATGGTGTCGCCGACCGCGGCGTGGGCGACTTCCTTGATCTGGGCGGTGATGAAGCCGATCTCGCCCGGCCCCAGCTCCTCGACCTCGGTGCGCTTGGGATTGAAGACGCCGATGCGGTCGACCAGGTGCGTCGAGCCCTGCTGCATCATCTTCACCCGTTGGCCGGAGCGGAGCGTGCCGTCGATGACCCGCACCAGCACCACGACGCCGAGGTAGGGGTCGTACCAGGCGTCGACCAGCAGGGCCTTGAGGGGCGCCGAAGCGTCGCCCTTGGGCGCCGGCAGGCGGTGGACGATGGCTTCCAGCAGCTCGTGGATGCCCTGGCCGGTCTTGGCGGAGGTGAGCACGGCGTCGGAGGCGTCGAGGCCGATGACGTCCTCGATCTGCTGGCGGATCCGCTCGGGCTCGGCGGCCGGCAGGTCGATCTTGTTCAGGACCGGGACGATCTCGTGGTTGTTGTCGATGGCCTGGTAGACGTTGGCTAGCGTCTGGGCCTCGACGCCCTGGGAGGCGTCGACCACCAGGATCGAGCCTTCGCAGGCGGCCAGGGAGCGGGAGACCTCGTAGGCGAAGTCCACGTGGCCCGGGGTGTCCATCAGGTTCAGCGTGTAGGTCTCGCCGTCGTCGGCCTTGTAGCTGAGGCGCACGGTCTGGGCCTTGATGGTGATCCCGCGCTCGCGCTCGATCTCCATGTTGTCGAGCACCTGCTCGGTCATCTCGCGCTGGGTCAGCGCGCCGGTCTCCTGGATCAGGCGATCGGACAGCGTCGACTTGCCGTGGTCGATGTGGGCCACGATGGAGAAGTTGCGGATGTGGTCGAGCGGGGTCGTCATGGTGCGCTTCTGTTGAGGGCGCTCCCTCTAGCACATCCGGGCCTGTTGGCGAGGCGCGCCGGGGCCGCATTGGGAAAACACGGTTAATCGGACGTTAAGGTGACACTCTTCATCAAGGGCTCAGGGCAGGGCTGAACGTCGCCGACTCTGGAGGAATTGCGCCCATGGACCGCCGTACGCTGATCGTGTCGGGTCTGATGACACTCGGGGCCGCGAGCCTGGCGAAAGCCGAGCCGATCCTGCTGCCGCCGGCGCGGCCGCGCGCGTCCAGCGCGCCTGGCGCGTCCGCCGCGACGAGCGCGCCG
>JACXTT010008574.1_pt1 | contig 14155 bp, 20 predicted proteins | sample 9270951 | NCBI WGS metagenome assembly JACXTT01 (sample SAMN15532306, study PRJNA645909) | rock metagenome | isolation source: weathered quartz diorite | place: Puerto Rico | collected 2017-06-21 | reverse complement strand
TTCCTGTTTACCCTGAAGTGCCCTATGCGTTTTTCGGCTTCCACCCCGACTTGCGTCGGACCTTTCACCTACTCGACGTTCGGTATCCTCAGGTTTACCGTACTCAGCCGCTTGGGGCGTCGCGAAAGTTAACAGCCGCGTAAGGGGGCGTCAACAAACAAAAAAATCGGCAAGCCAGGCAAATGTTTGTGGGGTTGACACATCATCGCGGCGCGCATTAGAGGCGCTTCGTAAGATTTCTCGCAATCCATCGGTTCAGGAGTAGCAACATGCGCGAAGCCGTGATCGTCGAAGCGGTCAGGACTCCCATCGGCCGGCGCAACGGTAAGCTCAAGGACATCCATCCGGTGGTCCTGGGCTCGCTCGTCATGAAAGAGGTCGTGCGTCGCGCGGGCATCAAGCCCGAGCAGGTCGAGGACGTCATCTTCGGCTGCGTCGGCCAGGCAGGCGAGCAGAGCTTGAACATCGGACGCAACGCCTGGCTCACAACCGGCTTTCCAGTCACGACGCCCGCAACCACCGTGGACCGACAGTGCGGGTCCGGCCAGCAGGCGATCCATTTCGCGGCCAACCTCATCCAGGCCGGCGTGTGCGACGTGACCATCGCCGGTGGCGTGGAGTCGATGAGCCGGGTGCCGATGGGCTCCAACGCGCTGCAGCCTGGCACTCCGTTCCCACCGGAGCTGACCGAGCTCTACGACCTTGTCCCGCAGGGCATCTCCGCCGAGCTCATCGCCCGCAAGTACAGAGTCTCACGCAAGGAGATGGACGAGTTCGGCGTGATGAGCCACCGGCGCGCACATGAGGCGACCGAGAAGGGCTACATGCGAAGCCAGATCATGCCGGTCGATGTGCCCGTGGAGGGCAACGGCCACACCACGCTCTTCGACAGAGACGAAGGCATCCGCGCCAACGCCTCGTACGAGGCGGCGGCCGCGCTCCAGCCGGCGTTCAATCCTGAGCACTCGATCACCGCCGCGAACTCGAGCCAGATCTCGGACGGGGCGGCGGCCGTGCTCCTCATGTCCCTGGAAAAGGCGAAGCAACTCGGCCTCAAGCCTCGCGCCCGCATCCGCGCGCAGGTGGTGGTTGGCACCGACCCCGTGCTGATGCTCGAGGGTCCCATCCCCGGAACCGCGGCCGTGCTCAAGCGCGCGGGCCTGGACCTGACAAGCATCGACCTGTTCGAAGTCAACGAGGCGTTCGCGTCAGTCGTGCTTGCGTGGCAGAAGGAGACAGGCGCGGAGCTCGACAAGACCAACGTCAACGGCGGCGCGATCGCGATGGGCCACCCGCTCGGCGCGTCTGGCGCGATTCTCATGACGCGGTTGCTCCACGAGCTCGAGCGCCGCGATCTGCGCTACGGCCTCGAGACGATGTGTTGCGGCGGTGGACTCGGCACGGCGACCGTCATCGACCGGGTGGTCGAATGAGCTCGTTCAAGGCGCTCGCCGAGCTGGAGCCCATCACGCTTGCCCCCGGCATCACCGCCAGGTCTGTCGAGGGCGAGCGCATGACCGTCGCGGTCGTTGACCTGGCCCCGAATGCCGTTTCGCCCGAGCATGCCCATGAGAACGAACAGATCGGATTCGTGATCCGCGGCTCGATGACCATGCGCATCGGCAACGAGGTGCTGGAGCTCCACCCAGGCGATACCTACGTCATTCCCAGCCACGTCGAGCACGGCGCGGCCGCGGGATCGGAGGGCGCCAGCGTGACGGACATATTCGTGCCGATCCGAGAGGATTGGAAGTCGAAGGACCGCCTGGAGCCCACGACCCCCGATTGGCCATAAATCAGCAGTCCTGAGTGCCAACCCCCTATGAGGGGTCATTTAGTCAGCTGCTCGGAAAGCCCTTGGGATCGGCCGCGAGAGGTGCGGCGAGTCCCAGCAGAAACGGAGCGGCTTCGCCGCCCAGTCGCCGGAGTTATAGACGCCGATCCTCGGCGTCTCGAACACCTTGCGCGCGGGCTCGCCGTCGTCGATGACATATAGCTTCGGCGGCTCGAGAGTCGCGCCGTTGAGTGTGCGGTCGATGGCCAGCGAGCGGCACACGAGGCCCGGCCCGCCGCACCGGCCGACGCCGGGCCCTGGCTCCAGTGCACGCACCAGCACGGCCTGAGGCGTCCCGACCTCACGGGTCACAAAGTTCAGGCAGTGGTGCATGCCGTAGGTGAAGTACACGTACGCACGGCCGGCGTCGCCGAACATCACGTCATTGCGCGGGCTGCGGTGGCCCTGATACGAATGCGCCGCCTTGTCGTCCGGGCCGAGGTAAGCCTCGACTTCCACCAGCCGGCCCCACAGGTAAGAGCCATCTACTTCGCGCACGAGCACCTTGCCGAGCAGCTCACGCGCCACGTCAACGGTGTCGCGCGCGAAGAAGTCCCTGCCGACGACCTTGCCCTTCGGTTTCACGCGGTTGGGCGAGCGCCCGCTAGCCTCGGGCTTCACCTGTTTTCCGGCGCGCAGAGTGGCGACTGCGCTTGTCGGCGTACAGCTCCTTGTCCGCCAGCTGGTACATCGCCTGCCAGTCCATGCCCGGCTTCCACGCCGTGATACCGATGCTGAACTCCACGCGGACGGGCAGCTTCTTCGACCGGTTGAGAAACTCGAGCGAGTGGCGCACGCGTGCCGCAACCTCGGTCGCGTGGTGCTCGTCCGCGTCGGGCATGGCGACGCCGAACTCGTCCCCGCCGAGCCGGCCGCACGTGTCGGTGGCGCGCACTGCGCGCTGCAACTCGTGCGCGAGGACGCGGATCGCTTCGTCGCCCACGTGGTGGCCGTGCTCGTCATTGATCTGCTTCAGGTTGTCGAGGTCGATCATCATCAGCGCAAGCCGGCGCTTGTGGCGCTCTGACGCGGCGACCGCGCGATCGATGGCGCGTTCGAATTCCGGACGGTTGGCCAGACCTGTGAGGTAGTCCGTGCGCGCTTCTCTCGTGTGCTGGCGCGCGCGGTCGAGGGCGATGGCGATCTGGTCGGCGACGGCAGCGACGAACTGCAGGTCGCTTGGCTCAAAGGTGCGCGGCAGGCGCGTTGCCACCGTCATCGCGCCGAGCAGCACACCCTTGGTGCGCAGCTCCGCGCGAATCGCGCTCCACTCGCCGGCCACGCGGTCGACGCGTGACTCGGCCGGGCCCGTGCCGATCTCCATCACCTTCAAAGGACCCGGTCTACCTGAAACCGCGAACTCCACTTCCTGACCAGGCTCGAGCCCGAGCGTCTTCGCGAGCTTCAGGCGCGCGCCTTCGCGCACCCACGCCGCGCCGGCCTGGAGGTTGAGCACCTGCAGCGTCTCCGAAAGTCCGACCTCCGCAATCTCGGTCACGTCGAGCGAGCGGGCAAGGGCGCTCGCGATGTGGTAGAGGCCGTGCAGCTCAGTCTGGCGCGCCTGGTGGCGGGCTTCGGTGTAGTCGAGGTAGCCGTGGATGAAGCTCGAGTTCAGATGCTCGAGCACGTCGCCGAGCCGGCTCTGGGCAAGCAGCACCACCTCGTCGGCGTATGGGCTGTCGGCGATCTCGGCCGTGATTCGAGCGATCACCGCCCGGCGGAAGATCGCCATGGCTTCCATCAGCGACTGGAGCGGAACCCCTTTCTCGGCGTAGCGCCGGGAGGCCTCGCGGGCGAGCACGTAGTAGTCGGACCACGGCACTTCCGAGTCGCGACGAAGCGACTTGAAAAGGGCCTCGAGGAAGGAGGCGGCGCTCTGGATGGGCATCTCCGTGGAGCCCGCCGGCTGGGCCAGGATCAGCTCCGGCACGCGCGACCGGACCGTCTCGGTCGTGGTGGCCCCGGCGTCCTCGAGATCGGCGGTCAGCCTGTCGGCCAGGGCGTCCAGCAGATCACTGGCCCGTTCGATCATCTCGTTGCACTATAGAGTGACGACTGCAGGACTCCGATCCTGCTAGACACGCTAATCAAATGTGTAAGAGGGACTGATGGCTACTGCAACCCGGGGATCGTCAGCCAAGATCGAGGAGATTCTCGGCGCGGACGCGGCCAACCTGCTCGAACACAAGAGCGAGACCGTCCCGAAGTCGCAGCTGCACCTACCGGGACCCGACTTCCTGGAGCGGGTCTGGAAGGACAGCGATCGACCCACCCGCGTGCTGCGAAGCCTGCAATCGCTGTGGGACCACGGCCGCCTCGGCGGGACGGGATATCTGTCGATCCTGCCGGTCGACCAGGGCATCGAGCACACCGCCGGCGCCTCGTTCGCGCCGAACCCGATCTATTTCGACGGCGAGAAGATCGTCGAGCTTGCCATCGAGGGCAACTGCAATGCGGTCGCTTCGACGTTTGGCGTGCTCGGCTCCGTGGCGCGCAAATACGCGCACCGCATCCCCTTCATCTGCAAGCTGAACCACAACGAGCTCATGACGTATCCCACGCACTACGACCAGGTCTTCTTCGGGACCGTCAAGGAGGCGTGGGAGATGGGCGCGGTCGCGGTCGGCGCCACCATCTACTGGGGTTCGGAGCAGTCGGACCGCCAGCTGCAGGAGATCGCCGCGGCTTTCCATGCGGCGCATGACCTTGGAATGGCAACGGTGCTGTGGTGCTACGTGCGCAACTCGGCCTTCAAGAAGGACGGAGTCAACTACGAGACCGCGGCCGACCTCACGGGCCAGGCCAACCACCTGGGCGTGACGATCGAGGCCGACATCATCAAGCAGAAGCTGCCCGACACCAACCGTGGCTTCGAGGTGATCAACTTCGCGAAGACATCACCGATCGTCTACGAGAAGCTCACCAGCGACCACCCGATCGACCTGTGCCGTTACCAGGTGGTCAACTGCTACATGGGACGCGCAGGCTTGATCAATTCCGGCGGCGAGTCGCACGGCGCGAGCGACCTGAAAGAAGCCGTGCGCACTGCAGTCATCAACAAGCGCGCCGGCGGTATGGGCCTCATCAGTGGTAGGAAGTCATTCCAGCGCCCGATGAAGGAGGGGGTGGACCTGCTGCACGCGATCCAGGATGTTTACCTCAACCCCGCGGTGACAATCGCCTGAAACTTTCATTCCTAGGCACAGGGTCTGCCTTCTCTCCCGAGCGTTATAACGGCGCCATCGTCGTCGATGGGAAATTGCTGCTCGACGCCGGCGCACCACTGCTGCCGCACATGACCCGGGTGGGGGTCGACCCAGCCAGGATCGAGGTCGTCTTCCTCACCCACTTCCACGGCGACCACACGCTCGGCCTACCGCCTTTCGTGCTGCACCGCATCTTCGTCGACAAGCCCAGGACGCTCACGATCGTCGGACCGGACGGAGTGCAGGATCGGCTCGAGATGCTCTTTGAGGTCAGCTGGGGCATCGACTGGAAACCCGTGATGCAGCCGCGGTTCAAGGCTAGATATGTCAACGCCCGGGCCCGCGGTCAGGCGGCGGGCTACCGCTACGAGACAGTCAGGCTTGACCACGGCTCGGCCGGCAGCAACGGCTACCGGATCCACGTCGACGGCAAGATCCTCGCCTATTCCGGCGACACCGAACCCACCGCGCCGCTCGACCGGCTGGTGGACGGAGCGGACGTCGCGATCGTCGAAGCCACGGGCCCCGGTGACGTCTTCAGCCATATGAGCTGGGAAGCGGCCGACGCGTTGAAGAAGCGCCATCCGAAGACGCGATTTGTCTTCAACCATCTCTATTCGGGCACAGTCGCGGGCGCGGCCAAAGACCTACAGGTAGTCGAAATCTGAGGCTTTGAACCCGAACCCCAGGACCCTCGCCGGCGCCATCACGGGAGGAGTCGTCGGGGCGCTCGTCATCGGCGGCTTCATCGGCCTGGGCCTCATGCTCGATGACCGGGTGATGAGCATCATCCCGGTCCTGGTGCTGACCCTCGCCGGTGTTTACGCCGGCTGGCTGGTTGGCGTGATCGTGTTCGGCGCCGTGCGGGGCGGGGCCGACGGCCAGGGGAGCGGGCCGTGAGCCCCGAGCTCGTGTACAACCGGCCATTGCTGGACAAGCTGGGCGTCAAACCGGGCTCAAAGGTGGCGCTCGTCGATCTCGACGATCCACCGTTCATGAAGCAGCTGCGTGAGCGCACTCGTGACATCACGCTGGGCCGGCCGCAGGGACTCTGCGACCTCGTTTTCCTTGGCGCGAGCACGAAGAAAGAACTGGAGCGGATCAAGCGCGTGAAGTCGTGGATCGAGCCGAACGGCGCGATCTGGGTGGTGCGGCCCAAAGGCGGGCGCAGCGAGCTGCGCGACACCGACGTCATCGACGCCGGGTTGGCGGCGGGGTTGGTCGACAACAAGATCGCGAGCTTCTCGGACACGCACGGAGCGATGCGCCTGGTGTATCGGGTCAAGGACAGACCGAGATGACCATCGGCATCCGCACGGCCACGCCCGCCGACGTGCCGACGATCGCTTCGCTCATCCGCGCGCTCTCGGTCTACGAGAAGCTGGAGGACGACGTGACGATGACCGAGGAGAAGCTGCAAGCGACGCTGTTCGGTCCGCGGCCTTACGCCGAGACCCTGCTCGCCGAGGAGGACGGCGAGGCGGTCGGCTTTGCTCTCTTCTTTCATAACTTCTCGACGTTCCTCGCCCGGCCGGGTCTCTACCTCGAGGACCTTTACGTGAACGAGTCGCACCGAGGCAAAGGCATCGGCAAGCTGTTGCTCGTGGAGCTGGCGAAGATCGCAGTCGCCCGCAACTGTGGCCGCATGGAATGGGCGGTGCTCGACTGGAACAAACCCGCGATCGGCTTCTATGAGAAGCTGGGCGCCAGGCCCAACTCAGAATGGACCGTCTTCCGCCTCACCGGTGAATCGCTCACCCGGCTTGCCGGACAATAGCCACCTGGTGGAAGTCCTAAGGCCGAAACCGCTCGACACTCATCCAGGCGACGAGATCGTCGCGTGGGCTCGCGAGCAGCTTGGTATAGCACGCTCCATCCTCGACAACCCCGGCGGCGGTCTACTGTTCGGCGCTCAAACCGTCGGCCAGGTGAAGGCCGCGCTCCACGAGCGCGATCCCGAGCGCTGGGAGGACGTGGTCAAGCTGCTCGATCAGGCGGAGGACTCCGCGGTTCGGCGCGAGTTCGACTCCGCGCACGGCCTGATCGACGCGGCGTTCCTGCGCCTGGGCTAGGCTCCGGCGGCAGCCTCGAGCGTCGGTACGTAACCGGCCGCGCCCTCGTGACCGCCGATGGGGAAAATGCACGGCAGCGTGACGCCCGCGTCGCGGAATCGGGCGATTGATTCCTTGATGCGCGACTCGTCGCCAAGCGCGCTCAAGTCGTCGACCATCTCGTCGGTGACTCTGCCGGCAGCGAGATCGTCGGCGTAACCGCTCGCGTCCATCGCCTTGCGGTAGAAGGGCAGGTTCGAGTAGCGCTCGATCACATTTCGGAACACATCCCTTGCCGCCGGCAGGTCCGTGGACAGGCACGATTGCACCGCTGACACGATCTCGAAACCCTCCATCGACTTGCCCGCCTTTCGGCGGCCCGCTTCGATGTGCGGGATGACCACCTCCCGCGTGTAGGTCGGGCTCACCATCCAGAGCACGACGCCGTCGGCGATCTCGCCGGCCAGCTCGAGCATGCGTGGACTCAGGGCGGAGATCATGATCGGCAGCTCACTCCGGCGCGGCGCCGAGTACGACCAGTGCGCGGAGAAATGCTCACCGTCAGCGTTGGCTGAGCCATCCCGGAGTCCGGTGCGCACGATCGAGACGTACTCCCGCATCGCCTCCACCGGGTGCTCGAGTTTCATTCCCCACATCGACTCGACCGTGACCTTGTGGCTCACGCCGATGCCGAGAATGAACCGGCCCGCCGACAGCTCATCGAGCGAAGCCGCCATCTGGGCCATCGCCGTGGGATGCCTGGTGTAGATCGGCAGGACGCCCGTGCCGAGGCGCACCCACTGCGTCGCGGCGGCGTAAGCCGCAAGCACGAGCGGCGCATCGCGCGCGTCAGGCAGTTGCGTGACCCACACCGACTCGTAGCCCAGCCGCTCCGCCTCCCGGGCGCGCGCCACCGACTCTTCAAGAGTGCGCACCGCGTTGGTCAGCGCTGCGAGCCGTGCCATCAGTCCCCGAATATATCGACGTGACGGTGTTGCAGGCGTTGTTCATGGGCCTGCTGCAGGGCGCCACCGAGCTGTTTCCGGTCTCGTCGCTCGGTCACGCGGTGCTCGTGCCGAGCCTCCTGCGCTGGACCTTCAAGCAATCCGCCCCGGCCTTCGTGCCTTTCCTGGTGCTGCTCCACCTGGGCACGGCGTCGGCCCTGCTCGTCCTCTATCGCGCCCAATGGGTCGACATAGTCAAGGCTTTTGTCAGGGCCGCGGTTCGCGGCCGTATCAGCAACGACTCAGAACGCCTCGCCATGCTGCTGATGACAGGGACCATACCCGCGGCAATCCTCGGCGTGTTCTTCGAGAGCCGAATCAAGGCCCTCTTCGCAAGCCCCTATGTCGCGGCTGCCTTCCTGGTGGTGAACGGAGCTTTGATGCTGGGGTTCGAGCTGCTGCGGCGGCGTGCCGAACGCCGCGCCGACGTCGCATCGCTGTCCAGGGTCGAGCAGGAAGAGCGCTTCGCGGACGCCGCACATATCAGCTTTCTGGCGGCAGGCATCGTCGGTGCGTGTCAGGCCCTGGCATTCGTCCCCGGGATTTCGCGCTCGGGTGTGACGATCGGCGGCGGATTGCTCGCCGGCTTACGTCACCAGGAGTCGGCCCGTTTCTCGTTCCTGCTCGCGACGCCGACAATCCTCGGCGCGGGACTCATCGAGGTCCCGCAGCTCTTCGCCGGCAGAGTGCCCATCGTTGAATACCTGGTCGCCGCGGTCCTCGCCGGCATTGCCGCCTTCCTGAGCGCCCGTTTCCTCTTGCGTTACTTCACCTCGGGCCGGCTCGACCCGTATGGCTGGTACTGCATCGCGGCGGGGCTCGTCAGCCTGGCTTTGCTACATTTCGGCCTGTGATGAAGTCCAACACGCTGGCTGCCGCACTGGGGGTCCTCGGGGTCATTTTCATCGTCATCGCCGCGCTATATGCGTTCGGAGTGCTGCAGATCTTCGTGTCGGATACGCACTCGCCCCACCACTACACCCATATGATCCTGTTCGGAATCCTGGCGGTGGCCAGCTTCATCGCGGCCAATTTCGCTCGGGTAAAGACCGTCTAGCTGGCTTCAGACTGCGGCGACGCGCTCCGGGACCTGGCGCCCCGCGACGTCTTTCTCGCCGACCCTGATGTCCTCGTGATAGACCGCGTCGGCGTTGACCTTCCACGGGTCGAGCGCTGATCCCGCGGCGATCCTTCGTGCGACCAGCAGCGCGGTCATCATCGAATGGTCCTGGTTGTTGTACTTGTGCATGCCGTTTCGGCCGGCCAGGTGAAGGTTCGGCAGCTGCTCAGCCAGGTACTTGCGAATCGTCTCGACGTGCGCCTGGTAGTGGTCGTCGTACACCGGGTAAGCCTTTTGCTGCCTGACCACGACACCGTCGAACACCTCTTGCGGTGAGCAGATGTTCATCTGCTCGAGCTCGCGGCGCGCGAGGTCGACCAGGCCCTCGTCGCTCATCGTCCACAGGCCGTCGCCCTCGAAGCAGAAGTACTCGAGCCCCAGGCAGGTCTTCGACTGGTCGGGCACCATGTCCGGGCTCCAGTTTTTGAAGTTCTGGATGCGACCTACTTTGACTGTCGGGTCGTGGATGTAGATCCAGTTGTCGGGGAACACCTGGGGCCGGTCGATCATCAGCGCGACCGTGATGAAGTCCCTGTAAGACAGCGCCTTGGCAGCAGCGCGGACGGCTTCGGGGGCGGCGGGCTCGAGTAGGCCGACAAGCTCGCGGATCGGAATCGTGGAGATGAAATCCGCGGCGCGGTGCTCCTCGACACGGCCATCGTGGTCGCGGGTGAGCACAGACACCACGCGGCCGTAGTTGTGGTCGATGCCAAGGATCGTCCGGCCATGCAGCACCGGGTGCCCGCGCTGCGCCATCACCGAGGCGACGCGCTCCCACATCTGGCCTGGTCCCAGGCGCGGGTAGCGGAAGCGGTCGATCAGCGTTGTGAGCACGTCGCCTCGTTTGCTGGGGGTCCGCTGCGGGAGGAGCGCCGCCGTGACAGCCTTCCAGAGGTCGAGGCCCTTGATGCGCTGCGCGGCCCAGTCCGCGGACAGCTCCTTGGTGCTGATGCCCCACACCTTTTCCGTGTAAGTCTTGAAAAAGATGCTGTACAGGCGCCACCCGAACTGGTTGCGAACCCAATCCTCGAGGCTGCGCGGATTCTTTACCGGGCGGAGGCGTGCGTAGGCGTAGCTGGCCATGCAACGGACGGTCTCGATCGGCCCAAGCTTGCGCAAGGCGTTGAACGCGCGCAGCGGGTAGGCGATGTAGCGGCCGCGGTAGTAGATGCGCGACAGCCGGCCGCGCGACAGCATGTCGTCGCCGAGGATCTCCGTCCAGAGCGCTTCGATCTCATCGTTCTTGGAAAAGAATCGGTGCCCGCCGATGTCGAAGCGGTAGCCCTTGTGCTCTACGGTGCGGGCCAGGCCGCCGACGTAGCGCGGGTCTTTCTCGATCACCGTGACCGGGACCTCACGCTTCATCAGCTCCCAGGCGGCGGTGAGCCCGGCCGGCCCGGCGCCCAGGATCAGAACGTCGTCGCGCTCGGCTTCCATGGTGAAGGGGCCCACAGGGTATCAACGGGGCAACGCAGTTCAACAGTCGTACTTGCGATCACGCCGACCGACGCACCGGCCTAGTTCAGCGGCCCCTTCGCCCGGACCTCGTCGACCTTGACCAGGGCATCCCTCAGCCCTTTGATCCAGTCTGCCTGGTGCATCCCGACGAGGCGTACGCACCAGGCCAGGGCGTCGCTTCGACTCCGCGCCACGCCGCCGGCCACCAGCGTGTCGAGAATCGACCGCTCTGGCATGCGGAGCCGCGTCATCACCGGGACGCTGATCGTGGTGAAGATTTTCTCCTGGTCGCCGCTGCGCGCGCCCCACGCGACCTTGCGCCGGAACCGCCGCTCGGCCTCGCGAGCCACCCGGACACGTTCCTCACGTGTTTCCTCCCGGAACCGATCGATGCGAGCGCTGCGGGCCGCGGCCCGTGCATCCCTGGAGGTGCCTGCCGCCAGCTCGACGTCGGGCAGCGTCCCAACGACGAGGATCTCCTCGCTGTCGGCGCTGATGGCGATCGGGCCCGCGAACCAGTCCTTGGGCAGGCGCGACTCGAACCAGCTGCGGATCTCCTGGGTCATCGATTACAACATTACTTCACCTCTTGGCGGTTGCCGCCGGTCAGGCGGCCGCCTCCTGCTGCCTGGGACTGAGGAACCTGAAGGTGTCCACGACCACCTCGGTGCGGTACTTCTTCACGCCCGAGGAAGCGTCTGCCCACGAGCTCGTGCGCAGCTGGCCCTCGACGTACAGGAGCTGGCCTTTGTGCATATGGCTGCCGGCCGTCTCCGCGGGTTTGCCGAACAGCACCAGGCTGTGGAACTCGGTGTGCTCGCGAGCGGTGCCATCCTCGCTTTTGCCGGCGTACGTGTTGGTGGCGAGCCGCGCCCGGGTGACGTAGGTCCCGGACTGGGATGCACGCACCTCCGGGTCGGCCGTCAGGTGCCCGATGAGAGTGACCTTGTTGACCATCTAGTCCTCCTTGAAATGTTGTCTCGAGGCTATCGACCTATTGGCGGCACGCCAACCCAGCCTGTTAAGACCCGGCGGCGAGCCATGCGAGCGGGTCGACTGCGCGACCGTCGACCTGAACCTCGAAGTGGACATGCGGGCCGGTGGTGAGCCCGCTGGCGCCAAGCTGGCCGATTGCCTGGCCCGCGCTGACCTGCTCGCCGTCCGCGACCGCGGCGCGCAGCAGGTGGCAGTAAAGGACGCGCGTGCGGACATCCATAGTCACCACCACATAAAGGCCCGCGCCCATGGGGTCGTAGCCGACTTGCGCGATGCCGCCGGTCGCCGAGCGCACAGAGGTGCCGAGGCGCGCGGACAAATCGATGCCCGTGTGCACGTGACGTGAGGGACAGAGTGGGTCGTACGGCTCAAGCAGCAGTGCCGTGCAGCCGAACGGCTGGGTGACCACCGCGCCGGGCACGACCTCGCTGAGGGGCAGACGCGCGTGATCGACCACCCGCGAGGCGGCCGCAGTCCAGACGAGCAATCCGGCGCAAGCCAGTACGGCAATGCGCATGAGCGCCATCAAATCGCGCGCACGATGGCGTGCTCTGCATGGGTCACACCCGAGTGGAACAGCGACTCGAGCTTGTGCGCGACGTGCTCCGCGCTGCCCATCGCGCCCGGCACCTTGAAGACGACCAGCAGCGATGCCAACGCGAACAGATGCCGCACGGGCGTGTGACCGCCGCTCTCCAGCGCAAAGCCGATCGCCAGCACGAAGAGCTGGATCGGCTGCATGAAGAGGTTCGTGAGAAAGAGCTTGCGCCACAGCTTCGAGAGGTGGGCGGTTTCGGGCGCCACCATGAGGAGGCCGGCGACTGGCGCCGTGATCGCGAGAAAGATCAGGACCGTGTAGCGGATCAAGTAGGCGATCGCGAGCACGTCGTAGCCGACCACCAGGACAGCGGTGGTAACCACGGACCAGAGGCCGTCGCCCGGATTGAGGGAGAAGGTGGACCACCAGACATGCCAGTCGGGGATGGTCCCGTAGTGCATGACGACGTCGCACACGGTATTGCTTGCCGTCACCACCGCCTGGACCATCGGCAGCGCGAAGTTGATCATCACCGCGGCCATGAACAGCCGTGGCAGCAGGATGCGCGCGGTGTACTGGCTGCGGACGCCGTGGCCCCACATGATCCTGTACGAACCCCAGATCGCCACAAGTACGAGCACACTGTTGGCCACCACCTGAACCGTCGGCGCGAATTGCCTGATGGTCGCGTTGGTGATGAAATCGTGCGTCGTCTCGAGGTCGGTCGTCCGCAGCACGAAGTCGAACCAAACCTTGAGCAGCAGGCCCAGGCTGTCGTTGAGCAGCACGGCCGCGACCTGGTTCGGATGCAGGACCGGCGACAGGAGCCCGACCAGCCGGTCGATGGCATCGATCAGCTGCGGGATGTCGGTCAAGGTCAGTGGCCGGGCACCGATTTGGTGAGGATGTCGACCAGCGACCCGGCAACCTCGACGCCGATCGTGCCGACCACGATCCGCTGGATCCACTGCTTGGCCGCGAGGGCCGAGTGCGACTCGACGGCGGTGATCTTCCAGATGAAGGCGAAGATGAACGCGAGCGCGCCGATCGAGGCGACGAGCGCCTGAGCGATGTGCGTCCAGGTGCTGATCAGGTCGGTGATCGGTGTGATGTCCGGGCCGGCGGCGAGGAACGGCATGTGAACCTCCAGGCGTTTTGGGGTGGAGGTTAGGAAGCGCTCGAGCCGACAGGAACCCAGGTTGTTAAGAGAGGCAGGGGTGGTTCGCGGGGACGGACCTCTCCAACTTCTTTCGATTAGCCTTCACCGGGTGGACCCCGATCTGCGCGGAGTGGCTTGCTCGTACTGCGGGGAAGATGTCGTACTGCCGGTCGTAATGGCTGACGAGGAAGTTGTCGACGTAATCGAGGATGGCAAAATCGTCCGGTCGCGGACCGTGAGTGGTGGGCTCGTTCGCGATCCAGACCCGATTCCTGCCTACCACGTTGACTGTTTCCACGCTGCGCGGAGTAAGGGGATCGCTTATCCGTACCCGATCATCGGCCCAAGGCTCGATTCCAAACCGCACCAGTGACCTTGCCTCAGGTCGCGTTCGGTCGACCGGCGGACCCTGACGCACTAGCGGGACCGGCGGCGAGAAACGGCATGGTGGCGACCTCCTGCTGGTTTTGACCCGAAGCTAGAAGGCGCCTGTTCAGATAGGAACCCAGCCCGTTGAGACGCGCGTTCGATTTGTGATCGGCTGGAACGGGCCAGCTCCGGATCTCTCGTGTGGGCCTGCCGAAATCAAATAACTTGACTTTTCAAGCGTCAGAACTCAATATTTGCCAGGATGACCTCCATAAAGTCAATTTCCGGTGGTATCGACGATTCAGGCGGGCGGCATGACTGGCAGGAGCTGACCCGCCTCACGCAGGGCGAGCCGATGACCGTCGAGCGGGTGCGCCTGAGCGCCAGCGGGATCGCGATCGAAGGCAATTTCGAGCTCCC
>JACXTT010008573.1_pt1 | contig 14157 bp, 12 predicted proteins | sample 9270951 | NCBI WGS metagenome assembly JACXTT01 (sample SAMN15532306, study PRJNA645909) | rock metagenome | isolation source: weathered quartz diorite | place: Puerto Rico | collected 2017-06-21 | reverse complement strand
TGGTCAGTCAGTGTCGAAATTTGCTGAGCCCTTGCAGAGGGCGCTGTTGCAACCGCAATGACCGCGATGAGAGCCGCGATGAGCATTACCTTCTTTTTCAGGTTCATAGGCTCGGTTGTGCCCGAAGCGCTAGTATAGGTCTCATGTTACCGTGAACCAATCGCTCCGGGACTTATCGCAACTCGATAATGTAGATTACCAGGATTCTCTAAGGCCGTCGGGAAAGATTGATAGGTTGTAGGGTCTAGCCCGTGCCTCGAATCGGGCCGGTCGTCTAGCCTGGTTAGGACGTCGCCCTGACACGGCGAAGGTCGCAGGTTCGAATCCTGCCCGGCCCACCATCATGAGCTGGAGATCCCTAGCTAGTTGAGGCTTGTCGGAATTGACCTCGCTGGCAGCGAGAAGCGACCGACCGGGTTTTGCATTATGGACTCGAAGCTCAGTACTCGAACGATGATTTTACACACAACCAAAGAGATCCTTTCTCAGACCGTGTCTGTTCACCCAGACATTGTGAGCATCGATGCACCACTATCGCTCCCCAAGGGTCGGAAGAGCCTAGCCGCGAAATACAGGAACGGACCTCATTTCCGAGCCTGCGACTTGGAACTGCGAAGAATGAAAATCCGGTTCTTCCCCGTCACACTTGGACCGATGAGAACCCTGACAAGGCGCGGGATCCGATTGCGGAAAATACTCGAAGCGCACGGTGTCCGAGTGATTGAAGGCTACCCGGGCGGAGTGCAGGATGTGCTAGGCATGCCTCGGAAAAACGAGGGACTGGAGAAGCTTCGCGAAGCACTAATCCTTTATGGTTGCTCTGGGGACGTGGCCAAGCCTGGCGTAACACATCATGAGCTCGACGCGGTCACATGCTCCCTCGTCGGAAAGATGGTGTTGGATGGAAACTATCTAGCAATCGGAGACCCTCACGAAGGACTAATGTATCTTCCTAAGCCAATGGTCGACCAGACAATTTCTTCCTAGTAGTTGTAGCCGCCGCCGGGGTTGTACGGGGCGTCCATCTGGCCCGAGGTAACGTACGGGTCAGTGTCTCTGATGATGTAGCCGTCGAAGTCGCAGAAGTAGACTCCCTTCATTCGGCGAATGTGTCTCATTGGCCGGGAGCACCGTGGACACTTGACTTCTGCCATTCAGAATTAAACCAACAATGAAAAAGTGGGATGTTGAGCGTATGGATTAGACTATGCGGATTCGGTTGACTTTCTTGTTCTGCCAAGTGTAGCGTCGCATCTTGGCGCTCGCCCCGTACCCGCAAGCCGCGCACCGCTTTTTCCTGATGTGATAAGAGTGCCGGCCGCACCTGCGGCATCTAATGTGGGTACCCTTGCCGCCAGCCTTACCGAATGAGGTTGTTCCCTTGGACACTTCTCTTCCAGTCCGAACGCTGAACAGTTAGCGACCTGAGATAAATCTTCCACTCGAAACCTAACTCTTACCCGCCGGCCGCTCTCAAGCCTATGTTCCTGTCCAGCTCGGCAAGCACCGATTCTATCTCAAGTAGTGCCTTGGACGATTGCTCGGGAATCGGCCTATCGTATAGCCGCAGGGGTGCCTCTTCACCCGTCAACTTTTCGAATTCTGCTCTCCAAGACTCAGGGATACTCTCGTCCAGCTGCTTTCCCGCGAGGGTTGCGAAGGCAACTGCCCATGTCCTCGGAACATTCGACAAAGTGTAGCCTGCGCCGCCGAAAAGGATGAGACGACCAGAAGAGTGCTCGTGTGCAAGTTCGTGCACAGTATCAATGACCTCGCGGTAGGTCCTGGTTGTCAATCGGAGATTTGCCAGCAAGTCGTTGTCGTGCCCGTCAGCGCCGCACTGGACGAGAATTATCTCCGGCTTGAAGCGCCTAACTAGTGGTGGAACGATGCTTTCGAAACCGCGGAGGAATGCTTCGTCGCCCGTCCCGGGAAGAAGCGGAATGTTTACTTTCAATCCCTTTGCTTTGCCGTCGCCGGTCTCGGTTGGGAAGCCTGTTCCCGGAAAGATGTAACGTCCGTTTTCGTGGAAGTCAATGTCCAGCACCGCCGGGTCGTCGTAGTATCCGTACATGACGCCGTCTCCATGATGAGCGTCAATGTCAAGATAGAGGAGTCGTTTCACGTTGTAGTTCTTCTTGAGGTAGCCGATTACTATCGCCGGGTCGTTGAAGATGCAGAAGCCTGACGCGCGTTCCGGGTGCGCGTGATGTAGCCCGCCGGACGGGTTAAACGTATGGGCGTACTCGGTTTTCATGACCAGGTCGCAGGCCTGTAAGGACGCTCCAACGACGAGGCTCGTTGCCTCGTAACAACCCTTGAACGCGGGGGTGTCTCCCAAGTCCAAGAGTCCTTCGCCTCTATCGCTCGCCTTCTTGACGGTCCGGATGTAGTCCTCGGTATGGAAGAGCAAGAGTTCGGCACGTGTCGCGACTCTCGGCGCTTCGACTGCTACAATTTTTCCATCAATGATGCCTTTCGCTTGGATCAGGTCGTGTGTGAGCTTGACTCTGACTGGACGTAGCGGGTGCTGGGGTCCGAGGTTGTATTGGGCGAACTTGTCGTCCCAGAGAAGCGCTGTACGCCCGGACAACACTTATCCTCGAAATCTTACTCTTTCCGACCGGAGTTGGCTACGGGCGATTTCTCGTAAATTCGGACCGCGCGAATGTTTGTGAATTCTAGTATTCCGAATCTTGAAAGTTCCCGGCCTATTCCGCTCTTTTTGATGCCGCCGAATGGGACGCGAGGGTCAGATGCCACCACGTTATTCACTGTAACGATGCCCGCGTCCAGTTTCTGTGTAACTTTCTCTGCTCTCCGGACGTCGCTCCCCCAAACGCTCGCGCCAAGTCCGTAGTCGCTCTCATTTGCCATTTCCACTGCCTCTTTCTCGTCCGCCACGACCATAACAGGTGCTACAGGGCCGAAAACTTCTTCCTTCATTACTCTCATTTTCGGGTTGACATTTGTCATGACCGTGGGCGTATAGTAGAACCCGGGGCGGTCAAGCCTCTCTCCACCGACCTCTATGTGTGCCCCCTCTTTCACCGAGTCCTTTACCTGTCCGTCCATCGCGACCAGAGCGTCTTCGCGGACCATGGGGCCGATGTCTGTCTCGGGGCTCATTGGGTCTCCCACACGGAGTGCTTTCGTTTTCCTGACGAACTGGGCGATGAACTCCTCCGATACTGGTTTGGCGACAAAGAATCGTTTGCTGGCGATGCAGCTCTGCCCGCAGTTGACAAATCGTCCCCTGACTGCTCCTTCGGAGGCAATCTCAACATTCGCGTCCGCGAGAACGATGAAAGGGTCGCTCCCACCAAGTTCTAGAACGCTTTTTTTCATCTGGCGGCTGGCGGATTCCGCTACTTTTCGTCCGACCTCGACGCTACCCGTGAATGAGACGGCGGCCGTGCCTTTGGATTCTATCATGTAATCAGCCACCTGCCCACCTCCAATAACCACGTTGAAGCAGTGATTGTTCATCCCGCTCTCCGCGATCGCTTCTTGCAGCATGACTGCCGATTGGGGCGTGGTGCTGGATGGCTTGAAGACTGTCGTGTTCCCGGCCATCAAGGCGGGTGCCGCGAAGCGGACGCACTGCCAGACTGGGAAGTTCCAGGGCATGATTGACGCTATAACTCCCAGCGGCTGGAAGTCCACGTAGCTGTCCGTAGCATCTGTCTTGACTGTCTCGGGTCGGAGAAAACCCGGCCCGTTCTCCGCGTAGTACTCGAACGCCAACGCACACTTCTCAACCTCTGCAATCGACTCCTTGATTGCCTTCCCCATTTCAAGGGTGATCATTCGAGCAATCTTCTGTTTGCTCGCTGTCAAAGCCTTGGCCGTTTTCTCGAAATATTTGCTTCTCTGGGAAGGTTGTAGGGAACGCCATTCCAGAAATGCCTGCCTGGCCCTCCCGACGACGTTTTCGACTTCGACTCTAGAAGTAGGTCTAACCCTCTGCGTGATTTCACCGGTGGCTGGGTTGATCTGTTCGATCAACTGCCCCTTCCTACTTGCCAAACCGTTCCGTCAATCCGCATTCCGGCAGTCCTCGTTCCTATAAGTGAATTCAAGCGAGGAGCGTTTGCTAGCTTTCCGTTTTGTTGTGGTGGACGGGGCGGGATTTGAACCCGCGGCCCTACGGGGCATCGTGGTGCGATGCCTTTCCGCATGCTGGGGTTCACAGGCCTATGACGGTCCGTGATTCGCTTGCCAAGCGGACGATCTTCAGCCAGCGTACAACATTCGGACGCTGTATACCAGGCTGATCTACCCGCCCACTACGAAACTTGGCCGGCTGAGAAGGAGCATAAATTGGTTTGCGAGCTTCAACGGCGAAAATCGTGCCAAAAAGTCACCGTTATTTCTCCGAACCCTCCTCAATTCTCTTCTTAATTCCGGCAAGCCTCTTCCTGTTCGCCTCCAGGTCATCGAACGGACCCGGACGTTTCGAACGCGCCTTTTCCCTGACCTGGCGTCGCTTCACATCTTCCGTCACCAAATTCCTTTTGCGACGCGCTTCTTCAAGCTGGAATATCAACCGAGCCTGTTCCCAAGGAGGTATTCGTTTCCTCTTTTCAGACAATGTTAGCCAAGCTCCTGTCAGTCCCGAGAACTCATAGAGAAGACCGCTCCGCCTTTTTCAACTCCTTGGTCGCAGCGGGGGGATGGCTTTGCTTTCGGAGGAGAAGACCTGTCGTGACACTCATGCCCGAGAAAATCGCCGCAGCTAGATAGAACACAGCTTGTACTCCACCGACTTGGACGAATATTCCAGCTAGGACAGTTCCGACTGCGGTTCCGATGCTGAGCATGAAACTGTACAGCCCCATGGCCGACCCCCGTATGTCATGTGAAGCATTGTCGCCGACATAGGCAAGCATAGATGGAACCAATGCTGTTCCGAGAAAGAACAAGAGGCCCGCTACGATTCCTAGGGGCCCAACCACCTGCGCGGTTCCCATAAGACTGGTTAGCAGTGGCGCACCCACAAACTGCTGGGAGGCTGTTATGACTTTGTCAAAAAACTCTGGGAAGATCAACAAAAATCCCAGCTCTCCAATTACACCGATCAGCATGGTCTTGTGCCTTCCAATCTTGTCCGACAATCTTCCGAACACGATTGCCCCAGCACCCAGCACGACCAACCCGACTAGCAAGAGCGGCGCCGACCGGGAAATGTCCGCCGCCTGCCCGTAGGATACTCCGACTATCTTCGGGAGAAACAGATAGAATCCGAGTATTATTGTGACGGAGAACCAAAGTGGCAGTATCGCTGCGACCTCGCCCGTCAGCCCTGTGAAAATTTCTTTGAAAGACTTTCTTTGAATTGGCGCATGAGGAGGCTCACGGAGCAATAATGCCACGGAGATGGTAGCGGCCGCGAAGATCGCGGCTACTACGAAGAAGCTTAGACCCAAGTCCGCGCTGAAATAGCCAAAGAGAAAGACGCCGAGTAGAATTCCGACACCGTAACCCGCGAGGTTGGATAGGTCAAAGGCTCCCATTCCCGTACCGCGGTTTTCCGTGACGGTGAGGTCTGTGATCATCGTGAGCGATGACACGGTGACCATTGCAGCGGACAGTCCCATCAGTCCGTGGGCGGTACCTATCAGTTCGACATTCCTCGTCAGTCCCACGATGAAGGTGAGCACGGTTATGAGTAACAATCCAGAAATGAAGATTCTTCGCCGCCCTTCACGGTCTATGTATGCTCCAACGGGTAGAGCAGAGAATGCTTCTACCACCGGGTAGAGCGCTATTATGAGTCCGACTATTGCCGGACTGGCGTCGATGTAGGACTCGCCTTGTGACCCCCCGGCGGTGAAAAGGATGATTATCGTGCCAAACCCGATCCGGGTAAGGAAGACTGCGACGTAGAGAAGGGACAGTGTGCCCAGCTTCGCGAAGAACGATAGCCCTTTACCACCAGTTCCTTGCAAAGCCACTTTGTCCAATTCCCTCAGATTCTACTCGAACGAAAAGACCGATCCAGGTACTTATTCGAACTTGAGGCCCGCTGTTATCAGCCTTTTTCCTCTGATCCCTTCGGGACGGGTAGCTAGATGGTCATTCAGCGCGAGCGGAAATCTTATTTCGGTAGTCAGGGCGGGCGAAACCCTTGGTGTCGAGCAGGCGCCGAGGTAGGCGGCACGGCACGCCCTCGAAAGCTCAGCCTGTTCCCTCCAGCAATGGGGAGGCTTGGGAGAGCACCCGGCTGAAGACCGGGTTGACAACTCCTGCGAGTGAAGGAGTTGGCCCAGTCGCAGGTTCAAACCCTGCCCTCGGCACCAACAAATCTTCTCGCCAACGAATAATACGCCTGGAATAACACACTCACACACCCATTCCATTGGGAATATTGTGTCCAGAAGCGTTAAATCACAACCTCTTGTCGACGAAAGTCTTCTTTATGAAAAATAGTCGCATACTATTGATTCTCTTCGCCAGCATACTTCTTGTAATCCCAACAGCAAGAGCAACTACAACATCACCCAGCTCAGCAACGCTGATTCCGGGAACGATCAATCTCTACGGAACAGTGAACGTCAGTTCCCTTCAAGATGGCGTGGCGGCAAGTAGCACACCAAGAGCACCCTTACACTCTCAAGGCGATCAATCTTTCCAACAAGCGAAGGACCAAGCAGGCAGCTCAGTCCCGACGGGTGAAGCGACAAAAACAATCGAAACAGTAAGTCCATCCACTGTCACTCCCCTCAACCCGAGTGTCGGGCTAGTCCTTGAAGGTGCAGTCGGAGGCTCACCCAACCCGTGCGGGTGCACGCCCCCTGACGGTGCAGTCGGCGCAGGGCCGAACCACGTCTTCTCCATGGTGAACACCGCGGGGATCATTTACACGAAAACAGGATCATTAGTCAGAGGCACTTTTGCCCTCGACAGTTTCTTCGGCGTTCCCGGCGCTTCGCTATCCGACCCTCAGGTCTCTTTTGATTCGGGAAGCGGAAGATGGTTCTCTTCGATCATCGATATTTCGACCAACCAAATCCTAGTAGCCGTCTCAACAAGCAACGACCCCACGGGCACGTTCAAACTGTACGCGATAAACGACCCGAATCACCTTCCGGACCAGCCAGTAACGGGAACCAACGATGACAAGTACGTCGTCTCTGTGAATGATTTCAATACTGCAGGCACTTCCTTCATTGGAGTTCATTACTTCGTTCTCAACAAGTCGGAGCTAGTAGCTGGAGCCACGACAATAGACACCTTCCAGAACACGCCGGACTCGAACATGTTCTCGCTCCATCCAGCACAACATTTGTCTTCGTCCACAACATTCTACTTGGTCACTGATTGCACTGGTTCATGCGTCCCGAGCCCTACCAGCACAACTAACACGGAGACGGTGGTCTCTTTGACAGGTGTTCCCCCGGGAACAGTCACCGTCAACACAAGCAGCTTCTCCATATCGACCAGCGTCATCGGACCGAACGCTCAACAAGCTGGAACAAGCACTCTCCTCGTGACAAACGACAATCGTGTCGAGAGCGTTGTCTGGGAGTCGAACAGCCTCTGGGCCGCCTGGAACGATGCCTGTGTGCCGAGCGGTGACAGTTCAACTCGAACATGCCTCCGTCTGGTCCAAGCAACAACCTCAGGCTCCACGGCGACAAGGAACCAAGACTTCGACTTCGCAACGAACGGCGGCTACTACTTCTACCCAGCCGTAACTAGCTTCCAAGGACAACTAGCCGTTTCCTTCGGCACTTCCTCTAGTAGCGTATTCCCGTCGGCGTTGGTCACAGGGCGAGCATCGAGCGACCCAGTCAACACTCTCCAGGCGCCCGCGACAGTACGGTCGGGCAGTGCGCCCGATACTAGTACTCGTTACGGCGACTACTTCGGAGCCGCAACGGACCCAACACCCACCGCTTCCTCGACTTTCTGGTTGGAGGCAGAATATCGCAAGAGCTCAACATTCCAAGACTGGAACACTGTAATCAGTCAACTCGGCGCTTTCGTTTCCTCTGGAACCTTCGACTTTGGAGTAAGCCTCAGCCCTTCAAGCGGCTCTGTCGGACAGGGAAGCAGCACCACTTCAACGGTCACGGTCTCTCTCATAAGCGGAACAACACAGTCAGTGAGCCTATCATCTTCAGTCTCTCCATCGGTTACAAACGGACCAACCACTTCACTGAACCCGACGAGCGGAAATCCAACCTTCACCAGCACTCTGACAATCTCGACCACAACCACTACTCCAACCGGATCATACACGATCACGGTCACCGGGACATCAGGGACCCTATCACACAGCGCCACCTACAGCCTGACAGTGACGGCACCACCGCCTCCAGACTTCAGCATCAGCGTCTCGCCAACGAGCCTCACAATCCACCGGACAGGGTCTGGGTCGGTGACCGTCAGTATAACGGCGCTGAACGGATTCACCGGAACGGTCTCGCTATCAGCGTCATCCGTTACCGGCGTAACTGAGACTTTCAATCCAGCCTCTGTCACGGGATCGGGAACCTCGACGCTAACATTCCAGGGAAGTTCAGGCGATAGTCGTGGAATATTCACCGTGACCATAACAGGAACTAGCGGATCGCTGTCCCACTCGACGACAATAACCCTAACAATCACAAAGCACTAAGCCGAAGCTTCCTGGCGTCCCATCGCCAGGTTCTCTTTTTCTTTTTTCTTTCTCTATCGAGCAACACGAATAGAAATGTTCCGGAACAATAGTCGCTATTCTGACTTTCCTTGGACTCGGGCCAGGCAGGGCTGGCAGTAGTACAGCAGTCGAAGTCTCCCCGTCCAATCATATTCCGGATAGCCTATGATCTCCTCTTTCATCAGGATGGTCCTAGAGCATTCTGCACAGTGGATCAAGCCTGTTGCAGCAGCTTCCTTCCGGTCAAGCTCTCTTTCCCGCCTTGCTTCGCAGCTAGAGCAGAGCAGAACGCCCTCCTCCTCTCCAACAATCATCGGGTGACGGTAATAGCTGCCCTCGGTGATCGGTTTCATGCACCAACTGCACGATAACATTTCGGGCTCGCGGACCCACTTGATACTCCGCCTCGCCCTTTTGAACGGATCGGCTGATAGGATAGATTCAGATACATCGAGAGAGAGTGGTATAGAATGATTTTCCCGAATTGAATGGGGCGATTTAGGAATCATTTGCCCGCTCGGCAGAGCCGGGAGTCTCCTCTTCGTGCTTCTTCTTCAAGAAGCGGGAGAATGGGAGCGAGAATCTGGATGCTTTCTGTGCTGGTTCGTCAATTGACTCTTTAACTGAGCTATTTTCTGTAGCAGGGGCCTCTTCGATCGCTGGAATGAAGGCCGACTCTCGAACCCTCTTGCGGACGAGTAAAATAAGTACTATTACGCCAGTTGCGAAGACTGTCGAGTTGACTCCGAGAGATAGTTCCGACCTTGTTATGGCCACTTGGAGGATGAAGTAGAACTGGGCGACAGCGTATATTGAACCGAACGCGAACACGAGGAATGGCACCAATTGGTTTAGCCGTTCGTTCTTCCGGTTGACTGTCTTTCCAGCGAACGTTTGCGTCGCACCAAACATTGAGATCGCGATGAGCGCGCTATCGGCCACGAGGCTGGATGGTTGGCTCTGCGAAATGTAACCTATCGCAGCGGTGGTCGCACGGTAGAGAAGGTAGCCCCACAGCAACAAGAAGGTTCCGCCTACATAGATCGCCGCTTCCGGGGAGCCCCCTCTGAGTGATCTCCACCCCCACTGCAAGGCTAGCGCATAGGTAAAGAGAAGCACGACGGTTATTATCAAAGTCCAGCCGATTATTTTCTCTCCCGAACCTTGTACGTTCTGATAGGTTGAGTTCAGCCATGATGAAATCGCATATACTCCGTAGACTAACGGCACTGCAGGTGTGAACAAGGCGATTGCGCCAAAGGTCTTCGTTGACTTGACTCTTTCACCGTTATGCGAAATCCCCCTTTCGATCTTAGAGACCAAATGAGAGATCGGTGTCGCTATGAAGTACGCCTGAAGAAGGACCCATCCGTAAAATATTATGATGAAGGCAGGGAAGATCGGGAGCGCTTCAACGCTTCCGACTTGATTGACCCAATACGCTAGCCCACCGATCAGTGGAGCGTAGATCAAAAGGAGTATTACTAGTCGAGTTTGCAATCGGGAGTGGAAGAGAATCTGCTTCGTCCTTTCGGTCAGAGTCAGTAGCGAGAGAATCAGGTATGTCGCGCCTGTGGCGGCTCCCAGGTCGAAGACGGCCGTCCAGGTCCCAGATACGGAGAACGCTCTGCCCAGATAGGCAGCGGCGAAGATCGCGGTCATAACGACCGAGAAGATGAGCGAGTGCCCCCTAATTCCCGGGGTTGTTAAGAGCCTTAGAGAGGCGGGGACGAGGAAATGCCTTTTCGGCTTACTTTCTGCGAGTTCCAAATTGTTCAGGCGTGCAAGCGCTCGCGCGTCAGCCTTTTCACGACTGGCGTGTAGTTAATCATCCGTCTGATACCCTCTCCAGAGATTGAATGTACCTACCTTCACCAGACCACGCTCACTGTACGAGTGGGGGGGTTTCGCTCCAACCTCAGTTCAGGGAACTTTCCCTTCGAGTATCGAAACCAGTAGCCGAGGGTCTATGTTACCCCCGGAGACTATGCAGACGACAGTTCCGCTACCAGCTTTCCCGGTTAGGCCTGCCGCGACGCTTGCTCCGCCGGCCCCCTCCGCTACGATCCTGTTCCTGAGCATTAGGAGGCGGACGGCGTCGGCGGTCTGTTTGAGCGAGACAACGATTGACCCGTCTAAGAGACTCTTGACGACTTTCCAGATCTCGGGAAGCACGCTCTTGCCGCCTATGCCATCGACGAAGCTCGGAATTCTGTCAATTTCTTCGGCTGTTCCTTTCGAAAACGAGGCTGCTAACGGTGCCGCCGTCTCGGGCTCGCAACCGTAAACGTGAACATTACTCCGCACTGACTTGAGGTAGGTAGCGATTCCAGTCGACAGCCCGCCGCCACCAAACGGGACGACCACCGAATCAAGGTCGGGTAGGTCTTCTAGGAGTTCCAGGCCGATGGTTCCGTTTCCCGCGATCATCCTTGCGTCCGCGAAGGGATGTATGAACACGAAACCTTTCTCCTCGAGTGGCGCGTATTGGTGCGTGGAGACGACGTCCCATAGCCTGTCAAAGCTCAAAGGGATGACTCTTGCGTTGTACCGGCGTATTCCCTCGAGTTTGGTCTGTGGCGCATTGTCCGGGACGATAACGGAACAGTCGATTCCGTTTTGCTGAGCCTGCCACGCTAGGGCCTGTGCCATGTTTCCAGCACTGACAGTGTAGACACCGTATTGTTTCGCGTCTGAGCCAATGAGCCCGAGTGCATTGCTTACACCACGGACCTTGAAGGAACCCGTGGGCTGAAGGTTCTCGAGCTTTAGGTAGACGTGCTCTATCGCCGGATGTTCAGCGTTCAATGGGACGAGAGGCGTTCTGACCGTCCATTCTCTCACACGGTCCTTTGCCTCCAAGATCATTTTCGGAGTGACCATGTCAACGGGCCAGGCCTTTCCGGGCGTGACGGTCGAAGGCTGTTTCAAGGAGAACCAGCAGCCGCTCTCACCAAACTCTTAAGCCTTCGAAACAAACAGCCCTCTTGATTCACATTGCCGAAGAAGGTTGCACCTGGAGGCAAATCGCCCATGAACCTGCCCTTCAGCCCACTCATCAAGTACGGAAACCTGTTGTTCGTCTCCGGTCAAGGTCCCATCGGAAAGGACGGCAAACTAGTCCCCGGAGACATAAAGGCTCAGACTAGACAGACGCTGGATAATTTCAGGAGAGTCCTAGAAGACGCGGGCGCAAGCATGAATGATGTAGTACAGACCAACGTGTATCTGGTCAACCTTGACGATTTTCAATCGATGAACGAGGTCTACACCACTTATTTCCAAGATCCCAAGCCGGCGAGGACAACGGTGAGAGCTGACCTAGTGCTCGGTATGAGAGTGGAGATTCAGGGAATCGCTGCCCTGAGCACGACGGAATGAACCGCCTCAGCGTTTGGTCGGGTCGATTCTCATCTCCCAGCTCCTTCTGAATCCAAGGCGACCGTAGACGCCTCGTCCCATCTTACTAGCATGCAAGGCCAAGGAGGAATACCCGTTCTTCCTACTCCAAGCCATCGCTTCCTGGACTACCAAGGAAGCCACGCCCATGCCGCGGTAGTCTCGCTCCGTGTACATGCTCAACAGATAAGGCTGGCGCAACGAGTTCGAGCCCGGCCGGGGCTGGACTTGCCTCAACCAGATTGTACCACCTCCGACTACTCTGCCGCGACCGGCCTCAACCAGCCATCCAACTAGCGTCTTGTTTCTAAGATTGGTTCTTACCCACTTCGCGTACTCCCGATCGGCGCGATCGTGGGCATCCCTATTCCAGTCGCCGAGTTCCTGCCACATGAATCGTCGTTGATGTACAAGAGCGTCTAGGTCTGAGAGTCTTGCGCGCCGAACTCTCAGCTTGGCTTGCTTACTACGTCTTGATTTGGTTTTCCGCCGCGATTCCTTCATTTCGTCGCACGAGCTTGAGCGTTTTGAGTTTCTTGGGCCCGGTCCTGTAAGAAGCTTAACTTTTTCTTTTTCTACCAAAGCGAAATCTGAGTCAGCGGGCAAAGTGAAGATGGTCGATCGGGAGGCGACTCTTACCGTGAAGCTCGGGGGAGACATTGTGAGGAAACCCTCCGCGTCCCTGTTCACCGACCTAAAGAATCTGGTAGTGAACCATCGCATCATGCTCGTCCACGGCGGGGGAGACGAGGTTACAGAAATCGCTGACAAGCTGGGCAAGCCTCAACGGTTCGTCGTCTCACCCACCGGGATCAGGAGCCGATACACTGACGAGGAGACGATCCGAATCTATGCGATGGTAATGTGCGGCAAGAACAACAAGGAAATCGTGTCAAAATTGGAGGAACACGGTGTCAGAGCCTTGGGATTGTCCGGGGTCGATGGTGCGACGATAAGAGCGACAAGAAAGGAGAAGCTAATCATTGTTGAAAACGGAAGAAAGCGAATTATCGACGGAGGCTACACCGGCCAGATCACAAGCGTTAACGATCAGCTTCTCACCTTGCTAATGGAAGGCGGATACGTCCCCGTTATTGCGCCAGTTGCGCTGGGTGACAAGTATGAATATCTCAATGTTGACTCTGACAGGGCTGCCGCACACGTTGCTGGAGCGGTCAAGGCCAAGAATTTGGTACTGCTTACAGATGTATCAGGAGTAATGTTGAACGATGCGTTGGTTCCAAGGCTGGAATTAGCCGAGGCAAGAGAAGCTCTGAAGAAAGTAGGTTTTGGCATGGAGAAGAAGTTGCTAGCGTGTACAGAGGCTCTTGAATTGGGAGTGGAAAGGGCGATCATTGCTTCCGGTATGGTCGAAGAGCCAATAACTAGGGCGATTGCTGAAGAGAATTGTACGGTGATAACACGATGACTCTGACTCCTGACGAAATCATCAGGTTGGAACAGGAGCATTACGCTCCCGTCTACCAAAAACTTCCCATTATCGTTGAAAGGGGGCTTAGTGCTCTTGTCTGGGACATCGATGGAAAAGAGTACATCGATTGCATGGCAGGCTACGGAGTGGCCCTCGTTGGACATTCAAACCCGAAAATTGTTGAAGCAACAAATCAGCAGCTTGACAAGATAGTAACGGTTCACTCCTCTCTATACAGCCAGGCCCGCTCGGAACTCTTGGACAGGCTTGCTCGAATCGCCCCGAAAGGGCTGGACTGCGTTTTTCTTTCCAACAGCGGGGCCGAAGCAAACGAGTGCGCGGTCAAGCTTGCCCGGAAACACACGGGGCGGAACGAGATCATCGCGTTCACAGGAAGTTATCACGGGAAGACTACCGGAGCGCTCTCTCTGACATGGAACAAGAAGTATCGCGACCCCTTCGAACCCTTGCTCCCAAACGTCCGGTTCGCCAAATACGGTGACATCGACGGCGTACGAGAACTGATTGGTAAGGAGACCGCGGCAGTAATGGTCGAACCCATCCAGGGAGAAAGCGGAGTGCAGGTCCCACCCGACTCCTTCCTTCCACAATTGAGAGAACTGTGTGATGACTCTGGAGCGTTGCTCATCACGGACGAGATTCAATCTGGTTTGGGCCG
>JACXTT010008572.1_pt1 | contig 14157 bp, 14 predicted proteins | sample 9270951 | NCBI WGS metagenome assembly JACXTT01 (sample SAMN15532306, study PRJNA645909) | rock metagenome | isolation source: weathered quartz diorite | place: Puerto Rico | collected 2017-06-21 | reverse complement strand
GGCGCCGTCCGGGTCTTCGCCCTAACCGGGCCGGCTTAGTTGGCCGACTGGCGCGATTTCGAGAAAGCGGCCCGCGAGACCGACGATCCGGCTCGCATCCAGCCGCTCGTCCTCCGCCGCACCGGCTTCGGCGGCCGCTACCGAACGCGCGCGCGCATCCTGGCCGTGCGCGAGACCCCGAACACTGCGACCATCGACGTCGAGGCGGCCGCGCCGGCGCCGCTGGTCATGCTCGTCACGCGGCATAAGTACTGGCGCGTGACCATCGACGGACGCGACATCGCGGTAAAGCCGGCCAACATCGCGTATCAATCGATCGTCGTGCCGGGCGGGCGGCATCGCGTGGAGATGAGGTACAGGAATCCGCTGATTGCGGTTGGCGCGGCGGTCAGCGGCGTGGCACTGGCGGCCCACTTTATCCTTGCGCTGAGCGCAGCGAGGCGCAAGGATCTGGCACCCACGTGCGGGGAAGGCACCAGATCCTGAGTCGCTGCGCGACTCAGGATGAACTCAGGATCACTGCTCCGACACCACCACGCCGTCCCCTTCGAAGCGGATCTTGAATCCCGCCTCGTCCACGTTCTCGATCATCACGTTATCGACGGACTTGTCGTCGACTACGGTGGGGATGAGGTTTCCTGTCCAGGCCACCAGCGCGTTCGAAGAGATCGACAGCGGATACTCGCGTGTGACGCGCAGGGTGAGCGGCTCGATCGAAGTGGAGATGGCCAGCGAGCCCTTGCCGAAAATCTTCACCGTGTCGATCTTCCGCTGGTACGCGGCGTCGTAGATCGGCTCCACGCGGTAGGTCAGCGTGTCTTCCAGCGCCAGCAGGTTGCTTCCCTCGACGTAGATGAACTCTTCGTTCAGGTCGAGCAGGAACGTCTTGCGCCCCTTCTCGTACACGAAGATCTTGCCGTGGCCGGCCGCCTTGACCAGCGTCTGCGCGGTGGTGCCGAGCAGACCCGACTCGGCCAGGAACTTCAGATTCCCCGAGTAGCTGGAGACCGTGCCGCGCTTGACGTGCACGTTGCGGCTGAAGTTGACCTCCAGGAAACCGTTGTCGTGCAGCGTGAAAGTCTTCGACGCGCCTTCGATCTTCCGATCGAGATCGATGCGCTTGTCGTCGGCGAGCTGCGTCTCGTCGACGGCATCCTGCAGCTTGCGCGCGGCTGTGTGCGCCGTGTCGATGCGCGACGCCACCGCTTTCTGCGGCTGCGTGGTAGCCGGATTCGGCGTTTGTCCCGGCTGCGTCACCAGGCGCCGCACCTCGGCCAGATGCTCCGGCGTCACCGCGCGGATCTTCTGCGTCGTCTCGTCCTTGCGCCCCTTCGCCGTCGGCAGCGTGGGGATGGGCTGCTTGACGGTGACGGCGTCCTGCGACGGGCGGGGCGGCGGCGCGGGGGGCACCGGCTGCATCTCAATCTCCACCTCGCGCACGATCTTGTCGGCGCCGGCGAACTTCAGATGCTCGAGCGCCGGCACGAACTTCCGCTTCTGCCGGTAGAGCAAGCCGAGGTAGAGGTGCGACTTCGCATAATTCGGCCGCAGCTCGATGGCGCGCAGCAGATAGCGCTCCGATTCCTCGAGCTTCCCCTGTTTGAAGAGGATCAGGCCGAGGTTGGAGTGGAGGATGAAGACGTTCGGATTCTCCCCCACCAGGCGCCGGTAGATGACCTCGGCCTCGGGAAAGGCGTTGGTCTTGAAGTAGACCAGGCCGAGGAGGTTGAGGACGTCGGCGTCGTCGCGCCGCAGGCGCTGCGCCTGTTCCAGCTCCCGCCGCGCCTCGGCGTACCTCCCCTCCTGGAAGGCTTCGCGGCCGCGGTTGTAGTGGAGGAGGAAGACTCCCTGATCGAATGGCGCGGGTGGTGCGGCGGCGGAATCGCGCTCCGGCATAACCGCGCGCGATTGTATCGTGGACTACTGCGAGCCGAGGTAACGCATGCCGGGCAGCGCGGCGACAATCGGCTGCGCGAAGGCGGTCTTGAATCCCCCCTTCAATTTTTTCCCGCCGCGCGAGCCGGCGAAGGCCACCGCGCCGTAGGGACGGCCGTAATAGACCGTCAGCGCGCGCTTGACGTAGGTCATCGTCTCCTCGTACGGCGGAATGCCCGCGTTGCGGATGACGGCGTTCTCGCCGGCGTTGTACGCGGCAAGCGCCCGAGAGAGGTCGTTGGGGAACATCGCCAGCAGGTCGGCGAGATAGCGGATGCCGCCGCGGATGTTCTGCTCGACGTCGAAGATGTCGCGCACGCCATAGCGCCGCGCGGTCTCCGGCATGAGTTGCATCAGTCCGCGCGCTCCTTTGCGCGACACGCAGCGGGGATCGAAGTTCGACTCCACCTGGATCACGGCGCGAACCAGGACAGGATCGACGCCGTGCGCGCCGGCGTAGCGCTCGATGATGGCGTCGTACTGTGAGCGGCGGTTGCGTTGTTTGGCCAGCCAGTTCAAATCGCCCGACTTCGCCGAGCCCTGCGGCCCGACATTGGAGATGACCTTGCTGCCGTCGCCGCGCACCACGAGGCTCACCTGCGCCTCCGCATTGACGCAGAGGAGCGCCAGGGCCAAACCGATCTGGACGCGCATTGTGAAGATGGTAGCAGAATAACGCTCATGAGCTTCGCGCCGGTACAGAAAGAGGTCGACGACTACATCTCGCAATTCAAAGAGGGCTATTTCCCGCCGCTGGAGATGCTGGCGCGATTGACCGAGGAGCTGGGCGAGCTGGCGCGCGCGCTGAGCTACCACACCGGCTTCAAGAAGCCGAAGAGCGGCGAGAAAGCGGACGACGTCGCCGACGAGCTGTGTGACGTCATTTTCGTGGCCCTCTGTCTGGCGAATTCACTGTCCATCGATTTGGATCAGGCCTTCGCCGCCGCAATGGACAAGTATCGGGTCAGGGATAGGGATCGGTGGACGCGAAAGGACTGAGTGCTGAGGACTGAGTCCCGGCCCACCCGGGCGGGCGGGGCTCAGTCCTCAGACCTCAGTCCTAAGTCCTCAGGCCTTAGTACTCCTCGCCAGTGACGTTCTTCAGGAAATTCGCGTACAATGGCGCCATCCTTAAAGCGATTAATGCCGAGACCGACCGCGGGTGAAGATCCCGCGGCCGGAGGAAGCCTTTCAACGAGGAGATCGGAGATGGACGGCTTACTACGTTCGCTGATCAGAACCGTCCGGCGGCGCGTTCGCGAGGACGAAGAGCTGACGGTGGAGGCAGTCACCAAGGAGCTCGGCTACACACGCCAGTATGTCTCCGGCCGTTTCCATCGCATCACCGGACGCCTCCTCAGCCACTTCCTGAAAGAGAAGCGATTGTCCAAGGCCGCGCGGCTGCTCAAGGGAGGCAACATGCGGGTGTCGCAGATCGCGCGCCGCTGCGGCTTCGATTCCGAGAACTACTTCCGCCAGCAGTTCCGCGAGCGCTTCGGCATGTCGCCGCGGCAGTTCCGGGCCAACGGACGTCTGCGCGCCATGCGCCGCCCAGGCGTGCTCGCCGTCAGCGCGTAGATGTGGAGTGCGGGCGTCCCCGCCCGCACCCGCCGGGCTTCTCGCCCGGCGGCGCTCTGAGCGATCGGCCGAGACGGCCGATCGGTGCGGGCGGCACACCGCACTCCACATTACCCCTGATCGAAGCCGGCCTCGATCCAGAGGTAGCGCAGCGTGTTCGCGTCGCGCGCGCGCGTCAGCAGCGCGTTGCGCAGGAAAATCAGCGTCCGGCGCAGCGTCGAATGCGGCACCGCGCTCTTCGCCAGGTACTGGCGGTGCTCCTCAGCCGAGGCGAACGTCACCGACTGCAGCGCGTTCTCAATCCGCACCACCGTCCCTTGCACGCCGATCTCGCCGCGCCGCAGAAAGTGGCGCCGGTGGAACAGCCGCAGCTCGCCGGCGGCGGCGCCGAGACCCAGGGGCTTGCCCGCATAGAGCGGCTGCGTGCGGATGCGGAAGCCCCAGGCCTTCGCCGCGCTCATGGCCTCGGCGATCTCCATCGCCAGCGCCTCGCCGACCGACTCGCGCTCGCGCACGATCACGATCCAATCGTTCCCCGCGGCGTCCACCGCGCGATTGAGCTCCGCGCGATGCGCGCCGAGGTCGTCGCGTGGTGCCACGTCCAGCTCGAGCACCTCGATCTTCTCAAACCGCGCCAGCAGCGGCGCGACGGCTTCCGCCGAGAGATGGCCGACGGCGAGGAGACTGAGGTTCATAGTTGATGGTTGGTAGTTGGTAGTGAACGACCGGCCCACTACCAACTACGAGCCACGAACCAACTACTCCTCGATTTTCTCTTGCACGCGCGCGATGGCCGCGGCGCGGCCGGTGGTCTCGTCCACATCGATCATCGCGCCGGAGAGGCGGATGTCGCGCTTGGCCACCTCCAGCTTCTTCGGCGTGTTCATCAGAAAGCGGTGCAGCGCTTCATCGGGGCGGAAGCCGATCACCGAGTCGTACGCGCCCGTCATCCCCACGTCGGTCTGGTATGCGGTGCCGTTGGGCAGGATGCGCTCGTCGGCCGTCGGGACGTGCGTATGCGTGCCGATCACCGCGGAGACGCGCCCGTCGAGGTAGCGCCCCATGGCCTGCTTCTCCGACGACGCCTCGCCGTGGATGTCGACGATGATCACCTTCGCCGCGCTGCCGATCTCCTTCAGCTCGCGGTCCGCCGCGTAGAACGGATTGTCGCTCGGCGGCATGAAAACGTTCCCCATGAGCTGCAGCACGGCCACGTTCACTCCCGCCGCCGTCTGCCGCACCACCCGTCCCTTCCCCGGATTGCCCGCCGGATAGTTCGCCGGCCGGATGACATGCTCGTAGTGATCGTAGTTGTCGATGAACTCTTTCTTGTCCCAGATGTGATTGCCGGTCGTGAATGCATGGATCGGCAGCTCGGAGAGCTCTTCCATGATCGACTCCGTGACGCCGAAGCCCCCCGCCGCGTTCTCCACGTTGACGATGGTGAAGTCGATCCTCTCCCGATCGACCACGTGCTCGAGTTTCTGGTGCAACGCCCGCCGGCCTGGTTGGCCGACGACGTCGCCGATGTAGAGGATGCGGATCACGTTCGTTGGCCGTTTGCCGTTGGCCGTTGGCCGAGGAGCACGGCAAACGGGCAACCGTAGTCACTTTGGCGGGCCGTGACCGTTGGCCATTGAGCGAAGTTTCGGCCAACGGCCAACGGCCAACGGCGACCCTCACTTCGCATAATCAACCGCGCGCATTTCCCGGATCACGGTCACCTTTATCTGCCCCGGATACTGCAGCTCCGACTCGATCTTCCGCGCTACGTCCTTGGAGAGCCAGATCGACTGCTCGTCGGAAATCTTCTCGGCGTTGACGATGATGCGAAGCTCGCGCCCCGCCTGGATGGCGAAGCTCTTGGCCACGCCGTCCATCTGGTTGGCGATGGCTTCCAGGCGCTCCAGACGGTGCACGTAGTTCTCCAGGATCTCGCGGCGCGCGCCGGGGCGGGCGGCGGAGAGGGCGTCAGCGGCGTTGACCAGCACCGCTTCCACCGTGGTGGGGTCGTAGTCGCCGTGGTGGCACTCCATGGCGTGAATGATCTCGCGCCGCTCGCCGTACTTCTCCAGCACCTGCCGGCCGAGCTCAAGATGCGTCCCTTCCATCTCGCGGTCGATGGCCTTGCCGATGTCGTGCAGCAGCCCGCCGCGCTTGGCGATGGTGTCATTGACGCCGAGCTCCACGGCCATCAGCGCCGCGAGCTGCGCCACTTCCAGCGAGTGCACGAGCACGTTCTGCCCATACGACGTTCGATACCGCAGCCGCCCCAGGAGCTTGAGCACCTCGGGGTGGAGGTCGGTCAGGCCGATGGAGAAGGCGGCCGCCTCCCCCTCTTCGAAGAGCTTCTGATCCAGCTCCTGGCGCACCTTCTCCACCAGCTCCTCGATGCGGGCGGGATGGATGCGCCCGTCCTGCATGAGGCGCTCGAGCGAGATGCGCGCGATCTCGCGGCGGATGGGATCGAATCCGGAGAGGATGACCGCTTCCGGCGTGTCGTCGACGATGAGATCGACGCCGGTGGCCAGCTCCAGCGCGCGGATGTTGCTTCCTTCGCGGCCGATGATGCGGCCCTTCATGTCCTCGCTGGGGAGATCGACCACCGAGACCGTGTTTTCGGCCACGTAGTCGGAGGCCATGCGCTGGATGGCCATGCCGAGGATCTTGCGCGCGCGCTGCTGGCCGAGCTCGTTCGCTTCGGTCTCGATGCGCTTGATGATGTTGGCCGCCTCGAGCTTGGCCTCGTTCTCGATGCCGCGGATCAGCTCGCGCCTGGCTTCATCGGCAGTGAGGCCGGCGACCTGCTCCAGTTTCCGGCGCTGCTCTTCGATGAGCTGCTCCAGTTCCCCCTCCCGCCCCTCGACTTGCTTCTCGCGGTCGTTCAGCTCCTTGTCGCGCTTCTCCACCTCGGCCATGCGCGCGTCGACCTGCTGCGTCTTCTTGTCAAGGTTCTCTTCCTTCTGCTGCAGGCGGCGCTCGGAGTTCTTCATCTCCTCGCGCCGCTGCTGCGCCTGCCGATCGAAGTCGGAGCGCATCTGCAGGAGCTTTTCCTTCGCCTCGAGGTCCGCTTCCTTCAGCTTCGATTCAGCGGATTTGCGCGCATCCTCGACGATGCGGCCGGCGTCGCGGCGCGCTTCGTCGAGTTGCACCGCGGCGCGCTTGCGGTAGACCGTGCCCCACAGCGCGCCGAGAACGATGGCCCCGGCCACGCCGATGACAACTGCTATCAAGATGTCCAAAAGTGCCTCCCCTTGGGAGGCTTGCGCAGTGAGTAGGAGGGTAATTCGGAGAACCCCGCCTGAGCCGTGTGAGAAATTCTTACTTGAACCTGCCGAAACAGGTGGGCGCTCTACCCGTGCCGTTTAGCTCCCCCTGAGACCGAAGGTCGAAGGGGGCGTGCACGCGGCCCGAAGACGCGAGCACCCGAAGTAAGAAAAGCATCGGTTCAAGCGTTAGATTCATTCATCACGCACTCTGCAGGGACTCCGAAAAATGTTGACCGTTGTTCGCTCAACCGATGATCCGGTTGAGCCGCTCCGACATTTCCTCCGTTTTCTCGATCCACGTCCCCACCGCGCTCTCGCGTTGTTTCCGGTATCGAGAAAACTCATCGGCGATGTTGAGAGCCGCCAGGATGGCGATTTTCATGGGGTCGACCGTGGCAACCTGTGCTGCGACCTCGCGCATCCTGGAGTCTACAAACCGCGCAAGCTCCGATAAATAGTCCGGGTCTCCTTCTCCACGAACGTTATAGGTCTGGCCAAAGATCTCGACGGTAGTCGAGTCGGGTTTGCCGTCCATCGGAAAAAATTACCCAAGAAACGGCGGCGATTATAGCAGACGGGATTTTGACCTCCGCGGCCAAGGTTCGATGTGTTATTCTGACTGCCTCTCGTCCCCAGCAACGCACGACGATACGATGATGATGACCGCATGAATGCGCTGTCTGTGTACCGTCACGCCGGCGAGGTTGTGATGCGTCGCGTGGGCAGAGAGGCCCTCTTGGTCCCCGTGCGCAACAAGGTCGGCGACCTCGACTCCATCTTCACCCTCAACGAGACGGCCATCATGATCTGGGAGGCGCTCGACGGCACGACGCCCCTGGAGAGGGTGGTCGAGCGGATCTGCCGCGAGTACGACGTCGATCATGGCCGCGCCGCCGCCGACGCCGGGGAGATCGTCAGCACCCTGATGGAAGCGGGCTTACTGGAGCGGTCGGAGTAGCCGGGCGATGGAAACGCTGTCGTACTCCGAGTTCAGCAGGCGCGTCCATCGCGAGGTGAACGCCTCGCGCATTCCGGTCAACGGCACCATCGAACTGACCAACCGCTGTCCGCTGGTCTGCTCGCACTGCTACAACAACCTGCCGATGAACGACGCCTTCGCGCGCCGCGCGGAGCTGTCCACCGATGACCATCTCCGCATCCTCGACGAGCTCGGCGAGCTCGGTTGCCTCTGGCTCCTCTACTCCGGCGGCGAGATCTTCGCCCGCCGCGACTTCTTCGACATCTACGAGCGCGCCAAGCGCGGCGGCTTCCTGGTCACGCTCTTCACCAACGGCATCCTCATCGACGAGCGCGTGGCCGATCGCCTCGCCGCCATGCCGCCCTTCGCCATCGAGATCACGCTCTACGGGAACACGCGCCAGACGTACGAGGCGCTGACGCGTATCCCCGGTTCGTTCGACCTCTGCATGCGCGGCATCGACAACCTGCTGGCGCGCAAACTGCCGCTGAAGCTGAAGACGGTTGCCGTCTCGATCAACCGGCACGAAGTCTTCGATATGAAAGCCTTCGCCGATTCCCTCGGCGTGGAGTTCAAGTTCGACGCGATGATCAATCCGCGCATCGACTGCTCCTCGGCGCCGCTCGCCGTCCGCCTGTCGCCCGAGGAGATCGTGGAGATGGATCTGCGCGACGCCACGCGCGTGGCCGAGTGGCGGCGGCTGGCGAATGACTTCCCGTCGATGGCTCCGCCGGCCGGAACGACCAAGACCCTCTACGACTGCGGCGGCGGCGTGAACAGCTTCGCCATCGATCCGTACGGAAACCTGACCATCTGCGTCCTTTCGCATTTCGACAAATTCAATCTGCGCAACGGTTCGTTCGCCGAAGGGTGGGACTTCCTGCTCCACAACGTGCGGTCAAAGACCATCACCCGCCCCTCCAAGTGCACGGCGTGCAGCCTGAAGTCGGTGTGCGGCATGTGCCCGGCAAACGGGGAGCTGGAGCACGGCGATCCCGAGGCACCGGTCGATTTTCTCTGCCACACCGCGCACCTGCGCGCCGCCGCGTTCGAGATCGACATGCCGCCGCACGGCGACTGCGAGTACTGCAACGGCGGCGAGCGCGAAGAGCTGATCCGCGCCTCCGCGGCGCGGCTGCTCGCCGGCGCGCCTGCCGTCCCGATCACTGCACTCACCGCGGCCTCGTCATGCGGCACCGGCGGCTGTTCGTCGTGCCACGCAAGCTGAAAGAGGATGAATGACATGAAAGCATCGAATACAGCGCAGGAATCGAAGAAGCCATACGTGAAGCCGGAAGTGACGCGCTTCCCACTCCGTCCCGAAGAAGCGGTCCTCGGCTTCTGCAAGTCGTCGAGCTCCGCCGGACCGAGCGGCGCCTCATGCCGCGTGGTCGGATTCTGCCACACCGCAGGCTCGTAGTGGACTGCTTCTTCCGCATCGGCGGCCTCACCCTCGGCGTGCGCGGAAGCGACGTCCCGGTGACCGGACCGCTCGCGCGGTTCGCCGTTGATCCTGCCGAGCCGGACGTCTGGATCACGGTTAGGCACGACCCTCACCCGCCGCTTCGCGGCACCCTCTCCCGCCACGCGGGAGAGGGGATTCACGAGCCCTCTCCCACCGCAGCGGGAAAGGGTGGCCCTGAGCGCAGCGAAGGGCCGGGTGAGGGCTCCCTCCTCTTCGACTCCGGCGCAGTCTGGACACTCTTCGCCGACGGCGACGGCTACCGCATCGACTGCCGCGCGGAGATCTTCGGCGACGCGCCGTACAAGAGCGCGCATATCGCGCGCCACTTGCGCGCCGTGGAGATCCGCACGCGCATCGCCGGCCTCAACCCCATCGAGTTCCCGCTCGACGAGCTGCTGCTCAACGCGATCCTCACGCAGCGCGGCGGCGTCGAGCTGCACGCCTGCGGCATCATCGACCGCGGCGAGGGGCTGCTCTTCATCGGCAACTCCGGCGACGGCAAGACCACCACCGCCCACCTCTGGCAGCACGAGCCGGCGGACATCGTCAGCGACGATCGCGTCATCGTGCGGCGTCATGTGAACGGCTGGACGATGTACGGCACGCCGTGGCACGGCGAGGCGGAGATCTGCTCGCCCGCGCACGCGCCGCTGCGCCGCATCTACGTCCTCGACAAATCGGCGCGCAACGGCGCGACGGCACTCGCCCCCGCCGAAGCGGCGGCGCGCCTCCTCTCCTGCGCCTTCCCGCCGTTCCACGATCCGCGCGGTTTGGCCACAGTCGTCGACACCCTCGGCGCGCTGGCGCAGGAAGTTCCCGTGGCGCGGCTTTCGTTCGCCAATGATCCGAGCGCCGTCGACTTCGTGCGGCAGGAGGCAGCGGCGTGAGGTTCGAAGCGACCGTGGAAGAGCTCCTGGCGCAGGGCATCGCCGCGCGCTTCCGCGCCTCCGGCGACAGCATGGATCCGGCCATTCGCTCGGGCGAGCATCTGCACGTCGAGCCGGTCGAGCTCGCCGCGCTTCGCCGCGGCGACATCGTCCTCGCGCGCCAGCCGCGCGGCCTGACTGCGCACCGCATCGTGCGCATCGAGGATGGGTGGATTACCACCCGCGGCGACAACTGTTCTGACGACGATCCCATTTTCACAGCCGAGCAGCTCGTCGGCCGCATCGCCGCCGCCGAGCGAGACGGCCGCATGCAGTCCATACAATCAAGGAAGGTGGCGCAGGCGCGCGGGTGGGTCCGGCGCGTCCTGACGCATTTTTCACGCCGGAGGCAACGGTTGTTCGCTGCTTCAGGCGTAATCTGACATTCGGTCCCTTAGGCAGAGAGAGAAGACACCATGCTGAATCGACGCACGCTCCTGTGCGCCCTGCTGCTTTTGGTGGCGGGCGCAACGGCCCACGCGCAGCTCGCGCAGAACGGCACCACCACCGCCGCGGTCACCTGGTCGAACGCCGCGCTCGCGCAGACCGTCGCGCACACCACACCCGTATTGGCCAACCGGCTGATGATCGTCGCCGTGCACATGTACATCGGCAACAGCACCGGCACGACCGTGGCGTCGGTGACGTACGCGGGAACGGCGTTAACGCTGTCGCAGGCCATCAGCGACGGCGGCGCGCCGAACACGCGGACCGAGCTGTGGGAGCTGGTGGCGCCGGCGACCGGCGCGAACAACGTCGTGGTCACGCTGCAGAACATCACCGCCGGGCAGAACGTGCAGGGCGTCATCGGCATCACTACCTACGTCGACGTCGATCAGGCCCTCACCGGCTCGCTCGGCTATACGAACGCCGGCAACAACGCCGCTCCCACCAGCACGCTCGCCGGAACCACCGCGGGAGACATGGTCGTCGACTTCCTCACCGCCCGCGAGAACGCCGCCGGAACCCAGACCGCCACCACCACCGCCGGGCAAACGCAAATCTACAACCTCACCTCGCCCGCTCCCCTCAACAACACCGACATCGTTGCGGTCTCCAGCTTCAAGACATCGACCGGCGCGGGCGTGACCATGTCGTACACCCTCAGTTCCAGCCAGCGTTGGACTAAGGCAGGCGGCAGCATCCGCGGCGCTGTCACCGACGTGTCCATCACCGGCTACGCCAGCCCGGACATCGTCGACGGTACGCCGACCAACGTGAGCTTCGTCTTTACCATCACCGCGGAAAGCTCGGGAGCGAACAACATCAACTTCAGCTTCCCCCTCCCCGCCGGCTACACCGTCGTCTCCGCCAACAGCACGCAGGGAACGTGCACCGCCGCCGCGACGTCGACCTGCGCCATCGGAAACTTCTTGAGCGCCGGCAACTCCGCCACGGTCACCGTCGTGGCCACCAGCCCGTCGAGCGCCGTCGGCTCGGCCACCGGCACGGCCACCATCACCATCGGCACGACCGACTCGGTCGCCGCCAACAACAGCGCCGCCGTCACCGTGCGCACCGAGTCGCACGTCTGCTCGACGCCGGGGAAAGACGGCACCGCCGGCACCATCAGCGGCAATCCCGACACGTACTATCCCGGTAACGCGAACGCGGCGGCCGGCGCCACTTCCATCACTCTCGGCGCGGTGCCGGCGGGCTACGGCACCAACGCCATTACCGCCGGCGATCTACTGCTCGTCATGCAGATGCAAGACGCGGCGATCGACTCGAGCAACAACGATCGCTACGGCAATGGAGTCGGCAACACCCTGGCCAGCTCCGCGGCGACCGGAACCTCCGGTTCGGGCTCCTCGAATCTCAACAACGCCGGCCGGTATGAGTACGTCGTGGCCACCAGCGGCGTGGGCACGGGCGGCGGCGCCGTCAACATCAGCGGCGCCGGAGCCGGCGGCGGCCTGCTTTACGCCTACACCAACGCCGCTGCCACGGGGACGCAAGGCCAGCGAAGCTTCCAGGTCATTCGCGTTCCGCAATACAGCACCGCCACCATCGTCGCGGGCGCCTCGGCGCCGGCGTGGAACGGAGCGGTGGGCGGCGTCTTCGCCATCGACGTCTCGGGGACCGTGACGATGGGGAGCAACGCGGGCGCCGGCACGGTGGCCACCACCACTGGCTCGCCGACCGTCACCGGCACAGGCTCCACCTTCACCACGCAGATCCACAGCGGCGACACCATCAACATCAATGGACAGGGGAACTACATCGTTCTCTTCGTCAACAGCAATACGCAGCTCACGCTCACAACCAACGCGACAGCTACGGCGGCCGGCCGGACTTATACGGTGCCGACCATCTCCGTCAGCGGTCGCGGGTTCCGCGGCGGCGCGGGGCGACAGCTCGGCGGCGACGTTGGCGCGAATACCGATTACCGCACCCTCGCCGCTACGGCAACCAACGGATCAAAGGGCGAGGGCATCGCGGGGACGCCTGAATTCATTTTCCAAGGCACCGGCACCCCGCTCGACACCGGAGTCGACGGTTACCCGAACGGCAGCAGCGGCCGCGGCGCGCCAGGCAATGCCGGCGGCGGCGGCACTGACGGCAACCCGGCGGCGAACGACGAGAACTCCGGCGGCGGCGGCGCCGGCAACGGCGGAGTGGGCGGCAGAGGAGGCAACTCCTGGAACAACGCCCTGGCCGTGACCGGCGGGTTCGGCGGCGTCTTCGAGTCTCCGAACAGCACGCGCCTGGTGATGGGCGGCGGCGGCGGCGCCGGCACCACCAACAACGGCACGCAGGAAGGCTCGGTGCTCCTCGGCACGAACGGCATCAACAGCAGCGGCGCAGCGGGCGGCGGCATCGTCATGATCCGCGCCAACGCCATCTCCGGAAACGCCACCATTGCCGTGAACGGAGCGTGGGCACTCAGCGTTGCGAACGACGGCGGCGGCGCCGGCGGCGCCGGCGGCACCATCGCCATCCAGACGCAGTACGGAACTCTGACCGGCCTGACTGCCGAGGCCAAGGGCGGCAAGGGCGGCAGCACGTGGCTCTCGCACGCCAACCCCTGCAGTAATCCGCCGTGCCCCCCCAATGCCACCGACTATCCCGGCGAGCGTCACGGGCCGGGAGGGGGCGGCGGCGGCGGCGTGATCTATCTCAGCAGCGCGGCGGGATCGACCGACGTCACCGCAGGCATCAACGGTCTGAGCACGCAGGACAACGACCCGTACGGTGCCACGGCCGGCACGAACGGCATCGTCGTCATCTCCGCGACGTCGGCACCTGCCGGCGCCGACGCGACGTTCTCCTGCGCCATCGCTGACCTGGTCGTCACCAACAGCGGTTCACCCAATCCCGTGGTGGCCGGCTCCAACATCACATACACGCAGACGCTGACCAACAACGGTCCGAACGCAGCCGATCAGGTCACCTTCTCCACCGCCATTCCTGCCAGCGCCACCTTCCAGTCGATCAGCGTGCCGGCCGGCTGGACCTGCATCACGCCCGCGGTCGGCGGAACCGGCACCATCACCTGCACGATCCCCACCCTCGCCAACGCGGCCACGGCGAGCTTCACCGTCGTGGTGCAGGCTGTTACCGGCACGCCGGCCGGATACGTCATCAGCGACACGGCGAACGCGACCAGCCAGACCAACGACTCGAATTACGCAAACAACACCGCCACCACCACCACGAACGTAATCACCAACGCCTCCGCGGACATGAGCGTGGTCATCTCCGCCCCCGCCACGGTGGTGGCGAACACCAACATGACGTACACGCAGACCGTGCGCAACGGCGGCGGCGCCTCGGCCACCAATCCGTCCTTCACGGAGAACACCCCGCCGAATACGACCTTCCAGTCGATCACACCACCCGCCGGGTGGACGTGCATCACGCCGGCCATCGGCGGCACCGGCGCCATCAGTTGCAGCTCGACCAACCCGATGGCCTCCGGCGCGGCCGTGAGCTTCCCGATGGTCGTCCATGTCAACAACGGCACGGCGACCGGCACGGTGATCACGGAAACCGCGAGCACCT